>Ga0209257_1000403_pt1 | contig 84142 bp, 87 predicted proteins | sample AraplaCvi_mCL_r2_FD_184277 | JGI IMG/M metagenome (GOLD analysis project Ga0209257, IMG submission 184277) | Arabidopsis root microbial communities from North Carolina, USA - plate scrape MF_Cvi_mCL_r2 (SPAdes) (version 2) | ecosystem: Host-associated > Plants > Roots > Endosphere | place: USA...
GCCAACAACCTGCCGTACTCGGCGCTCAGCGGCGTGCTCACCGGCTCGATGGCGCAGCGCAACAGCCTGTCGGCGTACCGCTTCGTCGCGGTGATGGTCGCGCAGTTCATCATCCAGGCGCTGCTGCTGCCGCTGGTGCTCATCCTGGGCGACGGCGACAAGGTGCGCGGCTTCCACAACACAATGATGCTGTTCGCCATCGTGGGCACGGTGTTCTTCCTCATCACCTTCTTCACGACGAAGGAGCGCATCGTTCCCGCACCGGAGCAGAAGTCGACGGTGAAGCAGGACCTCGCGGACCTGGCGCGCAACCGGCCGTGGGTGGTGATGCTCATGCTGACCATCCTGGTGTTCGCGACGCTCGCGTTGAAGGGCGGCATGTATGTCTACTACTTCAAGTACTACCTGAGCGAGCCGCACCTGGCGGGCTTCCTCGACGACGTCGGCTTCAACGGGTTCATCGCCGGGCTCAACTCCGTGCTGACCGGCATCGGCCTGACCGAATTCCAGTGGCCCAAGGATGCGCCCACGTCCGCGCTGAGCCTGTTCAACGCCGGCGGCATCATCTTCATGATCTGCGGCATCGGCTTCTCGAAGAAGCTGGCCGACCGCTTCGGCAAGCGCGACGTATTCGGCGGCGCGCTGCTGGTGTCCACGCTGTTCATGCTGGCGTTCCTGTTCTTCCCGCCGGAAGCGACGTGGGTCGTGTTCCTCTCGCAGATCCTGCACGGCTTCTTCTACGGCATCACCATTCCGCTGCTGTGGGCGATGATCGCCGACGTCGCGGACTACTCGGAGTGGAAGAACCACCGCCGCGCCACCGCGATCATCTTCTCGGCAATGCTGTGCGGCCTGAAGATCGGCTTGAGCGTCGGCGGTGCGTCCGTCGCCGGCATCCTCGCCTTCTACGGCTACAACGCCGATGCCGTAGCGCAGGCGCCGCAGACCGTGGACGGCATCCGCCTGGCGGTCAGCCTGTATGCGTCGGTGCCGTTCCTGCTGTGCGTGGTGCTGCTGTTCCTGTACGAGATCAACAAGCCGATGGAATCGCGCATCGAAGCCGAACTCACCGCGCGTCGTCTGCAGCTCGCCGCGTCGGCAGCCTGATCCAGAAGTCCGGAGACCCCCATGTCCGATCCCTCACAGACCCAGGACCTCGCCACGCTGGCCGCCAAGGCCATCTCGCAGCCGCTGGTGACGCACATCTATACGGCCGATCCGTCGGCGCACGTGTTCGAGGGCAAGCTGTACGTCTATCCCTCGCACGACATCGACGCAGGGATTCCCTTCGACGATGAAGGCTCGCACTTCGGCATGGAGGACTACCACGTCCTGCGCATGGACTCGCCCGAAAGCGATGCCGTGGATTGCGGCGTCGCACTGCACGTGAAAGACGTGAAGTGGGCGCAGCGCCAGATGTGGGCGCCGGATGCGGCGACCAAGAACGGCAAGTACTACCTTTATTTCCCGGCCAAGCGCAGCGATGGCGTGTTCCAGATCGGCGTCGCGGTGGGAAATCGCCCGGAAGGCCCGTTCGTCCCGCAGCCCGACGCCATGCAAGGCAGCTATTCGATCGACCCGGCGGTGTTCACCGACGAGGACGGCGAGAGCTACATGTACTTCGGCGGCCTGTGGGGCGGCCAGTTGCAGAAGTACCGCGACAACGTGCGCGACGAGGCGCATGTGGAACCAGGCGATGCCGAGGTTGCACTGGGTCCGAAGATCGCGCGCCTGCGTGGCGACATGCTGGAATTCGCCGAGGCGCCGCGCGAAGTGGTGATCCTCGACGAACACGGCGCGCCGCTGCTGGCGGGGGACCACGATCGCCGCTTCTTCGAGGCCTCGTGGGTGCACAAGTTCGGCGGGAAGTATTACTTCTCATATTCCACCGGCAACACGCACCTGCTGTGCTACGCCGTCGGCGACAGCCCGTACGGTCCGTTCACCTTCCAGGGCAACATCCTGACGCCGGTGGTGGGCTGGACCACGCACCACTCCATCGTGCAGTTCGATGGGCAGTGGTTCCTGTTCTATCACGACTCCATCCTGTCGGGCGGCGTGACGCACCTGCGCTCGATCAAGGTCGCGCCGCTGCATCACGATGCGGACGGCCGCATCCGCACCATCGATCCGTATGGCGCATGACGCCGCGACGATCCGGCTGGAGCCGGGTCCGCTGCTGACGCTGTCGCGCGGCGCGATGTCGGTGGATGTCGCGCCGCAGGCGGGCGGGCGCATCGCGCAGATCCGCGTCGATGGCGTCGAGCAGCTTGCCGGTTTCGATGACCGCAACGCCTCGATGCTCGCGTGGGGTTCGTACCCGATGGTGCCGTGGGCCGGCCGCGTGCGCGGCGGCGAGTTCGCGTTCGAAGGCGAGCGGCATCGGCTGCCGATCAATCTTGGCGCACATGCGATCCACGGGGTCGGCTTCGGTTTGCCGTGGCGCGTGGACGCGCAGTCGCCGCACCACGTCGAGATCTCGCTCGCCTTGCCAGCGGACGTGCGCTGGCCGTTCGGCGGCGTCGCGCGGCAGCGCATCGACGTCCTCGAACGTGGCGTGCGCATGACCTTGGCGGCGACCGCGGGCAGTCGCGCGATGCCGGCCGAGCTGGGCTGGCATCCATGGTTCCTGAAACCCGAGCGCCTCGAGTTCGCGCCCACCGCCTGGTATCCGCGCGATGCGGACGGCATGGCGACGCATCCGCTCGCGCCGCCGCCGTCGGGCCCGTGGGACGATTGTTTCCTGAACGACGCGCCGGTCGTCCTGCATCGCGGCGGGCAGCGCATCACGCTGACGTCGGACTGCGCGCACTGGGTCGTCTACGACATGCCCGCGCACGCCACGTGCGTGGAACCGCAGAGCGGTCCGCCGGATGCGTTCAACCTGGAACCGCGGGTGCTCGCGCCAGGGCAGACGCTGGAGCGATGGTTCCAGTTGGCATGGTGACGCCGCTTCGATGAACGAACGTGACCGCGCTCCCGCATGCGGAGCGTCGGTCGATGCGGGCCTAAATGTTCGCCGGATCAAGCCGTTAACCCAATCGTGTCCCGGGGCGGCCCATGTTCATCATCATCGGTTTCATCGTCGTAATCGGCAGCGTGCTGGGCGGTTTCGTGCTTTCGCACGGACAGATCGGCGCGCTGTGGCAGCCCTACGAGTTGCTCATCATCGGCGGCGCCGCGGCGGGCGCGTTCCTCGTGGCCAATCCGCTGAAGGTCGTGAAGGCGTGCCTGGGCGGCATTCCGCGCCTGCTCAAGGGCTCGCACTACAAGAAGTCCGATTACGTCGACATCCTCGCCATGCTCTATGACGTGCTGATGAAGGCGCGCCGCGAGGGCATGATGGCGATCGAGCGCGACGTGGATGAGCCGGCATCCAGCGAACTGTTCCAGAAGTACCCGAAGCTGCTCGCCGACAAGCCGCTGATGGAGTTCACCACCGACTGCCTGCGCCTGATGGTCAGCGGCAACTTCGAGGCGCACGAACTCGAGCAGGTGCTCGACATCGAGCTGGAAACGCATTCCAAGGAAGCCGGCGAACCCGCGCACGCGCTGCAGGTGCTGGCCGACTCGCTGCCGGGTTTCGGCATCGTCGCGGCGGTGCTGGGCATCGTGATCACGATGGCCTCCATCGGCGGCGAGGCGTCGGAAATCGGCCACCACGTCGCGGCGGCGCTGGTGGGCACCTTCCTCGGCATCCTGCTGGGCTATGGCTTCGTCGGCCCGCTCGCGACGGCGATGCATCACCACGCGCAGGAAGAAGCCAAGGCGTTCGAGATCATCAAGATGGCGCTGGTGTCGAGCCTGCGCGGTTACGCGCCGAGCGTGGCGGTGGAGTTCGCACGCAAGCTGCTGTTCTCCGACATGCGCCCGGCCTTCGCCGACCTCGACACCCACCTGCGCGGCAAGCGCTGACATGGCCGCCAATCGCGAACGGCCGGTCATCATCCTGCGGCCGGTCAAGCGCGTGGCCGCGGGGCATCACGGTGGCGCATGGAAGGTCGCGTACGCGGACTTCGTGACCGCGATGATGGCCTTCTTCCTGGTGATGTGGATCGTCGGCATCACCGACAAGCAGCAGCGCGCCGCGATTTCCGAATACTTCAAGAACCCCAGCGCCGTGGTCGGCAAGTCGCTCAAGCCCGCGCCGGGCGCGAACGGGCCGGGCGGCGCGGCCGATCGCCTGATTCCCACCACCAGCGTGGTCGCCGTCGCCGGTGGGCACGGCGCCGACTTCGGCGCGCGCGAGCCGATGAAGCTCACGCCGCAGCAGGCCAAGGCCGCCGCGCGCGAGGAAGAGAAGCGCCGGCTGGACGCGCTCAAGCAGACGCTGGAGGAAGCGATCGAACGCAGCCAGGCGCTGGCGCCGTTCAAGGACCAGCTGCTGATCGACCTGACGCCGGAAGGTTTGCGCATCCAGATCGTCGACCGCCAGAACCGGCCGATGTTCGACAGCGCGAGCGCGAGCCTGAAGAACTACGCGCACACGCTGCTGGGCGAGATGGGCGGGCTGCTCAACGATGGCCACCATCGCATCGCGCTCAGCGGCCACACCGACGAGGCGCCGTACCACTCCGTCGGCGGTTACGGGAACTGGGAGCTGTCGGCCGAGCGCGCCAATGCCGCGCGTCGCGCGCTGGTCGAAGGCGGCCTGCAGGAAGACCGCATCTCGCGCGTGGTGGGCCTGGCGGCGTCGGTGCCGTTCGACAAGGCCGACCCGCTCTCGCCGGTGAACCGGCGCATCAGCATCGTCGTGCTCAACCCCGAAGCCGACAACGTGCCGCCCGCCGACAGCCTGCCCGGCAGCGGTGCGCCGGCGCCGGGTGCGTTGCCGGAAGTCGGGCCGATCAGCGTCGCCGCCGTTCCCAAACCGGGCCACGGGCACGGTTGACGGTCGCTTTGCACTGGACGGTGCGTCGCCTTGCCGGTACGGTCGTCGGACTTTCGACCAGGGGTAAGGGAATGCTCAGGCTCGTCGCTTCACGGAAGTTCGTCTTCACGCTGGCGCTGTTGCTCGCCGCCGTCATGCCGGCCGCGGCCAACGACACGCACCCGAACCTGGACGCCGCGGCGATCCTCGACCAGCAGCGCCAGATCCGCGTCGAAGTGGAGCAGCGCAGCGGTCGCTACAAGGACCTGCCCGCCGCCGAACGCGAAACGCTCCTGCGCGAGCAGGACAAGGTCTTCACGCTCCTGCGCGACCGCAGCGCGATCACGGACCTGCCGGAGGCCGATCGCATCGTCGTGTTCAATTCGCTCGAATCGATTTCCGCCATCGCCAACCGCGCACCGGACGAGAAGCTGGTATGCGAGCGCACGCGCAAGGTCGGCAGCAACCGCACCGAAACCGTGTGCATGACCGCCGCCGAACGCCGCGCGCGCCGCGAGGCCGATGCCAAGGCGCTGGGCGATCGCAACGCGGCATGCCTGAAGAGCGGCGGCGACTGCCTGTAGCGCGCTCGTCGGCCGGCTGCGCGCATCACGGGTGCGGGCCGGGCAGGGGGCTATGATCGGGCGGAGCGCGCGGCGTGCGCGCGCTCCAGTGCAGTCCGTCCGACCCCCCACCGGAGAGCGACCATGAGCGAGCACGTCTACAAGCACCTCGAGCTGACCGGCTCGTCGAAGACCAGCACCGACGACGCAATCCGCCGCGCGATCGAGCGCGCTTCGGAAACGGTGCGCAACATCAAGTGGTTCTGCGTGCAGGACGTGCGCGGCCATGTCGAGGATGGCAAGGTCGCCCACTGGCAGGTGACGATCAAGGTGGGGTTCACGCTGGAGGAGTGAGGCGCTCGTCCGCCGCGCGACAGTGCTCTTGTAGCCCGGGTAAGCGAAGCGCACCCGGGGTGAGCGTGACGGCTCCCGGGTGCGCTTCGCTTACCCGGGCTACAAAAGCCGAGAGCGCCCAACCCCTCTCCCGCAGGAGAGGGGCTCAAACACACGCAATCAATGCGCGCTGACCACCGCTTCGGCGAAGCGCGGGGTCGCCGGCATCGCCGGTGCGCTCTCGCGCGCCAACGTGCCCGACAGATCCGCCACCTTGTAGCCGGCCGTCTGCATCGTGTGCAGCAGCGGGTTGTCGAACGGGCGGTCGATCGTCTTGCGCAGGTTGTACAGGTGGCTGCGCAGCGTATCGGAGTCGGGCGACTCGCCCTTCCAGATCTCGCGCTCGATCTCCTGGCGCGACACCACGCGCGGCGATTCGCGCATCAGGATGCTGAGCAGCTGGAAGCCCGTGGGCGAGAGGTGCAGTTCCAGGCCATCGCGATGCACCGTCATGGCCTCCGGATCCAGCACCAGGTCGGCCACGCGCAGCACACCGCCGCCCATCGACTTGCGCCCGCGGCGGATCAGCACCGCGATGCGCGCTTCCAGTTCCTGGATCGCGAAGGGCTTGGTGAGGTAGTCGTCCGCGCCGGCTTCAAGGCCAGTGACCTTGTCGTCGAGCGTGTCGCGCGCGGTGAGCATCAGCACCGGCGTGGAGCGGCGCTGCTCGGAACGGATGCGGCGACACACGTCCAGGCCGTCCAGGCGCGGAAGCGTGCGGTCGAGGATGATCGCGTCGTAGGTGTTCTCCGCGGTGAGGCGGAGTGCATCGGCACCATCGCGCGCGAAATCGACTTCATAGCCGCGCGCTTCGAGGAATTCGCCGACCATCTCCGCGATCGCCATGTGATCCTCGACGATGAGGATGAGTCCGCCGGCCGCCTTCATGGTGTCTCCTTGGGTCTGTGGGAACGAAGTGTGTGAAGGCTGCGAATCTCGTCGTGAAAGCGATGTGAGCGGTAACGCGATCCCGACGGTGCGAGGCCCGCAACGCGACCTCGCGCACGGTTCACCGCCCGCTGATCGCCGCGTGACTAGGCTCGGTGCATGCAGCAGATCCCGATTGATGTGCGACCGCAGCGACCGCAGTTTGCTGAACGTGGCCGCAGGCGGGTCGTCCATTGAGTGCGTCGATGAGACCTGCGCGCGGGATGATCCAGCTGCGCCCGGAAGGCCTGTATTGCGCGGCGGGCGACTTCCACATCGACCCCTGGTTGCCGGTGCCGCGCGCGGTGATCACGCACGGTCATGGCGACCATGCGCGCGTGGGCATGGGCGAATACCACTGCACCGCGGGCACGGCGCCGATCCTGCGCTGGCGGCTGGGCGAGCAGCGCATCGTCGAGCACGCGTACGGGCATGCGTTCAACATGAACGGCGCGCGCGTGTCGCTGCACTCGGCGGGTCACGTACTGGGTTCGGCGCAGGTGCGCGTGGAAGTCGACGGGGACGTCTGGGTCGCCTCCGGCGACTACAAGCGCCAGAGCGATCCCACCTGCGAGGCGTTCGACGTCGTGCCGTGCGATGTGTTCATCACCGAGGCGACCTTCGCGCTGCCGGTGTATCGGTGGCCGGATACCCACGAGGCCGTCGCGCAGATCGTGCAGTGGCGCCGCAGCTGCGAGGCACGCAAGGAGGCGGCCGTCCTGTACTGCTATGCACTGGGCAAGGCGCAGCGCGTGCTCGCCGAACTGCTCGCGTTCGACGAGCCGCCACCGCTGCTGCACGGCGCGATCGCCGCGGGCGTGGAGGTGTACCGCGCGTGCGGTGTGGCGATGGCGGCTACGGAACTCGTATCGGAGCAGGGATCGCGCGCCGACCATGCCGGACGCCTGGTGATCGCGCCGCCGTCCGCGGCGGGCAGCCCGTGGCTGCGGCGCTTCCGTCACGCACAGCAGGGTTTCGCGTCGGGCTGGATGCGTATCCGCGGCAATCGCCGCCGGCGAAATTTCGACCGGGGCTTCGTGATTTCCGACCATGCGGACTGGCCCGACCTGCTGCGCACGATCGAACAGACCGGCGCGCGACGCGTGTTCGCCACGCACGGCACGACGGACGCGCTGGTACGCACGCTGTCCGAGCGCGGCATCGATGCGCGGGCCCTGCGGACCAGCTTCGGCGAGGATGCATGAAGCGTTTCGCCGACCTGTATCGCGAGCTGGACCAGAGCACCGCGACCGGCGACAAGCGTCTGGCTTTGATCGCGTACTTTCGCGCCGCGCCGCATGCCGATGCCGCATGGGCGTTGTGGCTGCTGTCCGGTGGCAAGCTGTCGCGCATCGCGAACACGCGCGAGCTGCACGAGTGGATCGTGGAGGAAAGCGGTCTGTCGTCGTGGCTCGTCGAGGAAAGCCACGGCCACGTCGGCGATCTCGCCGAGACGCTGGCGCTGCTGCTCGACGACCCGGCACAGGCGCCGCCGGAACGCTCGCTGTCGCAGTGGATCGAACTGCACCTGTTGCCAGTCGCGAACCAGGCGCCGGAGCTGCGTCGCGCGGCCGTCGTCCAGGGCTGGCGCACGCTGCCGACCGACCAGCGTCTGCTGTTCAACAAACTACTCACCGGTGCACTGCGCGTGGGCGTGTCGCAGCGTCTGGTGCAGCAGGCGCTGGCGGAGCTGTCGGGGATCGACATCGCCCTGATCGCACAGCGCATGCTCGGTGCCTGGACGCCAACCCCGCAGTTCCTGGGCGATCTGCTTTCGCCCGGCGCGCTGGAGAGCGACCGTCGCCAGCCGTATCCGTTCTTCCTCGCTTCGCCGCTGGAAAGCGCGCCGGAAGCGCTCGGGCCCGTCGATGAGTGGCTGCTGGAATGGAAGTGGGACGGCATCCGCCTGCAACTGATCCGGCGGCAGGGCGAGATCGCGTTGTGGTCGCGCGGCGAGGAGCGGCTGGACGGGCGATTTCCCGAGATCGAAGCAGCAGCGACGCACCTGCCCGATGGAGCGGTGCTCGATGGCGAACTGCTCGCCTGGCGCGAGGGCGACCAGCCGTTGCCATTCACCGCGTTGCAGACGCGCATCCAGCGCCGCAAACCCGGTGCGAAGACGCTCGCCGACACGCCGGTCCGCGTGCTGGCGTACGACCTGCTCGAGCTGGAGGGCGAGGATCTTCGCGAGCGGCCGTTGATCGAGCGACGTGCGCTGCTCGACGAGCTGCTGCTGCGCCTGGACAGCCGCGTGATCGTTGCCTCGCCACGCGTGCATGCCAGCGACTGGACGCAGGCGGCGGTGTTGCGCGAAGGCGCACGCGAACGCGGCGTCGAAGGCCTGATGCTCAAGCGGCTGGACTCGCCCTATCGCAGCGGCCGAAGGCGCGGCGACTGGTGGAAATGGAAGATCGATCCGCTCACCGTCGATGCGGTGCTGCTGTACGCGCAGCCGGGCTCCGGGCGACGCAGCACGTTGTTCACCGACTACACCTTTGGCCTGTGGGATGGCGATGCGCTGGTGCCGGTGGCGAAGGCGTACTCGGGATTGAGCGATGAGGAAATACTGGATCTGGACCGCTGGATCCGCGCGAACACCACCGAACGCTTCGGCCCCGTGCGTGCGGTCGCGCCGCACCACGTGTTCGAGTTGGGCTTTGAAGCCGTGAACCGCAGCACACGGCACAAGTCGGGGATCGCAGTGCGCTTTCCGCGCATCCTGCGCTGGCGCCACGACAAGCCCGCGGCGGAGGCGGACACGCTGGAAACGCTGCGGTCATTGGCCCGCTGAGCCTTCGACGCCTTGAAAGGCGCGAGCAGGGGAACGACGCGGAAGACGTGGGAACAATGGGGAAGAGCGGGAAGCGCGCCGTCCCGCCAGCCTTGAATCCCATTCAACGGTGCCTTCCAGAATGGTCGCTTTTTCGCGCCAGGGCAGCGGCGCAACATGGCTGCACACCACGGACAAGGAGTCTTGCCATGAACCTCTTCACCGGTTTGTTGTTCAACCAGGGCTACATCTTTGATGCCGACCTGGCGATGTCGCTGGCTGGCGTTGAAACGGATACCAAGCAGGACGAAGCCCGCAAGCGCGAGCGCGATGCACGCATCGAGCGTCGCCGCCGTCGCGCCAGCTTCCACAACCATGCCGTGTCGTCGGTGTGTGGAACCACGGCGCTGTCGCCGTTTCGTTGAGGTTCACCCCTTCCCCCTCGCGGGAAGGGGGCAAGTTTCAGCGCGGAAACGAAGGTGTGTGAAACGACCTTCACCGCTCACGCCGAAACGACATCACCGCATCGAACCTGCAGGTCCACATGATGAGGACCTGCCATGCGTTCCACGATGCCCTTTGTTCCAGCGCTTCTCGCACTCGCCGCTGTCGCGGCCCCTGCATACGCGCAGGAACAGGTGAACGTCCCGGTCGAGGTGCTCGACCTGCAGCGTTACGCCGGGCAATGGCATGAGATCGCGCACCTGCCGATGTTCTGGCAGCGCGACTGCGTCGGCGACATCACCGCCACCTACACACCCAACGCAGACGGCACCGTCGGCGTGCGCAATGCATGCCGCACGAAAGACGGGAAGACCGACGTCTCGCAAGGCGTCGCGCGCCCGGTGGACGCCAAGCCCGGCGCGCTGGAAGTCCGCTTCGCGCCGGACTGGCTTTCGTGGCTGCCCATGACCTGGGCCGATTACTGGGTGATCGACCTCGACCCGGAATACCAGTGGGCCATCGTCGGCGGACCGGAGCGCGAGAACCTGTGGATCCTCTCGCGCGAGCCGCAGATGAACCGGGCGTTGTTCGAGCGGCTGAAGGCGTCGGCCGCGATGAAGGGGTACAACCTGCGCGAGCTGAAGGTGATGGCGCCGCTGCGCTGAAGGCGCCTGAATGGAGGTGTCGTCGTACCGCCGACGACGGGATCGGCCTAGAATGCGCGCCCAGAAGGCGATCGCGAGCCAACATGTCACGCAATTCCAAGGTCAAGCGCGACGCGCGCAAGAAGAAGGAGCCGGCCAAGGCCATCCGGCGCCTTGGCGCCGCCTTGCAGCCGCACGCCCAGTTGCTCGATGACGACAATTCGTCGATCGGCGGCGTGGGCTGGCGCGACGGGGAATGGCTGCTGGTGCTGGGAAGCCAGGTCGCCGCGCGCAGCGACAGCGCATCGATGGCGCTGGCGATGCTGCGCCACGTCGTCGCCGTGCAGGAACGCGCCGGCCGCGAACTGCGCCTGGAAGCCTCAGCGCCCTTGCTGCATGCCGCCGGCCGTGAAGCCGCGGCGTTGGGCCGGACGTTGGAGGAACACCTTGCCGCGCTCGAACAGGAGCGCATGGAACGCGAACCGCTCGCTCCAATGGTGACGCCTTCGTTGCCGCACTGAGGCCGCCTCTGGCCGTCGCATGGCGCCCGCCGCGTTGATCCGGACACCGATGTCGCAGGATCAATGCAATGCGCACTTCACGCGTCCGCTTCGCGCTGTTTGCCTGCCTGGTGGCGCTTCCGGCGCTGGCGCAGGACCTGCGCCCTGAATCGGTGGAGCGCTACGGCGGCACCTATTCGCCCGATTGCGCCAATGCCGCCGCGCCGCGCGTGCGAATCGCTGCCGACGGGCTGGAGATCGCCAGCGGCGTGCGCAAGATCCGCACGCGCACGACCATGGATTCCTACACCAGCTTCGGCGGCGCGCCCACCTCGCCGGTGCCGGAGGGCTACCAGGTCGAATTCATCGGCGATGACTTCTCGATCTATGTCTTCGAGGATGCCAAGGGCCTGCACGTCCCGCTGCACGATTACGTGCCGGCGGCCGCGCCGATCGTCGGCGCACAGGCGATGAAACTACGCTTCGGCCGCTGCCCCGCGCGCTGATATCGCGTTCACATGTTCTTCGCATCCGTCGGCCCGCGCGCGCCGAAGGTGAACTGCGCGCGCGCATGCGCCATCCTGTGCCATCGCGGCGATGGCCGCTTCGCATCGGAGTCTGCATGGAACTGGGCATGATCGGACTGGGCCGCATGGGCGCGAACATGGCGCAGCGACTCGTGCAGCATGGGCATCGCGTGGTGGGTTTCGATCCGGGCGCGCAGGCGCGCGAACGCGCCGCGCAGGGCGGCATCGAACCGGTGGATTCGCTGGGCGCGATGATCCAAGGCCTGCCCGCGCCACGCGTGGTGTGGATGATGGTGCCCGCCGGCGATCCGGTGGATCGCACGATCGAAGACCTGCTGCCGCTGCTGGCCGCCGGCGACACGATCATCGACGGCGGAAATTCCTTCTACAAGGACACGATGCGTCGCGGGCGCATGCTCGCCACGCACGGCATCGCCTATGTCGACTGCGGCACCAGCGGTGGTGTGTGGGGTCTGAGCGAAGGCTACAGCCTGATGGTCGGTGGCGACGAAGCCGCGGTGGAACGCCTGCATCCCGTGTTCGAGGCACTCGCTCCGGCGAGCGATAAAGGCTGGGGACGCGTGGGCCCCGGCGGTGCGGGGCACTTCACCAAGATGGTCCACAACGGCATCGAGTACGGAATGATGCAGGCCTACGCCGAAGGCTTCGCGATCATGCAGAAACGTGCGGATTTCGCGCTGGACCTGGGGCAGGTGGCGCAGATCTGGCGACACGGCAGCGTCGTGCGTTCGTGGCTGCTGGACCTGAGCGCCAACGCGCTGGAAGAGAATCCGACGATGGACGGCATCGCGCCGTACGTCTCCGATTCGGGCGAAGGCCGCTGGACGGTGGCCGAGGCGATCGAACTGGACGTGTCCGCGCCGGTCATCACGCTGTCGCTGCTGGAGCGGCTGCGTTCGCGCGAGGACGACTCCTTCGCCGACAAGCTCCTCGCCGCGATGCGCGCGCAGTTCGGCGGACACGCTATCCGCAAGGAGTGAGCGCGTCCGTTCGTCGGAGTGCCGCGTGATGCGGCGCCGCATCGCCCTACGCTGGCGCCGCGCGCATCCGCCGCATCCTTTACGGGGAGTACGACCATGACCACCGCGATCGCCGCTTCGCGTCCCACGAGCTACTGGGTGATTGCCGTCCTCGCATTGCTGTGGAACCTGCTGGGCGTGGCGATGTTCTGCATGACGTTGATGGCGACGCCGGAGCAGCTCGCGGCGATGCCGGCGGAACAGCGCCGTATCCTCGACGCGACGCCCGGGTGGATGCAGGTGGCGTACGGCGTGGCCGTGTTCGGCGGCGTGCTCGGCGCCATCGGCCTGCTGCTTCGCAAGCGATGGGCGGCGACGATGTTCCTGCTGTCTCTGGTTGGACTGGTAGTGCAGGTGCTGGCGGCGTTCCTGGTCACGCCGGCCTGGGAAGTGCTCGGCCCGGCGGGGCTGGTCATGCCGATCGTGCTGCTGGCGATCGCGATGTTCCTGCTGTCGTACTCGCGTCGCGCGGCGGCTCGCGGCTGGCTGTCCTGAGGCCCGGCCGACCCGGCGCGGCGGGCGAAGCCCCGACGCTCCGGGCTCGGCGTTCCGAGCAGAAGGCCTGACGCTCCGAGCTCGAAGCTCGGCGTTCCGAGCAAAAAGCCCGGCGCTCCGAGTTCCGGGCGCGGCGTTGCGAGCAAAAAGCCTGGCGCTCCGAGCTCCGAGCTCGGCGTTCCGAGCAAAAAGCCTGGCGCCCCGAGTTCCGAGCTCGGTGTTCCGAGCAAAAAGCCTGGCGTTCCGAGCTCCGGGCTCGGCGTTCCGAGCAAAAGGCCTGACGCTCCGAGCTCGAAGCTCGGCGTTCCGGGCAAAAAGCCCGGCGCTCCGAGTTCCGGGCGCGGCGTTGCGAGCAAACGACTCGCGTGCAGGGGCCCCAGGCGGGGTGTGGAACAATGGCCGCCACGCTGTGACGGCCCCCGCGAATGAATGCCCATCGCATCGCCTCTGTCCTGATGTTCGCGCTGCTGCTGGTCGCGTGCGCGACCACGCCACCGCCGCCGCCCAAGCCCATCGACACGTGGCGGCCTTCGCCCAACCACGACCAGCGCAGTCCGGTGATGATCGTGCTGCACCAGACGGAGATGGAAAGCGCGGAGGCGGCGCTGCTCACGTTGCAGACGCGTAATTCCGGTGGACGCGTGAGCGCGCATTACCTGATCGGCGACGACGGCGCGCTTTACCGGCTGGTCGCCGAAAGCCAACGCGCCTGGCATGCCGGCGCCTCACGCTGGGGCGGCGTGAGCGACCTCAACTCGGCGTCCATCGGCATCGAACTGGACAACGACGGCGTGGAGCCTTTCACCGACGCGCAGATCACCGCACTGCTGCGCCTGCTGGACGACATCACGGGCCGCCTGGATATCCCGAAGCATCTGGTGATTGGTCACGGCGACATCGCGCCGACGCGCAAGAGCGACCCCAGCGCGTTGTTTCCGTGGAAACGCCTGGCCGAGGCCGGTTATGGCCTGTGGCCGCGCGAACCGCTTGTGTCGCCGCCGCCGGGGTTCGACCCGTGGGCGGCGATGCGGCTGGTCGGTTACGACCTGCGCGATCCGGAAGCGGCGGTGCGCGCGTTCCATCGCCACTATCGCGGTAATGAGGCATCGCAATGGTTGCCGGGCGATGCGGAGATCCTGTTCGATCTGCAGATGCAGTTGATGGCAATGCCGGCGCCGGCGCCGGAGCCGACGCCTGTCTTGCCGTGACGCGTCCCGGGTGCGCTGCGCTTACCCGGGCTACAAGAACACCGTGATCTTCTGCTGTTGTAGCCCGGGTAAGGCCGCAGGCCGCACCCGGGTAAACCGCCTCAACGCCGCCGCAGCAGGTACACCAGCGCACCCACCACCAGCGCGACAGCGGCGGCAATCAGGTTTGCGACCTGCGCACTCGCCAGCAGCGCAAGGCTCAGCACGATTGCGCAGACCGGAATCAACGCCCCGCCGGGCAGGCGCAACGCGCCTTCGCGTTCGCCATGCCGATGCCGCAGCACCAGCACCGAGCCCGCGGTGCCGACGTAGGTGCACAGCCGCGACACCACTGACAACAGCGCCAGCTGCACGAACGAACCCGACAGCGCCAGCGCGAGCGAGACCGCGCCGATCAGCACGATGGAGACAGCCGGCGTGCGGAACGTCGGATGGATCGCGCCCAACCATCGTGGCCCGTAGCCGTCCTGCGACAGCGCAAGCAGATAGCGCGGCGCCATCAGCACCGTGTTGCTGCTGGTGCCCAGGATCGAAATGCTCGCGCCCACCGTCATCAACAACGCGAGCCACTCCCCACTGAAGCGCGAGGCCGCTTGCGCCAGTGGCGTGGACGAATGCGCAAGGTCGGGCAACGTCCCTAGCGCAACCCACTGCACGCTCACGTACACCAGCGTCACGGTGGAGATCATCGTGAGCAGCGCGAAGGGCACGTCGCGGCGCGGGTTGCGGTACTCGCCCGCGGCTGCGGGAAGGTTCTCGAAGCCGGCGTAGGCGAACAGCAGCAACAGCGCGGCTTCGGCGAGCGGCTTTGCCGTGAGCGGTGTGGCGGATGGCGAGGCCAGCGAGGTGTCCACATGGAACACGCCGATCGCGACGAACAGCGCCAGCGGCACGAGTTTGCCGATGGCCAGCAGCACACCGGCATTGGCCGCGGCGCGAACGCCGACGACATTGATCGCCACCAGCAACGCGATCGAGCCGGTCACGATCGACACACGCGCCCAGCCGGCATCGGCGGCGGGCCAGAAGTGCGTGACGGCCTCGGCCAGCCCGTTGGCCAGCGCGGCCGCCGTGGCGACGCGTGTGAGCAGCAGCATCCAGCCCACTTCGAAGCCGATGAAAGGCCCGAAGGCTTCGCGTGCGTAGAGGTATCCGCCGCCGGGCGCGTCGAAGTAACTCGCCGCCTGCGCGTAGCAGAGCACCAGCAGGCTCACCGCGAGCCCCGCGAGCAGCACGGCCCACAGGCTGGCCGGCCCCAGCAATGCCGCGGCGGCGGCGGGCAGCAGGTAGATACCGCTGCCGATGACGTCGTTGATCGACAGGCCGACGATCTGCCATCGGCTGACGGCGCGCAGCGTGCCCGGCGACGTGGTGGGCTGGTCCAAGGGCGCTCCCGCGGTCGACTCGCCTCCAGAGTGCCCGTCGCCGTGCCGCCTCGCCAAGCTGCGCCGCCGCATTTGCCACGGCGCAGACATGAAAGGCCGCCGGTGTGCACCGGCGGCCTTCGCGGTTGTTTCCTTCAGCGCGTTGCGATCAGAAGTCGTAGCGCAGCTGGATCTGCGCCAGGTCCAGGTCGGTGTCCTCGACCTCGAAGCGGCTGTACTCGCCGCGCAGGGCGACGTTGTCGGTGAAGCGATACTGCACGCCCACGCCGTAGGTCGGATCGGTGCCGTTGTCGTCGGTGTTGCCGACGATGGACGGAATCGAACGGTCCAGGTCCCAGCGCTGGAAGCCGGCCTTGCCGTAGATCGAGAACTGGTCGGTGACCGGCACGGTGCCGACGGCGGTCAGGTAGACCGAACTGGCTTCAAGCGGCGTACCGGTGCCGCGCGGTTCGAGCTTGCCGAAGTCGGCATAGCCGCCTTCCAGGCCGAAGTAGCGGTTGAACTGGTAACCACCGAAGACGGAGAACGCGGTGTCCTCGTCGTCGTAGGCGCCTTCGTCCACGAAGGACTGGCCCACACCCGCACCGGCGTAGAAGCCCTTGTCCGCGGCCTGCGCGCCGAAAGCGGCAGCGCTGGCGATGACGGCAACCAGGGCGGTGGACAGCATCTTGTTCTTCTTCATTGCGAATCGACTCCTTCGTGCGCGCCGTCGAATGGGGGAGGGAGCGGCGCTTCGTGCGTTGGGTCCTGGCGGAATGCCTGGGCGGCCATCGCTGCACGAAGAAGATGGGTGTCGCCATGGCGGAACAAAGACCGGAATCCGGGGATGCACTGTCCCGCAGCTGGAACCTGTCGCGCCGCGACCTTGCCGAATCGGGTGACTTGCGCCGGAAACCGGTCGCGCGGCGAACGCGCTCCTAAGATCGGGCGTCAGGCACCCGCCGTGCCGAGGCACCATGCGCGGCCAGACGCGGGCAAAGCCGCCGCCATCACCATCGGGGAAAGGAATCATGAAGACATGCATGCGGGCATTCGCCCTGTCGGCCGCGCTGTTCGCGGCTCCGGCCATTGCCAACGAGCCGTCCGACACGCCGGTTCCGGTGCAAGCCGAGGCGCCCGTCGCCAAGAAGAAGGCGGACGAACGCCTGGTCTGCGAGCGCATCCGCGCCACCGGAAGCAACAAGGTCGAGCGCGTCTGCAAGACCGCGGCGCAGCGCGAGGAAGAGCGCAACAGCGACAAGTCGCGCAACAGCCGTGAGGCTGCCGAGCAGATGACGCGCGGCGCCCGCCCCAAGCTCGGCGACATGTAAGCGGGACGCTGCAAGCAGAAATCGCGCGCCATGGGGTTAAGCCCGCGTCGATGCGCCATTCGCGATGCCGACGAGGTTCATCCGCGCCGGCGCAGAGTCGCGCTGCGGTTTGCCCATCGCCACGCGAGGGCACGCCGCGAGGCCCCGCGAGAGGGCGGAAACTTCGGGTGTGTGGCGCGAAAGGCGGCTTCGGCCGCCTTTCGCTTTTCCGGCGGGGGAGACGGCCATGGACAATTCGCCCCGCGCATCCACCACGGGGCCAGCGCCGTGCATGCGACAATGAAGCACGATGAACAGTCCCCTGGATCTAGCGCACCTTCGTCGCAGCTGTTCGCAATGCTCGCTCCAGCAGCTTTGCCTGCCGGCGGGCATCAGCGGGCCTGAGCTGGATCGTCTCGACGATATCGTCCGCCGCCGTCGCACCATCGGGCGCGGCGAGCGCCTGTTCCGCATCGGCGACAGCCTTGCGTCGGTCTACGTCGCGCGCGATGGCGCGTTCAAGACGGTGACCCTGAGCGAAGACGGTGACGAGCAGGTGCTGGGTTTCCATCTGCCGGGCGAACTGATCGGCCTGGACGCACTGGGCGGCGGTTCGCATCGCTGCGAAGCGGTGGCGCTGGGCGACGCGAACGTGTGCGAAGTGCCGTTCGACCAGCTCACCGACATCGCCACGCAGTTGCCCGGATTGCAGCACCAGCTGCTGCGCGTGATCGGCCACAGCCTCAACCGCGACCACGACCACATGGGCATGCTGGTGCGGCGCCAGGCGAACGAGCGCATCGCGTTGTTCCTGCATGGGCTGGGCGAGCGTTTCCGCCAGATCGGCCAGTCCTCCACGCAGTTCAAGCTGCCGATGAGCCGTGAAGACGTCGCACGTTACCTCGGCCTTGCACTGGAGACGGTGAGCCGTGGGTTCACGCGATTGCAGGAGGACGAGGTGATCGACGTGCACGGGCGTCGCGTGGAGATCCTTGATGTCGAGGAGCTTGCGCGACTGGCGCACGGCCTCGAGGAAGCCCCCCCCCGCGCCCGCCGCACGCGCGCTGCTTCGTGAACGAACCGGGCCGCCTCACGCCGACGGCGTGACGCATCCCAGCGCCGACAGCACCGCGTGCAGTTGCGGCACCTGCATCAGCCACGGCGCCGACAGCGTCAGCAACCCGGCGACCATCACCAGCGACGCGCCCGCGTTGCGCCAGCGTGTCTGCAACCAGCGCCCCAGGCGCGCGCCGCTCCACGTCAGCGGAAGCATCACCGGCAACGTGCCCAGGCCAAAGGCGAGCATCGTCATCGCGCCGTGCAACGCGCTGGCCTGGAGCCACGCGGCGGCGAGCAGGGTCGTGCTCAGTCCGCACGGCAACCAGCCCCACAGCACCGCAAGCCCGATACGCTTGGCGCGCGAATCCGCCGGCAGCAGGCGCTGCTGGAGCGGACGCAGCCACGCCCACATGCGCGCGCCGGCGCCGCCAAGCGACGCCAGGCGGCCGCGTCGATCGAACAGTCGCAACGCGACCACGACCAGCACCAGCCCCACCAGCATGCGAAGCGCCGTGGCGAGCCCATCGATCCGCGCCACGCCGACGATACCGTGGCCGAGGCCGCCGGCAATGGCGCCTGCAATGACGTAGCCGCCAACCCGCGCGAGGTTCGCTTCCAGCGCCGGCGCGAGGGAGCGTCGCATCGTCGCTGTGCCTGCACCCTGCGCCGTGACAGAGAAACCCGTCGCGATGCCGCCGCACATCGCCGCGCAGTGCGCGCCGCCCAGCAACCCGCTGAGCGATGCGGCGCCGAGCGTCAGCCAGTCAATCGCCATCGTGCGGCTCGTTCGCGGATTTGTTGACGGCTTCGCTGGCCGGTGCGGGCAGCGGATCGTCGCGCAGGATGTCGATGGCGGGCGTGTCCAGATCGTCGAACTGGCCGCGTCGCACCGCCCACACGAACGCGCCGATGGCGATGCCCAGCAGGATCAGGCTGATCGGCACGAGCAGCAGCAGGATGTTCATGCGGCCCTCCGGTCGTTGCGTTGCCCCCGGCTGAGCCGGAGCGCGTTGAGCGTGACCAGCAGCGAGGAGCCGGCCATGCCGAGTGCGGCGATCCACGGGGTGACATGCCCCGTCGCCGCCAGCGGAATCGCGAGCACGTTGTAACCCAGCGCCCAGGCCAGGTTCTGCCGCACGATGCGCTGCGTGCGCCGCGCCAGCACGATCGCCTCCGGCACGCGCAACAGGGTTGGGCTGGTGACGACGAAATCGGCCGCGCGTTGCGCGAGCGCGGCCCCCTGCGCCATCGCCAGCGACACATCGGCACCGGCGAGCACCGGTGCATCGTTCAGGCCGTCGCCGACCATCGCGACGACCTCGCCGCGTGACTGCGCGTCGCGCACTCGGGCGAGTTTCTGTTCGGGCGTCTGCCGTGCGTGGAAGGCCTCGATGCCGACCTGTCGCGCGAACCCTGCGACGGCATCAACGGCATCGCCGCTGCACAACTCGACCGCAACGCCGCACTCGCGCAGCGCGGCGACCGCGTCACGCGCGCCCTCGCGCATGGTTTCGCGCACGGTGATGCGCGCCAATGCCCGCGTGCCATCGCCAAGCCACAGCGCACCGTCGTCGGTGCGCGATGCGGCGAACTCCGCACGACCCAGGCGCCAGTGCGTTCCGTCGACATCGCCTTCGATGCCGTAACCCGCCACGGCATGCACGCCGTGCGCGACGCGATCGTCCTCGACATGCGCCAGTGCCTGCGCGAGCGGATGCGCGCTGCCGCGTTCCAGGGCCGCGGCGATGGACAACGCGGCGGCCGCCTCCATGCCATCGAACGTCGCGACACTGTCGAGTTCGGGTCGGCCGTTGCTGAGCGTGCCGGTCTTGTCGAGCACCACGCGATCCACGCGCGCCAGCGTGGACAGCGCGTCCTCGCGAACGCCCAGCACACCGATGCGCGCCAGTGCGCCATGCGCGGTGGTCAGCACCGTCGGAATGGCCAGCGACAGGGCGCACGGGCAACTCACGACGAGGAGTGCGAGCGTGACTTCCAGCGCCCGTGCCGGCTCGTGGACGTGCCACCACGCGTACGTGGCGCCCGCGCACAGCAGCAACGCGACGACGAAGAAGCCGGCCACGCGCTCGGCGACACGGGCGAGTTGCGGACGCGCCGATTGCGCCTGTTCAACCAGGCGCGTGAGCTGCGACAGGCGCGTGTCGGCCCCGGTTCGCACCACGCGCAGTCGCGCGGAGGCTTCGCGGCAGATGCTGCCGGCCAGTGCGCTTTCACCCGCCTCGCGCCGCACGGGCGTGGATTCACCGGTGATCAAGGCTTCGTCGAACGACGCGGCGCGATCGAGCAGCACGCCGTCGGCGGGTACCGCCTCGCCCGCCGCCACGCGCAGGACGTCGCCGATGTCGATCTCGCCGAGTGGAACCTGCTGCGCCGAACCGTCATTGCGTTCACGCAGCGCCAACGCAGGCCGCGCCCGTGCGAGCGCATCGATCTGCGCGCTGGCGATGCCGCGCGCGCGCTGTTCGAACATGCGCGCCACCAGCAACAGCAGCACGAACATCACCGCCGCGTCGTACCAGACATGCGTGCCGCCACGCAGCGTCTCCACCAGGCTGGCGATGTAGGCCAGCAGGGTGGATCCGGCGATCAGCGTATCCATGCCCACGCGCCGGCCGCGCAGTTCGCGCCACATGCCTTCCAGGAACGGCCAGCCGGAATAGAAGACCACCGGCGTGGCGACCAGGAACGTTATCCAGCGGAAGAAATCGCGCGTGGCCACCGGCATCTGTTGCGCGGTGTCCAGGTACAGCGCCTCGGCGAACATCATCGCCTGGATCGCGCCCAGGCCCGCGACGCCAAGGCGCAGCAGCCAGCGGCGACGTTCGCGACGTTGCGCCTGCTCGCGCGCATCGCCCGTCGCCAGCCACGGGCGATAGCCCAGTGCGGCAAGCCGCTGCATCAACGTTGAAAGCGCCACGCGCTGCGGATCCCACGCGAGCGTCACGCGCCCGGTCACCGCGTTCGCGCCCGCATCGAGCACGCCCGCCTGGCGACGCAACGCACGGTCGATCAACCAAGCGCATGCGGCGCAGCGCATGGCGTCGGTGAGCACGGTGATCTCGCGTCCGCCGGGAACGACGCGGCTGTGCTCGGCCAGCACGACGTCGCGATCCCATGCGCCGAAGTCCGCCGCGTCCGCCTGGACGCGGCCGGCGGGGGATGTGCGCAGGGTGTAGTAATCGTCCAGCGCGGCTTCGCGGATCCACGTCGAAGCGGCGGCGCAGCCGTTGCAGCAGAAGGCGCGGTCGCCATCGCCAATCGCCTCGGACGCGAGCGCTTCGCCGCAGTGATGGCAGGAGCCCCTTTCGGCAACCTGCGTTTCCCGGAGTGGAAGCGCCGCGTCCATCGTCACTTGCCGGACAGTGCCGGTCCCAGATGCGCCGCGCCCTGGCCGGAAATGAGGCGGCCGCGCAGGCGCCACTGCGCATCGGGCGGCGCCAGCTGCAGCAGCCAGTCGTGGTCGGTCGGAAGATCGAGGTCGGCATGCCAGCCCATTTCGCTGGGCGCAAGCGTCACGGTGCGGTCGAGCGAGGCATCGCTGGGATGCGACAGCACGATCGTCAACACGGCATCGCGCGGCACTTCGCCCGTCGAGAACCCGCCGCCGACCGGCAACAGGTCGATGCCCTTCGCGTCCACGTGCAGTACCGCCGAGAGCTTCATCGACTGCGCGCGTTCGTCAGGACCCAGCTCGGTCGTCTGGATCTGCGCGGTGCGCTGGACGGTGTCGATCACGGCATCGTCGCCGCCGCTTTCCAGCGCGACCACCACCAGTCCGACGCCGGCGACGATCGACAGGATCGGCAGCCCGATCACCAGCCACATCACGGGATTGCGGGGTTTCACGGCCAGGCTCATCACATCGGTCCGAAGAAGGTCGAGGGCACGGCGGCGTTCGCGGCGCCGTCGACACGCTCGACACGGAAGGTTACCTCCTGCTTGCCACGCACGCCGGGCGGCGCCGACAGCACCAGCGGGAGGTTCAGCACCTGCTCGGCCTGCGCATCCACGTTCTGCGGGCCGCCGCGCAGTTCAATGCCGGCGGGCGCGTCCACATGGATGCGGAACGAGCGCGGCGCGACGTCCTTGTTGACGAGCTTGAGGGTGTAGGTGTTCTCGATGCGGCCGCCTGCGGCCTCGCGATATAGCGCGTTGCGATCGCGCAGCACCTCGGCGATCAGCGGGCTGCGGTTGCCCACGCCCCACGCCCAGGCCGCGCAAAGCGCGAGCAGCAGCACGCCATAAAACAGCACGCGCGGACGCGCCACGCGCGTGGGCTTTCCGTCGATTGCGTTCTGCGTGGAGTAGCGGATAAGGCCCTTGGGATAACCCATCTTGTCCATCACCGAATCGCAGGCGTCGATGCACGCACCGCACGCGATGCATTCGTACTGCAGGCCGTTGCGGATGTCGATGCCGGTCGGGCAGACCTGCACGCAGATCGTGCAGTCGATGCAGTCGCCCAGCTGCTCGGGTTCGAACTTCGGCAGCGGTTGCGCGACCAGGCCGACGTCGGTGACTGCGGTCGTGCCGGCGGCGCCGAGCGTGACCGCGTTGCCGGCCCGCGCGCCACGGAACACGTAGTCGTAGGCGGTAGCCGGATCGAGCAGGCCGCGGGCGCGCTGGAGCACGCTGGTGAGGCCGCGCTTGCGCGGGCCGCGCGGTTCGCCGCGCATCGGGTCGTAGGCGATGATGAGTGTGTTGCGGTCGAACATCGCGCTCTGGAAGCGCGCGTAGGGACACATGTACTTGCAGACCTGTTCGCGCAGGAAGCCCGCGTTGCCCCAGGTCGCCAGTGCGTAGAACAGCACCCAGAAGGTTTCCCAGCCGCCCCAGCCGGGCGCGTGTCCGAAGAAGGGAACACGCGCGGCCAGGTCGGTGATGGGCGTGAAGAATCCGACGAAGGTGAAGCCGGTCCAAAGTGCGAACACGACCCACAGCACGTGCTTGCCGCCCTTGCGCAGGAGCTTGTGGCCCGTCCATGGCGCGGCGTCGAGCTTCATGCGCGCGTTGCGGTCGCCTTCGGTCCAGCGTTCCATCCACAGGAACACTTCCGTCCACACCGTCTGCGGGCACGCGTAGCCGCACCACAGGCGGCCGGCGATGGCAGTGAAGAAGAACAGCGACAGGCCGGCGATGATCATCAACACCGCGAGCAGGAAGAAGTCCTGCGGCCAGAAGTTCAGTCCGAACACGTAGAACTTGCGCGCCGGCAGGTCGAACAGCACCGCCTGGCGTCCGCCCCAGCGCAGCCACGGGAACACGTAGAACATGCCCAGCAGCACGACGACCGCGACGTTGCGCCAGGTCTGGAACACGCCGCTGACGCTGCGCGGATAGATCTTCCGCTCGCTGACGTAGAGGGCGTTGCCGCCGTCTTCGAGGAGGTCGATCGCGATCTTCTTGTTCATTGCGTGGGGGCTACTCGGGCCGAAGCGGCCCGTTGAAACGGCTGGACGGACGCAGCAGCACCCAGGTGAAGGCGCTGGAAGCGGCGGTGGCGATCCAGAACATGAAAAAGCCCAGGCTGTACCCGAGCGTGCGTGTCATCGGAAGGTCGGGAAAGGTCATGTCGCGCAGCGTGAGTGGATCGACGTAGGCGAAGAACACCATCGTCGCGATGCACGCGGCGAAGAAGCTGGGCCACAGGATCGCCCCGAGCCGCTGCGAGAGCGGTCGGGGCGGGTGGTCGAATCGCGGTGTTGGCTGGCTCATGACAGCTTGCTCACCTCAAGGGGCTCAACGCGTGGCGGTCACCGTGGCTTTGGTCGGATGCGAGAGCGACCAGACGTAGGCCGCGGCCAGGCGCGAACGCGTTTCGCCCAGCGTCGTGCGCCATGCGGGCATCACGCCGTGGCGGCCGTTCTCGATGGTCTGGCGCAGGCTTTCGCTGCTGCTGCCGTACAGCCAGTAGTCGTCGGTGAGGTCCGGCGCACCCATCGCGGTATTGCCCTTGCCGTCCACGCCGTGGCACGCGATGCACACGCCGTTGTAGAGGCTCTTGCCCTGCGCGGCCATGTAGTTGTTCTGCATGCTGTCCGGATCCGACAGGGTGCGCACGTAGGCGACGACGTAATCGACCGCGTTGTCGCCGCCCATGCCGGTGAGCACCTTGCCCCATTCGGGCATCACGCCTTCGCGGCCTTCCAGCACCGAGTGCAGCACGTCGTCCGGCGTGCCGCCCCAGTGCCAGACCTGGTCGGTGAGGTTGGGATAGCCGACCGCGCCCTGTGCAGTGGACCCGTGGCAGGTCGCGCAGGTGTTGTTGAAGATCGACCGGCCTAGGGCGACCGCCTTCGGGTCGCGTGCGATCACGTCGATCGACTTGCCCGCATAGGGTGCGAACGTCGCTTCCAGCTTCGCGTCGTCGCGTGCCTTGTCCCTGGCCTGCTCGCCTGCGGAGGTCCACTTCGCCACGCCGGCGAAGGCACCCAGGCCCGGATACCAGACCAGGTAGACGATGGCGAAGACGATGGTGATGTAGAACAGGTTCACCCACCACTTCGGCATGGGCTTGTTGTACTCGGTGAGGTTGCCGTCCCAGATGTGGCTGGTGTCGGTGGGGGCGGGATCGCCCGGCCGGCGCTTGCCGGTCCACCAGATCAGCCACACGCAACCCAGGATGTTGATCGCGACGATCACGATCACGTAGATGGACCAGCCGGTGGTCATTGCTGCTTCTCCCGGTCTTCGTCGAGCGGCATGCGTGCGGCCGCGTCGAATTCTTTCTTGCGCTTGGGGCTCCAGGCCCAGACCCAGCCGGCCACGAACAGCACCAGCAGGACGGTCGTGACGATTCCGGACACCATGTCAGCCTCCCCTCGGAGCGTGACGGCCCAGGCCCTGCAGGTAGGCGACGACCGCATCCATCTCGGTCTTGCCGTCCACCGCGGCCGGCGCGCCGGCGATGTCTTCGTCGGTGTAGGGGTCGCCAATGGTGCGCAGCGCCTTCATGTGCGACTGCACCTGTTCCCCGTCGAGCTTGTTCTTCGAAAGCCACGGGAAGCCGGGCATGTTCGATTCGGGCACGACGTCGCGCGGGTTCTGCAGGTGCACGCGATGCCAGTCGTCGGAATAACGACCGCCGACGCGCGCAAGGTCCGGCCCGGTCCGCTTGCTGCCCCACTGGAACGGATGGTCGTAGACCGATTCGCCGGCCAGTGAGTAGTGGCCGTAACGCTCGGTTTCGAAGCGCAGCGTGCGCACCATCTGCGAATGGCAGTTGTAGCAACCCTCGCGGACATAGACGTCGCGTCCGGCCAGTTCCAGCGCGGGGTAGGGCTTCACGCCGGGCAGGGGCTCGATCGCTTCGGCCTGGTGCATCAGCGGAACGATTTCCGCCAGGCCACCGAAGGAGACGGCCACGGCGATCAGCACGGCCATGAGGCCGACGTTGGTTTCGACTTTCTCGTGTGAATGGCTCATCTCGTCGGCCTCAGGCGTGCGCGCTCGCGGCGTCCGGCGGCATCACCGGAGTGGGCACCAGATCTCGCGCCTGCTGCCAGGTGCGGATCACGTTCCAGGCCATCACGAACATGCCGGCCAGCACGATCAGGCCGCCGGCCAGTCGGCCCAGGTAGTAGGGGTAGGTGGCGTTGAGCGCCTCGACGAAGCTGTAGGTCAACGTGCCGTCGGGGTTGGTGGCGCGCCACATCAGGCCCTGCATGACGCCGGCGATCCACATCGAGACGATGTAGAACACCACGCCGACCGTGTGCAGCCAGAAGTGCAGGTCGATGGCCTTCACCGAGTACATGCGCTCCTGCCCCAGCAGTCGCGGCAGCATCGAATAGACCGCGCCCACGGAGATCATCGCCACCCAGCCCAGGGCGCCTGCGTGCACGTGGCCGACGGTCCAGTCGGTGTAGTGCGACAGCGAGTTGACGGTCTTGATCGACATCATCGGACCTTCGAAGGTCGCGATCATGTAGAACGACACCGCCACGATCAGGAACTTCAGGATCGGATCGGTGCGCAGTTTGTCCCACGCGCCAGAGAGCGTGAGGATGCCGTTGATCGCGCCGCCCCAGCTGGGCGCCAGCAGCACCAGCGAGAACACCATGCCCAGCGACTGCGCCCAGTCCGGCAGCGCGGTGTACTGCAGGTGGTGCGGGCCGGCCCACATGTACACGGCGATGAGCGCCCAGAAGTGCACGATGGACAACCGGTACGAATACACCGGCCGGTTGGCCTGCTTGGGAACGAAGTAGTACATCATTCCCAGGAAGCCGGCGGTCAGGAAGAAGCCCACCGCGTTGTGCCCGTACCACCACTGCGCCATCGCATCGACCGCGCCGGAGTACACCGAGTACGACTTGCCCCAGCTGGCCGGGATGGAGATGTTGTTGACGATGTGCAGCAGCGCGACGGTGATGATGAAGGCGCCGTAGAACCAGTTCGCGACGTAGATGTGCTTCACGCGTCGCTTGACGATGGTTCCGAAGAACACCACCGCGTAGGACACCCAGACGATGGCGATCAGGATGTCGATCGGCCATTCGAGTTCGGCGTATTCCTTGCCCTGCGTGAGGCCCAGCGGCAGCGTGATGGCCGCCGCGACGATGACCGCCTGCCAGCCCCAGAACGTGAAGGCGGCCAGCTTGTCGAACGCCAGCCGCACGTGGCAGGTGCGCTGCACCACGTGGTAGCTGGTGGCGAACAGCGCGCAGCCGCCGAAGGCGAAGATCACCGCGTTGGTGTGCAGCGGGCGCAATCGGCCGTAGCTCAGCCACGGGATGTCGAAGTTGAGCGCCGGCCAGTACAGCTGGGCGGCGATGATCACGCCGACCAGCATGCCGACAATGCCCCAGACCACCGTCATCGCGGTGAACTGGCGCACGAGCTTGTCGTTATAGGTTTCTGGTTGTGTATGCATGATGGGCACTCCCGAGCGGCAGGGACCGGGGTCGGCGGCATGTTATGAACGCGTTCAGGGGCCGCGCTTGATTTCGATCAAAGCGTCGGCTACGCGATTCAAACGCAAATGGCTGAGGCCGGCGGACCGTTCGGCGGCTGTTCCGGGCGACGGCGTCAGGCGCCCACGGCGTGCGGCTGGATGAGACCCGTGCCAATGCCGGCAGCCACCAGGGCGATCAGGGCGATTGACAGGCCGATGCGCCAGGTCAGCGCGTTGACCGCCCGCTTGCTCTCCCCGCGGTCGGTAAGCATGTAGAACAGCGCCGCGCCGAGGTTGTAGACGATCAGCGCCAGGAAGCCGACGACGACAAGGGTCTTCATGTGAGGTCCGGTGGGGTGCGTGAAGGAGAGGCCGTCCGCGCCAGCCAGCGCATGCGCGCGATGAGCGCCACCGCCATGACGCCCAGGTACAGCCCGTAGGCCAGCGACGTGGCGAAGACCTGCTTCCACATGCGGCCGTATCCGGCATCGGCGTGCGCCATGCCCCAGTACATGCCGGCAAACGCCGCGGCCGTGGCGGTGGTCAGCGCGATCGAATCAAAGGCCAGTCGCATCGGCCCGCGCGGTTGCCGCGGGTAGCGCCAGAACAGCACCGACAGCACCGCGAACCACGGCGCGAACAGGATCATGGCGAGGTTGAGCTGGACGCCGGTGGACACGGGGGCACTCGGACGGAGAGAGCGGGTGCGCGCAGTCTAGGTCGACCGTATCAGTTTCAGTAGAATCAGAAAGCCGACAGAAAAACCATATCAGTTGCCCGAGGGGACACCCCGGTGAAGCGCTACGAAGCCTTGGCCGACGACCTGGCCCGATCCATCCAGTCCGGCGCGTTCCGCCCGGGCGCGCGCCTGCCTTCGGTTCGCCAGACCACCACGGCCCGGCGCATCAGCCCGTCCACCGTCTTCCAGGCGTATTACCTGCTGGAAGCGCGAGGGCTGATCGAGTCGCGCGCGCGGTCGGGCTATTACGTCGCGGCAAGGCCGCCGCGCCTGCCGCCGGAACCCGAATCGGCCTCGCGTCCGGATGGCGATTCCCGCCCCGTCGATGTCAGCGAACTGGTGTTCGACGTCCTGCAGTCGGCGATGCAGCGCGACCTGGTGCCGTTCGGCTCGGCCTTCCCGAGCCCGCTGTTGTTCCCGCTGCCGAAACTGGGCCGCGCGATCGCCGCGGCCGCGCAGGATCTGGACCCGTGGAGCACCGTCGACGACCTCACGCCGGGGCAGGCCGAACTGCGCCGGCAGATCAGCCTGCGCTACCTCATCGACGGCATCGACGTGGCGCCCGAGGAAATCATCGTCACCAACGGCGCGCTGGAGGCCTTGAACCTTGGCATCGCAGCGGTGACGAAACCGGGAGATGCGGTGCTGGTGGAATCGCCGTGCTTCTACGCGGTGCTGCAATCGCTGGAGCGTAACGGCCTGCGCGCGGTGGAAGTGCCGACGCATCCACGCGACGGCGTGGACCTGCATGCGCTGGAACAGGCGATCGTGCGCCACGCGCCGCGCGCATGCTGGCTGATGCCGACCTTCCACAACCCCCTGGGCGCGACCATGCCGGAAGACGCCAAGCGCGATCTCGTATCGCTGCTGGCGGGGCATGGCATTCCGCTCATCGAGGACGATGTCTACGCCGAACTCCACTACGGCGCGCGGCGCCCGCTGCCGGCCAAGGCGTTCGACCGCGACGGCGGCGTGATCCACTGCTCCTCGTTCTCCAAATGCCTGGCGCCGGGCTATCGCATCGGCTGGGTCGCGGCCGGACGCTTTGCCGACACCATCGCGCGCAACAAGCTCACCACGACGCTCAACACCAACGTGCCAGCGCAACGCGCGATCGGCCGCTACCTTCAGGGCGGCGGCTACGACCGTCATCTGCGCCGTCTGCGCGCGACGCTTGCGCAACAGCAGGCCAGCTACATCGCCGCGGTCTCGACGTTCTTTCCGGAAGGCACGAAAGTCACGCGCGCGACGGGCGGCTACTTCGCCTGGATTGAATTGCCGGAAGGGCGCGACGCCCTGTCTTTGCATCGACGCGCCTTGCAGGCAGGCATCAGCATCGCGCCGGGGCCAATCTTCTCCGCCAGTCGCGGCTTCGGGCGCTGCCTGCGACTGAACTATGGGCATCCGCTCGACGCGCGCATCGAACAGGCCTTGCAGACGCTAGGCGCGCTGGCCGGTTAGACCGTGCGCGAATACCGCGCCGGTGCCGGTGTCAGTGCCGCCTGCGGCCGGGGCAGGTAGCCGTCGAAACACATCGCGATCACGCGAAGCAGCAGGCTTCCTGCGCGCGTGGCGACGATACGTTCGGGTTCGATCCAGACCAGACCGTCGTCCTGCAGCAGCTTCAGGCGCTGCAGCGCATCGCCGAAGTAACGCGCGAAGTCGATGCCGTGGATTCGCTCGATCGCGCCGATCGACACTTCGCCCTGGCACATCAGGCGCTGGATCACGTCCGCGCGCAACTGGTCGTCCGGTGTCAAACGCAACCCACGCCACACCGGAAGACGCGGCGTGTCGATGGCTTCTTCCCAGGCTTGGAGTTCGCGCGGGTTCTGGCTGTAGGTGTCGCCGATGCGGCTGATCGCACTGACGCCAAGCCCGATGAGGTCGCAATCGGCGTGCGTGGTGTAGCCCATGAAATTGCGATGCAGACCTCCGCGCGCCTGGGCGAGCGCAAGTTCATCATCCGGTAGCGCGAAGTGGTCCATGCCGATGTGGACGTAGCCGGCTGCGGTGAGCCGCTCGATCGCCAAGCGCAGCAGATCCAGCTTGAGCTCGCCCGAAGGCAGATCTTCGACGCGGATCTGCCGCTGCGGCTTGAACATCTCCGGCAGGTGCGCGTAGCTGTACACCGCAAGGCGATGCGGGCGCGCGCCGATCACGGTGTCGAGCGTGCGCGAGAAACCATCCAGCGTCTGCAACGGCAGCCCGTAGATCAGATCCACGTTCACCGAGCGCATGCCGTGGATTCGGCAGGCCTCGATGATCGCCAGGGTTCCCGTGACATCCTGTTCGCGATTCACCGCGCGCTGCACGTCCGGGTCGAAATCCTGCACGCCCAGGCTTGCACGGTTGAAGCCCGCATCGGCGAGTTCGGCGATGTCGTCCGGTGTCAGCTCGCGCGGGTCCAGTTCGATGGAGATGTCGCGATGGGCGGCGTCGCTGAAGCGGAAGTGGTCGCGCAGGTCCTGCACCGTTGCGCGCAGCTGCGCGGGTGTGAAGAAGTTGGGCGTGCCGCCGCCGAAATGCAGCTGGACGGCTTCGCGGTCGGGATCGAACAACCCCGCCATCATCCCGATCTCGCGTGCCAGCCGCGTGCGGTAGGGCTCGCTGCGCTCGCGGTCGCGCGTGATCACGCGATTGCAGCCGCAGTAAAAGCACGGGCTTGCGCAGAACGGAACGTGCACGTAAAGCGACAGGCGGCTGGGAATCGGATCCCCGTTGCTGTTGCGCGCCGCTTCCCTCAGCTGTTCCTCGCCGAAGTCGCAGCTGAACTGGGGCGCGGTGGGATAGGAGGTGTAGCGCGGGCCCGGCCGGTCGTAGCGACGCAGCAATTGCGTGGGAAATGAGGGAGCGATGGGCATGCGCGGGAGCCTATCGGCGGGGCGCGTGGAGTTCTTGACCTCGATCAATTCGCCGCGCGCCGCAGGCCGGCGGGCGCGTGAACGCGCGCCGCGGCCGACAAGCGGGTGGCGGCCGTTGCGCCCGCGTTCGGCCAGGATGCCTAGAATCCGCGCAATGGCCCGCCCACGCGCCATCGCAGCCGTCCTGTTCGTACTGGCGTTCTCGATCGCCGCCACCGCGCACGCGCGCACGGTGTATCGCTGCGTGCGCGATGGCACGGTCAGCCTTTCCACCGCGCCCGAGCCCGGTTCGCGCTGCACCCCGAAGCAGATCGACGACAACGCAGCGAGCGTGCCGAACCTGTTTGGCACGGGGGAGGCGGTAAGCGGCGTTCTGTACGAGCGTACGCAGGACGGAAAGATGGTGTACGGCACGCGCAAACTGCCGGGCTCGGTGAAAGTGCTTTCGTTCACCGTGCCCGCGCCGCCCGGCGAGCCGGCGCACACCGGGCTGGGCCGCGTCAGCCCGCCCCGACTGGACCGCTATCCGAAACAGTTCCGCGCCGCGGCGAAGGCAACGGGCGTCGAAGAGGCATGGTTACGTGCCATCGCGCACGCCGAGAGCGATTACGATTCCGCCGCCGTGTCGAGCAAGGGCGCGCAGGGCGTGATGCAGCTGATGCCCGATACCAGTCGCGAATACGGCGTTGCCGACCCGTTCTCACAGGACGAATCGATCATGGCCGGCGCGCGCCACATGCGTGCGCTCATGAAGCGCTACCGCAACGACATGACGCTGGTCGCGGCGGCGTACAACGCGGGGATCGGCACCGTGACGCGTTACGGTGGCGTGCCGCCATACGCGGAGACGCAGGCCTATGTCGCCAAGGTGCAGGCGTTGTACGGAAGCTATCGCACGGCGCTGGCGAAGCCTTCGCAGAAATCGCGCACCGGCACGCTGTCTTCTCCGTAGCTCCTACGCCATCGCCTTGCTGGCTTCGTACGGAAGGTGCGTGCCACCGGCGGTGGTGATGATGCTCTCGGTGCGGTCGAGGAAATCCTTGTCGCCATCGAGCACGACGAGGATGCGGCCCGCCTGGATTTCGTCGTCGAACTTGCGGCGGATCGGGTCGGGCAACGACGATCCAACCAGCGCCGATGCCCACGATCCCACCAGCGCGCCTGCAACCGCCGCAGCGGCAGCGCCGGCAAGCGTCAAGCCGATCGGGGTTATCACGATCGCCGCAAGCCCCGCGAGCAATCCCGCTGCGCCGCCGTAACCGGCGCCGCGCAATGCGGCGGGAATCAGGTCGGTATCGGCTTCCTTGAACTCGTTCGGGATCTCTTCCAGTTCGATATCCGAACGCGCGACGAGCAGGATGTCGTCGTCGTGCACGCCGACACCGCGCGCTGCGTTCATCACGGCTTGCGCGGTGTCGAGATCGGGCGTGCTGAATACATGGCGGACTTTCATTCCGGTTCTCCGTCGTCCATGGCGCCGGCACGCGGCGTCGATGGCCGCAGCTTTGCCGCGCTGCGGTTACAGCAACGTGATGAACGCGGGCCTCGCGCGTGCGGTGATAAGGTGCGCGCACCTTCCAACACGGATGATGTCCATCATGCGTCGATCCATGCGTTTTCCGCTGCTTGCATGCGTGATTGCCACGTGCACGCTGACCGCTTGCCAGGCGCCGTCACCATCCGCATCGGAGCAGGCACAACCGCCAGCCACCGACACGCCGCAGGTCACCGCCGACACCTCGAAGCAGCCTGCGCGCACCACCGATCAGCCCGCGCCGGGTGAAGCCGCATCGCCGGCTGCGCCCGAAGTGACGCCCGCGGCATTCGTCGACAAGGTATGGCGTGTGAGGTCCTCCAGCGCGGTCGCGCCCGATACCGTGTATGCCTTCCTTTCCGACGGCACGCTGGTGGTCGATTCGCCCGGCGGCACGCCGATGCACGGGCAATGGCGTTTCGAAGGCGGCAAGCTGACGATGATCGAGGAAGGGCAGTCGTACCCCACCGACATCCTTCGGTTGGACGCCAGCGAACTGCACCTGCGCAGCCACAACCCGGGTGAACCGGTGGATATCGTCCTGACGCTCGCGCCGGATGCGCCCCTACCGAAGGTGAAGTAACGATGCTTCCCGCGATCGACGTGCAATGCCCGTATTGCGGCGAGCCGCTGACGCTGTTCGTCGAGGACTCCGCGGGCGCGCAGTCGTACGTCGAGGATTGCCACGTGTGCTGCCGCCCTATGGTGGTGCGCGTGCGCGTGGATGAAGACGGCGAGCTCGACGTGGATGTCGCTCGCGAAGACGAAGGGTGACCGGCGCGGTCAACGCGCCTGCGACAGGCGCGTTGACGACCCGCGTGGTGAAGGTTGTGTTCCGTTCAGTCCAGTGACGCGCGCCATGACAGCGAGAACTTCGGCGCAGGTCACATTCGCGCGTGCCTGCCGTCACCGATCAACCCGCTTCCTAGCTGCCACGCGCCCTGGAATGGTTAAAGCAACGTTGCTTTAACGCCCGCCGACGCGGGGCCGTTCATGACATGACGGGCAAGGTCGATCCGTGCGAGACGCCTTGGGCAAGAACGCGCAGAACTTCCTTCATTCCAGGAGACACCCGCATGACCATCAAGAACACGATGAACAGCCGCAAGCCGCTGATCGCCGCCGCCGCACTGGTCGCCGTCCTTTCGGCGCCGCTCGCCTTCGCGCAGTCCGCCACGCCGGAAGCGCAGGATCCGGCCGCTGCTTCGGCCGCCGCGCCGGCGTCGGGTGCCCCGGCCAAGAAGAGCTGGTCGGACGTGGATACCGACAAGAACGGCTCGCTGAGCAAGTCCGAAGCCTCCAGCGTGCCGGCCCTGAGCCAGGTGTTCGAACAGGCCGACTCGGACGCCAATGGGGCGCTGACCGCTGACGAGTACAAGGCCTACGTCGCCAAGGCGCAGAGCGGCGCGGCCGGAAACAGCGGCGGCAAGAAGTAACACCAGGTTCGATCCAGTCCAACTTGCGCATTGTTGGACTCCGGCAAGGGCGGCTTCGGCCGCCCTTGTTCTTTGCCGGCTCCATTAAACTAGGCGCATGAGCACCATCTCGCTGATCGGCTTCGACGCCGACGACACCCTCTGGCGCAGCCAGGACTATTTCGACGAAGCCCAGCTCGAGTTCGAGCGCATCGTCGGCACCTACGTGGACCTGCACGACGCGCGCGTGCAGGAGCGCCTGTACGAAGTGGAGAAGCGCAACATCGCGCTGTTCGGCTACGGCGTGAAGGGCATGGTGCTGTCGATGATCGAAGCAGCGGTGGACATCACCACGCAGCGCATCCAGGCGCGCGACGTGCATCGCATCGTCGAACTGGGCAAGTCGCTGCTGCGGCATCCCGTGGAACTGCTGCCCGGTATCCGCGAAGCGGTGGAAGCCATCGCCGCGGACTTCGATGTCGTGCTGATCACCAAGGGCGACCTGTTCCACCAGGAAGCGAAGGTGCGCCAGTGCGGCTTCGCCGACCTGTTCCGCCGCATCGAGATCGTCAGCGAGAAGGACGCGGCGACCTACGCGCGCTTGCTGGAGGAGTTCCAGCTGCCGGCCGGACGTTTCGTGATGGTCGGCAACTCGCTGCGTTCGGACATCGCGCCGGTGCTGGAGCTGGGCGGGTGGGGTATCCACGTGCCGTACCACACGACCTGGGGCCACGAGAACGAAGCCGACGTCCCCGACGACGCGCCGCGCCTGCGCCGCATCGACAGCGCGCACGAACTGCCGGCCGCGGTCCGCGAGCTCGCCGCAACCGCGGGTTGAACACTTCCCCAACGGCTGCTGAGCGCTTCGGGCATCCCCGGTCTGGATTAAAAATGCGTTCACCGCGGTAGTCGCATCTTGGCCACAGGGCCCGCAGGGTGCGGGCTACCAGGAGCGCAGACATGTCCACCGTCATGACCCGATGGGTCGCCCCCGTGGTGCTGGCAGCTGGTCTGGGTGTGGTTGCCACCGCTGCGCCCGCCCCGGCGCGCGCGGACGATCTGGCCCGCGTGATCGTCGATGTCGCCGACGTCATCTATCACTCGGGCAATCCGTACTACCGCTACGACCGTGGCTACCGCGACCGCCTGGTCGTCGTCCACGACTACCGCGGCCGCCCGACTTACTACCGCAACGTCTATCGCGCGGGTCCGCCGTACGGCAACGCCTACGGCTACTGGAACAACCCGCCGCGCGGCAACTGCAACAAGCACGGCAAGTGCTCGACGCATTACTACGATGCGCGTTACGACCACCGCTACGATCGTCGCTACGACCGCACCTACTACCGCAGCGGCTATTCGAACAACGGCTACTACGACAACCGTCGCCACGACGATCGCCGTTATGATCGCCGCGACCACCATGACGACCATCGCGACCGTCGCTGGCGCGACGACGACTGAGCATGGCCACGGACCGTAACGGGATGCCCGGCTGGCATCCCTTCGACGAGGAAAGGAGCTGGACGATGGCGATGACCTGGAAGGCGCGGCTGGGCGCGGTGCTGGTGGCCGCGGCGGCGACACTGGGCCTGGGCGGCACGGCCTCGGCACAGGACTACACGTTCGGCTGGAACCCGCGTTCGGGCGATGTCTGGGTCGATACATGGCTGGGCGACGTGAACCGCTACGGCGCTCGCTATCGCGATCCGTTCGTCGACGAGATGGTCCGCTACTACGGCGCGCCCCGCGACCTGGTGAACGAACTGCTCGGCGAGCGTCGCTGGGCGCCGGGCGATGTGTACTTCGCGTGCTCCATCGCCTCCGCGCTGGGTCGCCCGTGCCGGTATGTGGCCGACATGTGGGAGCGCGACCATGCGCTGGGTTGGGGTGAAGTCGCCAAGAACCTCGGCATCAAGCCGGGCTCGCCCGAATTCCATCGCCTGAAGAAGGGCTTCGTCCCCAGCTACGACCGCTGGGGGCGCAGCATCTCGATCGATGCGGACCTTGCGCGCGATTACCCGGGGCGCCCGCGTGAACCGGCCCGGTCGAAGGGCGCTGGAAACCAGGGAAAGGCGGCGCAGGCGGGCCATCCCGGATCCAAGGGCGACGCAAAGGGCAACGCAAAGGGCAGCGCTGCGCCCAAGGCGCAGGGCAAGGGCAATGCAGGGTCGAAGGAGCACAAGGGCAACGCCGAGCCCAAGGCGCAGGGCAAGGGCAAGGGCTGATCGCAGGCTCCCGCAAACGCTCCGTGCGGCGGCTTCGGCCGCCGTACGCGTTCGTGGCGAAGGCGCCACTATGATGCCCGCATGAATGCCGCATCCGTTCGCATCGTCGATTACGCGCCGCGCTGGCGCGAGGACTTCGCCCGTCTCAACATCGAATGGCTGGAGCGCTGGTTCGCCGTCGAGCCCATCGATCGGCAAGTGCTCGGCGATCCCGAAACCCACATCCTCCGGCCGGGCGGCCATGTGCTGTTCGCCATCGACGAAGACGAACGCGCGATCGGCACGGTCGCGCTGAAGCGCGAATCCGAGGGCGTGTACGAACTCACCAAGATGGCCGTTTCACCCCAGGCCCGTGGCGCGGGCGTCGGTCGCGCGCTGATGCTCGGAGTGCTGGAGGCGTTCCGCGCGCGGAATGGTCGTGAACTCTTCCTGGAATCCAGCAGAAAACTGGGCCCCGCACTCGCCCTGTACGAAAGCGTCGGTTTCCGTCATTACCCCGCGCCGCGACCCGGCTCGCACTACGCGCGGGCGGATGTGTACATGGTGTGGGAGCCTGAAACCGTGGAGTGACCCGCGCGGTTGGCGGCAATCGCGCTGGAAATAAGGGAAAATTGCCGCCATGAACCTCTCGCCCACGCATCGGCCCGCGCCGGCGGCGATCCCGCCCGACCAGCTCCGCCTCTCCGTCGCCCCGATGATGGACTGGACAAATGAATCAATAAATCACTTATAAATCAATAGTATATAAGGATTGATGTTGTCGCCTGTAGCATTATTGTTGTCCCTAGGCTTGAAATGGCCGTTCGCAGGCCGTGAGACGCGATCAAAATATGTTGTAGGCTGTGAACGAATGGAGGTGTCGCAATGTTTGCTAAGAGGAAGCGCTCTGAAGGCGTAAAGCACACCTTTGATAGCAACGGTGCGCTCACAGTCAATGCGTATTCGCTGCTCAAGTCAGCCGGTTTTAAGAAGCAGCTCGACGCTGCGAAGTCCGTTGTCGTAAGAACATCGGTCAAAGAGAAGAAGGACGATTCGCGTCCGTTGGCAGACAAGAAGGCGATTCCCTCAGCTCGCTAATCAACGCCTAGCCAGGGATTGGTAGATGACGTCTGTAGGTTTGTCGCTCCTCATCCTGGCCGCTGGCTGGACGCTCTACCGCCTTTGGCTTCGAACTCGTTATCGCGCGCTCAAAGACTCGGGGCATCCGCAGTACTTTGCCGCGGTGGTCGCGGCAGCGTACCTGCTATTGATTGCTTGCAGTTTCCGTTTAGCCGCAAAGCAGTACCTTGGTAGCGCCTACAACAGCCTTGAATCTGCGCTCCTCTCATCCCTTCCGACGATTGTCGGAAAAGATGAAAAAGAGAACGCAGTCCTAGCGTTTGCCTCAGTGACCGCCTGGTCGCTGCTTCTCGTCTATCCCATGTCACTTCTATTGAATGCGCCGATCCTGAGGAGCGCTCCTCTCCTGCGCGCGATAGTCAAGAAGGCCGGCGCATATGATCAACTCGAAGCAGTTACGAGCCACGTTCTCGAGCGTGCGGTATCGCTAGCGGTCACTTTGGACTCCGGAAAGGTATACATCGGGGCCCCAATCACTTCATCGACGTTCGATGAGGAGCGAAGGTGGCTCGCGATCTTCCCGCTAGTGTCTGGGATGCGGGACGAGCGAGGTAGGCTAGAGCTGACGACGAAATATATGCCGGTGTACGAGCACCTTCTCAAAGACCTGACGCCTGAGAAAGCGAGCACCGCGCTGCAAGACTTCCAGATCGTGCTGCCGCTCTCGAAGATTCAGACTTTTCAGGTATTCGATCTCCCTACGTATAACGCTTTTCGAAGCGACGTGGCATCGGAGAACCAGTCCGGTTCGCCGGAGTCTCTCGAAGCTGAAGTCTTGGAAGGTGATGCAAGGGAGGAAGAGGGTGGTGACGATGACCAAGAAGGCTTCTGGACTTCGCAGGCTGCAGCGAGTGATTTCAGTGCAGACGAACTATTCAGAGTTCGGATCTATTACGTCTTCATGGTCGTGGTGTCATTGACGTTTGTATTGCTGCCTCATGTTCCCTTGTCGCTGATACCGCTGCTCGCCGTGATCGCCTTCATTTTTGGGGTGGTTTGCTCTGAGCCGGAGTAGGCATTAGAGGCTATATTCCAGCGAATGACGGCCATTGCATGGTGTAAGTGATTGACAATAATACGATTTGACGAATTGATCAAATCTAACTATTCTTCAAATCATGGACGCCAAGACCCCAGGTCAACTTCTCACCACTCTGCTGAAGGATCGCGGGTGGACCAAGCGCACGCTCGCTTTGGTGCTGGGCGTAGACGAGTCGGTGGTCACCCGCCTGGTTTCTGATAAGCGACCCATTACAGCGGAGTTGGGGCTCGTCCTTGAGGAAATCTTCACCATCCCAGCGGAGCGATTCCTCGAGCTGCAAAAAGAGTACGACCTCGCCATGGCGCGGATCGCTTTTAGGCCGGATCCGGGTCGTGCGAACCGAGCCCAGATCTTCGGTGCGTTGCCCATTTCAGAAATGGTGAAACGAGGTTGGCTCAGGGTCGAGAACCCCCGAGATGTCGGTGAGGTCGAGGGCGAAGTGGCCCGATTCTTCAATGCTGAGTCTGTGGGTGAGGTCGAATTTCTCCCGCACGCTGCCAAGCGCACGCAACTGGCGGTCAACGCGACCCCCGCGCAGCTGGCTTGGCTGTATAGGGTTAGGGCTATTGCGGAGGAGATGCTCGTAGCGCCTTTCACGCCAGCGGCAGGGCGCGCGGCAATTGAGAAACTCAAGCCGCTGATGGGCGCCCCAGAGGAGTCCAGAAAGGTGCCGCGGATTCTCGCGGAGGCGGGCGTTCGATTTGTCCTAGTGGAGTCACTTTCCTCGGCGAAGATTGACGGAGCGTGCATGTGGCTCGCCGAAGATGCACCAGTGATCGGAATGTCAATGCGCTTCGACCGTATCGACAACTTCTGGTTCGTCCTGCGGCACGAGCTGGAGCATGTCCTTTGTGGCCATGGGCGTTCGGCGCCGATATTGGACATTGACTTGGATGGTCGTGACAGCGGCGAGGTCGTTGAGGAAGAGAAGGTGGCGAACGCGGCCGCTTCGGCCTTCTGCGTACCTCCCGAGAAACTGGCGGGCTTTATCGCTAGGAAGGCTCCATTCTTTGCGGAGCGCGACATTCTTGGGTTCGCAAAAACTATTGGTGTTCACCCGGGCCTTATAGCTGGCCAGCTGCAGCACCAAATCAAGCGGTATGACCTGTTTCGTTCGCACCTCGTAAAGATCCGGTCGTCGATTGCACCGAGCGCAATGGTCGATGGCTGGGGTGATGTGGCCCCCGTTGGAATGTAAGGAGATCCTCCCCCGTGTCGACCAAAGCCCAGCGACTGCAGAAGCTCATCAAGCTCTACAAGGAGCGCACCGGAAAAACGTCTGTGGAGATGCACGACGTTGCCAAGTTCGCCGCTGAACTTGGATGGCCGCTCCCGAAGCCAAAGAGCGCGATCGACCGCCTTGCTGAGCAGTTCTCTGCGGCGGCGCGCGAAGAAATCCGTAAGGATGAAGTGACAGGTAGGCCGTACCGGGCGAACCTGGCAGTCAGCACGTGGCATAACGGCACGCAGCTGACTCTGTGGACAGATATCGACGAGGCGCCTCGGCACATCGCTCATAAGTCCTTTGTGCAGCGCCGCGAGCAGATGGTTGGAGATGCGTTGCAGTTGACCTTTGATGTGACCCACTGGAATCGCGTCCACACGAGCGAAGATCCGATCTACATGCCCTTGGATTTCACCGACGACGTGAACTGGCGCATGAACGCGCCGGATGAGGATTCCGAAGCAGCCTAGCCAGAGGAGAGCCGCAATGAGCAAGAAGAAGGACATTCACGTCGTTCCGCATGCTGACGGGTGGGCGACCAAGAAGGAGGGGGCATCACGGGCCGGCGCGGTGCTGCCTACCCAACGTGCCGCCATTCAGAAGGCCACTGGTCAAGCGAAACGTGAGCACGTTGAGGTGGTGATCCACCGTCCGAGTGGGAAGATCCGGGATAGTGACAGCTACGGAAATGATCCGAAGTCCACCAAGGACAAAAAGCACTGAGAGGCCCACACTTCGCCTTTTGAGAGGCCCGCCAGAGTTCTTGGCGGGCCTCGTCGTTCCAGAGCTACATGTTTCCCATTGCCGGAAAAAGCAAGGAATCCCTAGAGGGCGAGTAGACCGCTCCCTGCCGTCTCGCGCGTTCAATGGCGGCCGGATCCCAGCCGGTTCGCACGAGCTGCTCGACGATATCTGGACTCAGCGGAACAGCGTCCGTGCGTCCGAAGATGCCATCGATCCGCTTATCTGCGCCACGGACGTCTTCAAGCATCGCTCGCAATCTATCCACTGGGTAGCCGCCAATGAATCGGGTTCCCACGTCGGGCACGCCGGTGGCCACCGAGAAAAATGGACCGCTCAGCTCAAATGTGCCGTCCCATTCAATCTCGATCTGGGAAGGGAGGTCCCGTACCGTGAAGGCTTGGCGTACGCCCTTCCAAGCAAGGCAGATAACCTGATCTTCCTCGGCATCGAGCATCCATGCGTCGCCATCATCGGTCGAGAACAAGATGAACGGTTGAGACGAGGACGCTTCAGGCCCGGTGCAAACCGCCTTTCCCTTACCCGCCAGGGCGCTCTGAATAATCGCGTCGATCTCGGAAATCAGGTCGCGAGCTTGGTGAACTCCGGCGGATTCCTTGAAGCACAACTGGACATGGTGCCAGTGCTCGTAGCCCGCCCCTCTGGCCACTCGATCCAACAGTTCCGTGTGCTTGCCGCGGCCGGCGCGGTGCATACGCTTGGCTTGCTTGCGCAAGGCTTCGACCTTGGCGGCCGTAGTAGGAATAAAACGCATGACTGGACTCCTCGCTGTGGGCGAACGCCAGGTGCTCACTGCCCAGATTCGCCACAGGGGGAATCAGACATGGTTTCGGTGGAAGTCGTCCCGCGAGGGTTTGCCTAGGTGAGCAGCTAGCGCCGACCAGCGCTTAGCCGCAGGATATCAAAAGGCCGGTGGCGGTCAATTAGGGCGCCTGGACGCTCGCTCCGGCGTGGAGCGGGTACCGTACGCTTCTATTGGCCTATGACTGCGCGAGGTCGCGGTTCGATCCGCGCCGACTCGAGTTGGCGCTTGTCGATGTATTGCGGCCAAGATATGGAGTGAGGGCGGAGAGGTGACCTTCTGGGTCAACGTGGTCTGCACAAATACCAGCTGTCCAGAGCGAATGGTCTAGCGCTGGTACAAGAGACATTCCAGCGAATGACGAGAGCGCCCAAGTTTGCGCGCGACCTGGGATGGTGTGAGTGCGTTCGAAAGTAGCTCCTCGACCTGCCTCGCGATCGTTGCTCCGCTGTCACCAGACAGGTTCAAGCTCTCACCCGTGTGGGGCGAAAGCTCAGCATCTAGAAGGCGAGCGCGCATGAGCTGTTTCAAGCTCTGGACGCTCTTAGAAACCGCCTGCCGCGAAATTCCGAGTCGCCGAGCAATATGAGCCTGACTCAATCCTTCGCGCGCCAGCTCGGCGATTCGCTCTCGCTGGCCAGGACGGCTTGATCCGAGTGGGCGCAAACGTGCGTGAACTAGATCGTACGCGGTCTTGCGAATCTCCTGCTCGTCAGCGCTCCGAGGAGGCTGGAAGCCAACGAGATAACTCGATTCGTGGAGACCCAGCAACGCATCGAGCTCCTTGACGAATCCGTTTCGGTACCGGAGATCCGAGCGGTATCGTGATTTCGGATCTCGCGGATCGTGAATTCTGCAGAACCGACTACTTAGCTTACTAGCGCTTGGCTTAGATGCGTTGCGGAGCGCCTTCGTGCGTAGCGACTCTCGCCAACAGAGCTCGCAGAAGGTGTGTTGCGCGTCGCGAGAGACGGCATCCGCCAGCATTTCACCGTTAGCACTGACGCCATACTCCGGCCTTAACCTCCGAAGCGCCGTAAGTAGCCCTCGAACAGTGTCTAGCGTAGCGAAGAGCTGCTGAGGCTCTTGCGTAGCTTCTACGCTCCTCGCTGACAAGCGGAGGCACTCACACCATTGCTCGATTGCAAGAACGAACTCATCGGCTCGGGAGCTGCTTTCACGCGGGGACTTGCGGAGGATACTACTAGCTGCTGGATCCTCGGCTGCATGTGCCCTTACGGCAGCCGTAGGAGCTTTCCAAGCAAGAGATGGTGCAAAACCAGCGAGGTGCCGCGAGTCCCAATGTCCCTGGTACGTCAGGAGGAATCGGCGGAATGGCGCGTCCACATGCCGCCGAAGGAGGCCCCAGACGGAGTATCGGCGAGACGTGATCGTGTGCGCGCTCGTAAGCCCGGCCCATGCTCGGGCTACAGCGTTAGCTGTGTCGGGATCGCAGCCTGAGATTGGCCGCATCGTGAGTGCAGCGCGCCGCAAACTTTTCATCGGCTTAGGCAGATCGTCGGTGTCAACCTATTCTTACATAAATTGGACCTGATCTTTGCTGGCCGGACACGTACCGTTACCGCTGGTTACTGTTACCAGCTGGAACTCACGTGGATACACGATCACTCCTCTTCGACCTGTACGGCCCGTTGCTCACCTATGCGCAGCTCGCGAAGGTGCTGGACCGAACCGTCGATGGCCTCAAGACCAGCATGAGCAAGAAGGGGACGGAGACCGAGCAGCAGCTCGGCGCTGCGAGAATTCGTATTGGACGACGGGTCTACTTCCGAACCGAGCAGATCGCTGACTTGCTTGAAAGCACAGGGAAGCAAGCATGAAGACGCTCTTCATGCTCATGGCCGAATACGGCACCGGTCAGATCCCCTTGGAGAGATGCGCAGCGCTCTTCGGCCTTACTCCTCCAGAAGCCGCCAAGCGCGCGGCTAGAGCCGCCTTGCCCGTTCCGGCATTTCGTCTTGCGAGCCAGAAGTCGCCATGGCTTGTGGACGCGTCCGCTCTTGCAGACTTCTTAGATAAACAAAGGGAACGCGCCGAAGAGGAATGGCGGCGGGTCCGTGCGGACGTCGTATCTTTCCAGACTAGGAAGGTTTCGTGACGAACCTTCAGCTGCTCGCCGCACTCTATAACCCGCAATTCAATGCTGCGGGTCGCGGCTAACTCTTCTAGCGACGCCTCCTACCACGAGCAGGTTCCCCAGCTGGCCGATTCGGGTCGGAAACCGGCTGCGTCGATACTTGACGCGTCCTCTATTCACCCCGAAAAGATATCTCGCAGCCACAGGCGCGTTCGCTGGCGCGTGCCATTGGGCGGAAAACGCCGTCCAGGCGTCCTGGACGCCACTCGTGCCCAGCTCGTGCGCAGCCTTGAGCAGCGCGAGGGCTCTGTTTGGCTGCGCATCAGCCGTGCAGTGGTCGTCGCCGGCTATCCGATCGAGCGCGCCTTAAATCGCGTCCGGGCCCTGCGGTCCGATGGCGCCGAATCGCTGCTCGCCATGGCGGTGGCGTTGCTGTACCTGGCCGACGTCCGGACGGGCTTCATTGGTAAGCCGCGCGCGGAGCGCGGGCCTTGGCAGCGCTACACCCTCCCCGACCTCGCCCAGCTCGCCTATGGCGCGCAGGGTGAGGCGGAATTGCGTCGTGCACGGCGTTCGCTGGACATGCTGGTCAGCATCGGCTGGGCGTTCCCTTCCAAGCAGGTCCGGCGCTATGCGGAAGACGGCAATTTCCGCAGCGAACCGGCGGTACGCCGTTTGAATCTCCAGCGGCTTTGCGAGATGACGGGCACCACCTGGCTGCTCACGCGCGATAGGCAGCACGCCGACCGCGCCCGTGGCAATGGCACCGCCTCATTCGAAGCCGGCCGCCAGCGTCGTCAAGAAAGGCAGCAGGAACGCGTGACGCGCTCCGACGCAGTGCGCGCACACGAGCAACGATTCCGTTCCACCGGCCATCCTCTCGCGCAATCCAGCGGCCCCCTGCAGCACGTGGCACACATCCTGGATCTATTAGGCAAAGGCTGAGCCCAGCGGGGCTCGCCACGCCTCGATGTACCCGCGCCCCTTCGACGGCGATGCGAAAGCCCAATTCGGGCGTCCTCAAAGCAGTTTTCGGCGCGTTTCATCCCCCGCCGCGGACCACTGCGCCACCCTCAACCTCCAGCCAAGCGGGTTATCCACAACGGCTGTGGCCAGCGCTGTGGACAACCTTTGTAGAAGTACGCTTATTTGTCCTCCTTAATTGGCAGACCTACCAGTCATCCTTTGGATGACAGCACTGGAAAGAGAGCGAGGAAGCAATCAAGTGTCGCCGCTTGGCGACGAGCCTGTCTGCCCCTATCGCGACTGCGATACCGATCCGCGACAGCAGGGTTCTTCAACAGCTTCGAACTCCCGCGGCGCCCTGCGGGGCGAGAAAGACGGCAGCGCGCAGCGAAGTGAGTTCCGGAAACGCGAAGGGCGCCATTTTGGCGCCCTTCGAAGTATTTCATGCGTCTGGCTACTGCCCTATGCGGACCGGTTTCGGAGTCCAGCCCTCGCGAGGATCACGATACTTTGTCGCTTCGCGAACGGAGGACTCCTTTGACGCCTCCGCCTGCTGTTGCGCGGCCATGTATGTTCCAGTTGCCTGCATCTGCGCGACCATCAACTCCCGAAGTTGCTGGAGTTGGTTGATCTGAGCTAAGGCAATCTGATTGCCCGCGTCCACTGCGGCTTTCTGGCCATCAGCCGATGCAACCGTCGAACGAAGCGACGCTAGGGCCTGCTCCTCCGTCTTTGCTCCGCGCACCTGAAGGTTGGCCACGCGCAGCGCACCCAGCACCGAATCGCGCGACGTATCGCTCCACTCACGGTAATTCTCGCTGTAGTTCGTCGTCGCCTGGTAGCCGGGGAACCGCGCCTTAAAAGCCTTTTCGTAGTCGCTCGCGGTCACCGCAAGCGCTTTACCATCGCCGATCACACGATCGAGCCGGCCAAGGGCGTCGATAGCCGTGCCCAAGTCACGCGCGTCAAGGCTCTTGGTGTTGCGAAGCATGTTCTCGTACTGCTGCAGCTGCGCTTGGATCTGCTTCACTTCATTCACGTTGCTCTGCACCGCGCGAAGCTGCTGCAGGAAGTTCTGTACGTAATTGGTCGGGTCGAACACGGCCCACTGCGCCGCGGCGGGCGGGCTGTGGATGACGCCAGCGCCGGTGATAGCAACCGCAATGGCCAAAGCGATGCTCTTGTGAATCTTCATGGTCATATTCCTGTTCTTAGTCGTCGGTGTCGAGGCGGATGGAGACAGCGCTAGCCGGCGGCGCGTCGGGCGGAAGCTGCGGCGGAGCGATTCGGCTGCCCCAATTGGGGTTGCTTGCATCGGGCTGGCGAAACTCGGGGCCACCGTCGTCGGTCGATCGGGTCGGAGTGGGTGTCAGGCGCGGCGATCCAAACTGGGCGCTCGCGCTGCTGGCGGGGGCGCCTCCGATGTTCAACTGAGCGGCTTCACTGCCGTTTGGCGTGACGGGCGCCCCTGCCTTAGCCTCGCGTGCCTGCTGCGCTTGTCCCTGCAGGTTGTTCGCTGCGCGCGTCCCCAGGTTCTCCACGCTGCGGCCGCGGCTATCGGTTGCATTTGGCGATGGTGGCCTTAGGCCAAGCCCTGCTTGCGCAGCGTGCCCGGCTTCCGATGCAGTGGCGCCGACAGCATGGCCCAGCCCCTTAAGAGCCGCGCCGAGGCCCGACGCGCCGCTCTCCTTGGCAAGCGAAACGCCGCTCGTCGTCGCCTGCATAGCTCCCTGCGTAGCCGCAGCAAGAGCCGAGACGCTGCCAGTCGCCACGGCCGCACCCATTGCCGCCGCGCCGCCAGCTGTGACCGCCGGGGCAATTGCATCGCTCGCGCCAAGCGAAACTGCACCACTTACCAGGCTACCCGCCACTTTGGGAATCGACCACGCCAGGGCCGCGAACACAGCAGAACCGACGAACAGCTGCAGCACCTGGCGCAACACGGCATCCGGCGTCGTGTCCAGCGTGAGGGAGGCTGGCCAACTGGTAACAAGCTGCATACCGAAGCCGATCACGACGTTGAGCATGAACATCTGCGTGCCCGCGCCGATCATGTAGCTCAGATAGTTCTTCGGAATGTCCCGCGTGAAGGAAATTCCGCCAAACCCCAGCAGCAGCACGCCGCCGTACATGACCATGTAAAGCTCGATCACGCGGACCAGATACAGAATTCCGACAATCGCAAAGCACACCAGGATGCCCATACCAGCCAACGCCAAGGGTAGGCCGAACGCGGCTGTGTTACCCCAACCCATCGCGCCGATCGCGTCGAAGGTTCGGAAGCACGCATCGAACCCGAGAACGACAATGCTGGAAGGAGACAAGTCCCCCAACCCGGTGACGGCGGCCCCGCTCTGGATGAAATACCCGATGAACTGCAACATCAGTTCCGGGCCATGCGTGGCAGCAAAGAGGAAGAACCCCAGCTTCAAAATTTCCATTGCAAATCGCATTACCAGCGCGGTGAGATTGCCGTCGCCGTTCGACAATTGCTTGATGAAGAACAACGCGATGCTGATAAGCGCCAACAGCCCAAATAGCCTCAACGCGAAAGGCTCAAGCACCGCCTGCATCGCCTTCGCCTGCTGCATGTAGAACGCAGCAATGTCATCGAACATGCCCATGCTGGGCGCGATCTGTTGTGCAGAGGCCGCCGCCGAGAACAGCAGGACGACCACAGCCAAGAGGCCGCCGAACATCGCCATACGCGCACGGCCTTGCAGCGCCCGCGCCGGGTGAGAGGGTTTAGCGGGCTTCATCGGTCGCATCCTTGTCGTCCTTGGCCTTCACTTCGCCGCTGAGCATGTCGATGCCCTTGGGCTTCAAGCCTTCGCGCGGATCGCGGTACTTCGTCGCCTCGCGAATGCTCGCCTGCACTTCCTCTGGCGACTTTGCCTGCTGCTCGCTGGCCAGCGTGGCGCGCGTGGGGGCGGGCATCGTGGTTTCCTTGTTGCAGCCGCTGGTGGCCAGCAGCGACGCCACCACTAGGCCCAGCAAGCCGTAGCGCTGCCATTCGGTGCTGACCAAGCATCCAACGGTGACAATCAGGACTGCGGCAAGGAACGCGAAGTGAATGAAGCCAAGCAGCACGCCGCCCAGCACGGCCAAAGGCGCGATAACGCTGCAGACGAAAGCGAAGCGATCGCGCTTGTTGGGAAATTGGGCCATCCAGCCCGCCCAGCGCGAGCGGCCGATGACGCGGAACTCTGCGTCGATGATGTGGATGTGATGCGGCGAGATTCGGCGCATAGCCATGCTCCTAAGTAAAGGGATCTAGGGGATGACCACCGGGCCAGAGCGGCGGCGATGGATGATGGTGCAGTCCTCATATGGCATTCCCAGTCCTTGGGTCGCCGCATGGAAAGCCAGGCTGAAGAGCCGATGGCGAAGGTTATGGGCAGTCGTTGCCCTTCATCTTCTCAGTGAGCTAAGTGGCGCGCGCTAGGGCATTTCCACTCAGTGAAGCTGTACACGAAACGAGGTGAAGCGGTTACTAGGCTGCGCGTGACTCCGACAGCAGTTCCTTGCGCCAGTCTCGGAAGCGATGGTGCGCATCGAGAAGGCCGACGACAAGTCCAGTTGCTAGCTGTTCCTCAGATGCCTGCAGGTCATCGACCTGCTCTACATAACGGCGGTACTGCAACAGTTCGATCGTGGTTGGGTCGCTGATTGCTATCGTCAGTGTCACCCAGTTCTCCAAGTTTGGGCGTGAGAGGAAGAACGTGTGAAAGGTATCGCACGACATACACGCGCAGCAACATGGAGTGTTTGCGTCACTTGCGTTCTTCGCGCGTAGTGCGTCGAGGGTATCGTTGAGCACGCGCATCTCACGAAGTTTGCGTGCGTCGTCGCGGTTCTGAATGATCGCGCCGCGCCGTTCTTATGAGGAGGGCCTTCGTTAGCGGTCGCCCAACGCGCTCTTCCCATCCGTGAGCTGCTGAACTCGATCATGCGTTGCCTCTTGGCGAATGTTCCTTGAGGAACATTGAGTCGAGTGCCAAATGGTGAGCCCGGCTGGCGGCCGACGCATATCGGTCCGTGTCGGTGCGGGTGATGCGATAAAGCCTGAATCGCTTCATCACGCAAGTGATTTGATCAGTGGACGGCTGAGGCGCATCACTTGTCCGGGAGGGCCAACCGCTGCGGCGGCCGCAACGGTTCGGACGGATCGGTTCGAGTTATCAGGCCTCTGGGCGGGCCTAACCGTTGCGGCCGCCGCAACGGTTGACTGGTCACGGGGGCGCGACGCCGACCAGACAGCAGCACGTTCTTCAGCAGCATGGATTTAGTGGAACATAAAGAGTGTGGGACAGCGCTGGTCCAGATCGGCCTGCATGGCGCGTCAGGTCTAGCGCTCAGCTGTGGTCCACTCCTCGCACTCGTGTGGGACAAAGGACCACGCCACTTCGCCCCCAAGTCGTCGAAACGGCTGTAGGCGAAATTGAGAGTCACCTGGTGAACCGTTGCGGCGGCCGCACCGGTTCTGACAAGTCAGGCCTGCATGATCAGCCCTTGAGCGAGCCCAACTGTTGCGGCGGCCGCAACGGTTACAGGTTCACCGAGCGACGGGGAAGTGGCCGGTTACGTCAAACCAGTTCGGTCACGCGAGAGGTGTCAGCGTGCGGAAATCGTGAACAGCCGAACGACCCCAACCGTTGCGGCCGCCGCAACGGTTGGTGAGCCAAGGGCGCCCGCGGTGCTCATTTGGCTTGCTTGCAATGGATGCAACCGTTACGGCCGCCGCAACGGTTGACTGTTCGCAGAGAGGAAGGGCGCCGGCTAGAAGGCCAGCACGTTTATCAGCGATCAGGATTTAGTGGAACATAAAGAGTGTGCTACGCGGTGACGCCAATATGCGCCTGAGAGCCCGGTGCGGCCTACTTCTCCCCTGTGGCACACACTCAGGGTCCGTGTGGCACAAATGGGCTACGGCCAACCGTTGCGGCAGCCGCAACAGTTGGCTAGGTCCATCCGCTAAAATTGCTGTGGTCAAACTAGCCAGAGCCTCTTAACCGCCTCCCCATAAACCCGAGCGGGCTGTTTTGAAGTAGCGGCCGCACGTACCACGCATCGCTGACGGCAAGCTTTTGGATCCCGTCCGCGCCGTCCCGAAGGATCCGTCGCCAAGCCCAGACATATACGCGGCTGCATGTTCGGTTCGCTTCCCAGAAGTCAATCTGTTTGCCTGCCCGCGCGAGAAGCTCGGCGCCGTCAACGCCGCGCGCGATCTCGGCAGCCTCTAGATGAAGCCGACGCAATGCCGCGTACCGCTCATCCTGCTCAGAGAGAGCTTTGCGACGGGCTGCCACCCGAGGGTCGAGTTCCTGCATGCGTAGATCCTCTATGGGTACTAGTTCACACGGCCAACTGCTCCATAGGGCAAGCGGCCGACGATCTGACGAACGTAACAGTTGCGGCTGCCGCAACGGTTTGCTTCTCGATCACGTCGGATCGAAACGTGGTTGGCCGGGCACATCGCCTGCCCGGAGCGACCAACCGTTGCGGCGGCCGCAACGGTTGCCGGCTGCCGATGAAGCGGCCAGGAAGATCACCAGCTACCACATCAGTCCAGATCAATTTAGTGGAACCTAACGAATGTGGGACAGCGCTGGTCGAGAGCGGCCTGGAAGGCGCGTCGTGCCTGGCTTGAGCTGTGGTCCATGCCCTGCCTCCGTGTGGGACAAAGGTTCACGCCAAATTGCGCTTAGACGCCGAATGCGCCGTAGGCGGAATTGACGTCAACTTGTAAACCGTTGCGGCGGCCGCAACGGTTCGGGCAAGCCAGGTCTGCATGATCGGCCCTCGGGCGAGCCCAACTGACGCCGCTACCTCAACGATTACAGGTTGGCCGAGCGGAGAGGTAGCGGCCAGTCACGCCAAAGCGGTTCAGCTGCGTAAGAGCTATCAGCAGGGCGCGGGGCGGAAACCTCTAACGGCCGAACGGTCCCAACCGTTGCGGCTGCCGCAACGGTTCGAGAGGCGAGGGCAGTCGCAGTACTGATTTGGATTTCTTTAATGGAGCCAACCGTTGCGCCGCCGCAACAGTTGGCTGCTCGCGCGGCTCCAGCCAGACCACCAGCGTGTCTATTAGCGATCTGGATTTAGTGGAACATAAAAGGTGGGGGACAACTCTTCGAGATTGAACAGCTAAGTCCCTGTGACGAATGGCTTTATAGCGTCCCCCACACCGGGTGTCGCTGTCCCCCAAATGGCCCCCACCAGACGCCGTGGCGCGGGACGAGGCAAGACCGATTCTTGAGATCACTCGGAAGTGGTGCGCGCCGCCAACCGTTGCGGCAGCCGCAACGGTCTAGGCATCCGCTCAGCGATCTCAGGCCATGCGACGCCCGTTCGTAGCATGGCTCCATGCTTCCAGACGGCTTCCACTTCGAGCACTACATCGGCGGCCCTGGCCTGTACGTAGGCGATCGGTTGGTCGCGACGACTACCCCGGCCAACTACGACCCCAATCCACCGTGGCGCATTTGCATAAACCCGTCTGGACTCCCGCGGTACGAGTTCCGAGATACGGAGGAGCAGGCGGTTCGCTACATGGCCGCATGGGCGCGGAAGTGGGAGGCACGTATCCGTGAAACGGTCGAGCAGATAGGAGATCCCTTCGCCCACCTTATGGTGAGCAGGGGGCAGTCGATCTCCACCACCCATCCCCGTAGCAGTTCTTCCCGCGCTTTGCCGACCTCGCCGATGCGGTGCGAGAAGCGGCGGACGATACCTGCATCGATGACGCGAGCATCCGGATTACGGACATCCTGATTGATCTGGGATATGTGCCCGAGGAGCATCGTCAACACTGAAGTTTTGTCTACCGCACTCCCAGCTGCGGAGACTTCGACGTGGCGGGGTCGACGAATGCATGGCATACCGGGTGCCGGTCGTACTCAACTTTTCTACGCAGGAATGACCAGCTCGAAGCGCAAATTCTCGACGTGCTCGGCCATTAGGTTGCCACGCGGTGCTCGTAGAATGGATGCTGTTTGTCCTCGAGGATCTGGTCGATCACCGCCAGGTTCTTCGGGTCTGGGTTGAGCCAGGCGTCCACATACTCTGGTTTGATGTTGACGATCGTCCGATCGTGACCCGTCATTGCAACTTCCGGCTCCGGGTTGTCGGTTATGGCAGCGCAGGACAGGAGTTCTTCGACGCCATCGGTCCACTTGTACCAGAGGACAGGAATGTAGAGCGGTTCGCCCGTCTGCGGGGTGAACTCGAGCTCCACGCTCTTCGGGCGTTCTCCCTCGGCCAGTGCGCGCTGCTCGTAGTCATGGCGCGCCACGCTTTCGTAGAAGTGCGTCGCGACCATGATTCCGTGATTGTAGCCATAGAGGCGCTTCCACACGCTCCGCAGGCTATCTCGGCGCGCGTTGTAGGTGCCTGGCTTGGCCTTCTCGTCGGCGATCGTCCAGCCGGGCAGTCGGCACTGATAACGCATCGGCTTGATCACCTTGCGACCATCTTCAACGACCATCACCAGGGTGTAGTCACCGGGCCAGATACGGTCGTCGTCTTCGGACGGGTCGGTCCGCTGGAGCTTATCGGCCTTCATCCGCTCCGCAGCGATGCGGTTGTTCGCGACCCGAATGATCTCTTGGGATTTCTTGGTCATCCGCTTCTGGAGGGCCGCCTCAGCCTCGGCGATCTTCTCTTGCTGGACTGCAATGCGTTCGTCGATGCGGCTCAACTCGGCTTCGCGCGCCTCGTCAATCATTGCTTTGACCTGAGCCTCGAACGCATTGTGGGGCTCAGCGAAGGCCAGCTCGATGGCCTTCGGAATCTTGGGACTTCCACCCTCGCGACGCTCCCAGAAGATCCGGGTGAACTCGCCGACGCTCAGGATGGCCCCGAACTGGCGGGTGAACTTTTTGTAGTCGGCCCAAATCTGGGCGGAGTAGCACATCGAATTGGCCCGAAGGGTGGCCACACGAATATAGCGCCGGCGCGATCAGAGGCGGTAAAGCGATGTCCGCTATCGGCCAGGAGCGGACATTCACGCCGAACGCGCATCCCTAGGCGCGCACCAGTAAGTGGCGGGCGCTAGTTACGCCTGCAAGGGAGATGGTGACGGCGAGATTGCCACGATCGATTGCCAGGAGAAGCTCAACCGATGGCTCTTGCGCGCGAAACGAGATGGTATCGGAGGATTGAAGACTTCCGCTCATACGCACGACGTTGGGCAGACCTAGTTGGGCGAAGAGTTCGACCGAACTGCCGGCAACGCCTACGACTCCGGCGAGCTGCGTCTTGTTACTGGAGCGGAGCTCCATCAATTGGCCGTAACCGCAGCGCGTTATCTGCAGTGAAGTGAGTTCGTCTGAAGATCGGTAGAGGCCAACGGCCCCCTGCATGAACTCAAGGGCGGGAACACGTGTGATCATCTGAACGTTGAACTACCTGACAGGTTGACCTGCGAGTCTGGATATCCGAAGGCGTGGCGAGGAATGTCCGCTTCGGGTCGAAAGCGGACATTAGCATCGCCGAAGTTGGCTCATCCGGCCGAATGACCCTATCGCCCAGAAGCGGACACTGACTCGCGCGGGCACCGCACCGAACGTCGCAGCCACCTCCGTCAGGACACACCTGGATGAGACGGACATGCGCCTCGGGTCGATGCGTGCACATCCCGACGAACGGCGGCCCTTCTTCCGGATCGACTCCGTTCTTCGGAATGAGCGAGCGTGCGTCGCCCAGGGACTCGGACACATGGAACGTCTGGCCATTGCCTTGCAGCCTGCTCGTCGCCCACGACTGCAGTCAGCCGAAGCTCCCCAATCCGAAGCTTTGCGATGGCGTGCAGGGGCAACTCGTGGCGTTTGGCAGTGCGTGGAATGCAGCTCATGACGCCTCGTCGTAGCGCGGGCCGCGCAGCAGCGGTACTGGCCCTGCTCGCCGCCATCGCTTGCCAGCCGGTCGTTGCGGCGTGCAAGACGGGCTTCGTGCCGCGCCTCGCCACGCCGTTGGACGATGTGTGCGTGCCACCGGGCACCCGCGCCCGCACCGTGACGGAGAACGCGCGTGCGCCCCTGCTATGGACGCCAGGCGTGTTCGGGCCCAAGACCTGTGTGCAAGGGTATGTGTGGCGTGCGGCGCGTCCCGAAGACACGGTCTGTGTGACCGGTGACGTACGAACCGAAGCGCAGGTCGACAACTCGCTCGCACCGGACCGGAGACAGTAGGGATGCCAAGCGCATCCGCTTGGCTGAAGTGGGCGCTGCTGGCTGCCGCGGCGCTGTCTCCGAGCGTGTCGCTCGCCTGGGTGGGCGGGCTGGATCTTGGGCCGCGTCCAACCACAGGCGAACAGGCCGTTGCCGGCCAGGAGGCGCGCAACGCGTCGATTGTGCGGGCGCTGGCCTGCGACGACGAGTTGGACTTCATGGGGCGCTTTGCGACCGGGCGATCGATAGGCAAAGAGTGGCCGACCGCACACATGATGGCGAAAGCCCGCTTCGTCGCGCGCAGCGGTGCCATCCGCCTAGACGGATGCATTGCTGCGGCACCCACACCCGATATGGCGCGCTGGCGAAGTGTTTTCGCGTCGGAGGAACCGCGAGCCAAGATCAGCCTGCGTGATCCCACGACGTTCGACGGAATGCTGCTGTGGAACGAAGCAAGCGTGGATGGAACCACCGGCGACGCGCAGGTGGCGGCGTTGGCGGGCGCAGTTTCAAAACTCTACTTCGAACGATTCGGCGAGGATTGCAAGGACGTCGTCAGCGCTGAACAAGATCGGCTTCGGTTCTGGCTGACCAATGCCTGCCTGATGCGGCAGGTGGCCGTCGTGCTCACGCATCCCAACCTCGGCGCGTGGGAAGGAGCGGGCGACTCCAAGACGTTCATGCTGCCAGGTACCGATGGCATTCCCTGCCTCACGGCCTTGCCCGACCTGCCTATGGAAGACACCAAGGGCGACTGGGACATGGGTGTGATCGCGTACTCGCGCCTGGCGCATTTGATCTACACCGCGAAATCCGTCAAACCGGAGGTCGCCCCGAATGCAGACCTCGCACTGGCGAAACTCCGCAAATGGCTGCTGACCCTCGCTGGCCCGCCAGCGCAGGAGAGTTACGACCTGGTTTGGGGATGCGGGAACTTCGCCAACAGCTATGGCAGCGCCGAGGACTATGTCCAGGACAACGACGTCCACAACGATGCACTGAACAAGGATGTGGGCGGCGAAAACGATTCGGACCCTTCCTTCTGGGAGAGCCTGTGGCGCTTCCTGCGGTTCCTGCTGGTGGTCGCCGCCATTGCCGCGGCGATAGGACTCGCGCTGGGTGCGCTCGCTGGCACCGCGCTGGCGTCGGCCGCGGGGGCCACCGCCGCTGCCGCTGGAGCCGCCGTGGCCATCGCCGTACTGGGCACGGCTCTGGTCGGATGGTTGCCCGAGACGGAGAACCATCTGTTCATGCAGAACTCGTCCAAGTACATCGAGAACAAACTGATGATGGCCGAGTTGCGCGATATCGGAAACCAGGAAGGGTTCGACCGTATCGCGCAGGAGAACGAAGAAGTACGCGTTTGGTTGCTCGAGCGGATGCAGCGGGTCGTCGAAGACGACTTCGACGAATACAACTCCAAGCCCTACTCGCGATACACGCATCAGGCCCTGTTGAACCTGCTCGATTACGCCTGCGAGGTCAGCTGGACCTGGGACAAGGCCAGTTGGCCACCGCAATCGCCGCCCACGTGCGAGGCCAAGGATCAGTCGCTCGTAACGGGTGCGGCGGCCGTCTATGACCTGTCGATCGCCAAGCTTGCGGTCGGGTCGCATGAAGGCAGGCGCGCACCGCCCTACAGGCGCCTGGTAGACACCAATTTCAAATACCAGTCGAGCTGGAACGACGCGAACGCGAAGAACAACCCGCAGCGACCGCTTCGCTTCCATGACCTCGGCACGGGTTCCGATTACCTCCTTGCCGCCCTTCAGGCATGGACCGCCTCGACTCAGCATGCGGAAGCAGGCAGAGCGAACCCGGGCAGCATCCATCACATGATGTGGTTTGCCACATCCCGGTATGTGCCCAACGCGCTGATTCTGGATCTTGCGGTCGACAAGTCGACGCCACTCGAGCAGACGATCACGCATGACGGTGATGAGTACTACTCCAGCGGGCCCGCGTGGCTCCTGACCGCCGGCGGGGATGACGTGGAGCCCGCGGAGCAGTTGCAAGTGAATGTGCACCTGCTGTGCTTCACGGGATTGGATCTCCCCCTGTGCCGGTTCGGTAACACCAACGACCGTGGTGTCGGGGTGCCGACAACGCTGATGGTCCATGGGCCCATGGGGCGAGACAGTTATCTCGACCTCATCCACTTCCGGGGTGAGGTCGAAGATTGGGGCGAGGAAGACGGCCACCCACTGCGCTCCTACTCCAACAACCGTTGCGTCAGCGGAAACTTCGCCTGCGGACTGGATCTGGTCGTGCCGCCTGCCATGGAGTCGTGCCTGCTTGCGTCGAGCAACCCGTTGGCTCCGGCGGGGCTGCGGTTTCTCTCGTCGGCCGATTGCACGGAGTTGAAGCAGCCGGGCATCGCGAACGATTACTTCGTGGCGGTGTACAGGAGTCAGAACTGGGGCTTTATCGAAGTGGCCGAGGCGAAGGACTTCAGCGGCATCCTGCAGGTCTACGAGGACGTGCTGGTCGAGGGGAACAAGTCCAACTTCGAACAATGGGTGTCCAGCATCGGAACGGACGAGCTGAAGTTCTTCTCGCCGGGACGGAACAAGACCTACCGCTTCACGCCCGAGGATGAAGAATTCGATCGCGATTGCCGCGCGTGCGGCAGCGTGATCAACGGTGACGACGATGCGTTCACGATCACCAATCCGAGGATGCCGGGACAGGGCATCCGCATCGACTACTCCGACGCCGAGAACCCGCGGCGCGAGCCCTTGGGGGACCTCCAGCTTGCGAATCCTTAGGCATGCGTTGATCGCAGCGCTCGCCGCCGCATCGGCGCTACCGGCGGTCGTCGCTGCGCAGAGCGTGGTGACGGCCTGCGCGTCCGCGGATGCGCCGGGCGGCTTGAACCTGCGCGCCGCGGTCGCCGCCGGCGGGAGCATTTCGTTCGATTGCGGCGCGCTAACGACCGCGCTGCCGGTGGCGTCGCCGTTGAACGTCGTGCGCCCCGTCCAGATCGATGGCGGAGGACGGATCAAGCTGGTCGGCAGCTCCGCGGGGCCTGTCTTCCGGGCAAGCGCGAGCATGCTGTTGGCGAACATGGAAGTGAGCAACCCGGCGCCGTCGACGGAAGGAATCGTGCGAGGACAGCAGTCCGGGAGCGAGGTGGTGCTGCGCAACGTGCGAACCACGGGGAGCGCCAATGCCTACCAGGTGGGCACCTTGCGCGCGCAGGACAGCACCTTCGTCGGCAATGGCGGCGTGAATGGAGTCGTCGGCCTGATTGTGGATGCAGAGGTTGTCCAGCTCACGAAATCGACCTTCGAAGGCAACCACGACCATCCCGTGGGTGGCGGCCTGGCGCCGGGCGAGCGGGCACCGCTCTCGCGGCGTATCGAGGTCGCGGACTCGGTGTTCACGCAGAACACAGCGTCGTTGCTGGCGCACGACGCCGTCGTGACGATCGAGGGCTCGCGCTTCGAGGGCAATGGCGCCGCGTCCGCGCAGCCTGATGGGGGCTGGAGCTGTTGCGCCGGGGCGATCACTGTCGTGCGATCGCGCCTGTCGGTCGTGGACTGCCAATTCACCGGCAATCGCACCAGCGGCTTTGGCGGCGCGGTATTGGCGCTCGGCTCGGACGTGCGCCTGAGGCGATCGCACTTCACGCAGAACCAGGCCGTGGCGGGCGGTGCCGTGTTTTCCCTGGGACATGCCCTGAAGACCAACGACTGGAGCACGGGGCCTGGCGGTGCGCCGGTGCCCGGACTGGTGCTTACGAGATCGCAGTTCCGAGACAACGCCGCGACCGCAGCCGGTGGTGCCATCGCATGGGCCGGACGGCTGGGCGGTGACCAGGCGCTGTTCTCGAACAATCGCGCCGTGCGCGGTGGCGCGATTGCGCACACGAGCGCCATCGCGCTCCCGCCCGACCTGCCGGCGCTGGTAGCTTGGGCAGAACTGACCACACCCATGCCGGAGGGGATGGAACTCGCCCGCGGCGCGTTCATCGGGAACGAAGCGGGGTCGGACGGCGCGGCGATCGCAGGCGGCCAGGCTCGCGTGGTGCTCGGCAACGCGCTTGTGATCCGCAACACAGTGGTGCAGCCAGGTCAGGGGGCGGCGCTCGTGGCACGGCGATTGGATCTACGCAATGCAACGGTGGCGCACAACGCGTCGGGTGGCCTGCGTGTGCTCACGGGTAGCGGAAGCGTGTCGGCGATCAGCACGGTGATTCTGGATAACCAGAGGTACGGCTGCGTCGCAGGCGTTGCGCAGTGGGCGTCGAACGCGTCCAGCCTGCAGTACCCAGGCAACGACTGCAGCGGCGTGCGAGTGGCCGCGCCTGAGCTTGCGAGCAACTACCGACCGACGCTGGGCGGTGCGTCCGCTGCGGCCGGTAACCTCAATACGTGCCTATCCGACCCGTTGGTAGCAGGCGTGGATCTGGGCGGCATGGCGCGCGGGACCCGCGGCGTCTGTTCCGTGGGGGCGTACGAACCCGATATACGCGTAGATCCGGTAACGGGTTGGAACCTCGCCGAGCATCGCTGGGCAAAATGTGTGTTGTTCTGGCTCGTGCTCCTGGTATTCCTGATCTCGCTGGTCTGGTCGTGGCGGAAAGCTCGCCGAAAGCGCCAGGACTACGCACGCAAACCTGCCTAGAAGGCAAACGTCGAGCGTCAGGCGCAGATCATCGAGGACGCGATGAACAACCCCGACCTCGACCACGTGTACTTCGACATCTCCTGGGACAAGGTGGCGAACTACGCGGTCGAATCGGAGGAGGCATCGCGCCGCGTGGCCGGTGTCATCAATCGACATCCGGAACGCATCCTGTTCGGCACCGACTGCGTCTCGCCGGCGAACACGGAGGCGATGCTCAAGGTGTTCCGTCTCTACGCTCCGGTGTGGAAGCTGCTGACGCCCGAGGCCAGCCACCTGGTCCGCTTCGGCAACCACGAGCGCATCTTCGACGAAGCCACACGCCGCACGCGCGAGTGGGAACGCGCGAACGTACCGGCGTGGGGCGCCGAGGCGGCCGACAGACAAAGCGTCGCGGCCAAACCGCACGCTCACAGGTCGTCGACTGGAACATTCGGCACTCCACGGTCCCGCCCGGAAGGCGGCCGCCTGGCGTGTGCTGCGCTTGCATGAAATACCGTTCGCGGATACAAAACCGGCCCTGGGGAAACGCAACGTCACCTTCGACGCCAGGCCATGCCGGGCGCCCGATCGCGCGCGCCCTTCCGTGCAACCAAACGCCAGGGGGATGGCAAATTGAACCGAAGGAACCATGCAGTACTTGCAGGCCTGATCGCACTCGCCAGCGGCGATCTCTACGCCCAGAATGTCGACGCCACGAAACATTTGAACGATGCACTCGGCGCAAAGCCGGCCGTCAACTACACGACGACGAGCAAGGTAACGCTGCGCCGTTGCATGGAAGTCGGGGCGGCGGCCTCGGCCGAACATGAAGGCGGCAACGCGGCAAATCGCGACTACGGGTGCCAGACACTCTCCCGTGACGTTACGACGACGATCCCGGCGCCGGCTCAGGCAACCGCGAGCCACGTGGTCGAAGTTCGCAACCTGAAGTTCGATGAGTCCAAGCTCGCCGCACTGCCGGACAAGGCGATCATTGCCGAGCAGGAGTTCCAGAACTGCGCCAACGTGCAGATGACGAACTCCATCAATCTGGCCGTGTCGGCGACGCGCGGACATTCGATCACCAATTCCAAGACGGTAACGACCTCCAACGGTGGATCGGCCACCTTGAGCGGGAGCTGGAAGGGCGCGGTCGGCGGCAGCGTCACGTACTCGATCAACAAGTCGATTGCGATCGGCAAGTCCGACACCGACAGCTACTCCGAAGCGATTTCCCGATCCCACACGACGACGATCAGCGTGCCTCCGAACGTGTCGGGTCGCTTGTACCTGCTCGTTTACGAGACCGAAATCGAGATCCCGTACACCGCAACCATCGTCGTGGATGGACCGCTGAAGAAGAACAGCAGCAACGTATCGATGGCGAGCCAGCTTCTGAGCGAGCAGGAAAGGACGCTGCCGTTCGCCGGCGTGCTTCGCATCAAGGAGGTTTCCAACAATCTCGTGCGCTCCGAACCGCTTGTTTCCTCACAGTGCCCCGCCAGCCAGAAGGGACACCTGGTCACGAGCGAATCGGAGAAGGAGATCCCGGCGGCGAGCCTCTCCAAGGATTTCCGCAACTCGCTGCTTCCCGCACAGAAGAGCAACCTCCAGCAAGCCCTGAAGATGTCTGGCGGAAACGAAAAGTCGGCCGCAGGCACGAAGACGGAAGGCCCGCAGATCGGCCCGGTCCAGAACGGGATGCACTATCGCGTGCTGACCACCACGCCGACCACGCGACCTGACGCGCGATGCGGCTTCAACGACTTGGGAACGATGAACCTGGGCATGTTCCTGGTCGAACGGCGTGAGTACTCGCTGTTCTCCAACGGCCTGCTCGTTTCTCGCTGGGAGGATTCCGCCGAAACGTTCCAGCAGTGCTGGTCCGTGTAGCTGGGGATGGGCGACCCGCAGGGGTGGGCACCTCGTGGCGACCTTCTCTAATGCGCCGTCATTGGTAGGTGACGGGACGAAATAACTGGCGGTCGCGGGCGCGCGGCCGCACGTCCGCTCTCGGCCAGAAGCGGTCATCCATGACGGCATTAGCTCGATGGCGCTCGCCTAAATCGTTAGCTGTCAGACGACAACTCATCGAGCGCGGCCAGTTGCAGCTTGCATTCCTTGTGTAACGATGGCTCGACCAGCATCAGCCGCTCTAGGCGCGAACGAGCCTCCGGAATCTGGCCGCTTGCCGCCAAAGCCTTGGCACTGAAGTACAACGCTGATATGTCGTGAGGGTGAGACCGAAGCCGGGCTTCTGTCTCTTCGAGAAGCTTCTTGGTCTCTCCCCGATTCCACATTTTCCCGTACTGGGGCTCACGCGGCTGTCCGCAGCTGTACACGCGGCACAAGATATTGCCGACAACGAAAAGAATCAGGAGGCCGAGAATCGCCCAAGAAGCCCCTTGATCAGCGCGATGTCACCTTCCATGAACATCCCCTTATAGAACCGTCTCGTTCCGGAATCATGGCAGGCCGATGTCCGCTTCGGATCGAAAGCGGACGTTATCACCGGCGCGATATGGCGACCAGCAGGCCATCACGGCCCGCTGGCCGCGTCGACCCTAGGCCTCAGTCTGCTCAGCCAGTTCAAGGGCGTCGTCTACCTCGATGCCAAGGTAGCGAACAGTACTCTCCAGCTTTGTGTGGCCTAAGAGCAGTTGAACTGCACGGAGGTTCTTCGTCCGGCGGTAGATTAGTGCCGCCTTCGTACGCCGTAGAGAATGGGTGCCATACGCGCTGCCGTCGAGGCCGACCTCCGAGACCCAACGGTGGACGATTCGGCTGTACTGCCGCGTCGACAGGTGGGCCACTTGTCGAATGCGGCTCGGGAAAAGAAAGGTGTTGCCGCCAATCCGCTGGGCCGCTAGCCACGCAGCGATAGCGTCTCGCGTCAGACTAGTAATTTCGAAGCAGACCGGACGCCCGGTTTTGCGCTGAAGCACGGTCGCTCGGGCCGCGATGGTCTGGCCATGGCAGATGTCTTGCACTCGAAGCGAAAGCAGGTCGCAGGCTCTAAGCTTCGAGTCGATGGCCAGGTTGAACAGCGCTAGTTCTCGGCAGCTGCCGCGGAGCTGAAGCCTCACCCTAATGGCCCATATGTCGCGGAGCCGGAGCGGTGCTTTCCGGCCAACGATCTTGCCCTTGTTCCAAGGGACGAAGTTGTCGCTCATGTCCATGTCCAACTCCCAGGCGGGAGATCGACGATGCACCTGACTCCAGACGGCAGTCACCTCGGCGCAGATGGTCGTCCCGGTGCTAATGTCCGCTTTCGACCCAAAGCGGACATGGGAAAGGGGATGCCGGACCAGCAGCCATCAATGGCAGATATCGCGGGCGCTTACATTGCCGCTGTTCGATCCGGCGCCAATTATTCGCACGCGCGTTTCGATCCGATCGAGTGTTGGCTCGACTGTCGGTGGGACGATCTATGGCTCTTGATCCAATCGGTCTCGGCTCTCCCCGAAGAGATCGACAGTCTCACCCTTGCCACGGTGGCGGCGGGACCTCTTGAGAACCTGCTTTCCAAGGCGCCCGCGAGCTACGCCGATCAGGTTCTTACCGAGGCAGGGCGCTCGCCGCAGTTAGCCAGGATGCTCACTGGTGTATGGCCAAGTTCCATTGTTCCGGAGACTTGGGAAAGGGTCGTGGAATTCTGTCGCAAGGTTCCTGATCCGATCGACGGAACGTATCAGTACTAGGCCTGCTCGGCCGAGCCTCAGAATCGAAGCCGGGTCGCGTTTGCTGGCTCAACCTCCGCATAGGTCCGCTCATGGCCGATAGCGGCCGTAGAGCAGGACAGATCTGCCGAACTGGTGCTAACTTCCGCTTTGACCCGTAGCCGACATGATCGCGGCTCGGTTGAATACGGGGATTGTGATGACGTGGGGCAGCAATCAAGACCTGGCTGGACCGTGGATCGAGGCATTGGGCTCAATGCCGACGTTGCAGCTCGTCCTTGTGGTTTTGAGCGCGGTGGCGTGGCTGATTGGCGGTAATGCCGTGTTCGTGCTCCATCTCAGACGCATGGGGAGGCCGTGGTGGCACATTTTCAAGCCAGGCCTTCTGCTGTCTGTAAAGTTCAATCGTACGGAGAGGCTGTTGTTCGCTTCTGCCTTTGCCGCGTCCGTGGCTTTGGGGGCTTGGCGTTCAATGTGCCGTTGCGGACCTGATCGCTTCCGGCTGGCTAGCGCCCACGCGCTGCGACGCGGCTGATGCGTGATGGCGAACGTCCGCTTCTGGCCGATAGCGGATTTTCGGTCGGGTGTCGCTGCGTATGTGGTTCGTGGCCAGTTAGGAGGCGGAAGCCTTACGCAGTCCTTACAACGCTGGCGCAGAATCACACTCATCCCACTGGAGCAAGCGCCATGTCCTTCCCGAGCTGGGTGGTGTGGGCTTTGTTGTCCGCTTCGTTCGCTGCTCTTACGGCGGTATTCGCAAAGGTCGGCGTGCGCGACGTCGATTCCGACCTGGCCATGGCCTTGCGGACGCTGATCATTTCGCTGTTGATCGTGCCATTCGTGCTGGTAACCGGAAAGTGGTCGAACCCTCTCGACCTGGCGCCGCGTGCGCAACTGTTTCTAACACTTTCCGCTGTCGCGACGGGAGCATCCTGGCTTTGCTACTTTCGGGCGCTGCAGCTCGGTGACGTGACGAAGGTAGCCCTGCTGGACAAGTTCAGCGTAGTCCTAGTGGTTATCTTCGCTGTGGCCTTCCTGGGCGAACGCCCGTCATTGCGGGAATGGACCGGAATCGGGCTAATGGTTGCAGGGCTGGCCATACTGATACTCAAGCGCTAGCCACCCGTACTCAAACCCCAACCAACGAGTGCATCGTGGCATTGAACTCGATTCCGACGCGCCTCGGACTGCTCTTCGACAATGTGGCGATGAACATGCGCGCACCCTCTTATGGCAAATAGCGGCGGTTCGGCCGGGCAATGACGCCTTCACGGTGTTAACGTCCGCTTCTGAACCTAAAGATCGCCATTAGGTCGCGACATATGCGCCTACTCGTCATTGAAGACAACATAAGCGTCGTCACCAACCTGTTCGAGTACTTCGAGGTGCGCGGCTACGTCATGGATGCAGCTCCCGATGGAGTGACAGGTCTCCACTTAGCGACAACGCAAGATTTTGACGTCATCCTGCTCGACTGGATGCTGCCTCGAATGGACGGCCCTGAAGTGCTTGGTCGCCTTCGTGAGATGGGGCAAGAGACGCCTATCATCATGCTGACAGCCAAGGACGAGCTTCCTGACAAGATTGCCGGCTTCCGAGCGGGTGCCGATGACTACGTGACCAAGCCGTTCCAGTTGCCAGAGCTCGAGGTTCGTATTGAAGCACTGGCAGCGCGGGCGAAGGGGCGCGGTAGATCGAGCATCTTACGAGTCGCAGATCTTACGTATGACGTCAGCAAGATGGAGGCTCAAAGGGATGGCCGCATACTTACGCTATACCCTGCCTCGCGGAAGCTGCTCGAAGTGCTGATGCGCGCCAGCCCCGCAGCCGTCCCCCGTGAGCGCCTTGAGCACGCGTTGTGGGGCGAAGAGCCGCCCGACGGCAATATGTTGCGCTCGCACATCTACGACCTGCGGCAGAGCGTCGATGGGCCGTTTCGGACCAAGCTGATCCAAACGATCTCGCGTGTGGGCTACCGAATTGCTGGTGCCCTCCCGGAAGAGTCTTAGCCTGGTCGGTGAAGTTCGCCACAACAGACCGGGGCCTCTTTGTTCAATGCCGCTCCTGGCCGTTAGCGGACATTGGGGCGGGGCTGTGGCCGGATCGGATGCTAATGTCCGCTTTCGACCCATAAGCGGACATTCGGGACCAGCGGGAGCGTCATGAAGCACGTCAACGTCCGCTTGGTGATCTCATTCGCTGTCTGGCTCGCGCCGCTCGTTGCGGGTTGGCACCTGGTCGGGGAGTTGTTCGCGCCCGAAGCATGCTTGGACTTCGGTGGCGCGTTCGACTACGTCAATTGGCGATGCAGTCAAGACGATCAAGAGGTCTTCCGCTACATGGAAGTGCCCGTTTATCGACTGCCATCATTTCACGCCTTCGCCGTTTGCCTGGCGCTGGCTGCGCTGGTGACTTCCATGCTCCATTCACATCGAGGGCGCGCACGCTCGAGAACGCCGTCTTGAATGTCCACTTCTGGCCGTTAGCGGCCAACGGAGCAGGGCAGAGGCCAGGACCGGTGCTAATGTCCGCTTTCGACCCGAAGCGGACATCCGATGCAACTGGGCGGCAGTTGGGGGGCTATGCACGGACTGAGGGCTTCTGCGCTGGTAGTGCTCATGACGAGCATCGCGGCGTGCAATCATTCGGTGGAACCGCAGCGCGTCGACATCGGGGCTGTCATTGCCGACGGCCGATCATTCAACGGGCAACAGGTCGTCCTTCGGGGCTGCCTTGATGCAAACCAACACGGTCTGACCCTGGCGTCCTGCGAATCCGGAAGCCAGAGGTTGGTGATGTTCCAGTCGGATTCGCTCAAGGCAAGCCAACGATCATTGCTTTACTCCGCGGCGTTGAAGTCGAACGTTCAGCATCGTCAATCAGTTGCCGTGACCGTTTGCGGTACTTACCGGCAAACACCCGATGGGCGGGATCGCTGGCTAGACGTTGATGCCTTCGAGATCGAGGGTGATCGAAAAAGTTCTGGTGCGTGCAGGCGCTGATACGCGGGCGTCCGCTCTTGGCCTATAGCGGACATCGGGGACGGGCGGGCGCTCAGACTGATGCTAATGTCCGCTTTCGACCCGAAGCGGACACAACCTGCAAGCGCTCAGCTTAAGTCTGGCACCTGCCAGGAGGAACGATGATGCAGTGGGTAACAAGCGTCGATGGCCTATACGACTTCATCGGCTACGTGGTGCTCAGTGCGCCAAATAGCTTTCCGATTGAGGATTACCTGCCGCCAGAACAACAGATGACCTTGGGCATGGCTTTTGATGAGCTTCGACGAGGCATCGATTTGTTGCCGATGGCGGATGACGCGAAACGTACGCGCTTGTCGTCGGTGCTCGATCAAGCATTGGCAGCCTACCGAGTGGGCGACGTGTTCAGGGGCGCCCATCTAGTGCAGGACTTCCAAGACCTGATCTTCAAACGTAATGACTAGCAATAGGGCGGCAACTCCCCCAGCTCTACGCGTCCGAGGGGCGGATGGCCGCTTCTGGCCGAAGGCAGACGCTCGGCCGGGCTGCTAATGTCCGCTTTCGACCCAAAGCGGACATAGCGCCAGTCGCTGGCAGCGCTGCGGATTTTGACCCCGGCACTTGCGCTACTGCCAGCGATGTCCCGCCCGATGCGGTGTATGTACCGGAAGCAGCGGGGGAAGATGAAGATGGTCGCTACTTTCCGCTGCGGGGAATCGATGCCGACGGGGATGGCCGCGATGACGAGGTGGTTCTCTGGCGTAGCTATTCCGATAGTCACTTCCCCGGGGACCTTCAAGAGGTCGCCTATACGCCTTCCCGATCCGGGAGCATGACCTACAAAGTGAGCTTTCCTAGAATCGCCGTGCTGCGGCGTGGGAATAGCTACTACGTGCAGGGACTGAGTTACGAAGCGCCCGAGTTTTCCAAGTCCGGAATGGTGCAGGTGGATGTGCTCAAGCTGCAGAAAGAGGGGCTCGTGGCGATCTGCACAAAACGCGTGCCCTGGGTCGGAAACTACTGATGTCCGCTTGTGGCCGTTAGCGGACATTGGGGCAGGGTGGAGGTCGGTTCAGATGCTAATGTCCGCTTTCGACCCATAGCGGACATGCGGTGCTCACGGTGATCGCTGCATCGTGCCAGCCTTCAGCTTTGTTTGGGTGATGCCACATGGACCATCTAGCTGCACTTGCTATCGCGATCGGAAGCTGGCTCACGCTGTCTGGTGGATCGTGGCGACCGAGTGCTCAAGACGTCGCCGAGGCCAGAGCGCAGCTTGAGCCGTATGTCGTGCGCCAAGCCAGACTGGAAGGAGGGGCTCTTCCCCCTTGGAATACTTACAGGTTCCAGTATCGAGGGCAGGAGTTGAATGGCAAGAAGGTCATTTTCGTCAATGCGTTCTGCAGCGCTCCGCCCGATCTCGTCGTTACCGAGGTTGTGGAGGCATACGACGGTGGGCCTTGCTACTTCCGCGCTTATTGGGATCCCGCCGAAAAGATATATCTGAGCGTCTTTTTCAATGGACACGCGTGATGGCTGTAGAGCCGATGTCCGCTTCTGGCCGGTAGCGGACATTAGTTGGCGATCAGCGGTCTCAGACCATGCGACACGCGCCCGTAGCATGACCTCATGCTTCCAGACGGCTTCCACTTTGAGCAATACACAGGCGGGCCAGGCTTGTATCTAGGCGAACATGTGATCGCCACAGCAACTCCCGCCAACTACGACTCGAACCCGCCGTGGCGGATCTGCATCAATCCGGCTGGACTACCGCGCTATGAGTTCCGGGATACGGAGGAACAGGCAGTCCGCTACATGTCCGCATGGGCCAACAAGTGGGAGGTGCGGATCCGTGAGGCAGTCGGACAGGTGGGAGACCCATTCACCCATCTCGTGGGGAGCAGGGGGCAGACAATCTCAACCACACATCTCCGCAGGCGCCGCTCGCGCCGGTAACACCGAAGAGGGCGCAGCATCGCAAACGTGCGAGTATTGCACCCGCAGCTCGGGAGTTTGGCACCATGGCAGATGACGGCGAATCGATGCTTGAGCTCTTCGGCGCCCTGACTAAGTGCCTCTCGCGCGCGATCGCACAGATGTCGCTGCAGCAGCTAAACGGGTACGAAACTGAGGTCTTGGCCATGCTTCAGTCTCGGGACGACGAGTCCGCAGCGGCGAACGCGTTCCGTTCAGTCCTTCGAGAGATTGACAGCCGTAGAGCGCACATTCTCGTACAGTAGCCGAGCCCGACGGCCTGTCGTTCAGCGTGAACAGTCTCCTCGACTTGACGCGCACTCGCCAAGGAATGTCGTCGGATCGAGAGCTCGCTGGCGTTCTGAACGTTGGATCGCCGGCTGTTTCCAACTGGCGGTACGGGAACAGCCACCCGAGCCCGATGACTTGCATGCGACTTGCCGAACTGGCGGACCTTCCCTTGGGCTTGGTCTTGGGAACGATCGGCGCGGCCTATGCGCCCAATGAGTAAGAGGCCGCTGTTTGGCGCAAGCTGGCCGAAGAGGCAGGCGGGGACGTATCGAGCCCTTGGTTGCCCGAGCGTGGTAGGACGGGCGCGCGTCAGGTGGGGGGGGGGCGCATCCCGAGGAACCGGGGCCTTTGGGGTTCGGCGGTGACGCAGAACTACTAGCAGTCTGCCCAGATCTAAGCGGAGTAGCACATTGGAATAGGTCCGTGAGGGCGCCTCAAATACTAGCGCTGCTGGCCGATTCGCAGCACGCGGAATCCGCCGCGATTTGACGCTCGATTAACGATCCCTGCGGAAAATTTACTGCCTCAAGATCAACCTTCAATGGGAGATGAGGGTCATGACTGACTCGCATAGCCACGATCTCGAAGCGTTCGAAGCAATGGTGCCGGTGATCATCGAGGCGGTGCCCCAGGAGGACATCCTGTCGGCGTTCACGTGTTATATCGGGCCAATGATTAGTAGCGCGGAGGCCCCGAACGAGGTCCGGATCGCGGTGGACGAAATACTGCACCGCTACGGTGTGCCAACCCCGGGTCTCTAGTTCCAAGGTTAGGTGGGGGAGGGGTGCAAAGGGAGAGTGACGGGCTCTCCCTTGGCACCTATTGCCGGTGCGCCGCCCTGAGTTCTTCCTGGCCGGGATACTCGGCGCGCAACATAACCATGGCCTCGTCCAACGCGGCAAGCGCCGGTCCGCTCGTCACGACCTAGCTGCATTCACCAATCCCCAGCGGTGATGTCGCCGAATTTTGCCCGGTCCGGCGGCTCGCGCAATCTTCTAGCGCAGTGGGCGCTCATCCTCTCTAAACGAACGCTGAGTGGCGCCTTGTGCTGCCTTTGGGCCCCTTGAATCACCTCACCGCGCTCCTATTTGCGTTTCGGACGGGCGACCGTCCACACCGCCAATTGGAGACCTAGCCATGAACACGATGGTTCGCATCCCCCAGTGGCCCAACCAAGGCCTGTCTCAGGATCCGCTCCGGCAAATGTTCGACCGTCTCATCGAACGGGGCATGTTCGAGAACGGATCTTCCGATGAGTCGTCGATTGTCACCAGCCAATGGATACCCCTCGTTGACATCAAGGAGGAGGCCGGCCAGTTCGTCCTCTATGCGGATCTTCCCGGGGTGCCGCCTCAGGACATCGAGGTGCAGATGGACAAAGGAATTCTGACGATCAAGGGCGAACGGCGCAGCGAAGCCACGTCGGATACCGAGAGCTTCTCCCGTATTGAGAGGCGTCAAGGTAGCTTTCACCGCCGCTTTGCGTTGCCTGAAAGCGCGGATCCGGAAGGGATCTCCGCCTCGGGCGATAACGGCGTCCTAAAGATCGTAATTCCGAAGCGGCCCGAGACAACGCCGCGGCGAATTCAAGTCGGATCGGTCATTAGTCAGTAACCTTTGTGCGGCTGCCCATCGTTTGACGGGCAGCCGCGTCTTGCTCGAGGTGCCTATGGATCGAGTAACGGAAGAGGCCCTGTGTGACCTGCAGGCGCAGGTCTACATTCTGCGACAGGCGTTGCGCGCGACGCTTCGCACCCATCCTGATCCGAGCGTCGCACTCGCATCTTGGAAGGCGGTGTTGGACGACGCGTCGATAAGCAAACCGATGGTGCCTTCGTATGCTCGAGGCAGCGACTACATTGCTGATCGATGCCAGGCCTTTGCGGAGGATTGGACGGCTGAGCTAGTCGACTACGCGGTGTCGCACGCCCCCAATTCGAGTGACTAGCCCCAGATTCGCAGCAATTTCCGCTATCGGCCGGTCCGGAACGTCTTGAGCCGCATATTGCGATGCGATTCTACCGCTCCGCGTTCGTGGCGGGCTCATCGCCCAGCGCATGCCGGGGAAGGTCGATGGTGAACACACATCCGGTGCCAGGCACGTTACGTACGCTCAGCACACCCGAGTTGGCCTCGATGCTGCTGCGTGAGATGGACAGTCCCAGGCCCAAGCCAGTTCTGTCCTGGCCTGCCTGGGTGAAGGGCAGGAACATCTTCTCCGCATCACCCGAAGGCAGACCGCCACATTGGTCTTCAACATCGATGAGGATTCGATCAGCCACAGCATAGGCATTGACGCTGATCTCGCCGTGTGGGTGCGAGAATTTGAAGGCATTCTGCAGCAGGTTCCCGGCTGCCGAGAGCAGCAGGTCGCGATCCACCTCGACGGCTAGCAAGGGATCCACGTCAGATACCTTCAGAGTGAACCCGCGCACATTGGCCTCCAGGGAGGCGGAAAGCTTGAGCTCCGCCAGGAAGTCGTGGACGGAGAACAGTCGGCTCTGAAGTGGCAGGCCAGCGGTCATCCTGACCTCGGCCAGGGAGCGATCGATCAGGTTGCCCAAATTGACCAGGGATCGCTCAAGTACGCCACCGGTCGCACCGGAGATGCCCACGCTCCCATTCCTGATCACAGAAAGTGCCAGCGTCGCCGTCGACAGCTGGTTACGCAGTTCGTGGGCGAGAAAGCCGAGCCGCGCATTCAGATCATGAGCGTGCTGGTCCGCGACCACGATATCGCGTTGATACCCAAACTCGGTGACTGCATTGGCGATCGCATTGTCCAGGCAGCGATTGAGAATCCGGAACTCGTCCACTTCGATCTGCACATCCAGGTCGAAGGCCAGATCGGTGATGGCTTGGCACAGGTCGCCGTAGTCGTGGACCACCTCCTCGACAGTGAAGCCGTGCTGCATCAATTCCTTGCCATGCTGGGCCGCGGTGTCGCCAATCTCCGACAGGGTCGGCTTGCCGCCGCCGGCGCGGCCCGAAATGCGTCGGCTTTGCAGCGGATCTGCGGTCCGCTCAAGTTCCAGCGTCCGGACCACCTGATCGAGAAATACGGAGATGCCGTGTTCCAGCTCCGCGCCTGACACGCCACGTACTGATCTCGCCTCCACCTTCACCCTGCATCGAGCTGCCAGTTCATCCCGATTAGCGATTAGGAAGCGATGCATCATCATTGCACCGTACGCTCTAACGCGTAGGTAAAGTGTCGTGCCCGCTACCGTCCGTCGGCGCCGGATGGTGGAGGTGTAGGGCCGCTTCCGTGTGGTCCAGCACGATCCAAGGTAATCGGGACTGCTACTGCGGGGCTATCGATGGTTCAAAGAGCGACTATCGCCGCGTCTTGGGACGCCTCTCGGATATCCGATTCAGCGACTTCAGCGCATACGTTGCGGCCGTCGTAGTTGGCCGAGCTGTGGCGGCGCGATGTCGGTTAGCCAGGTCGAGGGCGATGACGGCGCCAACGTCCGCTTCTGGCCGATAGCGGCCGATTGAAGTGGCCCCGGCGATGCTAGTGTCCGCTTCCGGACCCAAAGCGGCCATCCCGGCAAGTAGCCATGGAGGACATCACCGGAGCGTCTTGCGACGGTTTCCTGATGACCTGAGGCGCGCTGGTGCCCTAGCCTCTGTTCGTGTCGGGGGCAACGCCGGCCATCCCTCCCGAATCGGGGCAGGCGAGCACGATGGGCGGGGCGCTGCTAGGGACCTGACTGCTTCAGCAAGCGCGGACCAGAACATCTCGATGATGGTTTTCATTGTTGTTGTTCCACCCCTGGGTGAGCCTCCATGGGAGGTCACAGTCGCGCGAGGGGGGGCGCACCTGCGGCTTTGACGACTGTGGGTCGTGGGCACTGACACTATGGCCCCATTTCCCGTGCCATCGCGAAACCGCCGAACTCGGTTCCGGTGAGTTGATCGAACGTAGCAACCGACACGGGGAGCAGGCTCTGCCGAAACCACCCCGGCCCATCTTGTCCGCTGAGTTGGCTGTGCACAGCCGCGTCACTGCATGCTGACGGCCACGCGCGCAGTGTTGATGCTCGGCGCTTCGCCGACACACCTGGAAGAGCGAGATGGGTAGCGTCAATGAACGCGATAAGCAGCGCATAGGTCCAGGCAACCAGCAACAGTCGCAGCGTCCGGAAGAGCCAGCAGGACCTGTAGCCGGACACAACGAAGACCGGCGCACTGGCGTCCGCGGGCAGCTGGATGAAGAGCACGACGGCGAGGACGCCGAAAACGGTGAGCAGAAGTAGTCACTGGGCGCCCGCAAGCGCGTCGGGAAGACGTGCGTGACCGTCTCGTCTCGTCACGCGCTCGTTTATCTTCGTCAGGCCTACTGCGGGCACTCACAGAGGTGACCCAGTGGACTTTAACCGGTGGCATCGGAAGACGGAGCGAAAGGCGAGTGTTCGTGTATGGAGGGGCGCGGCTGTCGCCCTCGTGGCGCTCATGGGTTCGGGCGTGCTCGCAGCGATAGACCAGAGGGCGGGTAGCTTCCTGCGACCGATCATCGAGGTTCTCGCCTGGCTGCCGGTTGGTCTGTTCGTGATTGGGTTCGCCGTTGCCGCAGGCGGCGCATTGAGGCTTTGGCGACTCTACTCGACCCCTTACTCGGTCTATCACGAGCGATAGCGCAATGGTGCTATCGACCTCAAGACGAGCGTCTTCGGGACATGGAAAACCGATAGCGGACATCGTCAGCGACACAGGCGTGCGGCCGATGAGCGCAGGCCGCGCGCATGGCGTGGTCGGGCATTGGGCGTAGGGTGTTGTGATGATGCATCGCTTTCTCATCGCGAACCGGGACGAACTGGCCGCCCGATGCATGGTGAAGGTCCAGGCCAGATCCGCCTATGGCGTTCCGGGCGCTGAGCTGGAACACGGCATTTCCGTGTTCCTCGAACAGGTAATCAAGACACTTGAACTCGAGCAGACCGCCGATCCGCTGCAGAGCCGACGCGTCTCGGGGCGTGCCGGTGGCGGCAAGCCGGCGCTGTCCGAGATAGGCGATACGGCGGCCCGGCATGGCAAGGAACTGATGCAGCACGGGTTTACTGTCGAAGAAGTGGTCCACGACTACGGCGACCTCTGCCAGGCGATCACTGATCTCGCGTTCGAGCTCTATGCGCAGATCGAAGTGGACGAGTTCCGGATCCTCAATCGCTGTCTCGACAACGCGATAGCCAATGCCGTCACCGAGTTCGGATATCAGCGCGACATCGTGGTCGCGGACCAGCACGTGCATGATCTGAACGCACGGCTGGGATTCCTTGCCCACGAGCTGCGCAACCAGCTGGCGACGGCGACGCTGGCGCTTTCCGCCATCCGGAATGGAGGCGTGGGTGTCACCGGTGCCACCGGCGGCATCCTCGAGCGTTCGCTGGTAAACCTGGGCAACCTGATCGACCGGTCTCTCGCCGAGGTTCGGATGACCGCCGGTCTGCCACTCCAGAGCCGGTTGTTCTCCGCCCACGATTTCCTCGCCGAGCTCAGGCTGTCCGCGTCGCTGGAAGCGGACATACGTGGTTTCACACTGAAGGTATCCAACGTGGACCGGTCGCTGGCCGTCGACGTGGATCGTGACCTGCTCCTGGCGGCCGCCGGGAACCTGCTGCAGAACGCCTTCAAGTTCTCGCACCCGCACACCGAGATCAGCGTCAACGCTTACGCCGTGGCGGATCGCATCCTCATTGATGTGGAGGACCGTTGTGGCGGCCTTCCATCGGGTGACGCGGAGAAGATGTTCCTGCCGTTCACTCAGCAGGCCCAAGACAGAAGCGGCCTGGGCTTGGGGCTCTCCATCTCCCGCAGGAGCATCGAGGCCAACGCTGGGCTGCTGAGTGTGCGTAACGTTCCCGATACTGGCTGCGTATTCACCATCGACCTTCCCCGGCATTCGCTGGGCGATGAGCCCACTGCATTGGCCGGACAGTAGGCCGGCCGGCATTCCGGCACAACGTTCCTTCGGACACGCCGAACCGCTTCAAGCGGCACAACTGGCAACCCACTGCGGACCGCGTCCGAAGTCGACGCTCCCGTTGAACGAGGGAGCAAAGCCAGTCGCACAAGACGCGCGCTACCCGCGTTGCATGTCGAATAGCCGACGCACAGACCGCGGCGTTCAACGTCATGAACGACCCATCACCTCTTTGCGTGGCCGAGCGTGTACCTTGCTTGATGCATCGGACTCACCCTGGTCCTGTCCCCCGAGCCTCCGTGCAGCTCCCGCTGCGAGATGAGGCCCGACATGCGAATCCTTCTGGTTGAAGACTGTGCTGCCACCGCGGAGCAGGTCAGCGAGGCGCTGACCTCGCTGGGTCATGAAGCCGATGTTGCCTGCTCGATAGAATCCACCGCAGAGCTGATCGCACGCATCCCCTACGACGCCTTCATCCTGGATTTGAATGTGGGTGGCGCCTCCACGCTGGAGGTCGGTGAACAGCTGCGCGTTGCCGGCCATCTGGTCTGCTTCGCGTCCAGCATTGATCCACAGTCGGTGACGGGCTATCCGAGTGACGCCCTTTTCCTTTCCAAGCCCTACACGCTGGATGGCGTGGCCGACATGCTCGCCCGTCTGTCGCCACTGGCGCGTAGAAAACTCGCTTTCCACTAGGCAGACGAGGCGTCGGCTGCGACGCTGCATGGGGATACTGTGCGCATACTCTTGCTTGAAGACAGCCCGATGATGGCCGCCACCGTCGTGATGGCTCTGGATTCCGAAGGCCACGACACCGTCCATGTGCTGACGGTCGCCGAGGCCTTCATCGCGCTCGGGGACGACACCGCGTTCGACGTCGCATTGCTTGACGTGGAGATTGGCGACGAGCTGTCCTTTGACCTGGCACACCATCTTGGAAAGATCGGACTCAGGTTCATGTTCACCAGTGCCCGCGATCCGGACCTGATGCCCCCGGTGTTCTCGGAAGCGCCGTACCTGCGAAAGCCTTACGACCTTGCGCACCTGTTTCGTGCGCTGCATGAACTGAGGGCCTAGTGCGACGTACCGATGCGAACTCGCGGCACGAAGTCCGCACCTGACCCGACGGATACCCCATGCGGCTTGCCGATTACATTGAAATCAACGCATCGCTCATCGTGGACGGCGCTGTGGTGTTCGCTGCGACACAGGCGCCGGACGGGGTACACCTGGATGCTGTCGCGCTGCGAGACCACATTCCCGAGATACTCGAGGCCATCGTGCTGGACCTGCGAACGTCGCAGAATGCCCAGGCGCAACAGGCCAAATCCGAGGGACGCGCGATCCCGCCGGACGGGTTCCCGTCCGCCGCCAGATCCCATGGGCGTCTCAGGGCCAAGGGCGGCTTCAATGTGGATCAGATGGTGGCCGAGTACCGTGCGCTTCGTGCTGCCGTGCTCCGCCTGTGGGCGGCCGATCATCCGGTGACTCACAACGCCATTGAGGACATCACGCGGTTCAACGAAGCGATCGATCAGGCAGTGGCTGAATCGGTCGCCGACTTTTCGAAGGAATCGGAGTTGTGGCGGCAGGTGTTCCTCGGGGTGCTGGGTCACGACCTGCGTGGCCCTCTTAGCGTCATTGTCATCACATCCGAGCTCATGTCGCGTATGACGCAGGACATCCCCTTCTCCGAGCACACCGATCGAATCATTCGAAGCGGCCAGCGAATGAGCAAGCTGCTCGACGATCTTCTGGACTACAGCCGCGCGACGCTGGGCATGGGAATTCGGGTCGTCCGCACCGAAGGTGATCTGCGGGAACCGCTTGGTGAGGAGATTGACCTGCTCAAGGCCGCACTGCCCTCGGTGGACATCCGGTTTGATGCGGCAGGACAGACGCGAGGCCGGTTCGACGCCTCCCGAATGCGCGAAGCACTGAGCAATCTTGTCACCAATGCAGCGAAGTACGGTGACGCGGACGCCCCTATCCTGGTTGCACTGGAGGGAAGCGAGGACGACGTGACGGTTGTCGTGCGAAACAAGGGCGCCTCGCTCTCGTCCGATGCGCTCGCCGCGCTGTTCGATCCGCTCAAACGAGGTCCGCGTGCGGCGATGAGCGGCGAGCAAGCCAGCCTTGGGCTGGGTTTATTCATCGTGCGCGAGATCGTGAGGGCCCATGGTGGCGACGTAATCGCCAGGTCTTCGGCCGATACCACTTCATTCACGATGCGGATGCGCCGATGAGACTCCGGGTGCGTACGCGTTCTGGCCGTTCGTCGAACGCGGCAGGCCCGATTGGCTGAAACGCAAAAAAGGGACAATCCATTGTCCCTTCACGAACCACGATTGGGTTCCATGACGGCCTGTGGCAGTCGGCTCGGTTACGCCCGTTTGCGTTCGGAACCGCGAGTCTGGTCGAACTGAACTGCAGCCGCGGCCGCTTCCGGCGTGTTCTTCCATTCTTCGTAGTCGATGTCGAACTGCTCGCGTTCCTGCGCGGAGAACATGCCTTTGGCCATCTTGAACATGGTCTTTTCTTCTTCGCTGGCATGGTGGTCAATCAGCTCACCGAAGACTTTCACGCGGCCAGCGAACTCGGGCGTGTCGATGTCAGATTTATGGACTTCCGGGATAACGGAATGTTCCACGGCATGGTGTTCGGTTACGGCTTCGGCGTGGGTGACCAGGCCGTCGCGGTCCGCTCGCTCCTTGAATGCGGGATAGAACACCAGCTCTTCCCACTTCGCATGGGGAAGCAGGCTCGATTCGATGCTTTCGAGGAGCGTGCTGCGCTTCTGCGCCGCACGGTCTGTGGTGTCGTTCAATTTCTCGAAGAGCGCGCGTACAGCGTCATGCTCGTCCTTGAGGGTCTTCAGGATGTCGCGGGCCATGGCTTTAATCTCATCTTCGCTAGGTGAGCGAGCACCATCCACGATCGGCAGTGAGAAAGCAGTGACGCGCGTGATGGATCATTCAGCGACTCGTTCGCGGCCTCCTTGCGATACGGAAGCGATTCGTTGCCACCACGGCCTCATAGCTGATGGCGGACATTGCGCATCCGGACGTTAACGTAGGCAATTGCGCCGCGTGATTGCGGTGAATGGGTGCCGCCTCTCGGCGGTATGGACGATGCTAATGTCGGCTTATGACTCGAAACGGGCATCCATGCTGCGACCCCTGGGAGATCACGCCGGTGCATTCGCGCAATGTCGTCGCGCGGATCGACGGCGCGGCCCCGAAGCTGAAGAACGAGTATGTCGTCTTCAGCGCGCACCTTGAGCACGTCGGCATTGTCGCGGCAGTCCCCGGTGATCTTGCGCGACAAGTCGCCCTTCGCTATCGCCGTGGTCACTTCGGCAATGTTTCGCACTGCGAAGTCAGATTCGACGCCATCGCGTTGACCGAGTCGGTCAAATCCCCAGCGGCTCACGCTAAGCGAACATTGATGAGTTGAAGAGCTTAGGCTGCCCCCCACTCGCAGATCCCCTGAACGAGGCCGGACCTCCCTCAAACAACCGGCAATGGTGATCCGGCTAGGCGAAGGTCATCGCAGCACCTCTAAGCCGTTGTAGCGCTCGCGCCAATCGTGCAGCGGCTTGGCACGTAGACAGCTATCCAGCGAAAATTGCTTCGCATCCCTGATGTCGGATGTTAAGAGGGCAATAAGAGTTGCGCATTGCTGGCGCAGAATTGTGTCGGTTTGTGTCACTGCTTTGACCGCAGCGAGGAGCTCCTCAAGGGTCAGCAAGTCCCCCCTGGCGGCTGGAGCAAGCCCCTTTCTCAGGCTCATCGACACGCGAGCAAATAGGCGGCTCGCTTCATCACGTCGCGACAGGAAAGGCAGTCCTTCGTTCTCGGCTCGCTGCAAAGCTAGATCGTCCTCGGGGATGGGGCGTAAGAAGCTTGAATTGGTTTTTTCATTCATGAAGATTTGCATTTCAGTTCTCCGGGAGCGTACTAAAAGGCTGGGATTGATTAGCGGCTGTACAGTCGCTGTTGCAGGCCTCATCGACCTTGGTCGAGACCAGAACCTCCCTCCTGGAGTTCGCCACGCGGACGTGAACTTCATTCTTCTTGAGGTACGGAATAGAGAACGCCTGGTCATACGTCGCCCAGTACACCTGATCGTCTGCCGCCCACTTTGACCCTGAGAGTGCGTGCATCAACTCTCGCTTGGCAGCGGATCGGCTCTGCTCCGTATCGGCACCGCGGTATCCAAGGACGGCAACCAGAGTTTCCAGTGACTCATGAACTCTTATCGTCGGATCATCGGGGAGGGGGGCCTCGCCGGCGGCGAGATTGTTGGACAGGAAGAATGCAACTCTCCAGCCGTGCATTTCGCGGAGGCGCAGCGCACAAGGGAACATCGTGGACTCGCCGTCAGCCTGATATGTCGGGTACGTCATCTCCATCTTCTCCAGGCTTTCGTTGTCGCCGTAGATGTAATCCTCGAGCTTCTCGCGCGCGACACGGATGGCGGCGTCATGGCTTCCATCCGCAGACGTATGGACAAACAAGGCAGGCGCGTAACGCCTGATCTCGACTGGTCCGGCAATATCTTCCATGTGGTAGGCGGGTCTTGCGTCGAGCCGAATCCCGAAGAACCTCGGTATCGATTTGAGAACGTCTGTGAACAACGGGGCAGTTGCACCGTTCATGATCATCTCCGTCCAGTCGTTGCCGTAGCCTCGTAGGAGAACGAAGCTCGTAGCTCGGCGGCGATCGGCTGCTGTGTTGAGGTGAGGCCACAGCGGCAAGGCATGGCCGACCTCCGACCGACATTAGAGGCGATTGCCCAGAGTAGGTGGGAGCGGGGCTTTCTGCGCGGCTGAGTGGCCGATACGACGTTGCGTCGTAGTGATACTAGAGAGTGCGCCAATTGATGTTACTTACTCGTGACCCGGAGGAGCGATTGCTCTTCCCGCTGGTCGGCGACCGGCAACGACGACATTGCCTCTCCAGAGAATAAGGAACAGCGAGGCAAGCCTCGCCGTTCAGTGTCAATCCGACGCTATTATTGTTTGGTCGGAATGTTGACCTTGTCGATGCCGTGGATGACACCGTTGCTGGAACCAATATCGGCGGAGGTCACCAGCGCGCCGTCGATGCTGACCTGGTCGTTGGCGAACACGATCGGGGCAGCCTGACCGTTGACCGTCCTGGCCGCTTCCCACTTGCCGACATCAGCCACGGTCTTGCGACCGCTCACGACGTGGTAGTTGAGCAGAGACACGAGCTCTTCTTTGTTTTCGGGCTTGAACAGGTTGTCCAGCTTACCTGCCGGAAGCTTCTCGAATGCCGCATCAGTCGGTGCGAACACCGTGAAGGGGCCTGCGCCCCGCAGCGTATCCGCCATGCCTGCACGATCGATGGCTTTTCCGAAGGTCTTGAACGAGCCATTGGCAGCGACGGTGTCGACGAGGTTCTTATTGTTGGGGGAACTGTTGATGGTATTCATGATGGTTGCCTTTTAAGGCGATCCGCAGTGGCGCACGGAATCGAAGATGGCCGAAGCCTGACCCCTGCCGATGGCAGGGGCGATGGGGCTCAGTGCGGATGGGGAGTGGGTCGTGCAGCGCGGCTGAGTGGCCGTCACGACATTGCGTCGCGATGCCGCCGAAGCATGCGCGCCACAACGTGAGACGAGTGTGAGGCCGCAACAGGCGCCGCATGTATTCGGCAAGGGTGACGCAGGTCTGACTTCGCAGCATCGAATGGCGGCATTCCCGGCCAAACAGAACGCAGGGCTGCGCCTAGTTCGTCGTCGGTGTCCGCTCTTGGCCGAGAGCGGATATTGGGGCAGGGCGGAGGTCGGTTCAGATGCTAATGTCCGCTTCCGACCCAAAGCGGACATGGAATCGGGTGACTTGCGATGACGTTGTACCGGGTGGTTCTTAGGTGCACAGGCATACCGGATTCGGCAGGCGCCGAGGCGGCGACAGACATCGCTCGCGAGTTCGAGGAGAACCGTCCGTGGCACACCGTCGTAGATTGCCGCTGGGACGGGACACAGCTCATGCTTGAAGGGCACAACGACTTCGATGCCGATGGACTCGCATTGCTCCACGAGTTCAGTGACTGCATCGCGGCGTACGTTCCTGGAACATTCGGGTACGAAGTAAGCGTTGTGTCGGTTAGCCAGGTCGAAGGGCGATGATGGCGCCAACGTCCGCTCCTGGCCGATAGCGGAAATCGGGGCGGGAGCGTCCGGTCACCAATGCCAATGTCCGCTTCCAACCCGAAATGGACGTTCATGGCGACCGGCGCCGTGCGTTCTCCAACGACTCATGTGCAACGTATGCCCCCGCCCATCGAATACGACGAGTTGGACTTGAAGCGGGTTGATGACCTGCTCGCCACGCACGGCGCCGTGCGTCTCGCGCTCAATGCCAGACGTGCGGCGCCACTTGTTTCACTCATGAGCCTGGTCCGTGACAGCAGGGGCTGGCGGAATCGGCCTTTCCCGTCGCGCGTCGGCCGGTTCTCTTCAGGGCTTGTGCTTACAGCGCGCATCGCGATCTGGCAGCCCCGCCTTCTGTCCCTGCTCAACATCATCGCGCTGCACGCGCCATCGCAGATCTGGCATCAACGGTCTGATGGTTCGGTGCTATTCCAGTTCACTCGGCCGGCTCGGAGCTAGAGTCGATGTCCGCTCCTGACCGATAGCAGACACCGCCCCGTTTGGCGCGGTGCCAACGTCCGCACGCTTGGCGGATGTCCGCTTCTGGAAACGACTACCAGCTGAAGCCGGCGCCTGCCGAAACGCTTTTTTCGCCGCCACCAAATGCCGCGCCCAGCGACACGCTTGCCCGATTTCCGATGATGCGCTGATAGCCGGCAGCAATGGCCTCCTGACCACCCTGCGCGCCGATGCCGATGCCTATGCGGTTGTTGCCGCTCAATCCCGATGTGTTCATCGCCATCCCCGCATAGGCGCCACTCATCGCGGCCATTTTGTCGATGCGGCGATCCATCCGGTTGAACCGGTCGTCCACGTCCTTCTGCAGCGTGCTGAAGCTGTCTGCCAGTCCGGTCATCTCGGTGAAGCGCTGGTCCGTGTACGTGTTGGCCGCCGTCAGCGTGGCCGCGTCGCCGGCGTTCGCGTACTGCTGCGCCTCGTTCAACGTCTGAACGTCGCCCGCGTCGGCGTGCGCGCGGGCCGAGCTCAGCGTCGTCGCCGTCGCGGCATCGGTGTAGCCATTCGCGGAGGCGAGCACGGCGGCATTGCCGATCGCCATGTCGCTCCGGATCGCACTTTCGCGCGTATCGGCGTAGGCATTCGCCGAGGCCAGTGTCGCGGCGTCCCCGCTGCTCATCTGCGCAACGTTGGCCGCATCGGTGCCCGCGGTGCCGGCCGCGACGTTGATGATGCGGCGTTGCGACGTGCTGGAACCCACCGAGATCACGTTGGCGACGCCGCCATCGGTGCTTCCAGCGCCCAGTGCCACCGAGTTGCCGCCGTTCGCGGTGGCGTTCTGGCCGAGGGCGGTGTTGCCACTCGTACCCGCCGTGCCCGCAGTGCCGGGGTAGCCGCAGCAGCCCTCCGCGCCGGTGCCGCCGACGCCCGCGGAGGCGCCGTTCCCCAGGGCGATGTTGTGGTTGCCACCGGCACCGCCCGCGCCGCCCGTGCCACCCGCAATGCCCTCGCCGGCATTGCCGCCCGTGCCGGCGCGCGAGTCGATGCCGATCGCGAAATTGCCCGAGCCACCGGTTCCACCCACGCCCCCGTTGCCGCCGGCGGTGCCATTGGCGCCGTCTCCACCGTTGCCTGCGTGGCTGTTCTCGCCGATGGCCGTGTTCGCCGAGCCGCCCGCGCCTCCGGCACTGCTTGACCAGCCGGGGCGGGTGGCGCCCGCCGAGCCCGGCGCGCTCGCTTCGCTACCGTTTCCGCAGGCCATGTCCTGACCGGCGACGTTCTGACTGCAAGGATCGGTACCGGTACCGCCGACGGCCTGCGCGAGTGCGAGCGCAGGGGACAGCATCAAGAGGACAGTGAACAACGGCGCGCTGGCGAAGGCCAGTCGGGAAAGGGCAGCGAAACGGGGCATGACGATCTCCGGGCAACAGGACGCCGCGGAACATGCAAAGCCGCCCCCACGGCAATGCGCGAGAATGCATTCGCCCCGCGTGCGCGGATATCCACGAGATCAGGTAGTCGCGGTCTCCGCGCGGGGATTCCGGTCTTCCAGGCGGACCGGAAACTCCAGCTGCAGTCCCGTGCCCGACGCGTCCGAATGGATACGCAGTTGCCCGCCCAGGCGCCCCGCGCGCACGCGCATGCTCACCAGTCCCGCACCGCCCGCGTCCGTCGATGCCTGCATCGCCATGCCTTGTCCGTCATCGGCGATCCGCAGACGCAGCACGCCATCGACGCACTCCAGCCGCACATCCACGCATCGCGCGTTGCTGTGCTTGAACACGTTCGTCAGCGCTTCCTGCATCAGTCTCAACAGATCGAGGCTGCGCGCGGTACCCAGTTCGATGCCGTCCAGGCCTTCCAGCTGCCAGCGACTGTCGATGCCTGCCAGTTCCATCAGTCTGGCAAGTCGATGGCGCAGTGGTGCGAGTTGCGCGGCCAGGTCCGCGTGCTCCCGGGCGGTGGAATCGACCACCAGGCGCAGGTCGTCGCGCATGTCTTTCAGTACGTCCACGACCTTCGCCTTGGGCATGTCGTCCGGCAACTGCTCCAGCTGCGTGATGGCGCCGATCAGCGTGCCGCCGAAACCGTCGTGCAGGTCGCGGACAAGCTGCAGGCGTTCGCCGGCGCGGCTGTGCGCGAGTTCGACGGCGTGCTGACGCGAGAGCGTGGCCGCGAGGTTCGACGTCGCGGCGTCGACCTCACGTTGCAGTTCGGCGTTGAAGCCTTCCATGCGGCGCATCGCGATGACGAAGCGGTACGCCAGCACGAAGCCGACGCCGATCAGCGTCAGCACCGAGGTCAGGCTGAGCAGGTAGGTGTCGCCGCGAACCCAGCCGAAGTAAAGGGCGAAGTCGTAGAACGACACCAGCACCGGTGCGATGACGCAGCCCGCCATCACCACGTAGTCCACGCGGCGCACGCGCCAGGCGCGGATCAGGAACCAGGCGATGGCGATGTAGAAGAACGCGCCTCCCAGCAGGATCCATGGCGTTCGATGCGGCCCCATCCAGGCGGGCGCAAACGCTGCGGCGACGAGGCCCGATGCGCACAGCGCACCCATGATGCGCTCCAGGCGCGGATACCGCCTTTCCCCATAGCGAAGCAGGAACATCGCGTAGCTTGCGCCGGCCGCCATGTACATCGCGGCGATGAACGCCTGCCAGGCGTCGGTGCTCGGGAAGGGCCAGGTACTGGTAGCGATGAAGTTCGCGCCGTACAGCGAACCGCTGAATTCCGACAGGGCGAACCAGCCGTAGACGGTTTCCTGTCGTCGCAGCAGCCACACCAGCAGGAACACGCCGCCAAGGACCATGCTCATGGCGAGGTTGATCAGCTTTATGTCGTAACGGCGAAAGCGGTCGCTTCGATACTGCGCGTGCACCACCTCAGGATCGCCGACGGTGACGGTTCCGAAGCCGGGCTGGTACGCGGTCAGGCCCGACACACGCACCAGTACCGTGTTCTCGCCTTGCCGGAGCAACGGCGGTGAAAGCAGGAAATACTGCGGCGAGTTCCATGTGCGCGACAGCGGCTCGACCAGGCCTGGATCGCGTGCGACGAGGCTTCCGTTGACATACACCGCGCTGGTCATGCAAACGTAGTCGATCAGCAACGCGGTCGATCGACGGGCGTCATCCTGCCGCCAGTGCAGGCGATACCAGACCACGCCGTCGTGCTCCGGCCAGCGCGCATCCCAATAGTCCATCAGCGTCACCGGGGTCCAGCCGGTGGCGGGCGCGGTGGTGGCGTTCCAATCCGACCGAACCGCCTCGGCGCGATCGATCGTCAACGTCGAAGCGGTGGACGCGAGCTGGCCAAACGCGATCGCGGGCCACAGCGCGAGCAGCGCCAGGAGCGCGCGCATCAACTCAGCAGTCCGATCGAACGCGCTTCGAACACCGCCTCGGTGCGCGAAGTCACCGCAAGCTTGCGGTAGATGTTGCGGGTATGGCTTTCGATGGTGAGCCGGGACAGGTTGGTCGCCTGCGCGATCTCGCGGTTGCTCAGTCCACGGGCCACCATGCGCAGCACTTCGCTCTCGCGTGGCGTGAGCCGGGCATCGCCTGCCTCGGGCGCCGAAGCGGGCGCCTGGGGAAGCAGGGTCAGTATCCGTCGTGCGATCACCGGATCGATGGCGGCGCCGCCGCGTTGCAGGATGCGCAGGAACATCGCGAGTTCGGCGTCCTCGCTGCTCTTGAGCAAATACCCGATCGCCCCGGCACGAATCGCCGCGAGGATGACGTTCTCTTCCGCCCATGCCGACACGATCACCGCCTGTGTCTGCTTGCTGCGGTGTTGCATCCAGGCGATGAGATCAACGCCGTTGCCGTCGGACAACTGCATGTCCACCAGAGCCAACGCAAACGGCCGCGCAGACAGGCGCGCGCGCGCCGCTTCCAGGCTGGGGACCGCCTCGATATGCGCATCCGCGCCGGCAACGTCCGACGTCAATCGCAACAGGCGTCGCTGGGCGCCGTCGTCGTCCTCGACGACCAGCACCGAAGAAAGCACCATCGACCGCGGTTCCACGATTCCCCTCGCCGGATCCCCCAAACGCACGCGAGTCTAGCGTGGTTGATCGCGCTCCGATCGTGCCGGGAGCGGTCCGGGTGCCCACGCGGCTTCCAAGCCTTGCAGCCTGGAGGCGGGCAGGCCAAGTGGTTGGCGTCACCTGAGCATGTTCAATTGACCGCGAAGGGGATACGACCTCTTATGGACCACACGTGAGCCGTATTCCGAAGACCGATCGCCGGTTGGTGTCTGGTTCTGGCCGTTAGCGGACACCGGCGCGGGAGCGGGGCGGTCACCAGTGCTAATGTCCGCTTCCGACCCATAGCGGTCATTGGCCAGGTCATCGGATCCACGGGGCCGCCTTTTAGTAAGTTGGGCGCATGAAACTTAGCTCGCTCGCCAACCTGCTGTCCCAACGGCTCTCTGCGTCGGAGTATTCGGCGGAGATTGCTGGCGATATCGCTGAGTACACTCGCCGGCTCGCCAAGCCGGGCAGTCACGTTCCAATCCGAGTCACGGAAGACATCGACCTTTTGTTGGATAGGGGTGGGTTGGGTCTACTTTGCCGCCTCTTCGCCTGCGGGCAGTTAACCGCGGATGAGCTGGCCTACACCGCTGACGTCTTGGAGTTGGCTGAGCGCGTCGAGTTCGCTGGCCCAGATGTCGCCAGCGACCTTTCAGAGTGCACAGACCCCGAGATCAATGGGTCGTTGTCTGCTGCCCGTGCGTTGGAGATTGCGGGTACCGGGACTGCGGTCTAACAGTTCATTCAGGCCGAAGCCGCTTCGCGCCTTGGCTTCACTCCGGCGTTGGCGGCCGCTCCTGGCCGATAGCGGAGCAGGGCGGACGCCGAATCGGATGCTAATGTCCGCTTTCGACCCATAGCGGACATTGGACGTGGACGTGCCAAAGTCGATATCGGTTCTGCTGCTGGGCATCGCCTTCGCATGCGGCGGGTGCGCGAAGACGCCTGAGCCTGTGTGCATGGCTTCTGGTCACATCGACGATGGCAGCTGCACGACTGCGATCCT
>Ga0209257_1000404_pt1 | contig 83872 bp, 69 predicted proteins | sample AraplaCvi_mCL_r2_FD_184277 | JGI IMG/M metagenome (GOLD analysis project Ga0209257, IMG submission 184277) | Arabidopsis root microbial communities from North Carolina, USA - plate scrape MF_Cvi_mCL_r2 (SPAdes) (version 2) | ecosystem: Host-associated > Plants > Roots > Endosphere | place: USA...
TCGCATGCTCGCGCGTGCGATGCACCCAGCCCGAAAGACGGACTTCCTCACCGACGTTGGCGGCGCGAAGGTCTGCGCATGTGTGGGTGCGATAGGCGTGCATTATGTTCGTCTTTCAAATGTCCGGAGAGGCACGCAGGAAAACGCGCCGATATGGCCGCGCCTAAGGCAATGTGGCGCGCCATTTGTCAAGGGTGGAGGGCGTAAATCAACGGGTCAGGCCGAGGTTATCGAGCACCTCGCTGCCGAACAGCGCGCGGTGCGCGGGATCGGGAAGCAGCCGGTCGCGCGCGGTACGCCAGCGGCGGAAATCCTCGCCATAGTCGGCGGCGACGCGCACGGCGTCGAGGTGACAGCTTTTGGCCCAGTGACGGGTAAAGCCGATCCCTTCGGCGTCGAGGCATTCGACGACGTGGGCATAGGCGTCCGCGGTGCGCTGGCTGCGCGGGCCGTCGAAGTCGATCACGGCATTATGCGTAAAGCGCGCGGGGGCGAGCAGGCCCTGCGCCCGCTCCATGAAGCGCACGGTGACAACGGTCGAGCCACCATGTTTCGCATAGACCGCGCAAATGCGCTCGAAGGCACGCGCGAGGTCAGCGCGGTCGATGGTGACCGAGGCGTTGAACAAATCGGCGAGCGGGCGATGCGTGTCGAGCCCCTCCCCCCAGCTGCCATAGACGGCGGGGGCGTCGACATCGGGGCCGCTGGCATAGCCCTGCTTCATTGCGAATTGCAGCAGCGGGCCGCGCGCCCAAGGATAGTCGTTGAGCAGGCGGCCGAGCAGGCTGAGCGCGTCGTAGCCGGCGCCGAGCTGGCCGGGCGTCGCGCGCGGATAATCGTCGCGCCAAGGCTCGCGATAGAGGAAGCGCAGCATCGCTGGGCGCTTGAACGGCTTGTACGGATTGACGATCATCTGGACGAAATCGGGGTCCTGATCGAGCGCATAGGCCGCCGAGAAGCGCCGAAACTCGCCCGCGGCGAGCCAGTCGAGAGCGGCGCAGTCGACCTTGCGCAGATTCTGGATCGGACGGACGAGGAATTTCGGGACGCTGTCGACGACGAGCGCCGTCACGATGCCGAGCGATCCAACGGGGAGCTGGGCCGCAGCGAAAAGCTCATCGTCGCGCAGCGGCACGGAGCCCATCGCGGCGATGAAGGCGTCGCTCATCACACCTGCGGCCGGCTCGATCCAGTGGATGCCGGCGGGGGTCACGATCTGCACCGCGCGAATATGATCCTGGATGCCGCCGCAGGCTATCATCGAGCCGTGCGTGCCGGTCGCCGCCGCGCCCGCGAACGTCTGGCCATTGCCTGCGCCGCTGGTCCACAGCGAACGGCCCTGCTCCTCGAACTTGTCCGAAACCTCGTCGACGAGCGCGCCCGCCTCGACGAGCATCAATGCGCTCGCATCGACGCCGGGGCGGACTTCGTTCGCGCCGATCCGGAAGCAGCGGTTGAAGCGGCGCGTGTGGAGCAGCCAGCTTTGCGAGCAGATATTGACGTTCGACGGCGACCAGCCCGCGCCGAGCGGGCGAACGCGGCGCTTGGCCGCCTCAGCTTGCCCAAGCCAGTCCTGCACCGACTTCGCGGCAATCGCGATCTCGTCGCGCCCGCGCTCGGCGTCGCCGCTGCGCAGGGCGAAGCGTGTCGCCGCCTCGCAGGTGCCCGTGCCGTGATAATTGGTCCAGCGGCCTTCGTCGCCGAGCTTAACGATCGGCATCAGACGTCTCCCAGCGGCAGGATGCCGGCATGCGCGCGCCAGGCGACCGTCACGGGGCGCAGGAAACCGAAGGTCGCGATCGTAACGAGCATCTGTCGCCGCGTCGCGAACACCCGCACGTCGCACAGCCCATGATCGGATTCGGGCGTTACGAACGGCTGCGCGGCCTGAGCGGCGAAGCCCCAGCCCTTCAACGTCACGACCATCGATTCTTCATCGAGCGGTCGCGGATTGGCGATCGACAGAAAGATATCCGCCTGCCCCGCAGCATATTGCCCCAAAAGCAGCACAAATCCGAGCGCGGCGAGCGCCCAACCCAGCCACATCATGCCCATATTCCCTTCGTCTCTTTCCCCGGCCGGTGTTCCGGCTCCGCAACCCGAAGAGCACGGGCAATTTTTCCTGCCCGTTCCTCTCAACTAGCTGTATAGGCGCGCTATGCAAGTCCATCCGTTGATCGAAACCAACGCCGCGCTCGTCGAATTCTGCGCCCTCATTCAGGGCAGCGATTTCATCGCGGTCGATACCGAATTCATGCGCGAAAATACTTTCTGGCCAGAGCTTTGCCTGATCCAGGTGGCCGACCGCGACCATGCCGCGGCGATCGACCCGATGGCGCCCGGAATCGACCTGAAGCCCCTGCTCGACCTGCTCGTCGATAATGAGGACATGCTGAAAGTCTTTCATGCGGGTGGGCAGGATGTCGAAATTATCTTCAACCTGACCGGCAAGACGCCGCACCCGATCTTCGACACCCAGATCGGCCAGATGGCGCTCGGCCAGGCCGAACAGGTCGGATATTCGAACCTCGTCGAGGCATGGATCGGGCTGCAGCTCGACAAGGGCGCGCGCTTTACCGACTGGAGCCGCCGTCCGCTCGACAAGCGGCAAATCGACTATGCGGTCGGCGACGTCACGCATCTCGCGAAGATTTTCCCGATGATGCTCGACAAGCTGATCAAGACCGGTCGCGGTCACTGGCTCGACGAGGAAATGGAAAAGCTCGCCGATCCCGCCAATTACAGCGTCGATCCCGAAAATGCCTGGCAGCGGATCAAGATTCCGACGCGCAAGCTCGATGTGCTCGGCCGCTTGCAGTCGCTCGCCGCATGGCGCGAGCGCGAGGCGCGGACGAAGAATTTGCCGCGTGGCCGGATCGTCAAGGACGAGACGCTAGCCGACCTCGCCGCGCATCCGCCGAAGGATCAGGACGGGCTGGGTCGCGTGCGGGGGCTGTCGGCAACTTGGCGCACGAACGACATCGGCGGCCGTCTGATGGACGCGATTGCCAATGCCAAGCCGATGTCGAAGGACGAAATGCCCGAGCGCGCGCCGCGCGGGCCCGGGCTTGGAAAGGAAGGCACTTTGGTCGCCGACCTTTTGAAACTGCTGCTAAAAATTCGCGCGCGCGAGCTCAATGTCGCGGCGCGACTGATCGCGCGCAGCGACGATCTAGAAGCGCTCGCGGCGGGTGCTCGCGAGGGCATCCAGATGATGCAGGGCTGGCGCTACGACGTGTTTGGGCATGCCGCGCTCGATCTGGTCGAGGGCCGGATGGGCTTTGCCGTCAAGAACGGCAAGCTGTTGATGAGCGAAATCGACCCGAACGCCGCAATAGAAATCTAAAGCAGCACAAGCTCCGGCTTCGCATCGAACGACTGCGCGAGGACGCGCAAGCGGCGCTCGACCGATTCGCCCGCCAGATGATGCCAACCCTCAGCGAGGCACAGTCGCAGCTTGCCGTCGACGAGCGCGACGCCGCTCGCCTTGAGCGGCGCCTCGACCCCGCCGGTCAGGCGCTGCGCGAGGCGGATCGCGAGGCCCCATTGCCGCGCGCGGGCGAGCCGCTCGGGCGACACGAGGCTGCCCATCGCCGGGAATTCGGCGTCCGCCCCGCCAAAGCCCGCATAAAGCGCGCGCGCGAGCAGGATGCGCCCCGGAATGTCGATGCTGCGCCAGTTGCCGTGCAGGCCAATCTCAGTACCGCGCTCGGCGCGGAAATCGGGGTTCGCCGACCAGGCGACGTCGCTGAGCAGGCTGGCGGCGAGGCGGACGCGGCTGTCGGCGGGCGCTTCGTCGGCGAACAGCGGCGTGATCCATTCGGCGATCGCCCGGCCGTGCGGTGCAAAGCGCGCCAAGCGTCGGCCCTCAAATTCGGCGGCGACGATCAGAGGGTCCTGCGCGCGCGTCTCGGGATCGAGCGCCTGATAGAGGAGCCCCTCGCGCAGCCCCGACGACGACACGGTCATTTCGGGCACGTCGAGGATGTTGACGAGTGCGGCGAGCAACGCCGCCGCATCGGGCAAGGCCGCGGCGCGGTTCGACGCCATGCCGGGGATCGCACGGAGCTCCTCGAAGGTCAGCCGCTTCGAGGCGCGGATCAGCCGGCGCAGCGCGCTGCGCGGTAGCGTATGCTGGTCGAGCACGGCGAGCGGGTCGCGCGTGAGTTCAAGGTCGAGGCGCGAGAGTGCACGCCACGAGCCGCCGACGAGATAGAGCGGCTGGCCGGTCAGCCCATCGGGCCAGCCCGCAGCATGGAGCATCTTGCGGATCGCGCGCTCGAATGCCTGATCGCCATCCTTGCGTAGCGCCGGCAGGCGTAGAACCCCTAGCGGGAAGGATGCGCGGCGGCCGACCCGACCATTCGACACTTCGGCCAATTCGAGGCTACCGCCCCCAAGATCGACAGCAATACCGTGCGCGTCGGGGATGGCTGCGAGCACGCCATGCCCGGCCGCCTCGGCTTCCTCTTCACCCGAGAGCAGGCGAATCTCAAGTCCCGCCTCTGCAGCGGCGGCGATGAAGTCGGGGCCGTTCGCCGCGTCACGCACCGCCGCTGTCGCGACACATTGCACGTCCTTCACGTCCATATGCTTTGCCAACAAGGCGTAGCGGCGCAGCGCGACAAGGCCACGTTCGGCGTCTTCGACCGCGATGCGGCCGTCGACGGCAAGACCGCGACCGAGGCCGGCGGCGACCTTTTCGTTGAAGATCACCGCGGGCGCGCGCGCCGGTCCTTCATAGACGACGATGCGCACCGAGTTGGAGCCGATGTCGATCACGGCGGATCGATGGACCGCCTGTTTCGAGGTGCGCAGGAAGGTCAAATTTTTCTCAATCTTCGCGCATGTTGAAGGCGAGCGTGGGCACATCGTGGCGCTTGTGGAGCGCGGTTCCGCGGCCCGAGAGCGACGCGTTAGTCATGAAATAATGGTGCAGATTGAATGGCTTGTCTCCCGGTGTGACGCGCACCGAGGTGCCGTCGGGCCCGAGAATCCAGCTTTGTTCATTGTCGATCAGGTTCGCGACGAGCACCTGGTCCAAAATCTGGTCGTGCACCGTCGGATTCTCGATCGGGATCATATATTCGACACGGCGGTCGAAGTTGCGCGGCATCCAGTCGGCGCTGCTGATGTAGAGCTTCGCCCCGCGATGCGGCAGCGCCGCGCCGTTCGCGAACGCCCAGACGCGGCTATGTTCGAGGAAACGGCCGACAACCGATTTGACCCGGATCGTCTCCGACAAGCCCGCCACGCCGGGCCGTAGACAACAGATGCCGCGCACGATCAGTTCGATCGGCACGCCCGCCGCGCTCGCTTCATACAATTTGTCGATGATGTCGGGATCGACGAGGCTGTTCATCTTGGCCCACACGCCCGACGGCTTGCCCGCCTTTGCCGCAGCGGTCTCGGCATCGATCAGCTCGCTGAGATGCGCACGCATGTTGAGCGGCGACATGGTGATCAGATCGAGCCGTTCGGGTTCGACATAGCCGGTGATATAATTGAACAGCTGCGCCGCATCGCGCCCCGCGCGCGGGTCGGCAGTGAAGAAGCTGAGATCGGTATAGATGCGCGCGGTCACCGGGTGATAATTGCCGGTACCGAAGTGGCAATAGGTACGATACCCCTGCCCTTCGCGGCGCACAACCATCGATATTTTCGCGTGTGTCTTCCACTCGATGAAGCCGTAGACGACCTGCACCCCGGCGCGTTCGAGCTGGTTCGCCCAGAGCAGATTCTGCTCCTCGTCGAAACGCGCCTTGAGTTCGACGACCGCGGTGACCGACTTGCCAGCTTCCGCGGCCTCGATCAGCGCGCGGATCACCGGCGACTGGTCGCCGGCGCGATAGAGCGTCTGCTTGATCGCGACGACGTCGGGGTCGGCCGCGGCCTGCCGCAGGAAAGCGAGGACGACCTCGAAGCTTTCGTACGGATGATGGACGACGATGTCCTTCGAGCGGATCGCCGCGAAACAGTCGCCGCCATGTTCGCGGATGCGTTCGGGGAAACGGGCCGAATAAGCAGGGAATTTGAGGTCGGGGCGGTCGACGTCGACGAGTGCCGACAGCGCCGCGAGGCCGATGAACCCGCCGATCTTGGCGACGATCGCCTCATGCCCCTGAATATCGGCGTTGAGCACCTCGGCGATCTCGCCCGGCATGTCGGCTTCGAGTTCGAGCAGGATCACGCGGCCGCGGCGCCGGCGGCGGATCGCGGTGCGGAAGAGGCGGACGAGATCCTCAGCCTCTTCCTCGATTTCAATGTCGCTGTCGCGAATGATGCGAAAGACGCCGAGCGAGCGGATCGTGAAGCCCGGGAAGATGAGATCGCCGAAAATCTCGATCAGATATTCAATCGGTACAAAGGCGCTGCCCTGCCCCGGCACGGGCACGAAGCGCGGCAGCGCGGCGGGGATCATCACCAGTTCGCGCACCGTCTCCCTGTCCGACTTGCGCTGGAGGTCGAAGATCACCCCAAGGCCGCGATTGGGGATGAAGGGAAAGGGGTGCGCCGGATCGAGCACCTGCGGCGTGAGGATCGGGAAAATCTGATCAATGAAATATTGGCGCAAGACGGTCCGCAGCGCTTCCTTGTCCGACCCCGTACCGTGGACGACGATGCCCTGTTCGCCAAGCTGACGGTGGAGCAACTGCCATTCGCTCTGCTGCTGATCGACGAGCCGATTCACCTCGGCCTCGATCTCGGCGAGCTGCTGCCCCGGCGAGCGGCCGTCGGCCGAGGGATCGTCGATCCCCTGCAATTGCTGGCCCTTCAGGCCCGCGACGCGAACCATGAAGAATTCGTCGAGGTTGCTGCCCGAGATCGACAGGAAGCGCAGGCGTTCGAGCAAAGGATGCGCGGGATTGCGCGCCTCCTCCATCACGCGGCGGTTGAACGCCAGCCAGCTGAGTTCGCGATTGAAGAAGCGTTCGGGGCCAAAGCTGGGCGGGGTCGCCGCGGTGACGGCATCATTGTCTGCGCGTAGGGGGCCGCCGGTTATCGACATGTCGCTTCATCCTGCCTTTCAAGGAGATCGGGATCGATCAGCCCCTGTGACAGTAATGTTTCACGCGTAAGACGGATGCCGATGCCGCCCCCTTTTTCGAGCGACGCGGCGTCGAGCGCCGCGACGACGCGGTGGATCGCCGCATAGCTGCGTTCCATCCGCGGGACGATGTATGAGGCGACGCCGGGCGAGAGCGCCATGCCGCGCTGCGCGAAGATCGCCTCGATCAGATCGCGCGCAAGGCAGTCGTCGGGATCGCCGATCGTCAACACCGGCACGGCGGCGAGACGCGAACGGAGGTCGGGCAGCGCGACATTCCATTCTGCAGGCGGCGCGTCGGCGACGATCAGCAGGGGCGAGCCGCTGGCCTGCGCGGCGTTCCACGCGTGGAAAATCTCTTCTTCCGAAACGCTATCATGCCCGTCGATCACCCGGCCGCCGGTATCGCTGGCGAAGAGCCGGCCGATCAGGCTGCGCCCCGATCCACGCGGTCCGGTAAGCACCGCGGTGCGCACGGGCCAGGTCGCGACGTGACGCAGGTAACGCACGGCATCGGCGTTGCTGGTGCCGACGATCAGCGGGCCATCGTTGCTGCCCCCCGCGCTCCAGTCGAGCGGCAGCGCAATCTGGGACGCGCGCGCCATCAGCGGCTGATCCTGAGCGTGCTGCCGCCTTCCTGCACCTTGTAGCCGCGTGCGGTAAGCGCGGCACTGAGCGCGGCGATGTCGCCGCGGAAGGTCACACGCATCACCGAGGTCCCACCAAGCGCAAGGCTGGTGGTCGACGCCGACTGGACCCCCGCAATGCCGCCGACCGCGCGCTCGGTCGCAGTGACCGAATCGACGTCGGGCGAACTGTACTGGACGGTGAAGCTCTGCACGCCGACGGGCGCCGTGGTCGGCACGCTGCTGTCGGTTTCGCTGGGCAGCGCGTCCTCGTCGGTCGCGACTTCCTCGGGCAGATCTTCCCTCTCGACCGGCTTTTCGAGAACGAGATAAGTGTCGGTGCGCAGCACGCCCGACGCCAGCGCGTCGATATAGATGCGGTCCATCCGCGCGACCGCCTTCTCCATCATGTCGGGCAGCGCCGCGGGGCTGGGTCCGGTCATCGTGAAGCTGGAGATCAGCTTGCTGTCGGGGCCAAAGCGCGCGGTGAAATAGCCTTTTATCGGCCCGCCAGGATAGGAATATTCGACGCGCGCGATCGGCGTCAGCACGTCCGCGGCGCCATATTGGTCGAGGATCACGCGCCACCAGACGCGGCCGCGGCGGCCGGTCTGCCCGGCATTGATCAGCAGCGTATCGGCACCGGTGCCCGCGGTACGGACATAGTCGATCGCGCTCTGCCCCGTATTATATTCGGCCCACGCGCGCTGCCAGGCGCTGCGCTGTTCGAACACCTGCGGGATGCCGTCGATCGAATAGACGGGGATCACGAGCAGCGGCGGCGAACGCAGCGTGCGGCCGCTGACACCGAGGATTTGCCCGGCGCGGACGCGGTCGAACTGGACGCCGAGCCGGGCGACATAGCGGCGCGGGCCGATCTGCTCTTCCTCGACGACGATCGCGGTGACGATGCCGTCGAGCACCGAATCGCCGAGCTTGGGGCCGTCGCTGCCGTTCAATTTGCGATAAAGCTGGGTCCAGCCGAGGCGCTGCGCCTCGCGCCAGCCCTTTTCGCGCGCGTCATCGGCATTGTCGCCGGTGACATCGACGAGGATGCCGCTCGCGAGAAAATCGCCGCTGCTGTTGATCGGGGTGATGCCGCGATCGCCGCGGTTGATCTGCCCCTCGACCACGCCGACGAGCAGAATCGCGAAGAACAGGCCGAAAAGCGCTGCCCAGCGCCAATCGCGGGGTGCCAAGGAGCGCAAGGAGAAGCTCGGGGCGAAGCGGGGAAAGGCAGCCGAAATCATATCTTCTCTATGCTCTGCCCAAAAGCGCGGGCCCCGACAAGGAAATCATGGCATTTGTCGGCCGGAAGCGTTAGTCGCGCGGGCCATGGATTCCAAGCACAACCAACCCGGCTCCTACACTTATGCGCAGGCCGGCGTATCGATTGAGACCGGCAACGCGCTGGTCCGTGCCATTGCCCCGCTCGCCCGTGCGACGCGCCGTCCGGGCGCCGACGCCGACCTGGGCGGCTTTGGCGGTTTTTTCGATTTGAAGGCGGCGGGGTTCAACGATCCCCTGCTCGTCGCGGCGAACGACGGCGTCGGCACCAAGCTCAAACTCGCCATCGAATCGGGCAAGCATGACGGGGTCGGCATCGACCTGGTCGCGATGTGCGCGAACGACCTGATCGTCCAGGGCGCCGAACCGCTGTTTTTCCTCGATTATTATGCGACGGGCAAGCTCGACAACGACGTCGCGACCGAAGTCGTTGCGAGCATTGCCGAGGGCTGCAAGCAGGCTGGATGCGCGCTGATCGGCGGCGAAACCGCCGAAATGCCCGGCATGTATAGCGAGGGCGACTATGACCTCGCGGGTTTCTGCGTCGGCGCGGTCGAGCGCGATCAGGTGCTGACCGCCGACAAGCTCGCTGCGGGCGATATCATCCTCGGCCTCGCGTCGTCGGGGGTGCATTCGAACGGTTTCTCGCTGGTGCGCCGGCTTGCCACCGACAAGGGCTGGAAGCTCGACCGCCCTGCCCTGTTCGACCAGACTATCCTGCTGATCGACGCGCTGATGGCACCGACGCGCATCTATGTGAAGAGCCTGCTCCCGCTGGTGAAGACCGGCCAGATCCACGCGCTCGCGCATATCACCGGCGGCGGATTGCTCGAGAATATCCCGCGCATCCTTCCCAAGACGTTGCACGCGCATGTCGATGCCGACGCGTGGGAGCAGCCGCGGCTGATGGCCTTCCTGCAGGCGCAGGGGAATATCGAGCCCGAAGAGATGGCGCGCACCTTCAACTGCGGGATCGGGATGGCGGTCGTCGTCGCCGAGGCCGATGTGGACGCCGTTACCGCGGCGCTCGAAGCCGCAGGCGAAACCGTGCACCGGATCGGTCATATCGCCGAGGGCGACAAGGGCTGCACCGTGACGGGTAGTGCCGAAACCTGGAGCGCGATGGGCGCGTGGAGCGCCACGCATAATGGCTAAGGCGCGTGTCGCCGTCCTGATTTCGGGCGCCGGCACCAATATGGCGGCGCTGCTCTTTGCCGCGAAGGCGGCCGATTGCCCCTATGAACTGGTGCTGGTCGCGGGCAACGACCCCGAAGCCGCGGGGCTGGCGATCGCCGAGGCCGAGGGCATCGCGACATGGAGCCTGTCGCATAAGGGTATGAACCGCGACGCCTTCGACGCGCTGGTCGACGAGCAATTACGCGCAGCGGGCGTCGAGTTCGTCGCGCTCGCGGGTTATATGCGTATCCTGTCCGACGACTTCGTGGGGCGCTGGGCGGGCAAGATGCTCAACATCCACCCCAGCCTGCTGCCGCTCTACAAGGGGCTGAACACCCACGCCCAAGCGATCGAGGCCGGCGACAAATTCGGCGGGTGCAGCGTTCATATCGTGACGCCGGGCGTCGACGACGGCCCGGTGCTGGCGCAGACGCCGGTTGCGATTCTGCCGGACGACACGGTCGAGACGCTGGCGCGCCGCGTGCAGTTTGCCGAACACCAGCTTTATCCTGTTACGCTCGCCGCCTTTGTGACGCGCGAGCGGTCGCCGGACTATCTGCTCGGACGCGTCCGCGACCTTGCGATGGCGCTACCCGAAGCCGACGAGGTGACCTCGCACGGCATGCCCTGCTTCGGGATCGTGAAGGGCAAGAAGTTCGCCTATTTCACCGAGGATCATCATGGCGACGGCAAGATCGCGCTGCTGGTGAAGATCAGCGGCGCCGAGGAACAGGCGATGCTGATCGAACTCGACGAAGAGCGCTACTATCGCCCCGCCTATTTCGGCGACGGCTGGGTCGGCATCTGCTTGGACCTTGGCGACACCGACTGGGACGCGATCGGCGAATGGCTGCGCAAGAGCTGGCTGGCGGTCGCGCCGAAAAAGCTGGCCGGACTGATGGGCGTAGCGGACGAATTCTGATGCGCGGAACGGCCGTCAGTTTGCTGAAAACCGCACTGGCTGCCGTCATCGTCATCCCGCTCGGCGTCGGCATCGGGAAAGCGATCGAATATGGCATGGTCGACCTGCTCGGCGACCGGATCGGTTTCGACGGCGCGGCGCTGCTCGGGACCGCAATATTCGTCGCCCTCGCGCTCGCCGCATCGAAATTTTTGACACGGTGGCGGGCACGAAAAAGGCCGCCGGATCGCTCCGGCGGCCCTTCGCTGCCCTAAGGCAAATGGCGTTTAGCCGACGATTTCTTCGGGCTTGAAGAAGTAAGCGATTTCGATCGCCGCATTCTCGTCGCTGTCCGAACCGTGAACCGTGTTCGCTTCGATGCTCTCGGCGAGTTCCTTGCGGATCGTGCCGGGTTCGGCGTTCGCGGGGTTGGTCGCGCCCATGATGTCGCGGTTCGCCTGCATCGCGTTTTCGCCCTCGAGGACCTGAACGACGACGGGGCCGCTAATCATGAAGTCGACGAGTTCGCCGAAGAAGGGGCGTTCCTTGTGGACCGCGTAAAAGCCTTCGGCCTGTTCGCGGGTCATGTGGATGCGCTTCGACGCGACGACGCGCAGGCCGGCGTCTTCCAGCATCTTGGTGACGGCGCCGGTGATGTTGCGGCGCGTGGCGTCGGGCTTGATGATCGAGAAAGTGCGAGTGACCGCCATGGGGGAAGCTCCTGAGTTATTATTGTCTGCGATGCGCGCGCCTCTAGCCGCGCTTTTGCTGCACTGCAAGGTCGTCTGGGTCCAAGGATGCTGCGAAAAAGCGCGATTCATGCTATGGCGCGGCTTGAGAGGGGCCATCTCATGACCGACAATGTGGAGAGAATGACGCGGCGGGCCTTTGCGGGTTCGGCGCTTGCGGCGTCTATCGCCCTGACTAGCGGGGCGAAAGCGGCGGAAGCCGCATTGCGGCTCACGGCTTCGGGGGATCTCGGGCCCTTCTACCCGATCGACAGACTCGCCGAGGATGATGCCGACCTGACGTGGATCAGAGGGCATAAGTCGCGCGCGCTCGGCGATGTGATCGAGGTCAGCGGGCGCGTGCTCGATCGCCATGGCAATCCCGTCCGCAATGCCGCGATCGAGGTGTGGCAGGCGAATTCGGTCGGGCGCTACGCGCATCCGAACGATGTCGCGACCGCGCCGCTCGATCCGAATTTCCAGGGCTATGCACAGATCAAGACCGGCGCGAGCGGTGAGTGGCGGATTACAACGATCAAGCCCGCCGCCTATGACTCGCCGATCGGGCGGCGGACGCCGCACATCCATTTCGACGTGCACGGCAAGAGCCACCGGCTGGTTTCGCAAATGTATTTTGCCGACGACGCGGCAACCAACGCGAACGACATGCTTTACAAGGGGCTGGGCGACTGGGCCGACACGGCGGTCGCGAAGCTCGACAGCCCGGCGAGATATCGCTGGGACGTCATCTTGATGGACGGCTAGCGGTCAGGGCCCTTCGGACCAGCGGCCAATCTCGTCCTGTTTCCAGAAACGGTTGTCGACGTCTTCGCGGGCCGCGAGCGTGCGCCAGAGCGCGCGCGCGTCGTCTATGCGGCTGTTGTCGAAGAGCAGGAAGGTGCGCTCGAACCCGAGCGCTTCGTCACGCCATTCGCCGTCGGCAAGGGCAACATGCGTCGCGCGGTTGGGCGGCGACGGATCGAGCGTGCCGGCGATCAGGATCGGCTCGATCTCCTCGTCGGGCGATCCCGCCATCCCGTGCGGCAGGAAGCTCGCGGGGTTCAGCGTCCACAGCGCCTCGTCGATCGCCTGCCGCTGCATCGCCGGCGCGGCGACCACCAGCAGGCGGTCGCCGTTCGCGAGGATGCGCGTCGCGAGCGCGGGGAGCACCCGTTCGACCGGGTCGCGGGTCAGCCGGTAAAAGTCGACGCGCGCCATGCTCCCCTGCCCCGTTTCGCTCAGCCTTCGTGGTTGGCGGCGATGTAGCGGTCGAGCAGGCGCACGCCGTAGCCGGTCGCACCCTTCGCCCACACCGGGCCATCCTTGTCGGCCCACGCCATACCCGCGATGTCGAGGTGCGCCCAGGCGACGCCTTCGCCGACGAAGCGCTTCAGGAACTGCGCGGCAGTGATCGAACCGCCCTCGCGCGGGCCGATATTCTTCATGTCGGCGATCGGGCTGTCGATCAGCTTGTCGTATGCCGGCGACAGCGGGAAGCGCCACAGCTTGTTGTTGCTGACCTCACCCGCGGCAAGCAGGTCGGCGGCCAGCTTGTCGTCATTGGCGAAGATGCCGGCATATTCATGGCCGAGCGAGATCACCATCGCGCCGGTCAAGGTCGCGAGATCGACGATCACCTTCGGGTTGTACGCGCTCTGCGCCCAGCTGATCGCGTCGCAGAGGACGAGGCGGCCCTCGGCGTCGGTGTTGAGCACCTCGACCGTCTGCCCCGACATGGTCGAGACGACGTCGCCGGGGCGCATTGCATTGCCGTCGGGCATATTCTCGACGAGGCCAACGACGCCGACGACATTCGCCTTCGCCTTGCGACCCGCAATCGCCTTGATCGCGCCCGCGACCGCACCCGCGCCGCCCATGTCCCACTTCATCATGTCCATGCCCGCGGCGGGCTTGATGCTGATGCCGCCGGTGTCGAAGGTGACGCCCTTGCCGATGAAGACGACGGGCGCATCGCCGGGATTGCCGCCGTTCCAGCGCATCGCGAGCAAGCGCGGCGGGCGCGTCGAACCCTGCGCGACGCCGAGCAGCGCACCCATGCCGAGCGCCTTCATCTGGCGTTCGTCGAGCACTTCGATTTCGACGCCGAGGTCGGCGAGGTGCTGGCAGCGTTCAACGAAGGTTTCGGGGTAAAGGATGTTCGGCGGCTCGGCGACAAGCGTCTGCGTCAGCGCGACGCCATCGGCGATCGCCTCATTTTCGGCCCAGCGACCAGACAGGCCAGCGTGGGGTGACGCGATCGCCACCGTTTTCAGGCTGGGCTTCGCAGTATCGGCGAGGCGCGTGCGATAGGTGTCGAGGCGCCAGTTGCGGAGGCGCGCGCCCATCGCAAAGGCGAGGACGTCGTCGGCATCGCTCTGCCCCGTGCTCGCGAAATCGACATGGACCTCGGTCGCACCGCTCGTCTGCAGCTTCGCGACCAGCGCCGCGCCGCCGCGCTCGAGATCCTGTTCGCTGCCCTCCCCGATGCCGACGAGCAGCAGGCGCTTTGCCTGCTCGCCGTCGATCGCGGCGGTTTCGGCGATCGCGCCTGCGGCGCCATCAAAGCGCGCCTGCGCCGCCGCGGCGCCGAGCAAGGCGCCGAGCGCGCCCGCTTCGCCCTTACGGACCGGAAATGCGACGACGTCGGCAGACGCATCGATTTGCGCGACAAACTGAATGTCCATGCCTTAACTTTCTTATGCGATGATTGATTGGAACGTGGCGGACCGATAGGGGTTTCGCTTGCGAGTTGCAAAAACAAAGCTGCCGGTCCAAGCCGGGAAACACTGATTTAGGGTTCGGGACAAAGGGATTAAATGAGCTGGGCTTTGTTCCATCGGGCAGCGCGTGCGCGGCCGTTCTGGCTGGCGACGGCGAGCTGCGCGGCCCTGGCTGCGTGCCCGGTGTTGGCCCAGACCAACGCCGAATCGCCCGCGCCGGCAGAAGTTGCGGGCCAGCCCGACCTGCAAACGCCCGACATCGCTCCGACGACGACCGACGCCCCTGCCGTCCAGACGGAAGACCAGATCGGTTTCGCCGCCGATAACCTCAATTACGACAGCGACACCGAAGTCGTCATTGCCGAGGGCAATGTCCAGATGAACCGCGAAGCGATCGAGATGCGCTCCGACAAGGTCACCTGGAACCGGCAGACGGGCAAAGTCTTCGCCGAGGGCAATGTCGTCATCAAGAATCCCGAAGGCGACACCGCCTATGGCGACAAGATCGAGCTGACCGACAGCCTGCGCGACGGCGTCGTCGAAAATCTGCTCGTCGTGCTCGACAACGGCTCGCGGCTCGCGGCGATCAAGGGCACGCGTTTCGACAACGGCAATATCGAGCTAGAGAACGCCGCCTACACCCCCTGTCCCGTCGAGGATGACGAAGGCTGCCCAAAAAATCCGAGCTGGCAGATCCGCGCGGTCAAGGTGATGTACGACCGCGCGAAGAACAAGATTCGCTATAAAGGCGCGCGCGTCGAGATTTTCGGCCTGCCGCTGATCCCGCTCCCCGGCCTCAGCCACCCGGCGAACCAGGAAGCTGGCAGCGGGCTGCTCGTGCCCGAAATCCGGCTCGACCGCAGCAACGGTTTCGAAATCGCGGTTCCCTATTATCTGCGTCTCGCGCCCGACCGCGACATCACAATCACGCCGCATATCTACACCAGCGCAGCGCCGATGATGGAGGGCGAGTTCCGCGCGCTGACCGACATCGGGTCGTTCCGCATCAACGGTTATGCGACCTACGGCTCGCTCGTCCCGCTGACCGGCGACGATCCCGACAGCCGCAAACGGTTCCGCGGTTACCTCGAAAGCGCGGGCAAGTTCCAATTCGATCCGCGCTGGAGCCTGACCTATTCGGGCCGCATCGCGACCGACCGGACGTTCATGCGGCGCTATGACATCAGCCGCGACGACCGGCTGCGCTCGACCTTCGAGCTCGAGCGGATCGGCGGAAACTCCTATTTGTCGATCGCCGGCTGGGCGACGCAGACGCTGCGCCGCAACGACGAACAGGGGCAGCAGCCGATCGCGCTGCCGATCATCGATTATCGCCAGCGCTTCGCCGATCCGATCCTGGGCGGCCAGCTCGAACTGCAGCTCAACACGCTGGCGATCGGCCGCACCCAAGGCCAGGATACGCAGCGCGCCTTTGCTGGCGCGCGCTGGGATTTGCGCGGACTGACCGGGCTGGGTCAGGAAGTCACGCTGACCGCCCTGGTGCGCGGCGACGTCTATCACAGCGACGAGAATCTGCTGACCTCTATCCCCGGCTATCGCGGCAAATCGAGCTGGCAGGCGCGCGGTATCGCCGCGATTGCCGCCGACATGCGCTGGCCCTTCGTCGGCGAATTTGCCGGCGGCACCCAGACGCTGACCCCACGCGTCCAGCTCGTTGCGACCCCGCCGATCAAGAATCTCGACATCCCGAACGAGGATTCGCGCGCCTTCGACCTTGAAGACAGCAATTTGTTCGCGATCAACCGCTTCAACGGCCACGACCGGTTCGAGGACGGTGCGCGCATCACCTACGGCGTCGAATGGAATTACAGCCGCCCGGGCTTCAACATCAGCAGCGTCGTCGGCCAGAGCTATCGCCTGTCGGACAAGCCCAGCCTGTTTCCCGACGGCACCGGGCTGACCGACCGGACGTCGGACATCGTCGGGCGCACGACGGTCGCGTACAAGGATTTCCTGCGCCTGACCCACCGCTACCGGCTCGACAAGGATAACCTCGCGATCCGCCGCAACGAATTCGACGCGACGATCGGCAGCCGCTCGACCTATGCCGTGCTCGGCTATTCGCGGCTCAACCGGGACATATTGCTGCTCGGCGAGGAATTGCAGGACCGCGAAGAAGCGCGCGTCGGTGGGCGTGTGGCGGTGGCGAAAAACTGGTCGCTCTTCGGATCGGCGATCGTCGATTTGACGCAGCAGAGCGACGATCCGCTGAGCGACGCCGACGGATTCGAGCCGATTCGCCATCGTTTGGGCGTCGCCTATGACGACGAATGCCTGTCGATCGCACTGACTTGGCGCCGCGACTATGCCGACACCGGCGACGCGCGGCGCGGCAACAGCTTCTCGTTCCGCATAGCGTTCCGCAACCTCGGGTTCTGAGGCACTTCGCTCAGCCTAGGTTCAGCGTCCGCGGCGTATCTGCGGGCATCAAACGGTCTATTTGGCGGATTGCGCTGGACCATCGGGCGTATCCGCTGATACGGAGCGTCCGGACTTTCTCGAATAGGGTAAAGATGACCAAATTTTCGACCATGACCGGCCTGATCGCCTTGGCCGCCGTCGGCGTAACGCCCGTGCTGGCGCAGACCGTTGCCGACAGCGAAGTGCCGACGACCAGCCTCAACATTCCGGGCAATGTGCAGCTTTTCGGGGACGCGAAGCCAAACGTCTATCGCCCCTCCGCCACCGTGAACGGCGAAATCATCACCGCGACCGATATCGAGCAGCGCATGGCGTTGATCCGTATCGCGAACAACAATGTCGAGCTGCCGCCCGAGGAAATCCAGCGGCTGCGCAGCCAGGTGTTCAGCAACCTGATCGACGAAAAATTGCAGATTCAGGAAGCCAAGGCGGCCGAGATCACCATTGACGAAAATGTCGTCAACGATCAGTTCGCCCGGCTCGCCACGCGATTCAAGCAGACGCCCGACCAGTTTTCGACTTATCTCACGTCGAAGGGTTCGTCGGCGGCGGCGGTGAAGCAGCAGATCCGCGGCGAATTCGCTTGGGACCGCCTGTTGTCGCGCAACATCCAGTCGACGACCAACGTCTCTACCGAAGAGGTCAAGATCGTCGCCGACCAGATGACGGGAACCAAGGGGCAGGACGAGTTCCACCTTGGCGAAATCTATCTGTCCGCGACACCCGAAACCGCCCCGGCGGTCGCAGAAAATGCCAAGAAGATCATCCAGGCGTTGCAGGCGGGCGGCAGCTTCGCCGCCTATGCGCGCCAGTTTTCGGAAGCGTCGACCGCTGTCGTCGGCGGCGACCTCGGATGGGTGAAGGCCGGCCAGCTGCCCGGATCGATGGGCGAAGCCGCGACGCAGATGCAGCCCGGCCAACTCGTCGGTCCGATCGAAGTGCCAGGCGGCGTGTCGATCATGCTGATGATCGACCGGCGTCAGGTGCTGACCGCCGATCCGCGCGACGCGATCCTCAGCCTGAAACAGATTTCGCTCGATTTCCCCGCCGGCACCACCCCGGCAAAGGCAACCGAGCTCGCGGGTGCATTCGCCGAAAAGACGCGCGGAATTGCCGGTTGCGGCGCCGCCGATGCGGTGGCGCAGAGCCTGGGCGCCGCAGTCGTGTCGCGGGACAATATCGAGATGCGCGCGCTGCCGGCTCCGCTGCAAGCGACGCTGGCCAGCCTGCAGATCGGCCAGACGACGCAGCCCTTTGGCGCTGCGAACGAGGGCGTCAGCGTCCTCGTGCTGTGTGGCCGCGACCTGCCGCAGACCGCGACCGCCCCGAACCTCGAGCAGATCGAACAGAAACTGCTGGAAGACAAGGTCAACAAGCGGGCCCAGCGCTATCTGCGTGATCTCCGCCGGGATGCCGTGATCGAATATAGCTAAACCCATGTCTGACCCCAGCCATCGACAGCCGATCGCGGTCACCATGGGTGACCCGGCCGGCGTCGGCCCCGAAGTCACGGCCCGCGCCTGGGCGGCGCGCTGCGAACATAATCTGCCCCCCTTTGTCGCCATCGGCGATGCGGCAGCGATCGCCACCGTCTGGGACGGTCCGGTCGCACGCGTCGGCGACATGGACGAGGTGCTCAGGGCCTTTGGCGACGCCCTGCCCGTCTGGCATCTGGAGGACAGCGGTCCGCTGACCCCCGGGGTGCCGACCGCGGCCGGCGCGACTTGCGCGCTCCACGCGCTCGAGACCGGGATCGGGCTGACCCGCAACCAGGCGAGCTCGGCGCTCGTCACCGGTTCGGTGTCGAAATATGCGCTCCACGGCATCGGCTATACGCATCCGGGACAGACCGAATTCATCGCCGAACGTTGCGGCGTCACCGCGACCAATGCGGTGATGATGCTGGCGGGGCCGACCCTGCGCGTCGTGCCGCTGACCGTGCATATCCCGCTGGCCGACGTTCCCGAACGGCTGACGATCGAGTTGATCGTCGCCAAGGCGCGGATCGTTGCGCGCGGGCTCAAGCGCGATTTCGGGATCGAGGCACCGCGCATCGCCCTTGCCGGGCTCAATCCCCACGCGGGCGAGAGCGGCCAGTTGGGCAGCGAAGAAGAGCGGATCATGGCGCCCGCGATCGCGCAGCTCGCCGAGGATGGGATCGTCGTCGACGGTCCGTTCGCCGCCGACAGCCTGTTCGCACCTGCGGTTCGCGTGAACTATGACGCTTTGCTCTGCCCTTATCACGATCAGGCGCTGACGCCATTCAAGGCACTGCATTTCCACGACGGGGTCAATCTGACGCTCGGCCTGCCGATCATCCGTACCTCGCCCGACCATGGCACCGCGTTCAACATCGCCGGCACCGGCACCGCCGATCCGGGTCCGACGATCGCCGCGATCGCGATGGCGGCCCAGCTCGCCGCAGCGCGTGAGCGCAGCTACGCGCCGGCGAAGTGACGGTCCAGCCCCAGGTTCCGCTGCCGCCGCTTCGCGAAACGGTGCGCGCCCACGGCCTGCAGGCGAGCAAGGCGCTGGGGCAGAATTTCCTGTTCGACGAGCAATTGCTCGATCGCATCGCGTCGATTCCGGGCGATCTGGGCGGCGTCACGGTGTTCGAGGTCGGCCCCGGTCCCGGCGGGCTGACGCGCGCGCTGCTGCGTGCGGGCGCAAAGGTGATCGCGGTCGAGCGCGACGACCGCTGCCTGCCTTTGCTCGCCGAGCTCGGCGCAGCCTTTCCCGGGCAGCTGACGGTGATCGCCGACGACGCGATGGCGGTCGATGTCGACGCGCTGACCGGCGGCGCGCCGTACCATATCGTCGCCAACCTGCCCTATAATGTCGGCACCGCGCTGTTCACGCGCTGGCTTGAGCCCGCGGCCTGGCCGCCACGCTGGCTGTCGCTGACGCTGATGTTCCAGCTCGAGGTCGCCGAACGCATCGTCGCGCCGGTCGGGACAGACGCTTACGGGCGGCTGGCGGTGCTCGCGCAGTGGCGCTCGACGGCGAAGATCGCGATGAAGGTTCATCGCTCGGCCTTCACGCCGCCACCAAAGGTGATGTCGGCGATCGTCCATGTAACGCCCGCCGATCAGCCCGAAGGCGTCAATCCGAAATTGCTGTCGAAGCTCACCGAAAAGGGGTTCGGCCAGCGGCGCAAGATGCTGCGGCAGAGCCTGAAGGGCGTCGAGGGAGCGGTTGCCGCGGCCGAGGCGCTGGGGATCGAACCGACGCGGCGCGCGGAGACGGTCAGCGTTGCCGAATGGGTCGAACTGGCGCGGAAGCTCGGCGCCTAACTCAGTTCTGGTTGCTGGTCGTACCAACCGTGGCGACGGGCTTCGGCACCAGCACTTCAGCGGCGACGACGCGCTTCGATGCGCTCGATGCGATCGTCTTTTCCAGCGCCGCAACCTGCGGGCATTTCTCGCCGCACACGCGCTGCGCCTCTGCCAGTTTCTCGCGCGCGAGTTCCAGCGCACCCTTGTCGGCGAGCGCTTCGCCCTGCCCGGTCAGCGCGACGATATCATTGGGTTCGAGGACGAGCGCCTCGCGATAAAGGCCGATTGCCTTGCCCGGCAGGCCCTGCGCGCGTGCGACCTGCGCCAGCGCGACGATTGCCGAACGGTTGCGCGGATCGGCGGCGAGCGCCGATTCATAAAATCCGATCGCGGCGTCGAGATCGCCGGCGTCCTGCGCCTTATGGCCTTCCTGCTGGAGCGCGATCGAGCGCGGAAAAATGTCGTTGTCGGCGCGTTGCGCATCGGACGCGGTGGGCAGGCTGGCGAGTATGACACCCGCAGTAAGAGCCAAAAAGCCGACGCGCATTGCATTCTCCCATCGCTTCATTGCAGGCGATGCTAACATGGTGCCGTCAGTCGTGCGAGAAAAAATCCGTCGCAGCCGTCACGGCCCGGAGTCATGAGATAGCCCGCACCTGCGGCGCGCCCAACGCCTTCCGGAAGATAGCCGTCGTCGGCTGTCCAGCCGCGATGCCGCTTCAGAAAATCGTCCACCTGTGCCCGCCCCTCGCGCGTGATGATCGAGCAGACAGCATAGAGAAGTTTGCCGCCGGGCGCCACAAGATCGGCACCGATGTCCATCAGCTTGGCCTGTTCGGCGACATGACGGTCGAGCCGCGCTGGGGTCGAGCGCCAGCGCAGTTCGGGGCTGCGCCGCCAGGTGCCACTGCCTGAACAGGGGGCGTCGACGATGACGCGGTCAGCCTTGCCCATCCGGCCGGCGAGCATCGCGCGCTCCTGCCCGGGATTGAGCAGAAGTGTGGTGATAGCCGTGGCCCCGGCGCGGTGCGCGCGCGGCGGCAATTGCTGAAGCCGCGCGCGATTGGTATCGCAGGCGAGAATCGCGGCTTCGTCATTGGTCGCCGAAGCGATCGCGAGCGTCTTGCCGCCGGCACCGGCACACAGATCGATGATCACTTGCCCCGCTTCAGCGTCCAACGCAGCGGCGGCATATTGACTCGCCGCGTCCTGCACCTCGAACTGACCCTCGGCGTAGGAGCTGTGCTGGACCGCCGCCGTTTCGCCGGGCAGGCGCCAGCCGTCGGCAAGCCCGGCAATCGCTTCGCCGTCCGGAAAGATGAGCGCGAGTTCGTCACGGCTGGAGCGCAGGCGGTTGGCGCGCAGGTCGAGCGGCGCGCGCGCCAGCATCGCCTCGCGCTCCGCCTTGCCGACCAGCGGATCGAAGAGTTTCATCAGTGCGGTGGTGGCGATCCCGGTTTCGGCGCGCGGTTCGTCGGCCGAAATCGCTGCAGGGCCATAGGGTGCGCCATCAAACAGCGCGGCGAGTTCGGGGTCGGCATCGGCGAGCGCAAGCATCGCGGCGCGGCCCGAGACCGGCACCGACCGCACGCCGCGGATCGCATCATAGACATGGTTGCGGATCGCGCGGCGGTCTTTCGACCCGGCATAGCGGCGCGCGCGCATCGCCTCGGCAAAGATCGCGTCGGCCGGCGCCCCGCCGTCCCGCGCGGAGGTGGCGATGGCATCGAGGATTTCGATAGCGGTCTGGACGCGCGCTGCCGGGGTCATAAGTTCAACCTTTCTTCCCCGTCATTACGAGGAGCGAAGCGACGAAACCATCCAGTGCGGTACATATCCGCCCTCGATTGCTTCGCCGCGATCGCAATGACGACGGGGCAGATTACCCCGCCGGATAATTCGGTGCTTCGCGCGTGATCGCGACGTCGTGGACATGACTTTCGCGCAGGCCCGCATTGGTGATGCGCACGAATTTGGCGCGCTCGCGGAAATCCTTTAGCGTACGGCTGCCGGTATAGCCCATCGCCGCCTTCACGCCGCCGACCATCTGGTGGATCACGTCCTTGGCCGGGCCCTTGAACGGAACCTGGCCCTCGATGCCTTCGGGGACCAGTTTCATCTGGTCCTTGATGTCCTGCTGGAAATAACGGTCGGCCGAGCCGCGCGCCATCGCGCCGACGCTGCCCATGCCGCGATAGCTTTTGTAGGTGCGCCCCTGATAGAGGAAGGTTTCGCCCGGCGCCTCGGCGGTGCCCGCGAGCATCGAGCCGACCATCACGCTCGACGCGCCCGCCGCCAGCGCCTTGGCAACGTCGCCCGAGGTGCGCAGGCCGCCGTCGGCGATCACCGGAACGCCAAGCTTCGCTGCCGCCTCGACGCTGTCGAGGATCGCGGTGAGCTGCGGCACGCCGACACCCGCGACGATGCGTGTCGTGCAGATCGAGCCGGGGCCGATACCGACCTTGACGCCGTCGGCGCCCGCATCGATCAGCGCGCGCGTCGCATCGCCTGTGGCGACATTGCCCGCGAGCACCTGAACACGATTCGACAATTTCTTGATCCGCGCGACGGTCTCGCCGACGCCCTTGCTGTGGCCGTGCGCGGTGTCGACGACGATCAGGTCGCATTCGGCCTCGAGCAACGCCTCGGCGCGCTCGACGCCGCTATCGCCGGTGTTCGTCGCCGCGGCGACGCGCAGGCGGCCGCTGGCGTCCTTGGTCGCGTCGGGGAAATTGACCGCCTTTTCCATATCCTTGACGGTGATCAGGCCGATGCAGTGATAGTCGTCGTCGACGACGAGCAGCTTTTCAATGCGGCGCTGGTGGAGCAGCTTGCGCGCCTCGTCCTGACCGACTCCCGCGCGCACGGTCGCGAGATTTTCGGCGGTCATCAGCTCGCGCACCGGCTGGCCGGGGTTATCGGCAAAGCGCACGTCGCGGTGGGTCAGGATGCCGACGAGCTTGCCGCCGGTCTCGACGACGGGGATGCCCGAAATGCGGTGCTGATCCATCAGCGCGGTCGCGTAGGACAGCGGCGCATCGGGGGTGATGGTGATCGGGTTGACGATCATGCCGCTTTCGAAGCGCTTGACCTGCCGCACCGCGGCCGCCTGTTCCTCGACAGTCAGGTTGCGGTGAAGGACGCCGATGCCGCCGATCTGCGCCATCAGGATTGCCATGTCGGCCTCGGTCACCGTGTCCATCGCCGAGGAGAGGATCGGGATGTTGAGGCTGATTTCGCTCGTGAGCTGGGTCGAGAGGTTAGCATCCGACGGCAGGATATCCGACGCGCCGGGCACCAGCAGCACATCGTCGAAGGTCAGGCCGGTGATGATTTCCATGGGTGCCACTTTCTGGTGCGGGCGGCGCCTGTCCCGGTTTTCCGGGCGGCACACGCGATTCGTTTGGTGGCGGCCCATGTAACCAGTCGCGCGCGGGCGCGCCAGTGGGTGACGAACGATTATTTCGCGTGGCGCTGGATCATTGGCGGGAACGCAGAAAAGCGAGGCGGGAGGCCACAAAATGTAACCGGTTGCATTGCCTCGGGCCGCTCGTTAGACCGCTGCGCATAACATAGTTTCGGCGAAGAGGATATTCCGGATGAACGTGCCCAGCCAGGCGACCACCCCTAGCGGCGGCCGCTCGAACGCGATGGCGGCCTTTGCCGCGGTGACCGTATTGTTTTTCGCCTGGGGCTTCATCACGTCGCTGATCGATCCGCTGGTTGCCGCGGTGAAGGGCATCTTCACACTGAGCGATGCCGAGGCGCAGCTTTCGGCCTCGGCCTTCTTCATCGCCTATGGCCTGATGTCATTTCCCGCCGCCGCGTTGATCGCACGCTTCCATTCGGTGCCGTCGATCCTGACCGCGCTGTCGACGATGGTCGTCGGCTGCCTCGTCATGCTAGCTGCAGCGAATCTTGCGTTTTACCCGCTCGTCCTCGCAGGCCTCTTCATTCTCGCTAGCGGCATCACCATCCTGCAGGTCGCGGCGAACCCGCTCGCGGCGGCGCTGGGCGATCCGAAGCGCAGCCATTTCCGCCTGACCTTCAGCCAGACCTTCAACAGCTTCGGCACCTTCCTCGGCCCGCTGATCGGCGCGCACCTGTTCCTGGAGGGCGTCGAGGTCAAGGAAGGCACGGTGGTCACCGAGGCCGTGCGCGCGCAGGCGCTCGCCGGGATCGATTCGGCCTATTTCTGGATCTGCGGGCTGATCGTAGCGCTCCTGCTGTTCTTCTGGGTTAGCCGCCGCATCGTCAACGAAGCGGTCCCGCCCGCCCCGATGGGCAGTCACGCGGGCATGGGCGAGTTGATCCGCGAGGCCTTTTCATCGCGCTGGACGCTGCTCGGCGGGCTCGCGATCTTCCTCTATGTCGGCGCGGAGGTCGCGATCGGGACGCAGATGGCGCTATTCCTCAACAGCGATGCGATCTGGGGCCAGTCGGACGCCGCCTTCGGCACCTTCGGCTGGATCATGGGCAATGACGGCGTCCCCGGCGTTTCGTTGCAGGAGGCCGGCAAGGCCGTGGCGCTCTACTGGGGCGGTGCGATGGTCGGTCGCGCGATCGGATCGGTCATGCTCGCCCGCTTCTCGGCGTCGAAGATGCTTGCGACATTTACCGCGATCGCGGCTCTGCTCTGCCTCTATGTTGTCTTCGTCGGCGGTGTGACCGCGGGCTTCGTCGCGCTGTCCATCGGCCTGTTCAATTCGATCATGTTCCCGGTGATCTTCACCCTGACGCTCGAACGCTCGACGGCGCGCGCCGAGGCGACGTCGGGGCTGCTCTGCACCGCGATCGTCGGCGGCGCGGTGATCCCCTATTTCATCGGCCTGCTATCGGGCTCGGTCGGCTACGCCGCCGCGCTCATCCTGCCGGCTGCCTGCTACGTCGCTTTGTGCGTCTTCGCCATCGCTGCCGGACGGGCCCCGGCGCGGCAGGCGAGCGCAGGCGTGACGGTTCACTGAGGCCCGAAGAACGAGGGGGATATGGCCGGGCTGTCGATCCGCGATGCACGCAAGAGCTTCGGCACCACCGAGGTGCTCAAGGGCGTGTCGATCGATGTTGCCGACGGCGAATTCACGGTGATCGTCGGCCCCTCGGGATGCGGAAAATCGACGCTGCTGCGATCAGTCGCGGGGCTCGAGGAACTGACCGGTGGCAGCATCGTCATCGGAGAGCGCGATGTCACCGACCTGCCGCCATCGGAGCGCGGCATCGCGATGGTGTTCCAATCCTATGCGCTCTACCCGCATTTGACGGTGCGTGAGAATATGGCGTTCGGGCTGAAGATCGCGAAGGCGGCGAAGAGCGAGATCGACGAAGCCGTGCGGCGCGCGGCGGAGATTTTGAACATCGAGGCGCTGCTCGATCGCAAGCCCGCGGCGCTGTCGGGCGGCCAGCGGCAGCGCGTTGCGATCGGGCGCGCAATCGTACGCCAGCCGCAGATTTTCCTGTTCGACGAGCCGCTGTCGAACCTCGACGCCGATTTGCGCGTCCGCATGCGCTACGAATTCGCGAGCCTGCACCGCCAGCTCGGCACGACGACGCTGTATGTCACGCACGATCAGGTCGAGGCGATGACGCTCGCCGACCGGATCATCGTGCTGCGCGACGGGCGGATCGAGCAGGTCGGCACGCCGCGCGAACTTTACGAACGGCCGGCGAATATCTTCGTCGCGCAGTTTCTGGGGACGCCGCGAATGAACATCCTCGCCGCAACGGTAGCCGAGGGTGGCCGTGCGACGCTGGGAGACGGGCGCAGCATCGCCCTGCCCCCGCGTGCGCCGCCGCTTGCCGCCGGCACGCCGTTGTCGATCGGTATCCGACCAGAGGATATCATTATCGGCGCCGCCCCGGACGCGCTGCCCTTCACCATCCGTTTTATCGAGCGGCTCGGCGGGCTCGCGACACTTCATCTGGGCACACGCGACGGCGACGAGCCGATCGCGTGCCAGCTGCGCGACGACGGCAACTTCGCCGAGGGCGGCACGGTCTTTGCCTCACTACCGCCCGTGTGGCTGCACCTGTTCGGCGCCGACGGTCAGGCGTTGCAGACGGCGGGGGAATGACCTTGCATTTGGCTCGTGTAACCGGTTACGTTGTGAACGTTTCCGCGCCCGGCAAGGATGAAAATAGAGAGTCGCAACAGCGACTTGGCGCCATTTGAGGGAAAGGGGCCCGAAGGCATGGCTACATTGAGGGACGTCGCCCGCGAAGCGGGGGTTTCGGTGGCGACGGCATCGCGGGCGATCAACGGGCTCGGCAACGTCACCGCGCCGACGAAGGCCGCGGTGATGGCGGCGGTCAAGAAGCTGAACTTTGTCCCGCACAGCGGCGCGCGCAGCCTGACGCGGCGCAAGACCGACACTGTCGGCGTCATCCTGCCCGACCTGTTCGGCGAATTCTTCTCCGAAATCATCCGCGGCATCGATCTGGTCGCGCATGAATCGGGCATGCACCTGTTGCTCGGCAATATGCACGGCAGCACGCACGAAACCGCCGCGGCGATCGCGGCGATGCGCGGGCGCGTCGACGGGTTGCTCGTGATGCCGCCCGATTTGAAGCCCGAACTGCTGTCCGACTATCTCGACCCCGCGCTGCCGACGGTGCTGCTCAATTACGACGCGGGCTCGCTCGACCTGCCGTTCGTCGCGGTCGACAATTATCAGGGCGCTTATGCGATGACCGAGGCGCTACTGGCGCGCGGCGCGCGGCACGTCGTCCATATCGCCGGCCCCAAGCACAACCGCGACGCGCGCGATCGCCAGCGCGGTTTCGTCGATGCGATGGCGAAGATCGCAGGCGTGCGGAATCCGGCGATTCTTCCGGGCGATTTCTCGGAAGAGAGCGGGCTGAAGGCAGCCGGGCTGCTCGTGCAGGGACAATTGCCGGCCGATGCGGTGTTTGCCGCGAACGACCAGATGGCGGTTGGGCTGATCGCGGGACTTGCCGAAGCGGGCAAGTCGGTGCCCGGCGACGTCATGGTCGCGGGCTTCGACGATATCCCGCTGGCGCGCCACCTCAATCCGTCGCTGTCGACGATGCAGGTCCATATCGACCGGCTGGGGTCGACCGCGATGATGATGTTGCTGCGCATTCTCCGCGGGGAGACGCTGGGCAGCGCGAGCGCGACGATCCTGACCCCGGCGCTGATCGCGCGCGGGACAACCGCGGTGGCGGCGCAGGCGATGACGGCGCAGCCATGATATGCGCGGGCGCCCGATGGAGATGACGCGGCGCCAGATGACGGGCGCACTCGCGGCGCTGCCCCTGCTCCCCGCCCTGGCCGCGTGTGGCGCGCGCGGTGACGGCGCGCTGACCGTCTGGGCGATGGGCAATGAAGCGGCGAGCCTGCCCGAGTTGCTGAAGGTCATCGGCTGGCCGGAAAATGCGCCCGCGATCGAGGTTCAGCCCTTGCCGTGGACCGCAGCGCACGAAAAATTGCTCACCGGATTTGCGGGGGGATCGCTGCCCACGGTTGGGCAGGTCGGCAACAGCTGGATCGCCGAGCTCGCTGCGATCGGCGCGATTGCCCCGGTGCCCGACCGTGCGCTGGGGCTGCTCGACGACCAGTTTGCCGCGGTGGTCGATACGAACCGCATCGGCGGGGTGGCGTGGGCCATCCCCTGGTATGTCGACACGCGGCTGCAATTTTACCGCAAGGACCTGTTCGCGCGCGCCGGATATGATGCCCCGCCCGCCGACTGGGGCGGGTGGAAGGCGGCGCTGCACAAGGTGAAGCGCCAGGCCGGGGCGGGCAATTATGCGCTGCTCTATCCGCTCAACGAATATGAGCAGCTGACGACGCTCGCGCTGTCGGCCGGCGCGCGGATGCTGCGCGACGACGGTGCACGCGGCGCCTTTTCGGACCCCGAGTTCAAGGCGGCGCTCGCCTTTTACAAATCGCTGTTCGACGAGGGGTTGGCGCCGCTGGCATCGATGGCGCAGATCTCAAATGTGTGGGACGAGTTTGCGAAGGGCTATTTCAGCCTGTTTCTGTCGGGTCCGTGGACGATCGGCGACCTGAAGAGCCGCCTTGCCCCCGACAAGCAGGACGATTGGGCGACCGCGCCCAATCCGGGGCCGGGCGGCATCGGATCGGCGGCGCCCGGCGGATCGAGCCTCGTCGTGTTCGCGGGCGGCAAGCATGGCGATGCGGCGTGGGATCTGGTGTCGCGGCTGATGGCGCCCGGCGCGCAGCTGAAGTTCCAGAAGCTCACCGGCGACCTGCCCGCGCGGCGGTCGGTGTGGGCGAGGGCGGGGCTTGCGGGTGATCCCGTCGTCGCGCCCTTCGCGACGCAGCTCGACCATGCGACCTCACTGCCCAAGGTGCCCGAATGGGAACGCATCGTCACCGAAATGCAGATCGTTGCCGAGCGCATGGTGCGCGGCGAGTATAGCGTCGACGCGGCGGCGAAAGAGATCGACGTCCGCGCCGACCGCCTGCTCGAAAAGCGGCGTTGGATGCTGGAGAAAGGCCGCGCACAATGAGCACGATCGGCCGGGTCAGCGAAGCGCGCGCGGGTTGGGCGATGTCGTCGCCCGCGCTTGCCGCGATCGCCCTCTTCTTCGTCCTGCCGGCGGTCGCCTCGCTGGTCCTGAGCTTCACCGATTTCGACATCTACGCACTCGCCGACATCGGCAATTTGCGCTTCGTCGGCTTCCAGAATTACGAAAGACTGATCGGCAATCCGCTGTTCTGGAAAGCGGTGACGAACACATTGCTGTTCGTCGGCTTCGGCGTGCCCCTCATCGTCACGCTGTCGCTGTTCGCGGCGATGCTGGTCAATTCGCGCTGGCTGAAGTGGCGCCCGGTGTGGCGCGTCGCGCTGTTCGCGCCTTATGTCACGACGCTCGTCGCGACGGCGGTGGTGTGGCGCTACCTGCTCCACACGCGCTACGGCCTCGTCAATTATCTGCTGTCGCTGTTCGGCATCGCGCCGATCGACTGGCTGGGCGATCCGCATGCCTCGCTGCCCGCGATCCTCATCTTCGTCGGGTGGAAGACCTTCGGTTATAATATGATCATCTTCCTCGCCGCGCTCCAGACGGTGCCGCGCGAGCTCGACGAGGCGGCGCGGATCGACGGCGCGGGCTGGTTCACGCGCCTCCGCCACGTCACCCTCCCCGCGATTGCCCCCACCGTGCTGCTCGTATCGGTACTGACCGTCGCGGGCATGTTCCAGCTGTTCGCAGAACCCTATGTGATGACGCAGGGCGGCCCCGCCCAGTCGACCGTCACCATCCTCTATTTCATGTATGAGGAGGGGTTCAAATGGTGGAACCTCGGATCTGGCGCGGCGGTGGCCTTCCTGCTCTTCCTCTGCATCCTTGCGGTGACGTTGGTGCAGCTGCGGCTGGCGAAACGGAGCGGTGCGATATGAGCCTGCGCCGCTGGTCCGTGACCTTGCTCGCCGCTTTCGTCGCGCTGCTGACGATCGCGCCCCTGCTCTGGATGCTCTCGGTCAGCTTCATGGCGCGCGGCGAGGCATCGCAATTCCCGCCGCCCTTGCTGCCAAGCGACCCCAGCCTCGACAATTACCGCATGTTGTTCGGCAGCTTCGGGATCGGCCGTTTTCTACTCAACAGCCTGTTGATCTCGACGCTCGCGACTGTCCTTGCGCTGCTGTTCACGATCCCCGCGGGCTATGCTTTCGCCAAGCTGCGCTTCAAGGGCCGCGACGCGACCTTCCGCCTGCTTGTAGCGGCGCTCGTCGTGCCGGGGCAGATCGGGATGCTGCCTTTGTTCCTCGAGCTGAAGGCGATGGGGCTCGTCAACAGCTATGCCGGCGCGCTGGTGCCGTGGCTCGCGGGCATTTTCGGCATCTTCCTCGTGCGCCAATATTGCCTGTCGATCCCCGACGAGATGCTCGAGGCGGCGCGCATCGACGGCGCGAGCGAGGCGCAGATCCTCCGCCGCATCGTCCTGCCGATCCTAACGCCGATCATCGTCACGCTCGCGCTGTTCGTCTTCCTCGGCAGCTGGAACGATTTCATGTGGCCGCTGATCATCCTCGCCGATCAGGATCTCTACACGCTGCCCGTCGCGCTCGCCGCGATGAGCCGCCAGCATGTGCAGGACAATGAGCTGATGATGGCGGGCGCCGTCGTCACCACCCTGCCCGTGCTCATCCTCTTCCTTGCGCTCCAGCGCTTCTACCTGACCGGCCTCCTGACCGGGAGCGTCAAGGGATGACCCAATCAACCAAGGACAGACGCATGACATATTGGACTGCGGCGCTGCTGGGGCTTGCCCTTGCCGCCTCGCCCGTCGCCGCAAAAACCAAGCCCGTGCCGGTCGAAGGACAGACGCCGCAGGCGGCGATCGAGCCCGGAAACTACCCCTACCAGCTGTTCGTGCCAAAGGGCTATCTGACCGACACGGCGAAGCAATATCCGCTGCTGGTCTTCCTCCACGGCTCGGGCGAGCGCGGCGACGATGTGGCGAAGGCGAAGGTCCACGGCCCGCCGAAGATTGCCGAGCGAGATCCCGCCTTCCCCTTCCTCACCGTGTCGCCCTTGCTTGGTACCGATCAGGACTGGGATATCGCCAAGCTCGACAAGCTGGTCGACCATATTTCGAAGACGTATCGCATCGACCCGGCACGCATCTACCTCACCGGCCTCAGCCGCGGCGGCCATGCCAGCTGGCGCTGGGCGATTGCCGAGCCGAAACGATTTGCCGCGGTGGCTGCAGTCGCCGGACGCGGCAATCCGGGCGAAGCATGCCGGTTGATGGACCTGCCCGTCTGGGCGTTCCACGGCGACCGCGACGACGTCGTCATCCCCGAAGGCAGCTTCGCCATGGCGCGCGCGATCCGCGCGTGCGGCGGCCGCAAGGTCCGCCTGACCATCTATCCCGACCTCGGCCACAATGCCTGGGATCCCGCCTATGACGACCCGGCGCTCTACGCTTGGTTGCTCGAACAGAAACTTTCCTCCCCAACGAATACCGACAAGGACAAAAAATGAGCAAGAGTGTCTTCCCCGACGATTTCCTGTGGGGCGCAGCGACCGCCGCCTATCAGATCGAAGGATCGCCGCTCGCCGATGGCGCGGGGGCGAGCATCTGGCAGCGGTTCAGCCACGATCCGCGGCTGATGGCGGTGAAAGGCGACACGGGCGACGTCGCGTGCGACCATTATAACCGCATGCCGGCCGACGTCGCGCTGATGAAGGAACTGGGGCTGAAAGCCTATCGCTTCAGCGTCAACTGGGGCCGCGTATTGCCCGAAGGCATCGGGCGCGTGAACGAGCCGGGACTCGATTTCTACGAGCGGCTCGTCGACGAACTGCTGAAGAACGACATCGAACCCCTGCTGACGCTGCACCATTGGGATTTGCCCGCAGCGCTCGACGACAAGGGCGGCTGGCTCAACCGCGATATCGCCGGCTGGTTCGCCGACTATGGTTCGGTGATGTACCGCCGCCTCGACGGGCGCGTGAAGAAATGGGTGACGCTGAACGAACCTTGGGTGATCACCGACGGCGGCTATCTCCACGGCGCGCTCGCGCCGGGGCACCGCAATTTGTTCGAGACCCCGATCGCGAGCCACAATCTGATGCGCGCGCACGGCGCGGCGGTCGAAGCGTATCGCAGCGAAGGCGCGCACGAGATCGGCCTGGTCGTCAACATCGAGCCCAAATATCCGGCGAGCGACAGCGCCGAGGACATTGCCGCGACCGCGCGCGCGCACGCCTATATGAACCGCCAATATCTCGACCCGGCACTGAAGGGCAGCTACCCCGCCGAACTCGCCGAGGTGTTTGGCGAGGCGTGGCCTGAATGGTCCGCCGAAGACCTCAGGGCGATCAACCAGCCGCTCGATTTCATCGGTATCAACTATTACACGCGCAACGTCGTGAAGGCCGACCCGCACCAGTGGCCGGTCGGCGCCTCGCCGGTCCGGCAGAATGCCACGCACACGACGACCGACTGGGAAGTCTATCCGCCCGCGCTCACCGACATGCTCGTCTGGTTTCGCGACACCTACGGCGACATTCCCGTCTATATCACCGAGAATGGCGCCGCCTTCTACGATCCGCCAAAGGCCGGTCCCGACGGGATCGACGATCCGCTGCGCTGCGATTACCTCCGCACCCATATTTCGGCGATCGGCGACGCGATCAGAAAGGGTGTCGACGTACGCGGCTATATGGCGTGGTCGCTGCTCGACAATCTCGAATGGTCGCTGGGCTTTTCGAAGCGGTTCGGGATCGTGCATGTCGATTATGAAACGCAGGTCCGTACGCCCAAGCGCAGCGCGCGCTTCTACAGCAGCGTGATCGCATCGAACGGAGGCAACCTCGGATGAAAAAGCTCCTGATCCTCGCAGCCGCAGCGCTGTTCGCGCTGCCCGCCGCCGCGAAGGAACGCGCCGATCACTATGAGGCGATGACCTATAATATCCGGCTCGACGTCGCCTCGGACGGCGACAACGCCTGGCCGCACCGGCGGAGTGCGCTGACCGCGCTCGTCGCCTATCGGGCGCCCGATTTCGTCGGCATGCAGGAGGTTCTGCAGCACCAGAAGCAGGCGGTCGAAGCCGATCTGCCTGCCTATCAGTTCGTCGGCGTTGCCCGCGACGACGGCAAGGAAAAGGGCGAATATTCGATGCTCGGCTTTCGCCGCGACCGTTTCACCCTCGTCGCATCGGGGACCTTCTGGCTATCGCCAACCCCGGACACGCCGAGCAAGGGCTGGGACGCCGCGCTGCCGCGGATCGCGACCTGGGCACGGCTGCACGACAGGAGCGCGAAACGCACCTTGCTGATCGTGAACACCCATTTCGATCATATCGGCGAGATCGCGCGGCAGGAAAGCGCCCGCCAGATCCGCCGATGGGTTGATGGGCAGCGGAAGCCTGGCGAAACGGCCGTGGTGATGGGCGACTTCAACAGCCCCGCGACGAGCAATCCCTACGCGGCGATCGTCGAGCCCGGCAAGGGCGCGCTCCGCGACAGCCGCACGATCAGCCGGACGCCGCATTACGGCCCGCTCGGCACCTTCACCGGTTTCAAGATCGCGCAGATGGACCCGAGCCCCATCGACCATATTTTCGTCAGCGACGATGTGACGGTGCTGCGCCACGCGACGCTGACCGACCAGAATGGCGGTAAGCTGCCGTCGGATCATTATCCGGTGGTCGCGGACCTTTGCATCGGAAAAGGCTGCTAGCAGTATGTTCCCCGGCGGTCGCCGGGGAACATCACTCTGCTTTGGCCTTGTCGAGCCAGCCGCCCTCGAAACCGATACGCTTCAATCCGCGGACGATATGCGGGTTCCCCCGCATCACCTTCCACACGAAGCCGCTACGGTGGTTTTCCATCATCGCGAGGATCGGTCCCTGATCGATGCCGAGATAGTCGTTTGCGACCCAGCCGTGGACCGGATCGACCTTTCCGTCGCCCGACTCGGCGCCGGCGAAGGTGAAGCTGGGGTTGAATGCGTCCTTGAAGCCATAGCGCGTATAGAGCCGCGCGCCATATCGGGTGCGCATCGCCATTAGCGCCGGAATCGTCACTTCAGGGGCGAAAGCGACCGAGCCACCCGCCGCGGTCGGGACGACCGTGCCGTCGTCGACGACGCGGATCGCGCTGACGCCACGCGCCATATAGCCGTTGAACGCGCGGGGCGTGCCCGCGACGCTGTATTTATCCTTCGAATATCCGGGCCCGTCCGACGCGGTCCAGCCCCAGATATCGGCGCTGTACCCGGTCCATTTGTTCGGATTGTCGGCGCCATAGGCGCGCTGAGCGAGCGTCGCGCGGCGGCTGTTTTCGAAATAATCGATGCCCTTGCCGCGCATGAAATCGTCGCGGATGCCACGGAAATCGACCCAGACATGGCTGTATTGGTGCCCGAACATCGGTTCGAACTGCAGATGCTGCTGTCCGTAATAGCTGCCCCAGTCCTTTTCGAGATCGGCCGCCCAGCCCTTGTCCCACGCGTCCTTGCCGACGGGGTGCGTCGGCGAGCCGAGCGCCAACACATAGACGAGCATACCTTCGTTATACCCGACCCAGTCGTGCGTCTCGAAACCCTTCTCGGGCTTCCACCCCATGGTGATTCCGTGCGAGCCTGGATGGTTTTTCGCGTCGGTGCCAGTGTTGGTGCGCTGGACGAAGGTCCAGTCGACGCGGGTGTAAATCTTCTCCGCAAGGTCGCGGATCTCGGCTTCGACCGGATCGTTCCGGTCGTAATAGCTTTGCGCGAACAAGGCGCCGCCGAGGAACAGGCTGGTGTCGACGGTCGACAGCTCGTTGGTCTTGTAACGCGTGCCGTCGTCATTCTTCAGGAAATGATAGAAGAAGCCCTTGTACCCCGTGGTGCCGACGGCTTCGGGCCCCTGCGGCGCGGTCCAGTAAAAGCGCAGGCAATCGCGCGTGCGCAGCGCCGCCTCGGCGCGCGTCACATAGCCGCGCTCGGCGCCGATGCCATAGGCAGTGAGCGCGAAGCCGGTCGCGGCGATCGAGGAGAAGGGATTACTGGGCCAGCGATCGGGCGCGAGGCAGCGCTGTGTATCGGTGGTGTCCCAGAAATAGCGGAAAGTGCGCTCGGTCAGCTCTTCGGAAAAGGCTGCTTCGGTCATCGGCGCCAGGGTCGTCGTCGGAGCGGCGGTCGACGGCGCGGGGGTGGCGGTGCACGCCGAGACGAGCGCGACGAGGGGCAGGACGGACGCCCCAATACGAAACGACATTCGATACTCCAAAAAGTGAGGCGCCCGGCCCGCGGGAGGGGGGTGCGGGCCGGGCGCCTGTCAGCCGGTCAGAATTGGAAGCCGGCCGATAGCTTAATCGTCCGCGGCGGACCATCAAGGCTGAGATCATTCTGGTTGCGCAGACCGGTCGCGGCGCTGAAGCCGCCATAGTTGCGGTCGTTGAATAGGTTGATGATGTCGACGCGGAAGCGCAGTCGCGATTCCTCGGTGAGGAAACGGAGCGGCACATATTTGGTGATCGACAGGTCCATCTGGCGATAACCCCAGCGATCGCCATTGCCCTCGGTCTCGATCGAGGTGACGTCGCGGCCCGGCAGCGACGTCGGCGTGCCCGCGAAGTTCCGGATTTCCGCCAGATATTTCGGCGACGCGATCTGGAACTTGCCCGACAGGGTAAAGCCCATCGGTATGTCGACCGACCCCGCCATCACGAAACGATGCTTGCGCGTGCCCGTCGCGGCGATGAAGGGATAGTCTTCGATCCCGGGGAAATCGAGCGAGAAGACTTCGCCGAGCTGCCGGTTTTCCTCGGCATCGGTGAAGGTATAGGTCGCGTCGATGCTCCACGGCGAGAATTCGGTGTAGCGCTTCGTCAGCTTGAAATAGGCCGTGTTGGCGCGCGTCTCGATGCCGTTGGTGCCAAGGATGATCGCACCGAAGGGTGACGGCGGCGAGCCGAACGGCGAATCCGGATTACCCGTCGGCGGGAAGAAAGTGCCGTCGGGGCGACGATTGCCGAGCACATAGGCGAAGCCGTCCTTGCTTTCGACATAGGAATAGCCCGCCTCAAGATCGAGCAGGTTGAAGCGGCCGCGGACGCCCAGGCTGAACTGGTCCGAATAGGGCGTCTTCAGGTCGTTCTTGATGAAACGCAGCTCACGCCCCGCCCCCGCCGGCAAGCCGGCGATTAGCGCTGCGCGCCCCTCCTCCGTCAGATAGGCGGGATTCCAGGCGATGCACGTCGCGCTCGGCGTACAAACATTGTCGGTGTCGCCTGGGTTGTTGAAGTTGAACGTGCGGCCGGCGAACAGGCCCTGCGCCAGTTCCTGCTGGATGAAATCGAACTGTGTGCGGTCATAGGAGCGGCCATAACCGCCGAAGATCGCGAAGCGCTTTTCGTCGTCGAGCGCATAGGTAAAGCCAAGGCGCGGCTGCCAGGCGCCCTTGAACGCCTTTCGCTCGTTGCCGGTCGAAATATAGTCGTCGATGTCGTAATTGGCGTTTGCGAGGTTCGTGTACGGGGGCGTGACTGTCCCGTTCGGGTTGGTATAGCCCGCGCGGCCCGCGACGAACTCGGCGATCGCCGGGTCGTGCTGATAGTTGAGGAACGCCGGCGTCCGCTCATAATCCCAGCGCAGACCGATATTCAGCGTCAACCGGTCGTCGATTTCCCAATCGTCCTGCGCATAGAGGCCGAGTTGGAAATTCTTCGACTTGATGTTCGGATCGCCGCCGTTCACCGGCGCGTTGAAATTCATCCGGTAGGGGATCGTGTCGTTGAACGTACCGGCCGGGGTCCCGGCCGGGACATAGGTCGCATTATAAGTGAAAAGCGGGTTCAGGTTCTGTGTGTTGGCGTTGAGTTCGACCCACTTCGCCTTCACGCCGACCTTGAAGGTGTGGCTGTCGAGGCCCGTCCAGGTGAAATCGTTCGAGACCTGCCAGCCCTTCTGCCCCTTGTCCTGAAAGTTGCTACCCGCGCCGATGCGCAGGATGTCGCCGCGCCGCGTCCCCGTCGCCGGCGGAATGGCGGGCAGAACGGCGTTGAACAGCGAGACATTGCCGAAATTGACCGGCTTCGGCCCCCAGCTCACATCTTCATAGGCGACCTTGAAGTCATTGACCCACGTGTCGGCCGTATGCTCCCAGCGGGCGAGGCCGCGCCATTCCTTGACCTTCGTGATCGTCGCCGTGTCGGCCGCAGCAAAACCGTTGTTCAGCTCTTCGCCGCTCTCGTCGCGATATTTGAGCGAAAATTCGAACAGGTCGTTCGACGTCGGGGTGAAGTTGATCTTCCCGAAATAAAGATCCTCGTTGAACGACGAGGTGCGGGCGCCGAACGCGTCGCGATATTGGGTCGGGAAGAAGTCGACCGGCAGGTCGAGACCGGGCCGGATCTCGCGCGGTTCGACGCGGCGCTTGCCTTCATAGGTCACGAAGAAATGCAGCACGTCCTTGATGATCGGGCCGCCGAGCGCGCCGCCGAACTGCGTGTCCTTGGTGCGCACCTTGGGAATATAGGTCGGGAAATTTTCGCGCGGCAGCCGGTCGCGGAGGCTCTGGTTGGTGAAGTCGTAAAAGCCTTCGCCGTGGAATTCGTTGGTGCCCGATTTGGTCACCGCGGTGATCGCGACCGAGCTTACCTGATCATATTCCGCCTTATAGTTCGACGAAATGACGCGATATTCGCCGATCGCAAGCTGCGGGAACGGGTTGCCCTGCGTCGAATCCTGGCCGCTGATGCCGCCCTTGAGCACATAGTCCTTCTGCCCGATGCCATCGATGAAGATGTTGATCGCGTTGGCGCCCTGCGCGCCGCCGCGCAGGCTGGTCTGGCCCGCGCTGTTGGTGAGGAACTGAACGCCCGGTGCAAGGTCGGCAAAGGCAAGGAAGTTGCGGTTGTTCTGCGGCAGGACCTCGATCAGTCGCTGCGAGATATTGCTGCCGACTTCGCCGCCTTCCATCGAACGGAGGCGCGTGCCCGTGACGATGATCGCGTCATCGCCGCCTTCGGCGATATCGGGCTGCGAGAAGTCGAAATCGAGCACCGCGCTCTGCCCGACATTCAGCGCGAATTCGTCGGTCTGGCGCTTGCCCTGCGGCGTCGTGAGTTCGAGGCGATAGGTGCCGACGGGCAAGGAGGAGAAGCTGTAGCCGCCGCTTGCGCTGACGGTCGAGGTGCGCGTCAGCCCGGTGTTGACGTTGACCGCGATGACTTCGGACACGCCGCCTTCGGCCTTTACCGTTCCGCGCAGCGAGGCGCCCGAGACCTGGGCGTGCGCAGGCGCTGCGACCGCTACCGCGAGCGCCGCGGCAGCGCTGCTCCATGCCAGCGCAGCGGCAAGCGAACGCGCGCGCGACTGGCGTGCGGAAACGGTCTGAAAATTACGCGAAAACTTCACAGCATCCTCCCTTATTGCGAACCCCGACTTTTCCTTGCGCTCGCCTCATATGCCGACCGGCCTTGCCTCCGGTGCAGCGACGAGTCGCGGGAAACCGCGTCGTTGTTTTTTTGATTTGTAACCGGTTTCACGATCACTGTATAGGGGGAAGCGACACAGACGGATGCGATCGGGGGCCAGCCCGTTTCCGGCCGAAATTCGGCCAATCCGCGTGACAATGTATAAACAGACCCGACCGGGAAGGACGAATCATGCCGCCGATGACGCGCAACCTCACACGCCTGACGCTGGCCACCCTGATGGTGGCCGGAACGCTCGCCCCCGCCCTGCTCTTCGCGAAACCCGCGACGAGCACGAGCGAGGCAGCCGCCGCCGATTCAGCAAGCTGGATGCGCCCCGATCCGAAGATGGATCGCTTCATCGCCGACTTGATCGCGAAGATGACCCTCGACGAGAAGGTCGGGCAGCTGTCGCTGCTGACCAGCGACTGGGATTCGACCGGTCCGACGATCCGCCAAGGCTATCAGGACGATATTCGCAAGGGCCGCATCGGGTCGATCTTCAACGCCTTCACCGCCAAATATACGCGCGAATTGCAGCGACTGGCGGTCGAGGAAACGCGGCTGAAGATTCCGCTGCTCTTCGGCTATGACGTCATCCACGGCCACCGCACCATCTTCCCGATCTCGCTCGGCGAATCGGCGAGCTGGGATCTTAAAGCCATTGAAAAAGCGGCACGAATCTCCGCGACCGAGGCGTCGGCCGAGGGCATTCACTGGACCTTCGCACCGATGGTTGACGTCGCGCGCGACCCCCGCTGGGGCCGCATGTCCGAAGGCGCGGGCGAGGATGTCTACCTCGGCAGCAAGATCGCGGTCGCGCGCGTGCGCGGATTCCAGGGCGACGATCTGAAACGCGTCGACACGATCCTCGCGACCGCCAAGCATTTCGCCGCCTATGGCGCCGCGCAGGCGGGCCGCGATTATCACACGGTCGACATTTCCGAACGCACGCTGCGCGACATCTATCTGCCGCCCTTCAAGGCGGCCGCCGATGCCGGCGCCGCCACCTTCATGACCTCGTTCAACGAATATGACGGCGTGCCCGCGTCGGGCAGCCATTATCTGCTGACCGACGTGCTGCGCGAGAAGTGGGGGTTCAAGGGCTTTGTCGTAACCGATTACACGTCGATCAACGAAATGGTCCCGCACGGCTATTCGCGCGACCTGAAACAGGCCGGCGAACAGGCGATCAACGCCGGGGTCGACATGGATCTGCAGGGCGCGGTGTTCATGGACCACCTCGCCAAGTCGGTCGCCGAGGGCAAGGTCGACGTCAAACGCGTCGATGCCGCGGTGAAGGCGATCCTCGAAATGAAATATCGCCTCGGCCTGTTCGAGGACCCCTATCGTTATTCGGACGAGGCGCGCGAAAAGGCGACGATCTATCGCCCCGACTTCCTCGAGGCCGCGCGCGACGTCGCGCGCAAGTCGATCGTCCTGTTGAAGAACAAGGGCAATGCGCTGCCGCTTGCCGCGACCGCGAAATCGATCGCGGTGATCGGCCCGCTGGGCAACAGCAAAGAGGACATGATTGGCAGCTGGTCCGCCGCGGGCGACCGGAAAACCCGCCCCGTCACGTTGCTGGAGGGCATGCAGGCCCGCGCGCCCAAGGGGACAACGGTCGCCTATGCACAGGGCGCGGGCTATCAGTTCGCCGATGCCGGTAAACGTGACGGCTTTGCCGAGGCGGTCGCGCTCGCACAGAAATCGGACGTCATCGTCGCCGCGATGGGCGAAAACTGGAACATGACCGGCGAGGCGGCGAGCCGCACCTCGCTCGACCTGCCAGGCAATCAGCAGGCATTGCTCGAAGAGCTGAAAAAGACCGGCAAGCCGATCATCCTCGTGCTGATGAGCGGACGCCCGAACAGCATCGAATGGGCCGACGCCAATGTCGATGCGATCCTCGAGGCCTGGTATCCGGGCACGATGGGCGGGCATGCGATCGCCGATGTTCTCTATGGCGATTACAATCCGTCGGGCAAATTGCCCGTCACCTTCCCGCGCAACGTCGGGCAGGTGCCGATCTATTATGACATGAAAAACACCGGGCGCCCGCTCAAGCCCGAGGATCCGAACGCAAAATATGTCTCGCGCTATCTCGATACGCCAAACACGCCGCTTTATCCGTTCGGCTATGGTCTCAGCTACACCAGCTTCGCCTACTCGCCGGTGACGCTCGACAAGGCGAAAATCCGTCCGGGCGAGAAACTGACGGCGACGGTGACGGTGACGAACGGCGGGGCGCGTGACGGCGAGGAGGTCGTGCAGCTCTATGTCCGCGACCTCGTCGGGTCGGTGACGCGGCCAGTCAAGGAGCTCAAGGGCTTCGAGAAGATCAGCCTCAAGAAGGGCGAAAAGCGCACGATCCGCTTTACGCTGACCGACGCTGACCTGGCTTTCACGCGGCAGGACATGAGTTGGGGCAGCGAACCTGGCCAGTTCAAACTGTGGGTCGGCCCATCGTCGGCCGAAGGATCCGAGGCCGCTTTCGAACTCACCGAATAGCGCCGGCCTTGCCGAGGGTGGCGGGGCGGGTTACCCGCGTCTGAGTGAGTCCCGACACGCCACCCCCGCCCTCCGCGCTCGCGCCGTTTCGTTATCCGGCGTTTCGGGCGATCTGGATCGCAAACCTCGCGTCGAACATGGGGTCGATGATCCAGTCGGTCGCCGCCGCGTGGCTGATGACCGAACTTACCCAATCGCACCTGCTGATCGCGCTGGTGCAGGCGGGCGCGACGATCCCGATCATGCTGCTCGGCATCTTTGCCGGCGCGATTGCCGACAATTTCGACCGGCGACGCGTGATGCTCGCGGCGCAGACGGGGATGCTGATCGTCTCGGCGTTGCTGACCCTCACGACCTATCTCGATGCGATTTCGCCGCTGACCTTGCTCTTCTTTACGCTCGCGGTCGGGTGCGGGACCGCGCTCAACGGCCCGGCCTGGCAGGCGTCGGTGCGGTTGCAGGTCGGACCAAAGGATTTGCCGCAGGCGATCGCGCTCAATACCATCGCGTTCAACCTCGCGCGCAGTGCCGGTCCGGCGCTCGGCGGGATGCTCGTCGCGATCGTCGGCACCGCCGCGGCGTTCGGGCTCAATGCGCTGAGCTATCTGGCGCTGATCGTCGTGCTGCTGCGCTGGCACCCCGAAACCGTGCCGCCACGCCGGACCCCGATGCTGACCGCGATCGCCGCGGGCATCCGCTTCTGCGCGCATTCGGACCCGGTTCGCCGGGTACTGATCCGCGGCTTTGCTTTCGGTTTCGGCGCAGCGGGCTTTCAGGCGCTACTCCCCTCGCTCGTCCGCGACCGGCTGCACGGCACCGAGATCATCTATGGCCTGTGCCTCGCCGCCTTTGGCGCGGGGTCGATCGTTGGCGCATTGTGGGTCGGCGCCGCGCGGCGGCGATGGGGCAGCGACCGGGTGGTGTCGGTCGCCTCGTTCATCTTCGCCGCCGCGATGCTCCCCGTCGCGCTGACCGCCAGCCTGCCATGGATTATCGTCGCTGCGTTCGTCGCGGGCGGGGCGTGGGTGTCGACACTGACGACGCTCAACGTCGCGATGCAGCTGCGTTCGCCCGAAGAAATCCTTGGCCGCTGCCTCTCGATCTATCAGGCGGTGACTTTCGGCGCGATGGCGCTGGGTGCCTATACGCTCGGGCTGATTGCCGATCTGGCGTCGCTGCCGGCGGCGATCCTCTTCTCGGCCGGCTGGTTGGTCCTGTCGGCGCTGGTGCTGCACTTCGTCGCACCGATGCCGCGGCGCGACGAAGGCCGGCTCCTGCCCTGATCGTCAGCCGGCGTCATCGATCGTGAAGCGGCTGTTCGACAGCTGCAGTTCGTCGCCGCAATGGCTGCAAGCGGCAATCATGCTGAGGTCATGGCCGCACGGCCGATGGGTAAGCAGCAGCGGCGGACCGCGCTCATCGGCGAACCATTTATCGCCCCATTGCAGGAGCGCGAGCAGCACCGGATAAAGGTCGCGCCCTTTTGCCGTCAGGCGATACTCGACGCGGTCGGCGTGCGCCGAATAAGGCACGGTCTTCAAAATCCCCTGCCGCACGAGGCGTTCGAGACGGCCCGTGAGAATATTCGTCGCCATCAGCGTGTCGCGCTGGATATCGTCGAAGCGATTGATGTGGGTAAACATCGCACGGACGACGAGCGTCGCCCATCGGTCACCGAACAGCTCGATCATCGTGTCGACAAGCGGCCGCCCGCCGGGACGCCGCGCACCGATCTCGCCGTTGAAGCGGCGGCGTTCATAGTGCGGGACAACCTGTGCAAGCCCCGGCCCCTCGCGCCAGTCGACGTCGCGCGGGTCGATCGCGGCGCGACAATGCGCGCACACGGGCACCGGCTCGGTCGCGTGGCCGCAGGTCGCATGATGGAGCCGGACCTGGAAATCGCGGCTGTCGGCCTCCCACTTATGCTGCCAGCGCAGCATCATCAGGCCGTTCGGAAACTGGTCGCGGCCCTTTTGGGTCAGCACATAATGAAAACCGCGTCCGCCCTTCTTGGGCACTTTGACGAGGCAATCCTCCTCGACCAGTTTCTTGAGACGGCCATTGACGACCGAGCGCGCGAGGCCGGTGCGCCGGGCAAATTCGTCGAAGCTGTGGGTGCCGAGAAAGGCCTGCTCCATGATCAGCAGCACCGGGACGTCGCCGACGACATCGAGCGCGCGCCAGATCGAACAGGCCCTGATCGTGCGGTCGTGTTTCAAATAAGCCGTCCTTACTTCTCCCCGCCCCTAAACCAAGGGGGATGCATCGACAAGGCTGGCACCCGCGACAGGAAGGGCGGCGCGAACCGCCCTTCCCGCTGCATCAAAAGCGCCCGGTCAGCTGCACCGCGATCGTCCGCGGGCGATCGACGATGCCGTTATAGGCATTGCCGGCGTTGCGCGTGATCGTCGTCGCGAGCGGCATAGAGCTCGCGGTCTGGAGGATGCGCTGGTTAGTGAGGTTGCGGCCGATCAGCGCGACTTCCCAACGATCGTCGACCTGCGCCAGCGCGAGCCGCGCGCCGAGCTTCACATAACCGTCCTGATGCGTGCGCGGATCGAGGTTTGCCGCCGCGATATAGGAGGAGGAGAAGTCGGCATTGACGTTGAACGCGACCTTCATGTTCGTCGTGATCGGCGTCGTATAATCCACATTGAGGTTCCCCGACCATTTGGGGCTGAGCGCATTGCGCTTGCCCGAATAGTCGCAGAAGCCGTTCGCGCCCGGCACCTGCAGATAATAGCATTGGCCGTCGGTGAAATTGGTGAATTTGAAGTCGAGATAGGCGACCGCACCGCTGACCGTCAGCCCGTCAGCGAGCGCAGCGCGGAAGTCGGCCTCGACGCCCTGCGTACGCGCTTCGGCGGCGTTGCGGACGTTGAAGTTCAGCGTGCCGTCGAAGATGTTGACCTGAAGATCCTTATAATCGGTGCGATAGACCGACAGGTTGAACGCGACATTGCGCCCCTTGTATTTCAGCCCCGCCTCGAAATTGTCGGCGCTTTCGTCTTCGAACTCGAAGGCGCCGGGCTTCGCGACGGTGGTCGAGGTCGGCAGCGAGTTCGAGCGAATATCGAAGCCACCTGCCTTGGTGCCCTTGGCGTAGGAGGCGTAGAGCATCAGGTCGTCGGTCGCGTCGAACTGGACGTTGACCATCGGGTTGAAGCTGTCCTCGCTGATCTTGCCCGAAATGCTGTGCGATTCGATGTTGAGCGCGCGGAACACCGCGGTGACGACGGGCAACGGCGCGGTGCTGAGCGGTCCCTTGACGACCGCGAGCGTGCGGCTGCCGGTCTTCTTCTCATGGTTGAAGCGCGCGCCCGCCGTGATGCGAAGCTGGTCGGTGACCGACAATTCGCCCTGCGCAAATCCCGAAATCAGATCCGATTTCTGCGCATAATCGCGGTCGTTGCGCGTGTCGCCGAGCGCGTTGAACGGCGCGCCGAGCGCGAGGAAGGTCGGGTTGAACAGGGTAAAATCCTGCACGTCGAGCTTTGCATGCTGGTAATAGACGCCGGCGATATAGTTGAACGTCTCGCCGCCGGGCGAGGTCAGGCGAAGCTCCTGGCTGAACTGGCGATAATCCTCGCGCAAATTTGTGCCATCGAGGAAGCTGATCCCCGAGAAATCGACGTCGACGATCTCGCGCGTCTTGTAGTCGAGCAGCGACGACACCGAGGTCACCGTATGCTCGCCCACTTCAAGATCGGCGTTCAGTGTCGCGCCGAACACCTTGTTCTTGCTCTCATACCCATTGTCCTCGCGGACATAATCAGGGGTGGTGCTGACGAAGAAGGGCCCCTGGAAGACCGTGTTGTAGTTGCCGACCGCACCGAACACGTCGCGCGGCTGTCCCTTCATTTCGAAGTCCGCATATTCGAGCTTCAACTCGGCGGCGAACGGTCCGCCGCGATCGAGCTCGAGCTTGCCGCGAAAATAATATTCATCGACGTTCGGCTCGTCGCGATCGAGCTTCTGGTTGTAGAAATAGCCGTCCATCGAGCGGTGATAGCCGACGACGCGCGCCTCGACGCCTTCGCTGAGCGGCCCCGAAAGGACACCGGTGAGCTGGAATTCCTTGTGGTTGAATTCATACAGGCCACTGACCGAGCCTTCGAACTCGTCGGTCGGGCTGCGCGTCGTGATGTTCACCGCGCCCGCAATCGCATTCTTGCCGAACAAGGTCGGCTGCGGCCCACGGAGCACCTCGACGCGTTCCATGTCGACGAGCGGCAGGCGCGAGAGCTGGTCGCGGCCGTAATAGACGCCGTCGACGAACATCGCGACCGACTGTTCGAAGCCCTTGTTGTCGCCCGAAGCGATGCCGCGGATCGCGATGCGGTTGGCGATCGCGGTCTGGGTGATCTTGAGATTCGGGACCGACGACGAGATTTGTTCGAGATTGGTCTGGCCGTAGCTTTCGACCTGCTTGCCGCTGACCGCCGAGATCGAGATCGGCACGTCCGACAGTCCTTCGGCGCGCTTTTGCGCGGTCACGATGATCTCTTCGAGCCCGCCCTGATCTTCCGCCGGGGCCGCGTCCTGCGCAAAGGCGATACCGGGGCTGGCAAGCGCCGATGCAGCGAGCAGCGCGACGAAATGCTTCTTCATGTTGTCTCTCCCTCCCACCATCGTCGGGTTTGCCCCGCGATGTTTTTCTGGCCTTGCGACTCTTATCGTCTTTAAGTATCGTTATGCAAGTCAGATAATTCGGGAGAGCAGAACAGTGCCGAAAAACGGCCTTCCAACAGCGTTGACGCGCAATTTGCGGCTGCCCGCAATCGCCGCGCCGATGTTCCTCGTCTCGGGTCCCGAGATGGTGATCGCCGCGTCGCGCTCGGGCGTGATCGGCAGCTTCCCCGCTCCCAATGCGCGCACGTCGGCCGACCTCGAAGATTGGGTGAGCCGGATCGATTCGGCACTGTCGAACGATCCCGAGGCCGCCGCTTGGGCGGTGAACCTTGTCGTCCATCCGTCGAACAGCCGCCTTCCCGAAGACCTCGCCTGCGTCGTTCGGCACAAGGTGCCGCTGGTGATCACCGCGCTCGGCAGCCCGGCGCGCGTGGTCGAGGAAATCCACAGCTATGGCGGACTGGTCTTCGCCGACGTAAATTCGGTGGGTTTTGCGCGCAAGGCCGCTGCCGCAGGCGTTGACGGCCTTGTACTCGTCGCTGCGGGCGCCGGCGGGCATACCGGTGCGACCGCGGGTTTCGCCTTCGTCGAAGAGGTCCGGCAGTTCTGGGACGGGCCGCTCGTGCTCGGCGGCGCGATATCGACCGGCCATGCGGTGCGCGCGGCAGAGATATTGGGCGCCGACTTCGCCTATCTTGGCACGTCGCTGATCGCCTGCGCCGAGAGTATGGCGGTGCCGGGCTATAAGGAGATGGTCGTCGCCGCCGGCGCCGAGGACATCGTGCCTTCGAAGGGCATCACCGGAGTGACCGCCAACTGGCTGAAATCGAGCCTGATCGCCGCGGGCTACGACCCCGCCAACATGCCCGAGGACAAGCGCCCGAACTTCTCGGACGCGCAGGACGATGCCAAGGCGTGGAAGAATGTCTGGTCCGCCGGGCAAGGCGTTGGCGCAGTGCGCGGCATCGAACCCGTCGCCGCTATCGTCGACCGCCTGATTGTCGAATATGATGCCGCCGCCGCAAGGCCGCGCTTTGCAGCCGCCGAAGGAGTCCCCGCATGACCGCACAGCTCGTCGAGACGATCCAGACCACTATCCAGCCGAACGACCACCCCTATATGAAGGACGCGTGGCGCCCGACCTATAACGAGTGGAACGCGATCTTCGCCAATGGCGATGCCGAGGTGATCGGGACCATCCCCGACGACATCGACGGCGTTTATGTGCGCACCGGCGAGAACCAGATCCACGAGCCGATCGGCCGCTATCACCCTTTCGACGGCGACGGCTTCATCCACGCGATCTCGTTCAAGGATGGCCGCGCGAGCTATCGCAGCCGTTTCGTGCGTACCAAGGGCTTCGAGGCCGAGAAGGAAGCCGGCCGTTCGCTGTGGGCAGGCCTGATGGAGCCGCCGCACAAATCGACGCGTCACGGCTGGGGGGCGCAGGAGTGGCTCAAGGATTCATCGTCGACCGACGTCGCGATCCATGCGGGCAAGATCATCTCGACCTTCTACCAGTGCGGTGAGGCGTACCGGCTCGATCCCTTCACGCTCGAACAATATGGCACCGAGAGCTGGGTGCCGCTCGACGGTATTTCGGCGCACTGCAAGGTCGACCTCGCGACCGGCGAGCTGATGTTTTTCAATTACTCGAAGCACGCGCCCTACATGCATTATGGCGTCGTCGGGGCGGACAATAAGCTGAAGCATTATATCCCGATCCCGCTCGCCGGGCCGCGCCTGCCGCACGATATGGCGTTCACGAAGAATTACACGATCCTCAACGACATGCCGCTCTATTGGAACGAGGAACTGCTCGAGCGGAACCTCCACGTCGTGCAATTCCACCCCGACGAGAAGACGCGCTTCGCGATCATCCCGCGGCATGGACAGCCGGAGGATATCCGCTGGTTTACGGCCGAGCCGACGTACACGCTGCACTGGCTCAACGCGTGGGAGGAAGGCGACGAGATCATCCTCGACGGCTATTATCAGGAAGAGCCGATGCCGAAATCCTATCCGAACGCCCCGGAGGGCTTGGAACGGATGATGGCCTATCTCGATCAGGGATTGCTCAAGCCGCGACTTCATCGCTGGCGCTTTAATCTCAAGACTGGCGAGACAGCCGAAGAGCGGCTCGACGACCGCGATCTTGAGTTCGGCATGTTCAATCACCGCTATGCGGGCAAGCCGTATCGCTATGCCTATAGCGCGATCCCCGAGCCCGGCTGGTTCCTGTTCCGCGGGCTGGTGAAGCACGACCTCAATGCGCGAACGAGCGAGTCTTACGAATTCGGCCCCGGCCGCTTCGGCAGCGAAGCGCCCTTCGCGCCGCGCATCGATGCGAAGGATGAGGACGACGGCTATCTCGTGTCCTTCATCGCCGACCTTGAGACCGACAAGTCCGAATGCGTCCTGATCGACGCCAAGAATATCGCGGCAGGACCGGTGTGCCGGATCATCCTGCCGGAGCGCATCTGCTCGGGCACGCATACCGTGTGGGCGAGCGGCGACGATATCGGCATGGGCGACAACAGCGTGCTGGCCGCCTGAGATGATCGTCGCGGGAGAGGATAAACGGCAACGGCATCGGACAAGCGGCTGGTGGGGCGACAAGACATTCGCCGATCTGTTTTTCGCCAATGCGGTGGCACACCCCGACCGGCTGGCGCTGGTCGACGCGCCAAATCGCGGCGACTTCGCTTTCGGCAACCCGCAACGGTTGAGCTATGCGGAGCTTGAAGCCGAGATCGACCGGATCGCTGGCGCGCTGGTCACGGCAGGCATCGGCAAGGATGACGTGCTGCTCGTCCAGCTTCCCAACATCAGCGAGTTCGTCGCGCTATATTTCGCCGCCGCGCAGATCGGCGCGATCGTCAGCCCGGCGGCGGTGCAATATCGCAGCCATGAGCTGAAGGGCATGATCGGCGTCGTCGAGCCCAAGGCCTTCGTCTGCGCGACGACGGTCAAGGGATGCGATCATGTCGGCGTCGCGACGCCCTTGCTCGACGGCATCCGGCTGATGACCTTTGGACCCAATCCGCCCGAGGGAGCGCTCGATCTCTCGACCGCAGCGGGCGACGAAGCCGCACTCGCGGCGCATGTCGCGGCGACCCCCGTCGATGCCGACGACATTTTCACCATCTGCTGGACCTCGGGCACCACCGGCGTTCCCAAGGGTGTGCCGCGCAGCCACAACCACTGGATCGCGGTCGCGGGCGCCGGGTATGAAGCGATGAAGGTCGGGCCCGGCGATGTCCTGCTCAACCCCTTCCCGCTCATCAACATGGCGAGCATCGGCGGCATCACTATGTGCTGGCTGACCAGCGCGGGGACGATGGTGCTGCACCATCCCTTCGATCCCGGCATCTATCTCAAGCAGATCGCGACCGAACGGCCGAGCCTGACGATCGCGCCGCCCGCGGTGCTTAACATGCTGTTGCAGAACGAGGCCTTGCTCGCGTCAGTCGACCTGTCGAGCCTGCGTGTCATCGCTTCGGGGTCATCGCCGCTCGCACCCGCGATGGTACGCGGCTTTCAGGAAAAGCTCGGCATCATCATCGTCAATGTCTTCGGGTCGAACGAGGGGATGAGCTTCATCACCGGCGAAGGCGACATGCCCGACCCCGACAAGCGTGCAAGCCTGTTCCCGCGCCGCGGCACCTATCAGCGCCCCTATGGCGAAGGGCGCGCCCCCAATATCGAAAGCCGGCTCGTCCCGCCCGGCGGCGGCGACGCGATCGAGCAGGACGGCGTATCGGGCGAACTGCAAATTCGCGGACCGACCTTGTTCGAGGGCTATCACAATGCGCCCGAGCGGACCGCCGAGGCCTTTACCGACGACGGATGGTTTCGCACCGGCGACCTGTTCGAGATCGCCGAGGGCGGCGATTTCTATCGCTTCGTCGGGCGCTGCAAGGATCTGATCATCCGCGGTGGCGTAAATATCTCGCCCGAGGAAATCGACCAGCTGCTCGGCGGGCATCCGCTGCTTGCCGAGGCGTGCGTCTTTTCGCTCCCCGACCCGACGATGGGCGAACGGATAGGCCTCGCCTATGTCCCGCGCGGCGCCGACGATGTCGGGATCGGTGACGTCGCCGACTATCTGCGCGGGCACGACCTCGCGGTGTTCAAACTGCCTGAGCGCATGTTCCGCTTCGACGCGCTGCCGCGCAACGTCACCAACAAGGTGATGCGCAGCGAAGTGCGCGAAATGGCGCTCGCAACCCTCGAAAAGGAAGCCTGACATGGCGAAAGACGTCTTCATCCTCGGCGGCGCGCAGACCGACTTTTCACGCAACCTTGAACGCGAAGGCGGCGGGCTGTTCGAGCTGTTCCGCGACGTTGCCGAAGCGGCGTTCGTCGCCACGGGCATCGAGCCGAAAGAAGTCGAGACCGCGCATGTCGGCAACTTCGTCGGCGAATTGTTCGCGGGACAGGGCCAGCTCGGGGGCTTCTTCGGCCACGTCCACCCCGACCTCGCGGGCATCCCGGCGTCGCGCCACGAGGCCGCCTGCGCCTCGGGCAGCATCGCGATCCTCGCCGCCGCCGCCGAGATCGAAGCCGAACGCTACGGCCTCGCGCTCGTGCTCGGCATCGAGCTGATGCGCAACGTCCCCGGCCAGCGCGCCGCCGAATATCTCGGCGCTGCCGCATGGGCGGGGCGCGAGGCGCAGGAGGCGCGCTACCTATGGCCGTGGATGTTCGCGCGTGTCGCCGAGGAATATGAGGAGCGTTTCGGCCTCGATCGCGCGCATCTGCGCGAGATTTCCGCCAACAATTTCGCCAACGCAAAGAAGAACCCCAATTCGCAGACGCGCGGCTGGGCGGTCACCGACGAGCATCTCGGCGAGAATGACGAGGTCAATCCGCTGATCGAGGGGAGCCTGCGCAAATCCGATTGCGGGCAGGTCACCGACGGGGCTGCCGCGATCTTCCTCGCCTCGCGCGAGGTTGCCGAAGCTTGGGCCAAGCGGCGCGGCATTTCAATCGACAGCATTCCGCGGATCAAAGGCTGGGGCCATGCCACCGCGCCGCTGCTCTATTCGACCAAGGTCGCGGACAGCCGTGGCGGCGATTATGTCTTTCCGAGCGTGCGCAAGGCGATGATGGACGCGCTGCGCCGGGCGGAGATGCCCGACATCTATGCGTGCGACGGGGTCGAGGTGCATGATTGCTTCTCGATCACCGAATATATGGCGATCGACCATTTCGGCATCACCAAGCCCGGCGAGAGCTGGCGCGCGGTCGAGGATGGCACGATTGCGCTCGGCGGCAAGCTGCCGGTCAATCCATCGGGCGGGCTCATCGGGCTTGGCCATCCGGTTGGTGCAACGGGTGTGCGCATGCTGCTCGACGGCTGGCGGCAGGTAACCGGCAATGCCGGCGACTATCAGATCGAGGGTGCGAAGAATTTTGCGACCTTCAACGTCGGCGGTAGTGCGACCACAGCGGTCAGCTTCGTCCTCGGCACCTGATCCTTTGGACGTCTATCTTTACGGCGCAGTCCGCACGCCGCGCGGCAAGGCGCGGCCCGATGGCGGGCTCGCGGGATTGAGCCCGCAAGAGCTGGTGCGCCAGCAGGCGGCGGCGTTGGCTGAACGCTGCGGCGATATCGCGACGACGCCCGATGCCCTGCTCCTCGGCTGCGTTACGCAGAGCGGCGCGCAGGGCGGGCATATCGCGATGCTGGCAAAGCTCCATGCGGGGCTGCCGGACAAGACCGTGGCGCACAGCATCAACAATTATTGCGCCTCGGGGCTGTCGGCGATCGGTCAGGCGGTCGCGAAGGTTGCGAGCGGTGAAGCGACGCACGTCCTAGCGGGCGGAGTCGAGTCGATGAGCGGCGCGCCCTTCCTCGGCGATCGCGCGGGTTTCTATACGAACGACGAACTGCCCCCGCGCGCGCGTTTCGTCCCGCCGGTGCTGGCCGCCGATCGCCTTGCCAACGCCGAGGGCATCGGCCGCGCCGACCTCGATGCGGTAGCCCGCGCATCGCAGCAAAAGGCGGGCGTCACCGAGAATGACGCTCTGCTCCAAAAGTCGCGGATCGCAACCGGGCCATTGGCGGGCGAAGAGTGCATCCGCCCACAAACGACCGCGGAGTCGCTGGCGGCCGCGCCGCCGGCCTTCGGCGAATTGCAGCAGCAATATGCCGGCGCACTCGAAGGCGCGGCGTTCGAGCCGCTCCACAGCATCGCGCATGCGCCGCCGATCTGCGACGGCGCCGGGCTTGCGCTCGTCGGCGCCGAAGGACTTGGCCCCGCCCCGCGCGCCCGCGTGCTCGCCTTTGCCGAAAGCGGCGGCGATCCCGCGGCGTCGCTCACCGCCGGCTTTGCCGCGATGGACAAGGTGCTGGCTCGCGCGGGGCTGACGCTCGGCGACATGGACCGGATCGAGTTCATGGAGGCTTTCGCGGTCACCATCGCCAAATTCCACCGCGACCGCGACGCCGATCCCACGCGCGTGAATGTCAGCGGCGGGCATCTGGCCAAGGGGCATCCGATGGGCGCGAGCGGCGCGATCCTGACCTCGACCCTGCTCGACGCTCTCGACGCATGCGGCGGCCGATACGGGCTCGTCGTGCTCACCGGCGCGATGGGGGTCGGCGCGGCGATGATCGTCGAGCGCCAATAGCCATTGCGAAAAAGCGCGTCTGCGCTATGGGCGGCGCGTGCGGGGTTCGCCCCGCGCATGATCGCGCCGGTGCCCGAAAGGGCTTAAAATGGGAACGCGGTGAAGGGGTTCGTCCTGAACCGCCGAAGCCGAGGCTGTCCCTGCAACTGTAAGCGGCGAGCGAGATGCACCGATCCGGATTTGCGGATCAGCCACTGGGGTCACCTGGGAAGGCGTGCATCGAGCCCTGACCCGCGAGCCAGGAGACCTGCCGGCGTGGGTCGCTCAATGCCAAGGCCCAGGGAAAGGCCGCGGCACGGAGGTTTCCGTCGAGCGACGACCAAGCGGCTGGAGCCGCTTCGGTGCCGGGGCCGCAGGCATTTACGCCACTTGCGTGTCTCAGCATTGGTCGATCGCGTCCGACGCATCGGCAGGCTCCGCCTTCGTTGCCGGCGTGCGGGGGCCTTCCCATGTTGAAATTTACGACCATTTCCCTGTTGGCACTGGCGACGGCGACGCCGGCGCTTGCCGAAACCGCCGACAGCGAGCGCGACGACATCGTCGTCACCGCGTCGGGGATCGAGCAGCCCCGCGACGAAGTCGGCCAGGCAATCACGATCATCGACGCCGACACGATCGAAAAGCGCCAGACGATCGATATCGTCGACCTGCTCGCAACGACCCCCGGCGTCCGTTTCAACCGCACCGGCACCACCGGATCGGTCGCGGGCATTTCATTACGTGGTGCAGAGACGACGCAGACCTTGGTGCTGATTGACGGGGTGAAGGTCAACGATCCGAGCGGCATCGGCGACGGATATGATTTCGGCCATCTGCTGACCGGTAACATCAACCGGATCGAAGTGCTGCGCGGGTCGAACTCGGTCGTGCACGGCAGTCAGGCGATCGGCGGCGTCGTCAGCCTGATGACCGCGACACCGGCCGAAGGCTTTGCCGCAGGAGCCTCGGCCGAATATGGCTATAGCGATACGCTCAATGCCAAGGCCGACGTGTCGGGCACCGCCGGGGCGATTTCGGGCGGGATCGGCGGGGCTTATTTTCGCACCGACGGCATTTCGTCGGCGGCGGTCGGCACCGAGAAGGACGGATACAAGAATTTCGCAGGCAACGCGCGGCTGAAGGTCGCGTTCAGCGACGCGCTGAGCCTTGACCTGCGCGGCTATTATATCAACGCCGACCTTGATTATGACAGCTTCTTCGGCGCGCCCGCCGACAGCGCCGACGTTGCCAAGCTCGACCAGTATGTCGGCTATGCGGGGCTAAACCTTGGCCTGTTCGACGGCAATTTCACCAGCCGCGCGGCGGTGACGTGGATGCGCAACAAGCGCGATTATTATTTCGTGCGCGGCACCGCGCCCGATTATGGATATTCGGGCACCAATTTGCGTTTCGAATATCAGGGCGTCGTGACGCCGGCCAGCCAAGCAAAGCTGATCTTCGGTTATGAGCATGAACGCCCCGATTATGATTTCTTCGGCTTCGGATCGACCGACAGCCAGAAGGCCAATATCGACAGCGTTTATGCGCTGGGGATCGTCCAGCCGTTCACCGGCCTGTCGCTGTCGGGCGGCGTCCGTCACGACGACCACAGCCAGTTTGGCGGCGCGACCACGTTCGGCGCCAACGCCAATTATTCGCCGAATGCGGGCGCTACCAATGTGCGGCTGAGCTATGGCGAAGGCTTCAAGGCACCGTCGCTGTACCAGCTTTACGATACGTTCAGCGGCAATAGCGCGCTGCGCCCCGAACGGTCGAAAAGCTATGACATCGGGATCGACCAGAACCTGGCCGACGGCCGCGCGCTGATCTCGCTGACCGCTTTCCTGCGCAACACCAACGACCAGATCAATTACGACAATGCGACCTTCACTTATGGCAATATCGATCGCACGCGCGCCAAGGGGATCGAGGCGACGCTGGCGCTGAAGCCCGTCGATGCGCTGAACGTCACCGCATCCTACAGCTATATCGACGCGCGCGACCGGTCGGGGCGCCCGGCGTTCGACGGCAAGCGCCTGCCCCGCCGCGCGGCGCATGCGGTCAGCCTGTCGGCCGATTATGACTGGTCATTCGGCCTGTCGACCGGCGCGACGCTGACGATGGTCGGCGACAGTTTCGACGATGCCGCGAACAATGTGCCGCTCGACGGCTACGCGCTCGCCGGTATTCGCGCCTCCTTCCCCGTGGGCGGACATTTCGAGATTTATGGCCGCGTCGACAATCTGTTCGACGCCGATTACGCAACCGCCTTCAATTACAGCACATACGGTCGCGCGGCCTATGGCGGTGTGCGGGCGCGCTTCTGATGAAGGTGCGCACCGACGCCGAGCACACGGCGAAGATGAAGAAGATCCAGGCCGCACAGAACAAGAAGGTCGCGGCGAAGACGGTCGAAAAGGGACTGGTGATCGTCCACACCGGTCCCGGCAAGGGCAAGACCTCCGCCGCGCTCGGCATGGCGGTGCGCGCAATCGGCCACGACATGAAGGTCGGCGTCGTGCAGTTTGTGAAGGGCGCGATGGCGACGGGCGAGAAAGCGGTGTTCGACCGCTTTCCCGAGCTGATCGAATTCAAGCCGATGGGTGAAGGTTTCACCTGGGACACGCAGGACCGCAGCCGCGACATCGCGGTGGCGCGCGAGGCGTGGGAGGAGGTCAAGCGGATGATCGCCGATCCCAGCTATGCGATGGTCATCGCCGACGAGCTCAATATCGTGCTGCGCTATGACTATCTGCCGGTGAGTGAAGTGCTCGAAACGATCGAGGACAAACCGCATATGACGCATCTCATCATCACCGGCCGCAACGCGCCGCAGGAGCTGATCGACGCCGCCGACCTCGTCACCGAGATGGCGCAGGTGAAGCATCCGTTTCGCGAGCAGAATGTGAAGGCGCAGCGGGGAATCGAGTTCTGATGCAGCGGCGCGGCCTGCTTGCCGTCGCGGCCTTGCTCAGCGGTGCGGGGCTATTGTGGGCGGCCTCCCCCGCCCCGCTCGCGAAAGCACCGGCCGTCCCGCAGCGCATCGTGTCGATCAACCTGTGTGCCGATCAACTCGTGCTCGCGCTCGCCGACCGCAAGCAGATTGCCGGGCTGACGAAAAACGCGACCGATATCGAAATGTCGGGCGAGGCGGCCAAGGCCAAGGGCATCCCATTGCTCAGCAATTCGGCCGAGCAGATATTGGCGATCGAACCCGACCTGATCGTCGGCATGCCCGCAAGCCGTAGCGCGGCACTTCGCGCGCTGCCCGAGCAGAGCTATCCGCTGCTCGATCTGGATACGGCGAATACGCTCGATCAAATCTATACATCCATCCGCCAGACCGCGGTGGCCGTCGGCCACCCCGAGCGCGGCGATGCGCTGATTGCGCGGATGCAAAGCGAACTTGCGGGGCTGCCCAAACCGGGCAAAGGCCGGGTCGCGGCCTACTACCAGCGGCGCGGCTATATGACCGGCACCGGGACGCTGATCGACGAGTTGATGACGCGCGTCGGGCTCGTCAATCTCGCGGGCAAGCTGGGCAAGCCGCCGCTGTCGCAGCTGAGCATCGAGGAGATGGTCGCGGCCGAGCCCGATTATCTGATCGTCGAGAGCGCGACCGACATAGTCACCGATCAGGGGAGCGAAATGCTGCATCATCCGGCGCTAAGGGACATTCCGCGTATCAGCGTGCCGCAGGCGTGGACGGTGTGCGGAAGCCCCGCCTACACGCAAGCGGCGCGCAGCATGGCGGCGCAGATCGCGAAACTTGAAGGCAAAGGCGCATGAACCGCTTCGCCCTGCCCCGCTGGTCGCTGATCGCCGCGCTGTCAGCGCTGACGCTGGTTGCCGCGGTCGCGTCATTGTTGTTCGGCGCGGTCGACCTGTCGGTCGCGCGTCTGGTCGATGCCGCGATGGGCAGTGACGACAAGGTCGCGTCGATCATCCTCTTCGACCTCCGCCTGCCGCGAACGATATTGGCGCTCGCGGTCGGTGCGATGCTCGGGCTCGCTGGCGCGGCGCTACAGGGCTATCTACGCAATCCGCTCGCCGAACCGTCGGTGCTCGGCACGTCGAACGCCGCGGCGCTCGGCGGCGTGGCGGCGATCTATTTCGGGCTGGCCGAGATCCATGTGATCGTACTGCCGCTGCTCGCCACGGGCGGCGCGCTCCTGTCGCTTGCCTTGCTCTTCATCCTGTCGGGCAAGGCCGAAAGCCCGCTGACGTTGATCCTCGCGGGGATCGCGGTCGGGACGTTGGCGGTCGCCGGCACCAGCCTCGCGCTCAACCTGTCGCCCAATCCCTTTGCGGCGATGGAGATCATGACCTGGCTGCTCGGCAGCCTCGAAAACCGGTCGTTCGACCATGTCTGGATCGCGCTGCCCTGCATCGCGATCGGTACCGCGATGCTGCTCTGGAACGGCCGTGCGCTCGACGCGCTGACGCTCGGCGAGGATGCGGCGCAGGCATTGGGCACCGATCTGCGGCGCACTCGGCTGCGGCTGCTGATAGGAACCGCGATCGGCGTCGGCGGCGCGGTCGCTGTGACGGGGGCGATCGGCTTTGTGGGGCTGATCGTGCCGCACCTGATCCGCCCGCTCACCGACCGCAGCCCGTCGGCAATCCTGCTCCCCTCGGCGATCGGCGGCGCGGCGCTGCTGACGCTCGCCGATCTGGGCGTACGGATCATCCCGACAACGAATGAGTTGAAGCTGGGCGTTGTCACCGCGTTCCTGGGGGTGCCGGTCTTCCTTGTCCATCTGATGCGGGAGCGGCGGCTATGGTGACCATCTCTCTCGACCATGTCGGCGTGACGCTCGGCCGCCGCGCCGTCGTCCACGACGTTAGCGCCGAGTTCGGCCCCGGCACGCTGACCGGGATTGTCGGCCCGAACGGCGCGGGCAAATCGACGCTGGCGCGCGCGATGCTCGCGCTGGTGTCGGCAAGCGGTTCGGTGCGTGTCGATGGCGTCGACGCGGCCGCAATGCCCCGCGCTGATCTCGCACGGCGCATCGCTTATGTGCCGCAGGGACAGACCTTGCATTGGCCGCTGACCGTCGAGCGGCTCGTCGGGCTCGGCCGCCTGCCGCATCTCGCGCCAATGTCGCGGATATCCGACGCCGATACCGCGGCAATCGAACGCGCTATGGAGCGCGCCGACGTGCTGGACCTGCGCGACCGGATCGCAACTGAATTGTCGGGTGGCGAAAGGGCGCGCGTCCTGTTCGCACGCGCGCTCGCGGTCGAGGCTCCCGCGCTCATAGCCGACGAGCCGCTCGCGAGCCTCGATCCCGGGCACCAGATCGACGTGATGGACATGCTTCGCGCCGAAGCGGCGGGCGGTGCATTGGTGATCGCGGTGCTCCACGATCTGACGCTCGCGGCGCGCTATTGTGACCGGCTGCTGCTGATCGACGAAGGACGGATCGTCGCCGACGGGACGCCCGCCGAGGTGCTGACCGCTGAGCGACTGCGCGCGGTTTATGGCATCGACGCGCGCGTCGAAACCGGCGGCGAATGGCCGACGATCACGCTGTTCGGGCGGGCGCGATGACGGACGAAACACTGTTCGCCGAACGGGGTTATACCGCAGTGCCGTTGTTCGAACCCGAGCTGGTTCGCGAGGCTCAGGCCGACATCGCAGAGCACATCGACCGGATATCGCGCGCGCTCTACCTGCCCTTCGCGCAGAGCTGTCCCGACGCGCCGCTGACCGAGCGGATCGACCGGGTGTTTGCGCACGAACGCAGCGTCGCCAATTTACTGCGCGTGGCGGTCTGCACCGATGCGCATCGCGGGCCGCGATTGCAGGCGCTGGTCGATCATCCGCGGCTGATCGAGACCGCAGAGCGGCTCGGCGGGCGCAAATTGTCGGGAAAGATCGCGCGCGTCCGCGCCAGCATCGCCTGCTTTCCCGAGCATCGCCACGCGTGGCACAGCGACGTCGCGCGCGATGACGGCACCGGATGCGGCAAGGTCGTGGTGACCGCCTGGATCCCGCTGAGCGATGCCGGGCCCGAACGCGGAGGGCTGGAGATTGCCGCGGGTCGCCAACCTGCGCCGCTGGCGAGCGAAGGCAACGACGGGTTCGAAATCCCCGAATGGCGGCTCGCCGGGTTGCCGCGTGTCCAGCCCGAGTGCCCGGCGGGCACGGCGCTGTTCCTCGACCGCTTCACCCCGCACCGCACCTTGCCGACGCGCGGCACGCGCTTTGCGCTCGTCGTGTGGATGAAGGCCGCCTAGCGGGCGGGCTCGACGCGGACCGTGCGGCTGGCGCGTTTGCCGTCGGCCGATCGGCTGCGCAGATCGGCCGCGCCGCTGACCGGCACTGGCCCCGAATAGTGCGTCCACGCGCCGCCCCCAATGCGATATTCGACGGTTGTGCCGGGGAACATGCTGTTCGCCTCGAGCTTACCGCCCACGATCCGCGCACCGGGAGGGGCAACACGATAGGCGATCCCCATCCGTTCGAGCTGAGGGAACTGCGCCGCAACGCGCCCGGCGAAATCCTGCCAGCCCGCCTTCAGCTTGGCGGCGTCGATGCGTTTGTCGCCCCATTCATAGCTGGCGCCCGCTTGATAGGCCGGGGTCCACGGCGCCGGGCTCCACGCGCGTTCGGCGAGCGCGAGCAGGCGCGGGAAGAGCATATAGTCGACCTGCGAGTCGGTGCGGATCGTCTCGCTCCACAGTTGCGCCTGCAGACCGGCGACGCGATGCCCGGGCTGGAGCACCGGCTTGTCCTCGATCGCCTTGCCCTCGGCCTGAATGTTGCGGATCGTCGCGGCGTTGGCGGGCAGATTGGCGGGCATGAAGCCGAAGACCTGATAGGGATCGACGCCGCGCGACGCCCAATTGTAACCGCCCTCTTCGGGGTTCGGCGCATAGGGCATGTCGAAATAGCCGAGGTCGGGGATCGAGAGTACCGCGTCCCAACCGCGGTTCATCTGGTCGTGCGCCTCGCGGATCGCGCCCGCGTGGAGCACGCCCCAGATGTTGGTCTGAACCTTCTTGGGCATCGCAGCGGTTTCGGTGTGCCCGATGCCGTCGCTCCAGCCGCCGGCTTCGAGCCCCTTGGCGGCGAGGCTCTGGCTCACACGCTCGATGAAGCGCGGGGTGAGCTTGCCCGCATCGCCGGCATTGTCGGCGATCATCGCCTTGCACGCCGGCGATTTGATCCACGCGCCCGCGGTCTCGTCGGCGCCGAGGTGGAAGGTCTTGAGCGGCACGCCGGCCTGTTTGTGCATGTCGGCGAGCGCGTCGACCACCGTGTCGACGAAGCGATAGGTCGCGGGCAGGCAGACGTTCAGCGTGTTGTCGCTGTAATTCTGGATGCTGCGATATTCGGTGGTGTCGGCGGGGTCGATCAGCCTGTACGCCTCTGCCTCCGCCTTCTTTCCTGCCGCAGTCAGCCGTGCGGCGCGCACCTCCATCGCGCGGATCGCGGCGCGGCTGTGGCCGGGCATGTCGATCGACGGGATGACCTCGATCTGCCGCGCCGCCGCCGCCTTTACGATCGCGACATAGTCGGCGACGCTGAGGTACCCGTTGACGCCGCCGGTGCCGTCGGGGCCGGCGCCGAGTTGCGGGAGCAGGCACGTCTGCTCGGCCGGATCGTGACAGCGTTTCGAGCCGATTTCGGCGAGTTCGGGAAGCGCCGGGATCTCGATCCGCCAGCCTTCGTCGTCGGCGAGATGGAGGTGCAGCTTGTTGAGCTTGTACGCCGCCATCGCCTCGACCAGCTTCAAAATCTGATCGCGGCCGTGGAAGTTGCGGCCGAGGTCGATGTGGAGCCCGCGGAAGCGATATTCGGGAGCGTCTTCGACATGGAGCGGCGTGAGCTTGCCCCCTTCGAACGCCTCCTGCTGCGCGAGCGAGCGGAGCGCATAGCTAGCCCCCGCAGCGTCACCCGCGGCGATCGCGACGCCTGACGCCTTGACGTCAAGAACATAGCTCTCGGGCTTCATTGCGGTATCGACGCGGATCGACAGCGGCACCGTGCCGTTTTCGGGCACATTGAGCGCCGCCAATGCGGGCGCAATCGCTCCGCGCTCGAGACCGTTCAGCGTGAGCGCGACGCCGCGGCCAAGTTCGATGGCCTTGCCGCTGCCCTGTACCACTTTCGCCGGTTTGGGCAGGATCGCGATGCCCGTCGCTTCGGGCGCCTGCCGCTCGGCCTGCAGCGCGAAGGCGCGTTCGGCGGTGAGCCAGCGCGTCTTGTCGGCGCCGCCCTTGGTCGCGAGCTTCGCCTCGTCGGTCATCGGCGCGACGAAGGGCAGGAATTCGAGGCCCGTCTCGGGATCGAGCACCGGGCGTGTTGCAGCGATCGTGCGCGGCTGTAATCCATCGGCGACCAGATAGGCGTTGGGCATCGCAAACGCCTTCGAGAAGTTGGAGCCTGTGCCCCATAGCTTTATCTCATACTTCGAGCCGGGGCGCAGCGTGACGCCGGGCTTTAGCGTCAGTTGCTGTACATCGCCGTTCACGAGCCGATGCGTGAAGATATCGCTCTCAACGAGCGGCAGCCGATTAACGAAGCTGAAATAGAGCGAGAGGCCCTGCCTTGGGAGCGCGTCGGGCAGCTTATCGGGGATCGTCAGCGTGATCGTCGACAGGAAGCAACCCTCGATCCCGGTTGGGCAGGCTGGGCCGTTGTCGACGACCTGATAGCGGTAACCCAGCGTGTCGGCGAGGCGGTCGAGCGAGGCTTGCGACGACGCGTCTGCCGCCAGCGCCTGAGGCGCGGCCAGTGCCGCAATCGCTACCGCCATAGCCCCCAAGCCCCGCATTCCTATTCTCCCGATCGATAATTTGTATCTAATTTGTCATGTCACAACTAGCCGGTCAACGCCTTTCAACCCGCCTGTTTTGGTGGAATAAATGGAAAAACCCCTGAGCGCCCCACTCTTCGCCACTGAACGATGCCCCAATTGGTTTTATATTAGTATTGTCACAAAGCCCGCGCATTGAGCATGCCTCGCTCCGTTCAAGCAACCGCGTTTCGCGCGAACTATTCGCAACAGATTGACGCGACGATACCAATGCAACACATAAGGCCATGGCGCTGGTCCTATCGACCCAAGTGCCTTTGCAACCGGATGGAGCAACGTCCTTGTCACTGATCGAACGCGTGGGGCCGCTGCAGAAGGACGATCCCACTCCGCTGTACCTTCAGTTGCAGAAGATCCTGCGCGACGCGGTCGAGGGGCAATTGGTCAAGGCCGAAGAGGCGATCCCGACCGAGCGCGACCTCGCCGAGGAATTCGACGTGTCGCGCATCACGGTGCGCAAGGCGATCGACGGGCTGGTTGCCGACGGCATCGTGACGCGCCGCCGCGGCGCGGGAACATTCGTCACCCGGCCGCGCGTCGAGAAGAGCTTTTCGAAACTGACCTCCTTCTCGGAGGACATGGTCTCGCGCGGGCGCAAACCGCACAGCGAATGGATCAGCAAAACCGCAGGCGCGGTCACGCCCGAGGAGGCGCTGTCGCTCGGCCTGTCGCCGGGTTCGCTTGTCTATCGCTTTCATCGCATCCGCTATGCCGACGACACCTCGATGGCGCTCGAATATGCGACGATCCCGGCCTATTGCCTGCCGTCGGTCGAGACGGTCGGGACATCGCTGTACGAGGCGCTCGAAGCCGCAGGACATCTGCCGGTGCGTGCGCTCCAGCGGCTGCGCGCGGTCGCCTTCACCGCCGAACAGGCGGAGATATTGGGGATCGAGACCGGCACGCCCGGCCTGTTCATCGAACGGCGCGGCTTCCTGTCCGACGGACGGACGGCCGAATTCACCCAAAGCTATTATCGCGGCGATGCCTATGACGTCGTCGCCGAGTTGAACGGCTAGGCTCCACAGGCGCCGCGCAGCCGGCCTCTATCGCCTTCGCGCTTCCCTATAAGACCAATTTCCGGCGACGGCCGCACCGCCGCAGCCGATTCTCCGCCGGCGTGTCACACATCGGGAACGTTAGGAATGGCAGCGTTGCAGCGGCTGAGTCATGAAAATTCGCTCAGCGCGAACATACATCTTGATGAGACCTATATAACCTATATAGTACCAATGTATCGAGTGGCCGAACGCCCCCGACCGGGAGACAAGATTCTATGACGCCGAACGCCGCATCAGACGGACGACAGACGCTGATGGAGCAGGAAGCAGGCGAAGCGGCCGCCGCGGTCGCACGGATGCTCGAGGCGAATCGGGACGCGTTCGCCGCGATCGGCCGGCACCTTCGCACCTCTCCGCCCGCAGCGGTCGTGACCTGCGCGCGCGGATCGTCGGATCATGCCGCGACCTATGCCAAATATCTGATCGAGACGATGACGGGGACGCCGACCGCGTCGGCCGCGCTGTCGATCGCGTCGCTCTACGACGCGCCCGCGGTGGCCGGAAACCGGCTGTGCCTGGCGATCTCACAGTCGGGCAAGAGCCCCGACTTGCTCGCCGCGGTCGAACAGCAACGCGATGCCGGGGCCTTTGTCGTCGCGCTCGTCAATGCCGACGACACCCCGCTCGCCAAGCTCGCCGATGTGGTGGTCCCACTTTCGGCCGGGATCGAGCGCTCGGTCGCCGCGACCAAATCCTATATCTGCTCGCTCGTGGCGATTGCGGCGCTGGTCGCGACATGGGCCGAGGATGCGGCGCTCGAAGACGCGCTGACCGCCCTGCCCGCGCAGCTTGCAGAGGCGTTCGCGCTCGACTGGTCGCCCGCAGTCGCCGCCTATCGGGATGCCACCAATTTGTTCGTGCTCGGCCGCGGCTACGGCCTTGGCGTCGCACAGGAGGCGGCTCTCAAGTTCAAGGAGACTTCGGGGCTCCACGCCGAAAGTTTCAGCGCCGCCGAGGTTCGCCATGGTCCGATGGCAATCGTGGGCGATACGTTCCATGTCCTCGCTTTTGGCGGCAGCGACCGCGCGGCGGTCAGCGTCCGCGAGACGGCTACCGAGTTTCGCGGCCGCGGCGCGACGGTCCTCCTCGCCGATCCCGTGGGCGGCGACCTGCCCGCGATTGCAGCACATGCCGCGATCGAGCCGATCCTGCTGATCCAGAGCTTTTACCGGATGGCGAGCGCGCTCGCGCTCGCGCGCGGTCACAACCCCGACTCGCCTCCGCATCTCAACAAGGTTACCGAGACCCTATGATCTTTCGTTTCCATAACGGCCGGGTCGCATTGCCGACCGGCGCCGTCGGCGCGGCGGACATCGCGATCAGCGACGGCGCCGTCCTGTCGGTGACGCCCGCTGCCGATGCGCCCGCCGACGAGGTGGTCGACCTGGGCGGCGGCTGGCTGCTTCCGGGCTTCATCGACACGCAGGTGAACGGCGGCGGCGGCGTTCTGTTCAACGACCAGGTCGATGTCGAGGCGATCGCGGCGATCGGCGCCGCGCACGCGCGCTATGGCACCACGGCTTTCCTGCCGACACTGATCAGCGACACGCCGGCGCAGATCGCCTCGGCCTTAGCCGCAGTCGACGCTGCGATTGAACGGGGCGTGCCCGGCGTCGTCGGCATCCATATCGAAGGTCCGTTTATTAACGAGGTGAAGCGCGGTATTCACGAAGCGCACAGCATCCGCCGCCTCGACGACGCAATCCTCCAGACGCTCATCGCGCCGCATCGCGGGCGCGTGATGCTGACGCTCGCGCCTGAGCTTTGCGACGAGGATGACATTCGCACGCTCGTGCGCCATGGGGTGATCGTGAGCGCGGGACACAGCGATGCGACCTATGACGAAGCACAGCGCGCGATCGGCGCCGGGCTGACCGGCTTTACCCATTTGTTCAACGCGATGTCGCCGCTGCACCACCGCAATCCGGGCGCGGTCGGCGCGGCGTTCGACTCCGATACATATTGCGGCTTGATCGTCGACAACGTCCACCTCCACCCCGCGGTCGTCCGGCTAGCGATCCATGCCAAGGGCAAGGACCGCATCATGCTGGTCACCGACGCGATGCCCAGCGTCGGCACCGACGACAGCGAATTCACGCTGCAGGGCAAACGCATCGCGGTGAAGGACGGCGTGTGCATCTTTGAGGACGGTACGCTCGCGGGCACGCATCTCGACATGGCGGCGGCGCTGCGCAAGACCGCCCAAGTGACCGGCCTTTCGGTCCCCGACGTGTCCGTGATGGCCAGCGCGACGCCCGCCGCCTTCCTGTCATTGCACGATCGCATCGGCGCGATCGCGCCGGGGCAGCGCGCCGACTGGGTGTGGCTCGACGCCGAACTCGCACCGCGCGCAACGTGGATCGGCGGGCGGATCATTTCGGAGTCCGCGCCGGACTTTGTCCAAACCGCATAATGACACATAAGCCGCACGACATAAGCGGCGGAAGTTTTGGGGAATAACCGATGAGCCTGATCATCACCTCTCCGCTCAGAGGGTGGGCGACGACGCTGGACAGCGTGCCCGATCCGGTCTTTGCCCAGCGGATGATGGGCGATGGCGTCGCGATCCAGCCGCTCGGTGACACGGTGGTCGCGCCCTTCGACGGTGAGGTGGTGACGCTCCACGATGCCGGCCACGCGATTTCGCTGCGCAGCGCCGAGGGCGCCGAAATACTGATCCATGTCGGGCTCGACACGGTGATGTTGAAGGGCGAGGGTTTCACGCCGCTGGTCGCGATTGGCGACAAGGTTGCGCGCGGCGATCCGTTGATCCGCTTCGACCTCGATGCCGTCGCGCTCGCCGCGACGAGCCTGATTACGCCGGTGATCGTCACCAATGCCGAGGCCTTTGCGATCAGCCGCCGTTCGGTCGATTGCGCGATCGGGGCGTGCGAGGCGCTGATGACGCTGGTGCCCGTGCAGACCGAGGTGCGGCGCTGCTCGAAAGATGGCACGCTGATCGAGCAGGCGGTGACGCTGTCGCTACCGCACGGAATCCACGCGCGCCCCGCCGCCCGCATCGGAGAGACCGCGCGCGGGTTCGAGGCCGAGGTGCATCTGCTAAACGGCGACAAGCGCGGCGATGCGCGCAGTACTGTGGCGCTGCTCGCACTCGGGACGGCTTTCGGCGACGAGGTGGTCGTGCAGGCGCGCGGCGACGATGCCGAGGCAGCGCTCGCAGCGATCGTCGCGCTGCTGGCGACTGACATGGGCGAAGGCGCACTGGCGGCGACGCCGGTCGCAGTGGATCAGGCGCAAGTTCTGCGTGCTGGACAGATAGGTGGCGTGATTGCCTCGCCCGGCCTCGCGATGGGGCCGGCAGCGCGGTTGCGACAGGTCGATATCGCGGTGGCACACGATGGTGCAGGAGCGGTCGAAGAGCGCGCCGCGCTGCTCGCCGCACGGACCGACGTACGCGGGCAGATTGCTGCACGCGCGGACAGCGCCGACGGTAGCATCGCGGCGGTCATGCACGCGCATCTTGCGCTGATCGACGATCCCGAACTGCTTGCGGGCGCGGAGAAACGCATCGCCGAGGGGCGCAGCGCGGGCTTTGCATGGCGCGGGGCGATCCACGACCAGATCGACGCGATCCGCGCGACGGGCAACACGCATCTGATCGAACGCATCGACGACCTGGTCGACATCGAACGCCAATTGCTGTCGGCGTTGACGTGGACGCCGGTCGATGGCGAGGCGATTCCCGCGGGCGCAATTGTGGTCGCCGACGACCTGTTGCCATCACAGCTGGTAACCCTCGCCGCCGCAAAACCCGCCGGCATCTGTCTCGCGCGCGGCGGCCCAACGTCGCATGTCGCAATTCTTTGCGCGGGCATGGGGCTCCCGGCGCTCGTCGCGATGGGCGATGCGCTGGACGGGGTCGAGGATGGCGTGCCGCTCTTGCTCGACGCCGAGATGGGGCATGTCACGGTCGCGCTCTCGTCCGCCGATACCGAGGCTTTCACTGCGCGCTTGGCCAAGCGCGAAGCACGGCGCGAAGCCGCGCAGGCGGCAGCAAAGGACGCGTGCCAGACCGCCGACGGCACACGCATCGAGATATTGGCCAATATTGGCACCGTCGAAGACGCAGAAATCGCCGCGGCGCAGGGTGCCGAGGGATCGGGGCTCGTCCGTAGCGAGTTCCTGTTCCTCGATCGCGACACCGCACCATCGGAAGACGAGCAGCACGCCGCCTATCAGGGGATCGCCGATGCGCTGGCGGGCAAGCCGGTGATCGTCCGCCTGCTCGACATCGGCGGCGACAAACCCGCCGCCTATATCCCCATCGCCCACGAGGAAAATCCGGCTCTCGGCCAGCGCGGCATCCGCGTTGCGCTCGCCCAGCCCGACCTGCTCGAAACCCAGCTCCGCGCGATCCTCCGCGTCGAGCCCGTCGGCCAGTGCAAGATCATGATCCCGATGGTCGCGAGCATCGACGAACTGCGCCAGGTGCGCGCACTCGTCGAGCGGTTGCGTAGCGAAATGGGCATCGCCACGCCGGTCGAGGTCGGGGTGATGGTCGAGACGCCCGCCGCCGCGATGACCGCCGACCTGCTCGCCGCCGAAGCCGATTTCCTGTCGATCGGCACCAACGATCTCACCCAATATGTGCTCGCGATGGATCGCGGCAATCCGGCGGTCGCAGCTGGGGTCGACGCGATGCACCCGGCGGTGCTGCGCATGATCGGCGAGACCTGCCGCCTCGCCACCGCGCGCGGGCGCTGGGTCGGGGTGTGCGGCGGGCTCGCCTCCGATCCTGCCGCGCTGCCGATCCTGGTCGGGCTTGGCGTCACCGAACTCTCCGCCGTGCCCGGCTTCGTCGCCGAGGCAAAGCAGATTGTCCGCACGCTGACCCTGATCGAAGCGCGCGCGCACGCCGAATTGGCGTTGCAATGCAAGTCGGCAGCCGAGGTTCGCGCGCTGGCCCGCGCATTCGAGGAGACACGGCGATGAGAAAGATGCTCGAAACGCTCCAGCCGCTCGGCCGCGCGCTGATGCTGCCGATCGCGGTGCTGCCGATCGCGGGCCTGCTGCTGCGCATCGGCCAGCCCGATCTGCTCGATATCGCCTTCATCTCGGCGGCGGGCGCGGCGATATTCGAAAATCTTGGCATATTGTTCGCGATCGGCGTCGCGGTCGGCTTTGCACGCGATGGAAATGGCGCTGCCGCGCTTGCAGGCGTCGTCTGCTACCTTGTCACCACCACCGGCGCGCAGACTTTTCTCGCGGCACCGCCCGATATCGGTACGGGTTTGCCTGAGGCGGCGGCGGCGCTGGCGGCAAAGAATTGGGCGCTGACCCAGATCGACAAACTCGAGGTGCCCATCGGCATCATGTCCGGCCTCATCGGCGGCAATTTCTACAACCGCTTCGCGACGATCGCGCTGCCCGAATATCTCGCCTTCTTCGGCGGCCGGCGCTTTGTGCCGATTGCCAGCGGGGTCGCAGGGCTGCTGCTCGCGGCGGTGCTCGGCTATGGTTATGCGCATATCAGCGGCGCGATCGATGCCGCGAGCCGGACTGTGGTCGAGAGCGGTGGCGCGGGGCTGTTCGTCTATGGCGTGCTCAACCGGCTACTGATCGTCACCGGGCTGCACCACATCATCAACAATGCCGCCTGGTTCGTCGTCGGCGATTTCGGCGGCGCTACCGGCGACCTGCGGCGCTTCTTCGCTGGCGACCCCAGTGCGGGGGCGTTCATGTCGGGGTTTTTCCCGGTGATGATGTTCGGCCTGCCCGCCGCGTGCCTTGCGATGTATCACGAGGCACGGCCCGAGCGGCGGAAAGCGGTCGGCGGCATGCTCTTCAGCCTCGCCTTCACCAGCTTTCTGACCGGCGTGACCGAACCGATCGAGTTCACCTTCATGTTCGTCGCGCCTTTGCTCTATGCGATCCACGCGCTGCTCACCGGCGTGTCGATGGCACTGATGAACGCCCTCGACGTCAAGCTCGGTTTCGGATTCTCGGCCGGATTGTTCGACTATGTGCTGAACTTCAGCCTCGCGACGCGGCCGTGGATGCTGCTGCCCATCGGCGCTGTTTATGCCGCGCTATACTATGGCCTGTTCCGCTTCTTCATCCGCCGCTTCGACCTCGCGACGCCGGGGCGCGAAAAGGGCGTGGTCGCCGAAACCGCCACGGCAACAGCGGGTGGCGCACGCGGAGGCGCCTTTGTTGCGGCGCTCGGCGGCGCGGCCAATCTGGTCAGCGTCGACGCCTGTACCACGCGCCTGCGCCTGATCGTCGCAGACAGCCTGGCGATCGACGACGATGCGCTCACCGCGCTCGGCGCGCGGGGCATCATCCGCCCGTCCGAAAAGGCGGCGCAAGTCGTGCTCGGACCGATCGCCGATCTGGTAGCCGAGGAAATCCGCGGCGCGCTGGCATGGAGCGGCGCTGTCGCTGCAGCAACACTGACTCCGGTAATTGCCGGCGGAACCGACGCTTCAGGGCTTCCGGCGGAGATCGTCGGCGCGCTGGGCGGCGACGCCAATGTCCGCACCGTCCATACGCTGCACGGCCGTTTCCGGGTCGAACTCGCCGATGCCGGACGCGTCGACGAAAGCGCGCTCGCAAGGCTGACGCACGGCATCGTCCGCCCGCGCCCCGATGTCTGCCATATCCTGATCTGAGTTCAGGCCGGCGACGACATCTTCATCAGCACGAGCCCACCCACGATCAACAGCGCGGCGCCGATGCGCATCGCATTCGCCTGCTCGCCGAGCACGAAGATGCCGACCAGAAACGCCCCGACTGCCCCGATCCCGGTCCAGATCGTATAGGCGGTGCCAAGCGGCAGCGATTTCATCGACAGCGAGAGAAGCGCGAAGCTCGCGATCATCGCGACGAGCGTGACGAGCGACGGGCCGATCTTCGAGAAGCCTTCCGATTGCTTCATCGAAAAGGCCCACACGACTTCTAGCACGCCAGCGATAGTAAGATAAATCCAGGCCATGACAGCCTCCGTCAAAGGCTGCCGGGCCGTCCCGGACTTGAAAGCCCGCGCGGAGCGCGGGCGAGGACGTGGCCTCTTTTTTGCGGCCTGGCAGGGGCAGTAGGACTCGAAGGACACATATAAGTAGTTGAAATATAATACCTACAGACCCGAAAAAGTGCGTCCTACCCCAACTTCGACCACCAATTTCATGGGCTGTAGTGGGACTTTCTGGGACGATTTCGGTTTTTTCGATCAGGCGATTCTGGCGTGCGACGAGCCGTTCAAAAGCGCATGACAGTGAGGTCAATTTGGGGCTGGTAGAAGCCCTTGTAGATCGTTGCGGTCGGCTAGTATGCGGAGCCGCCAGCACGCGAGGGCGGTTCCTCCCAATAGCCCATAGGATCAGCGATCCAACGTTCGACAGCCGATTCATACCATCCTGAACTATGGACGCTGAGCTTCATCTGGCGCGGAAAGCTGCCCTCAGCAATTTTGCGGTACAGCGCCGAGCGCGACAGGCCTGTTCGGTCCAGAACCGTTGCTAGGCGAAGAATCCGCTCGGTCATCGCAAATCACGTCCGTCGGCGCTGCTTGCTGAATTCGCGGTCGCTCTCGAGGAAGGCCCAGAGCATGTAGGGCACAAGGTCAGCCGGTTTCTCACTCTGGCCATATGCCGCCTCGTAGGCGGCCGCATATTCGGCGAGCGCCTGCTCGAGGTCCGGCATGATCTCGATGGTCAGTTTGACCGGCTTGCGAGCCGGGATTTTACCGAGCTTGAGGTCGGCCATCGTCACGACCTCCACGGCGCAAGCACAAGATCCTTGTACACAAATGGCGCGACCGAGCGAATGTCGAAAAGGTCGTCGACCGGAATGCCGCCGCGGGCCGGCCGGCCCTTCAGCACATGGGGATCCCTGCCGATGCTCCAGATCGGGCGAGCATCGGCTGCCGACAGGGCCGGATCGATCCAGCCGTGCAGCCCGAGGCGTTCCAGCTGGTCGTAGGTCACGCGCTGCCGCTCGGTCCAGAGCTCACGATAGAGCGGGCTGCGGCGCAGCCACTCCCAGGCGAACGCCCGCCGGTCCGAGACGAGAAGCGCGGCATAGGCTTCGGGCAAACGCCAGGACGCGGCGAGGCCGCCGGTCATGCCGTATATCCGGAATATTTTCGGAATATTTCCATGCGCAGACGATCGGGCAACGACGGGCCGGCATCAGCGGCGAGCGTGGCGCAGACTGGATCGGCGCAAAAGCGGCGGTGCGCCGGCCTTTTTCGGCCGGTGGCGCCCGAGCACACGCCCCCACACGCCCGCGGCGGGCCATCGGCGCCTCAGGCGCGGGCTATTCGGTGCCTTCGGCAAAATAGGCGCGCAGCCGGTGCGCGACCTCGGGCGCAATCTTCATCAAGGTGCGCCGCCCGTCGAAAATATCGGGCGTCCTCTCCAATATGCCCGCCTCGCAGAGGCGCTGCGCGAGCTTCATCGCGCTGCTCGTCGGGATGCCGGCGGTCGCGCAAAGCGACGACATCGACAGCTGCTGGCCCTTACAGGCGTGAATGAAGAGATCGATGAGCATGTCCCAAGCCGGTTCGCCGAACAATTCGGGGCTGCCGACCAGTTGGCGGCGCAGGATGCGCCGCCGCAACACCGTCTCGGCATTGCGGCATGCGCGGTCATTGGCCTCGTCCTCCGGCGCCGCGTCGCTCCGCAAGATGAACGAGGCCGGTTTGACGCGGCGTGCCCCACTTCTTCGGTCGCGGATGAGGTGATGAAGATGGGTCGCAGTGACGATGATGTGATCGAGGATCTCGATGTCGAGCGCACGTCCGATCTGGTCGAGCTTACGCGTCGCCTCGATATCGTCTTCGCTCGGCGTCGCATCGCCGCCCGGATGATTGTGGACGAGAATCACCGACGCCGCGTTATGCTCAAGCGCGCGCCGGAAGATCGTCCGCGGATAGATGGCGAGATGGGCGAGTGTCCCACATTGCAGCTGTTCGTCGGCGATCAACCCCTGCCCCGAGTCGAGAAACAGGATGCGCAGCCGCTCGTCGGGAAGCGATCCCATCGAGGCGATCAGATAGCGGCGCAGACCGGGATCGAACGGGTCGATCCGTTCCGTGCGAAGGGCGGCCCCCATTCCCTCGATCATCGTGTCGCGCAGGCTCGCCAGGAACGCGCCCACTTCGGGCCAGTCGCCGACAACGCCCGCAATCCGCTCGGCGGTTTGAGACCAGAGGCGCCCAAGGCTCCTGAATTCGTCGAGAAGGACGCGCGCTATGAGCTCGCAGTCGTCCGGCGCGATCGCCGCGACAAGCCGTGCCAGCACCGATCGTTCCCATTCACCCGCAGCCGCTTCTGGTGCCGCCAGGTTGCGACGATGAGAAGTGGCGGGAGTAGCCAGGACGCAGACACCTGCATCGTCAGATAGGCCGCCGGATGCACCGACATGTCCGCTGCCTTGCCGACATGCGCCATGAGCGGAAGGAGTTGGAGTACCGCCGCCAGCATCGGCCAGAAACGATGCGCCGTCAGCGCAAGCGTGACACTCGCTGCCGCCGCCGCGAGATCGATCGCCAAATGCCCCGCATCGACCGACGTGAAGCGCGGCGGAATGAAGAGATGAAGGATCTGGTCCGCCGCCGCCATTGCGACGAGGATCAGTGCCATCGCCCGCTCGGGGCCGCCCCCTTTCCGGAGGGCATATACGAGAGCCGCCAGCAAGATCGTCAGGAAGATTGCGATCCGAACCATCGCGTCCAATGACCATGCCGGCGGCCCCGCGTCAATTGTCAGGAGGCGGCCGCCGTCGCACCTTGTCCAACGTCCGCGATCGCCGGGCATTCGTGGAGGTCGAGCCCGGCGGTCTCGCGTGCGATGTCGGCCAGTTCGCCATGGATGCGTAGCGCATCGCCGCTGGCGCCGACGAGCACCGTCTGGAGCTTCGCGATGCGATGGATGGTCGACTGCGCCTTGACGGCCGGGACGCCCGGGGTGTCGCGCCGCGCGGTGACGACGCTGGTCATGAGCGACGAGGCGGCGATGAGAGCATCGTCGATGCGCGCCTCGGTGGCGGGCACCTGGTGCTGAAGGCGGGCGGCAGTGAGGTTGATGGTATCGGACATGACTTCTCCTTTGCCGGAAGCGCGGGCTCCGGCGTTCGTTCGATCGGATGTGAGAAGGATCAGCCGGAAACGAGCCGCGTGAGCGTCTCTGCAATCCCGAGGCTGCCGAGCAGGAAAATGATCACGGCCGCAAGTACGGTCGCCATGATCGTGAGCCTGGCCGAGAGCCGGTGGTCATGCCTCCAGATCTTCCCGGACGGGGCGCCTTCTTCTGAAAGCCGGTCCACCGATTTGCTGGTCTCGCTCAAATCGAAAACATTCGAAGGGGCATCGTCTGAGAAGCCGGATGGCACGAGCGTCGCTCCATCGGGAAGCTCCACCGGATCGTATGCGATCCGGTCGTATATCTGCCGAAGGCGGGCATAGCGAATGGCCGTGTCGCTGCGATCGCTCGCGCCCAGTATCTGCCGTGCCGCGGTGATCCGCTGGTCGACCGTATATTTCGAGATGCCCAAGGCGCGCGCGATCTGCTTCGACGTCTTGTGTGCGAGCACAAGATCGAGACAAGCCCGTTGCTTGTCGGTGAGCCGGTCCCAGCGGACACGATCATCGGTGGTAGAAGATTGCGACCCTTCCATCATGTCAGTTTGGTTACATCGCGCTCGCGCACAAGTCCCTTTTTGACATGATATTTCATGTAAAAGTCCGACCTCGCGCTGGACGTATTCGGATGCAACTTGATCCGCGCTTGAGCTGGTCTTTAGATGTTCGCTGAAGAGCTGGCGGCCTGTTCGCAACACTGGGAGGCGTGACCGGCAGGAAAACTGCACGGCCAGGAATCAGATGGTGTTCCGAGGAAACGCGGCGCCGGTGCAGGCTGCGCGACCCCGTCCACACCGGCAATCGCGTCGCGCCCCCGGTTGTGCGGATGCTCGCGGCCTTCGGCGAGCGTCAGGACCGGCGCGAAGCAGGCGTCGCTTCCCTCGAGCAGATCGCACCATTCGGCCTGGGTGCGCGTGCGAAACGCCTCGGCAAGACGGCGCCGAAGCTCGGGCCACGCCTTGCGGTCGTTCTGCGCAGGGAGATCCGCTCCGGCCAGTCCCATCTTGTCGACAAGAATGGCGAAGAATTTCGGTTCGACGGGGCCGATCGCGACATGGCGGCCGTCGGCGGTTTCATAGGTGTCATAAAAGGGTGCGCCTCCGTCGATGAGGTTGGTGCCGCGCCCGCCTCCCCAGGCTCCCATCTGGGAGAAGGCATATTGCATCGTCAGCAGATGATTGACGCCGTCGACGATCGCGCCATCGACGACCTGCCCCTTCCCGCTCGCCCGCGCGTGGGTAAGCGCCGCAAGCAGGCCGATCACGAGATAGAGCGACCCGCCGCCGAAATCACCGACAAGGTTGAGCGGGATCGTCGGCGGCGCGCCCTCGCGGCCGATCGCATCGAGCGCGCCGGTGATCGCGATATAGTTGATATCGTGCCCGGCGCTCGGGGCGAGCGGCCCCTCCTGCCCCCAGCCGGTCATGCGGCCGTAGACGAGCGCCGGGTTTTCGGTTTCGAAGCTTTCGGGGCCGAGCCCGAGCCGTTCCATGACCCCGGGGCGGAAGCCCTCGATAAGCATGTCGGCGCGTCCGATGAGCGCACGGGCCACGCCAAGGCCCGAAGGGTTCTGGAGATCGATCGCGATCGATCGCTTCGACCGGCCGAGGAGATCTTAGCGGGTCGGGAAATCGACCCCGAGGCCCGATTTTCCGGTGCGGTCGATCCGGATCACCTCGGCGCCGAGATCGGCCAGAAGCATCCCGCAGAAGGGCGCGGGACCGATGCCCGCCATCTCGACAACACGGCATCCTGCCAGCGGCCCCATCGCTTCATCCTCACATGTGAACTGATTTACTAAATCATTTCTGTGAGGAATTTGCCTCTCGTTGCAAGCCTTAAATCCGAGGTTCGGCGTCCGTTCGCATTTCCCGCCGCCGAACAGGCGGCGGCGGGTGCGATGCGACACGAGTGACCGGGCGCCTCGGCCTGGCCGGGCGGCAGGAGCGAGGAGCGGCCCTAGAAAGAATAGCCGACCTTGGCACCGAATATCCGCGGCTGACCGGGATAGTCGCTTGCGGTCGAACCGAGCGCAAACACCGTGCGCCGATAATCGGTGCTGAGGACATTGGTCACGAACCCGGTGACCTTGAACGCGCCGAAATCGACACTCGCGCGCAGGTCGAGCAGGCCGTAACCATCCTCGCCGGCGAGGCTCGACGCGCCGCCATAAATCGGATTGGCCTCCCCGGGTTCGTGGAAGAAGTCGCTGAGCATCGCATAGTCGGCCCGCAGCATCAGCTGCGAGTCCGCGCCCAGCGGGAGGCGCCATTCCGCCCCGATGTTGAGCGTATGCTTCGGGGCGCGGACAAGCCGGGTGCCCGAATAGATCTGCGCCGGTGTCGGCGTCGTCCCCGGCGCATTGGTGGTGTAGGTGTCATATTTGGCATCGAGATAGCCATAGGCGACGCTGACGTCGAAATTTTCGCTCGGTCGCAGGACCAGCTCCGCATCGATGCCGTTGACCTTCGAGGTCGCGGCATTGTCGATCAGCGATGCCGCCGCGCCGCCGCCGAGGTCGACGATGCGGGAGACCTGCAGATCGGTGTAGTCGTAATGGAAGGCGGCGAGATTGAAGCGCACGCGCCGGTCCATGAACTCCGATTTGAAGCCGACTTCGTAGGTCGTGATCTCTTCTGGCGAGAACAGGACATTGGCTTGCGCGGCCGCAAAGGGCACATATTGGAAGCCGCCCGATTTGAAGCCCGTCGAGTAGCTTGCATAGACATTGACGTCGGACGAGAATTTGTAGGTCAGGACCAGACGCGGGTCGAACGAGGTATAGACGGCGCTGTTGGAAACCGAGAAAGGCGCCGTGATCAGCGGGGCCGCGTCGGTCGTCGTGCCCGACTGGACCGCGCGCTTCTCGTCGCGGGTGTATCGCGCGCCGACGGTGACATCGAACTTCTCGCCGAGATGCACCGTGGCCTGGCCGAAGGCTGCATAGCTGTCCGACTTGAAGTCGGCGATCGTCACGTCGGTGGCCGGCGTCCCGGCCGCCGCGCGGACCGCGCTGTCGATGCCGAGCTGGAAGGTGTCGATGCGCAGCGACTTGTCGTGATAGTAGAAGCCCCCGATCACCCAGTCGACCGCGCCGCCGAACGACAGCGCACCGTCGGGGTTCGAGGCCAGGCGGAATTCCTGGGTGAGCTGCTTCGAACGCTCGCGGCCGAGCTGGTCGAGCACGCTTCGCGACGAGCCTTCAAGGTCGCGCGCTTCGTCGGTGGCGAGCTTGCGATAGCCGGTGATCGAGGTCAGCGAGGCGAAGCCGAGATCGAACTCGCCGCGCGCAATATAGGTCTGTGCTTCGCGATCGAGCCTCGGGTCGACGGAGACATAGCCGCTATTCCCTCCCGGATTGACGATGGGGGTCCGTCCGGGGGCACCGAGGAAGATCGCAGCGGGGTTGGCCGGGGTCCGCACGCCGGTGACCGGATTGACGATCGGACCGCTGCCGCGGTTGAAACCGGCGAAGGCCGCCTCGTCGCCATCGGTCGTATATTCCGCGGTCAGTTCGATGCGCACCGCATTGCTGGGCTCGAACGCCAGCTTGGCCCGGCCGCCCGTATTGTCGATGCCCTGGAAGGTCGTGCCGGTCGTGAGATTGGTGAGATAGCCTTCGCGATAGTCGCGCCACCCGGCGACGCGAAACTGGACCGTGCCGCTGCTCGTCAGCGGACCGCCGACGGCGCCGAAGACATTATAGCCCTTGTAGTTGCTGACGCCTGCTTCGACCTGCCCCTCGAAGCTGGACGTCGGCGACTTGGTGATGACGTTGATCGCCCCGCCGATCGTGTTGCGTCCGTACAGCGTGCCCTGGGGACCGCGCAGCACCTCGATCCGCTCGACGTCGCGCAGCGAGGCAAAGGAACCGCTTGCGCGCCCGAGATAGACGTCGTCGACGAACACCCCGACCGAGCTTTCCGAGCCGGGATCGAACGAGCGTGTGCCGATGCCGCGAATATAGAGCTGGGGTCGCGTCGCGCCGAAGCTGCCGAAGTAGAAGCTCGGGACGCGCGGCGCGACGGTCGAAATGTCGGTGATGCCCTGGCGCTCGAGCTGCTCGGAACCGAAGGCGCTGATCGCGACCGGGATATCCTGCAGCCGTTCCTCGCGGCGCTGGGCGGTGACGAGAATTTCGTCGAACCCGACACTGTCCTGTGCCGTCGCCTCGCCGTCGGTTGCTTGCGCCATCGCCGGAACCGCCCCCAACAGCGCCATCACCAAAATAGACGCACCCGCGCCCCGCATCGCTCTTTGCATCGTCTCTCCCTTCACGCCGGCGTCGTTGGCCGACCTCGCCGCGCCGCCCCTCGCAGGTCGACTTCGACGCCCTGATAACTGCACCGGTGAAATAATGCAAGAATTGAACAATCAAATAATTGCACTGTTGAATTTCTGGCATCTATGGCACAGTCACGCCGGGAGAGGACGGGTATGGGCAAGGGTGACAAGGCGACAAAGGTTTCGGCCGAAGGCACGGCTGGCGACGAAGAGTGGCGCACAAGCCTCGGGGATCTCCTGTCTTTCTACTATCCCATGCACTACCGGATCGGGATCGACGTCGAGACGGTGATGGGTCAGGGCCGCATATCGCGAAAGCAGGGCACGATCCTCTGGCTCATCCATTCGCGCGCCGACAAGGACGGATGGCTGCGCCGCAAGATCATCGAGAAGCGGCTTTCGGCCTGGTTCGAAATCAGCAATTCGAGTGTCTCGAACCTCCTTCGCGAGCTCACGCGCCCGCCGCTCGAACTCGTCAAGCAGATCGAGAACCCGACGTCGGGCCGCGAAAAGCTCGTGAGCCTGACCCCCGAGGGCCGCGCTTTCCTCGACGAGTCCATCCGCCGTTCGATCGACTATCTGGGCACGCATCTCGAGCATATCGACCAGACGCAGCTCGACCGCGGCATCCAGTTCTTCAAGGTCGCGTTTCAGCCGCTGAGCAGCGACGCGCCGCCCGCCGACACCGACACGTCCGACTGATCACATCCGGAACACGCCATAGTGCGCCGGATCGTCGATAGGAGCGTTGAGCGCCGCCGATATCGCGATCCCGAGCGCGTTGCGCGTCGCCACCGGGTCGAGAATGCCGTCGTCCCACAATTCGGAGGTCGCGTGCCAGGCGCTTGCCTTGTCGGCATATTCGGCGAGGATCGGCTCGCGGATGGCCGCCGCCTCGGCCTCGCCGAGCTTGCGATCCTCGCGCGCGCGCTGACGCATCTTGACCTCGGTCAGCACATTCGCGGCCTGTTCGGCGCCCATCACACCGACCTGCGCCTGCGGCCAGGAAAAGAGAAAGCGGCTGTCGAACGCCCTGCCCGCCATCCCGTAGGTCCCCGCGCCATAGCTTGCGTTGGCGTTGACCGTGAACTTGGGCACGCTCGCCCCCGACACCGCCATGATCATCTTGGCGCCATCCTTGGTGATGCCGCCGCGCTCATAGTCGCGCCCGACCATGAAGCCGGTGATATTCTGGAGGAATAGCAACGGGGTGCGATCCTTGTCGCAAAGCTGGATGAAGTGCGTTCCCTTGAGCGCGCTCTCCGAGAAGAGCACGCCATTGTTGGCGAGAATGCCGACCTTGTAACCCCAGATACGCGCGAAGCCGCAGACGAGCGTCGTGCCGAAGGCCGGTTGATATTCATGAAAGCGGCTGCCGTCGGCGATCCGCGCGATCACCTCGCGCATGTCGAACTGGGTGCGCGGGTCGCGCGGCAGGATGCCGTAGAGCTCCTCGGGATCATAAGCCGGGGGCTCGGCGGCCGCCTCGTCGATCCGGGACTTCGGGCGCGGCGCGAGCGAGGCGAGGACCTCGCGCGCGAGCGCGATGGCATGGGCTTCGGATGCCGCCGGATAATCGGCGACCCCCGAGACGCTGGTGTGCATGTCGGCGCCGCCGAGCTCGTCGACGCTCACCACCTCGCCGGTCGCGGCCTTGACGAGCGGCGGCCCGCCGAGAAACACCGCGCCGGTGCCGCGCACGATCACCGAATAGTCGCTGAGCGCGGGAATATAGGCGCCGCCTGCGGTGCAATGCCCCATCACGATCGCGACCTGCGGAACGGCGAGCTTCGAGAGGATCGACTGGTTCCGGAAAATGCGCCCGGCATGATAGCGGTCGGGAAAGAAATCGGCCTGGAGCGGCAGGAACCCGCCAGCGCTGTCGCACAGATGGACAACGGGGAGCCGGTTCTCGATCGCGATATCGAGCGCGCGGACGATCTTTTTCACCGAATGCGGATACCAGGCGCCGCCCTTTACCGCCGGATCGTCGGCGCGGATCATCACCTCGCGGCCGCCGACGATGCCGATCCCGGTCAGCTGACCCGCCCCCGGCACCTCTCCGCCATAAGCGCGGCCCGCGGCCAGGGTGGAAAGCTCGAGGAAGGGCGTTCCCGGGTCGAGCAGGGCATCAAGCCGCTCGCGCAGCCTCATCTTCCCCTGCCGCGCGAGCCGCTCGCGATCGCGTTCCGGCCGGTCATCGCGCGCACTGCGCTGCCGTTCGGCGAGGTCGGCCGCAATGGCGCGGTGGTGCGCGGCGTTGGCCGCAAAGTCGGCCGAGGCCGTCGAAATCCTGCTGATGATGCGCCGCATGTGTCAGTCCTTCGGCGTGATGGTGGCGAGCGGCGCGCCGCGATCGAAGCCCTGCCCGGCCGCGACATGCAGAGCGAGGATTCCGTCCGCCGGCGCGCGCAGCGTCGTTTCCAGTTTCATGCTCTCGATCACGAGCAGAGGGTCGCCCTCGGCGACGTCCTGGCCCTCCGAAGCGATCAGGCGCACGACGACGCCGGGCATGGGCGCTGCGACGATATTGTTGCTGCCGCCTGCCGCAGCCGCCTCGTGAAAGGCAACGGGATCGACCCAGGCAAGCTCATGGATCTGGCCGCCAAGATGAACCCACAGCCGGTCGCCGTCGCGCGCATAGGCGATCGGCCAGCGCTCGCCGCCAATATCGAGCCAGTCCGCCTCGAGCGACACGAGCCGACCGTCGGCGAGCCTTGGGCCTTTCGACAGCGCGAGCGGGGCGATTGTCTCGCCGATGCGCAAATAGCCCTGCATCAGTTGCGCCACCTTCCCATTGCCGCATGCCTGTCGGGGACCGCGTCGAGCGCGGCGCCGACGTCGGGGATGACGAGCGCCGCAAGCGCGGTCAGCGCATCGATCGTCTCGGTGCTCGGCGGCGGCTCGGCAGCCAGCCCGGCTTTCTCCGCGATGAGCCCGGTATGCATGCGCCCAGCCGCGACATCAGGATCGGCGAGCAGGCGGCGGAGATAGTTGATGTTGGTGGTCACCCCGAGGAGGGTGAGACGCGCGAGCGCACCGTCCATCGCGGCGAGCGCGGCCGCGCGATCGGCACCATGGACGATGAGTTTTGCGATCATCGGGTCGAAGGCAGCATGCACGCGTTCGCCTTCGATGAGGCCAGCATCGAAGCGGGCGCCAGCGGGCGGGACGAGGCGAAGCACCGGTCCCGTGGTCGGCGTGAAACCGGCCGCGGGGTCCTCGGCATAGATGCGCACCTCGATGGCATGGCCTGCACGCATGAGACCATCCTGCGCCACGGGCAACGGATTCCCCGCGGCGATCGCGAGCTGCTGTTCGACGAGATCCACGCCGGTGATCATCTCGGTGACCGGATGCTCGACCTGGAGCCGGGTGTTCATCTCGAGGAAGTAGAATTCGCCGCCGCCGCCATAGATGAACTCGACCGTTCCCGCGCCGCGATAGTCGCAGGCGCGGGCGATGCCGGCTGCCGCCTCGCAGATGCGCTGGCGCTCGGTTTCGTCCAGCGCCGGCGACGGGGCCTCCTCGACGATCTTCTGAAAACGGCGCTGCAGCGAGCATTCGCGCTCGAAAAGATGCAGCGCGCCGCCCTTTCCGTCGCCGAGGACCTGTACCTCGATATGGCGGGGATTTTCGACATAGCGCTCGATGAACAGGCGCCCGTCGCCGAAATAGCGCTCGCCCTCCGACCGGGCGGTCGCGATCTCCTCTTCGAGCGTATCGAGATCGCGCACGATGCGCATGCCCTTGCCGCCCCCGCCCGCCGAGGGCTTGATCAGCAGCGGCGCGCCGACCGCGCGCGCATGCGCCGCAAAATTACCGGGGTCGTCTTCCTCGATCACTGACGGCGCGACGGGAAAGCCGCGCTCCGCAACGAAGCGGCGGGCCGAGATCTTGTCGCCCATGAGATCGATCGTCTCGGGCGCCGGGCCGATCCAGACGATTCCCGCGGCCTCGACCGCGCGCGCGAAGGCGGCATTTTCGGACAGAAAGCCATAGCCCGGATGGATCGCCCCGGCACCCATCGCCTTGGCCGCCGCGATAATCGCCGCGCCGTCGAGGAAGGCCGCGACCGGCGTATCGCCCTCGAGCATGACCGTCTCGTCGGCGAGCGCCATGGCCGGGGTCCAGCCGTCGACCGGGTGCGCGACGAGAAGCGCGCGCAGCCCTTCTGCCTTCACCGTGCGCAGGATGCGCGCCGCGATCTCGCCGCGATTGGCCACGAGCACGCTGCCGAAGGGATAGTCGGTCATGGTGTCACCGTGAGGCGGACGGGACGGGCAGATCGCCGAGGCGCATGCCGCCGTCGCAGTCGAGGATCGTGCCGGTCACATAGCTCGCGGCATCGCTGCACAGAAAAGCGACAGCATCGCCGACGTCGCTTCCGCGCCCGAAATAGGGAAGCGCCAGCGCCGCCTGCACGCGATCGGCGAGATCGCCGTCGCCCGTCAGCCGTGCCAGTCCTTCGGTACCGGCAATCGGCCCCGGCGAGACACCGTTCACCCGAATGCCGTGGGCGCCCCATTCGAGCGCGAGGCATTTGGTGAGCATGTCGACGCCGGCCTTGGCGGCGCAGGCATGCGCCTGGTTGCGCATCGCGCGCTGCGCCTGTGGCGCCGAGATCGCAACGAGCGACGCCCCTGGCGTCGCGAGATGCGCGAAAGCGGCCTTGAAGACGTTGAAGGTACCGATGAGGTCGATCTCGACGACGGTGCGAAAGCCGTTGGCGGACATCTCCTCGGCGGATGCGAAGAAATTCCCCGCGGCGCCCGAGACGACGATGTCGATCCCGCCGAGATGGCGCGCGGCCTGCCCCGCGACATCCTCCATCGCGGCCGTGTCGCGCACGTCGCCTGCGATCCCGATCGCGTCGAGACCATCGGCGCGAAGCCCCTCCGCCGCCGCCGCGATACGCTCGGGCGTCCGGCTCGCGACGACGAGGCGCGCGCCCTGCTCGCCGAGCCGTTTCGCGATCGCGAGATTGATCCCGCTCGATGCGCCCACGACGAGCGCCCTCTTACCCGACAAATTCACTGTTCCGTTGTTCCTCGATTATAGGGACTGGGCCGATGGGTCCAAAGTTCGCCCGAAAGCGCGCCGCCGCCGTCGATGACCAGCGTGGTGCCGGTGATGAACGACGCGGCCGGGCTCGAAAGAAAAGCCACCGCCTGCGCGACCTCCCAAGGGTCGCCGCTGCGTCGCTGCGGGTTGGCGTTCGCAAAACCGGCGCGCGCCGCTGCCGGATAGACGTCGAGACCGGGGGTCTCGATGAGACCGGGGGCGATGCAATTGACACGAACCCCATGCGGAGCCCATTCGACCGCCGCGGTCTTGCTCGCGTTGATCACCCCTGCGCGCGCGGCACTGCTGTGGATGATGCCGGGCATGCCGCGTTCGTTCGATGCCACGATGTTGACGATCGAACCCGGGCGCCCCGTACCGATCCAGTGCGTCGCGGCGGCCTGCATCATGAGCCAGCTGCCGGTCAAATTGGTCTCGACGACCGCACGCCAGCCTTTCGGCACGATGTCCGCGGCCGCCTGCGGATATTGGCCGCCGGCGTTGTTGACGAGGACATCGAGCGATCCGAAGTGGCCGACGACCGCTTCGAACAGGCGCTCGACCGCCTCCTCGTCGCGGATGTCAGTCGGCAGCCACAGCGTGTCGATCCCGTGCGCGGTCATGTCGGCAGCCGCCTTCTCGAGCCGCTCGGCCGAGCGGCCGCAGATCGCGACGCGGGCGCCGAGCCGGCCGAAGAGCCAGGCGATCGCCATGCCAATGCCGCTCCCGCCGCCCGAGACGAGCACCGTGCGGCCAGCGAAGAGATCGGGGGCAAGCGCATGCGGCTCGCGCGCGAGCCGGTCCGCCGCGATGCGCGCGGCGCCGCTCATTTGAGAAGATCGGCCGCGATGATGAGCTTGCGCACTTCGGTCGTCCCGGCGCCAATCTCCATCAGCTTGATCGAACGGAAGAGCCGGTTGATCTCGCTTTCCCAGATATAGCCGGTGCCGCCATGGATCTGCACCGCCTCGTTGAGAACACGGTTGGCGGTTTCGGCGGCATACATCACCGACGCCGCGGTGAGCGCATGGATGCGTCCGCGTCCGCCCTCGCCATGCGCGATCGCCGTACATTCGGCGAGCACCTGGTAAGTGAAGCTGCGCATCGTCTCGATCCAGACGAACATGTCGGCGAGCTTGGCCTGGATCATCTGGAAGCCCGCGATCGGCTGGCCGAACTGCTCACGCGTCTTGGCATGTTCGATCGTGAGCTCGAGTGCACGCTCGCAGATACCGAGCATGATCGGCGAGATGATGGCGCGCTCGAGATCGAGCCCGCTCATCACCACCGCGACGCCCTGATTCTCCCCGCGGAGCCGGTTGGCGGCGGGAACCCGGCACTCTTCGAAGACAAGCTCGGCAGTCTGGCTGCCGCGAAAGCCCATCTTCCTGAGCTTTTGCGCGACCTTGAACCCCGGCGTATCGGTTTCGACGACGAAAGCGGATATCCCCTTGGGCCCGGCTGCCATGTCGGTTTTGGCATAGACGAGGACAGCGTCGGCGACAGGACCGTTGGTGATGTAGATCTTGCCGCCGTTCAGGACATAATCGTCGCCGTCGCGCCGCGCGGTCGTGCGCATCGAGCCGAGCGCGTCCGACCCGGCGCCGGGCTCGGTGAGGCCGAGCGCCCCGATCCATTCGCCGCTGAGCAGCTTCGGCAGGAAGCGCGCACGCTGCTCGTCGCTGGCATTGGCATAGACGTTGCCGAGGCAGAGATTCTCGTGGACGACCCAAGCCAGCGCGAAGGCGTGGTTCGAGCGGGCAAATGCCTGCGCAACGAGGCCGGTCGTAAAAATGTCGGCGCCCGTCCCGCCGAGTTCGGCGGGCACGCTGATTCCAAAATAGCCGAGCTTGCCGAGCGAGCGAAAGACCGCGTCGGGCCACCATTCGTCATCGTCCATCCGCGCCGCGAGCGGCCGCAGTTCCGAGCGGGCAAAACGGTCGGCTTCGTCGAAGATCTGCTGATGCTCGGGCGACAGCGCCGTGCTCCACGGCGCCATATCGACTGCATGGCTGGCCAAAATCTTCTCCCCGATCCGTCTTTTGCTGTCGGACCGTCTCCTATGCAAGATTGTTCAATATCGCAAGTGTTCAAAATTTGCATAATCTGCCGCGCCGCGCATAATGCGGGAGAATCGAAAAGAATCGGGAGAGAGATATGACGGCATCGAACTGCGCCTCCGCGCTCGCGGGAGCCCGGTCATGAACCCGCAAGTGGTAGCGCAGAGCGCGCCGGACCGCGCCGCAACAATCATGGCCGCAACTGGCGAGACGATGACCTATGGCGAGCTCGACAGTCTCGCCCGCAGGTTCGCCGGGCTGCTGCGGAGGCTCGGGTTCGGACCGGGCGATCATCTCGCCATGATGATCGACAACGAGATCATGTACCACCCGGTGGCATGGGGCGCCTGGTATGCGGGGCTCTATTTCACGCCCGTCAGCACGCGCCTGACAGCAAGCGAAGTGGCCTATCTGGTCGAGGACAGCGGATCGCGGATCGTCATCGCCTCGCCCGCCCATGAGGGTCTGATCACCGAAATCAAACCGGGGCTGCCGCAGGTCGCGCACTGGATTCTCACCGGTACGGGAGCGGGAGTAACATCATCCTTGCGCACCCTGATCGAGACCGAGGCCGAACTCGCGGTCGGGCCGGCCGATGCCGTCGGCGC
>Ga0209257_1000406_pt1 | contig 83846 bp, 94 predicted proteins | sample AraplaCvi_mCL_r2_FD_184277 | JGI IMG/M metagenome (GOLD analysis project Ga0209257, IMG submission 184277) | Arabidopsis root microbial communities from North Carolina, USA - plate scrape MF_Cvi_mCL_r2 (SPAdes) (version 2) | ecosystem: Host-associated > Plants > Roots > Endosphere | place: USA...
CGGCCAGGATGAGGGTGCGGCGGATCATGTGGGCGCTCCTTCCCAGAAGACGTCCTCGAATTCGGGGCCGTAGATGTCGATGAGTTGCTCGCGCTTCAGGCCGTCGGACGGGCCGTCGTAGACGACCTTGCCGGCCTTCAGCGCCACCACGCGGTCGCAGTAGCGCAGCGCGTAGTCCACCTGGTGCAGGGTGACGAGGACGGTCAGGCCGTCGTTCTTGTTCAGCTCGCGCAGGATCTCCATCACCCGGCGGGCCGAGACGGGGTCCAGCGAGGCGACGGGCTCGTCGGCCAGGATGATTTTGGCCTTCTGGACCAGGGCGCGAGCGATGGCTCCGCGCTGCTGCTGGCCGCCGGACAGGGTGTTGGCGCGCTGGGTGGCGTATTCGGCCACGCCGAAACGGTGCAGCGCCGCCATGGCCGCCTGCTTGGTCTCGGCGGGCCACATCCCGAGCGCGGCCTGCCAGAAGTTGATCCGGCCCAGCGATCCCAGCGCCACGTTGGTGAACAAGCTGAGACGGCCGACCAGGTTGAACTGCTGGAAGATCATGCCGATCCGCGTGCGGGTCTTCCGCACGTTCGAATCGATCCGCCCGTCCTTCTGGACCGGACCGTCGAAGGCCACGATCTCGCCGGGGCCGGCGTCGATGGTCTGCAGCGCGCTGATCGAGCGCAGGAGGGTGGATTTCCCCGACCCGGAGGGCCCGATGAGGGCGATCATCTCGCCCTTCGTAGCCTCCAGCGACACCCCGTCGAGGGCGCGGCGCTGGCCGAAGGTCTTGGAGACGTTCCGTATCGACAGAACGGCGGCGTCAGGCATGAGGATTGTCGGAGCTTTCCCGTAGTAGCCCGGCTTCATGGCATGCCGCCGGTGTTCCGGTCTAGCGCGCTTCCCGACGAAGTGGGGCGGCGGAGAACCCGGGAGTCGGAAACCCTCGCGGCGGCCGTGCGGACCCATCGCGCACATCAACACTTTACATCGCCGTCCATTGTCCCTATTTCCGCGCCTTCCGGCGGACCCGATGTCCTCAAAAGCGCTGCTAACGCCGGACTTGGTTCAACAATCCGTTGGGGGTTGCGTGAGGTGCATACGTACCATACGCCCCTGGACCTTGTCCGTGAGCGGTCTCCGGAGCGTCCTGTCGCCTTTGCGCGGCCGGATGCTGTGGCCGTAGCGGCGCGCTGGTTCCAGGACAAGTTTGAAGGCGACGTTTTCTACGCTGTGAAGGCGAACCCTTCGCCGTGGGTCATCGAGGCCCTCGTCAAAAGCGGTGTGAACTCGTTCGACGTGGCGTCGGTCCCCGAGATCGAACTGGTCGCCCAGTTCGCTCCTGGCGCACGCATGGCGTTCATGCACCCGGTGAAGAGCCGCAAGGCCATCGCCGAGGCGTATCAGCGCTATGGCGTGAAGACGTTCTCGTTCGACACCCACGAGGAACTGCAGAAGATCCTCGAGGCGACGGACGGGGCGAAGGACCTCACGCTGATCGTTCGCCTGGCCGTGCAGGCCGAGGGCGCTTCGTACTCGCTGTCGGGCAAGTTCGGCGTCGACGCGCATGACGCGCCGTCGCTGCTGCTGGCGGCGCGGCGGGCCACCCAGGGCAAGATGGGCGTGTCGTTCCACGTCGGCAGCCAGTGCATGCGGCCCACGGCCTATCAGGCGGCCATGGCCCAGGCGAACCGCGCCATCGTACGCGCCGGCGTCATGGTCGACATCGTGGACGTGGGCGGCGGCTTCCCGTCGATCTACCCCGGCATGGTACCGCCCGACATGGCCGACTACACCGACAGCATCCATCGCGGCTTCGCCGAGATGAGCGTCCACGAGGACACCGAGCTGTGGTGCGAACCGGGCCGGGCGCTGGTGGCCGAGGCTTCCTCGATCCTCACCAAGGTCGAGCTGAAGAAGGGTGACGCGCTCTATCTGAACGACGGCAGCTACGGCAGCCTGTTCGACGCGGCGCACGTCAAATGGCCCTTTCCGGTGAAGCTGTACCGGGGCGAAGGCGAGACCGCGCATGAAGTGGAGGGCCCCCTGAAGCCCTTTCGTTTCTACGGTCCCACCTGCGACAGCCTCGACCACATGCCGGGCCCCTTCTGGCTGCCGGAAGACATCCAGGAAGGCGACTACATCGAGATCGGGATGCTGGGCGCCTATGGCGTGGCGATGAACACCCGCTTCAACGGCTTCGGCGACGCCGAGACCGCGATCGTGGGCGACGCGCCGATGGCCTCGATGTTCGGCCTCGCCGGCCGCTCGATCCGCCTGCCCCGCGAAGAGCGGGAGGAGGAACGCAAGGTCGTCCGCTTCTCGCGTCCGAAGGGCCGCGCCGGCAAAAGCCGCCGCAAGCGGTAACAACTGACGCTTTTGAAGTGTTATAGGCGCGGCCGGTCGCTCCGTCCCGGTCGCGCCTTTCTGTTTTCGACGGGCGATCAAACCCAAAGGGAACTTTGAGAATGAACGCTCCCGTTCAGAACACGAACCGCAAGGCCGAACTGCTGGCCAACACCGTCGAGCACGTGGCGATCGACCAGTACGACGCCCGTCCCGTCATCGACGCCATGCGCAAGATGAGCTTCACCAGCCGCGACACCGCGCGCGCCGCCGACATCTGGTCGATGTCGCTGGAGGACGCCGACTGCTCGACCTGGCTGACGCTGGCCGGCTCCACCTCGGCGGGCGGCTGCATGCACATCTACCGCGACATGCTGAAGTACGGGATGATCGACGTGGTCGTGGCCACCGGCGCCTCGATCGTCGACATGGATTTCTTCGAGGCCCTGGGCTTCAAGCACTACCAGGCCCAGTCGAACGTGGACGACCGCGACCTGCGCGAGCTCTACATCGACCGCATTTACGACACCTACATCGACGAGGAAGAGCTTCAGAACTGCGACGGCACGATCTATGAGATCTGCGAGCTGCTGGAGCCCCGCCCCTATTCGAGCCGCGAATTCATCTACGAGATGGGCAAGTGGCTGGCCGCCGGGAACGCCAAGAAGCCCGACAGCCTGATCGAGGTGGCCTATCGCGAAGGCGTGCCGATCTTCTGCCCCGCGTTCGTGGACTCCTCCGCGGGCTTCGGCCTGGTGAAGCACCAGGTGGAGCGGATGAAGGCGGGCAAGCCCTACCTGACCATCGACGCCGTGGCCGACTTCCGCGAGCTGACCGAGATCAAGCTGAAGGCCGGCGCGACCGGCCTCTTCATGGTCGGCGGCGGCGTGCCGAAGAACTTCGCCCAGGACACCGTGGTCTGCGCCGAGATCCTCGGCCACGAGGTGGACATGCACAAGTACGCCGTCCAGATCACCGTGGCCGACGTGCGCGACGGCGCCTGCTCGTCCTCGACGCTCAAGGAGGCCTGCTCCTGGGGCAAGGTGGACGTGACGTGGGAGCAGATGGTGTTCGCGGAAGCCACCACCGTCGTCCCGCTTATCGCCTCCGACGCCTGGCACCGCGGGTCGTGGAAGCAGCGCAAGAAGCGCCGCTGGGCGGACCTGTTCGCGAAGGCCTAGGCCCTAAAATCTCGATCGTCATGGCCGGGCTTGTCCCGGCCATCCAGAAGCACCGACGCTGCGGGGATATGTCAAACCTCGGCGTGTCTGGATCCCGGGACAAGCCTGGGGATGACGATCAGACATGGGTTGGCGCTGCGCCTACTCGCAGAAGATCCTGACCTTCGTCCGCTCCTGGTCCACGTCGACCGTCAGCTCGGAGAGGTGTTCGACCAGCTCTTCCAGGTTCTCGGGCCGGAGCTGGTTGATGTCGAAGGGGATGCCCTGCTTGTGCATGGCGGCGTTCACCTCCTCGCGGGCCTTGGGCGGGATGAGGCTGGTCAGCCGCACCCCGGCGCGCAGCAGCTGCATCGGCACCCGGATGTTCACCTTGGTCGGGCCGTCGTCGCCCGGCTCGTCCGTGTCGACGGCGATGCGCAGGTACTTGGCCATCGCGCGGTTGGCCGGATAGCCGGGGTCGGCCGCGGCGCCGGAGGGGCCGGGACCCCGGTCCAGGGCCGCGAGCAGGCGTTCGGCTTCGTCGGCGGTGATCTTGCCGGCGGCGAGCATGTCGAGGATCGAGCGACGGTCGTCGTTCATGGGGCGGCTCCTAGAAGATCCGGATGCGGATGCGCGCATCGTGGGTGTCGACGTCGACCACGGTCCCGCCCATCGAGGTCAGGACGTGGCCCAGGCCGACGACGGCGGCGTAGGGGTTCATGCCACGCAACGGCGGGGCCACGGCCAGCAGCGGCGCCAGCAGGAAGGCGACCGGCGACAGCGCCCAGAACAGCGGCGTGAGCGGCAGCCACAGGCCGATCCGCGTCAGGCGGGCGGTCTCCGGGCGATGCCGTCGGGCGCGCATGGCCCGGCCCTGCATCGCCGCGAGATCGCCGCGGCGCATCATCGCCGGCAGCGTCACCGGCGTCCCTCCAGCTCGGCCACCGCCTCGTCGGCGCTGATCTCGCCGCGGCCGAGGCGCTCCAGCACCTCGCTGCGGCTCGGGCGGGGGTCGATCTCGACCATCTCCAGGGCCGCCGCGATGCGGTTCAGCCTCGCCTTAACGGTCGGGTAGGAGACGCCGAACACGTGCTCCATCTCCTTGATCGAGCCGTGGCTGCGAACGAAGGCCGCCACGAACACCTGATCCTCGGCGGCGAGCTGGGCCAGTTTCGGCAGCTCGAACGCGCCCTCGACGGCGACGCCGCGATCCGCCAGCCGCACCCGCTCGACCACGATGGGGCGGCCCTGGGTGAGCTCGGTCAGCGCTTGCCAATCCTGTTTCTTCGCGTTGTCCATGATTAGAACATAAGTTTCTTAATCACCAAGTCAAGTTTCTTAAGTTGGAAAGTTCGCGGCGCGCGCGCCGTTGCCACGGCGGCGCAGCTTTGCGACACCGGAGGCTCGGCTTTTGGGAGAGCGGTCATGCGGCTGAAACTGGTGGTAGCGGCGGTTTCCGCCATCGGCCTTCTGGGCGCGGCGGAGGCCCCGACGAAGCCGGCCACCGCTCCGGCGGCGATCACGCCCTACCTGACGGCCGAGGACGTCGACACCTACAAGATCCTGCCGCCGGCCCCGATCCCCGGCACGACCCGCTACGAGGCGGACCGCACCATCTACCTGCAGACCCGCAAGCTGGAGGGCACGCCCCGCTGGCAGATGGCCAAGGACGACGACAACTCCTTCGGGATCATCAAGGGGATGAGCTGCGCCCTGGGCGCCGAGCTGACGCCGCAGAACGCGCCCAAGACCTATGCGATGTTCGCCCGCGTCGGCCGCGACGCCAGCGCGATCACCAACCGGCCGAAAGACATCTACCAGCGCAAGCGGCCCTACCTGATCGACGAGGGCAATATCTGCATCGCCAAGTCGGACGCCCTGGCCAAGAGCCCGGATTATCCGTCGGGCCACAACACCTGGGGCTGGACGGTCGGCCTGCTGCTGTCCGAGATCGCGCCGGATCGCGCCACGCCGATCATGTCGCGCGCCCGGGCGTTCGGGGAAAGCCGCCTGGTCTGCGGCGTCCACAACCTGAACTCCGTCTATATGGGCTGGGCCAACGGCTCGATCCTGGTGGCCGCCCTGCACGGCAAGGACGCGTTCCGCAAGGACCTCGAGGAGGTCCGCAAGGAAGTCGCCGCCGTCCGGAAGACCGCTCCTGCCCCCGACGCGGCGAAGTGCGCCGCCGAAGCCGAGGTGGTGGCGCAGAGCCCCTACTGAGGCCGCACGGACCCCGGCTTTCGCCGGGGTGAGCCGCTACGCGCTCAGATCCCCGCGTACCACTCGTAGCCCCGGTCGGGCCAGAAGCCGCCCTGGCCGCGGCCGATACCGTCGAGCGAGGCGACCGCCTCGACGCGCATGACGTACTTGGCGTGCTTGTAGCCCAGCTGGCGCTCGACCCGCAGGCGCAGGGGCGCGCCGTGACGGACCGGCAGGGTGGCGTCGTTCATCTGGTAGGCCAGGATGGTCTGCGGGTGGTAGGCGTCGACCAGGTCGATGCTCTCGTAGTACTGGCCCGCCCCGTCGGTCGCCGCCGGGTCCAGGGTGTCAGCGCAGTGGAAGACGATGTAGCGCGCCTCCGGCTTCAGCTTCGCCCGGTCCAGCAGCGCCGAGAGCCGCGCGCCCTTCCACTTGCCGATCGACGACCAGCCTTCGACACAGTCGTGGCGGGTGATCTGGGTGCGGGACGGCGCCGCGCGCACCTCGGCCAGGCTGAGCGAGAGCGGCTGCTCCACCAGGCCGTCGACCACCAGGCGATAGCCGGCGAAGTTCCCGACCAGCAGGGCGAGGTAGGCGGGGTCTTGCGGCCGCATGGTGCCGTTGGGCTTGAAATCCTTCGAGATGTCGGCCGGCGTGAACTCTCGGGCCAGGGCCTTGCGGTCGGTCACCAGGCGCTGGGCGCCCTGCGTCCATTTCTCCGCGACCTTCAGCACGCCGGTGAAGGTCGGGTTGGCCGTCAGCCGGTCGCAGCCCGCCAGCCAGAGCGAGCCCAGGGTCGCGCCCACGCCTGCGAGCCAGCGGCGGCGGTCGAGGCTCACGCCTTGTCTCCTTCGACTTCGCCCGCGACTTCGATCGCGTAGCGGCCGGTGATCATCGAGCGGATGTTGTTCCAGAACCCGGACGCCACGACGAGCACCAGGTGAACGAGGATGAAGATGACGATGGCGCTGGCCGAGAGGAAGTGGATCGACCGCGCCGACTGACGGCCGCCGAACAGGTCGATCAGGCCGGGCAGGGTGGCGTTGAAGCCCGGCGACATCGAAAGCCCGGTCAGCACCATCAACGGCAGCAGGACCACGACGACCAGCAGGTAGGTCAGCTTCTGGATGACGTTGTAGACCCGGGCCTCTTCGCCCTTGGGGAACTGGAAGCGCGCGTGGGTGGCGACCTCGTGCAGGACGTGGCGGAGGCGGAGCTGGTCGCGGGTGGGCAGCAGATCCTTGCGGACGTGGCCGCCGACCAGGCCCCAGAGCCAGTAGACCAGCCCGTTGATCACGAAGAGCCACGCGAAGAAGAAGTGCCAGCGCCGGCCGTCGGCGAGGGACCGGTAGCTGGGGATCGTCGCCCAGCTCGGGAAACCGCGCTGCTCGCGGGCGCCCTCCCGCCCGGACCAGCCGAACAAGCCGGTGGTGTCGAAGCGCCGGTCGCCGAGGGTGGTGATCCCGCGGGGCTCGCCGCCGATCTCCTCCTTCTTCATGGAGATCCAGGGTTCGGCGAAGGTCGACTTGGCGCCCCAGTACAGGGCCGGATGGGCGTTGAAGATCTGCAGGCCGCTCATCAGCAGCAGGCTGACCGCCAGTACGTTCAGCCAGTGGGTGATCCGGGTCACGCCGGAGTGGCGGCGGACCAGCACCTTGGCGGGCTTATCGGCCATGACGTCCTCCCGGCCTGCAATGTGGGGCGCCGCGGGGCCCGTGGCGAGCCCACGAGACGGCATCGGAACGATACCCCGGGCGGCGGCGCTTTCTTGTCGACGACATTCGATGGAGCTTCGCCATGGGCGCCGAGAGAACCGCGAACGATGACAAGATTCAGGCCGAGGGCCGCAAGGACAACGCCGCCCAGCACGTGAACGCCGCTGAGCCGAACGCCGGAGCCGAGCGCTATCCGCCCGCGCGCCGGGACGACGCGGTGGAGAGCCCGGCGGGCGAGCGCCGCAGCTTCGGGGGCGTCGAGACCCCGGAAACCCGCCGGGGTGCAGGCGATGACGACCCCGATCCGTCCGTGAACCAGGGCCACATGGGCCCCGGCGGCGACCCCGCCGAGGGCAAGCGCTAGCCCGCGCGGACGAACCGTCTAAGCTCCCCGCCGCAAAGCGGGGAGTTCGGGCGTGGCGGAAGTGGAAGTCTGGCGTGGCGGCGTGGCCAACTGGGAATGCGACCAGATGGGCCACCTCAACGTCGGCTTCTACGTCGACAAGTCGATGGAGGCGCTGGCGGGCTTGGCCGCCGAGGTGGGCATGCCGGGCGCGTTCGCCGCCAACGCCGAGGCCACCCTGGTGGTCCGCGAGCAGCACATCCGCTTCCTGCGCGAGGCCCGGCCCGGGGCGCCGCTGCACATCACCGCCGGCGTGATCGAGATCGGCGAGGCCGACGCCCGCCTCATGCTGCTGATGCACCATCAGTCCGGCGAGCTGGCCGCCAGCTTCCAGACCGTGGTCGCCCACGCCACGGCGCGCGACGGCCGCGCCTTCCCCTGGCCCGACCGCATCCGCGCGCGCGCCGAGGCGCTGCGGGCCCAGGTTCCGGAGAAGGCCGCGCCGCGCTCCATAGGCTTGGCGCCCGTCGAGACCATGGCCAGCGTGGCGCGGGCGAACGAGCTGGGGCTGCGCCGCACCGGCCTGGGCGTGATCGACGCCCACGACTGCGACGCCTTCGGGCGCATGCGCACCGGGACCTTCATGCACCGGCTGTCGGACGGCATCCCGCACTTCTTCGAGGGGCGTCGGCCGGGGACGGTCGATACGGACCGGAAGGTCGGCGGCGCGGCGCTGGAGTACCGGCTGATCCACCACGCCTGGCCGCGGGCCGGCGACCGGCTGGAACTGCGCTCGGGCTCGGCCGGCGGCGACGCCCGGTTCCGGCGGCTGGTCCACTGGCTGCTCGACCCCGACACCGGCCGCCCCTGGGGCAGCGCCGAGGCGATCGCGGTCTCCTTCGACCTGGAGACGCGCAAGGTCATCAGCCTGTCGGACGAGGAGTTCGCGCGCGTGGAGGCGGACGCGGTGAAGGGCCTGGGGCTCTAAGCGCGCCTAGCCGGCCATCTCGGCCAGCACCTCACGCACCAGATCCGGCCGCTCCATGGGCAGGAAGTGGCTCGTGCCGGGGATCAGGTCGACGCGGACCCGGCCGGTGGCCTCGAGTTCGGCCCGGCCGTCGTCCAGCCGCGCCGTCGAACCGACCTCGGCGCGCAGGATGCGGATCGGGCAGCGCGTGGCGCGGAAGGCGGCCCAGGGGTCGTAGTTGTGGGTGCGGAAGTTCGAGGCCTCCCAGGCCGGCGTGCAGGTCAACGTCACCTCGCCGTCGCCCGTGTCGTGGAAGCCCCCCTCCACATAGTCGGCCAACTGCTCCGGCCCCCAGGTGCGGAAGGCGCCGCGGCCGGTATAGGCCTCGACCACCGCCGCCTTGCTGGGGAACGTCGCCCGCCGCCGCAGCGCGCCCTCGGCCAGCGGACTGTCGGTCAGGTCCGACGGAGCCAGCCCCGGTGTGAAGATCACCGGGTCGAACAGCGCCAGAGCCTTCACCCGCGCGGGCTGCGCCGCCGCGGCCAGCAGGCTGGACGTGCCGCCCATGGAATGGCCCGCCAGGACGACCGGGCCGTCGGTCTCGGCGGCCAGCAGGGCCAGCAGGTCTTCGCGGAACTCGGTCCAGCCGTCGCGGCCCTCGATCACGGTCGGCAGGCTGGACGCGCCGTGGCCGCGCATGTCCACCGCCAGGATCCGCAGGTCGCCAGCCAGCGGCCCCAGGATGGTGCGGTAGGTGCAGGCGTTGAAGCCGTTGGCGTGGGAGAACACCACGTCCACCGGCCGCTCGGGCGGGCCGAAGTCCAGCACCGCCATCTCGCCGCCGCGCGCCGGCAGCGCCACCCGCCGCGCCCGCGGCTCATAACTGACCATCGCATCCATGGACGCTTCCTATCGCGGTGACGCCGCGACAGGAAAGCCGATCAGGCCGGAATGGGCGTCGCGGCCGGTTCGTCGTCCTTGCGGCGGATCATCAGGGCCGCGCAGGCGGCGACGATCCCGAGGAAGCCCGCGATCACGAAGGCCTCCAGGTAGCGACCCTGGACGTCGCGCAGCAGGCCGGCGCCGAAGGCCGCCGTGGCCGCGCCCACCTGGTGGCCGAAGGCGATCCAGCCGAATACGATCGGGCCCTCCCGCTCGCCGAAGCTCTCCGTCGCGAGCTTGACGGTGGGCGGCACCGTGGCCAGCCAATCCAGGCCGTAGAACACCGCGAAGATCGACAGGCTGACCAGGTCGAAGGCGAGGAACGGCAGGGCCATCAGCGAGAGGCCGCGCAGGGCGTAGTAGACAAACAGCAGCTTGCGCGGGTCGTAGCGGTCGGTGAGCCAGCCGGACGCCGTGGTCCCCACGATGTCGAACGCCCCCATGGCCGCCAGCAGGGCGCCCGCCTGGACCAGCGCCAGGCCCTTGTCGCCGCAGAACGAGATCAGGTGCGTGCCCACCAGGCCGTTGGTGGTGAAACCGCAGACGAAGAAGGTGGCGAACAGCAGCCAGAACGCCGGGGTGCGCGAGGCGCGCAGCAGGACCCCGAGCGCCAGGGCGACCGCGTCCTGCGGGCGGCCCTTCGGCGGGGCCGGTTCGAGCTCGGCGGCGCCATAGGCCGGCTGGCCGATGTCGGAGGGCCGCTCGGGCATCAGGAAGAAGACCAGCGGGACCAGGGCCGCGGCGACCAGCGCGACGGCGATGACCACCGGCCGCCAGCCGCCGGTCTCGGCCAGAGCGGCCATGCCGGGCAGGAAGATCAGCGAGCCGGTGGCCGTCGACGCGCTGAGCAGGCCCATCACCAGGCCCCGGCGATGGAGGAACCAGCGGTTCACCACCGTCGCGCCCATGGACAGCGCCACCGCGCCGCTGCCGAAGCCCGACAGCACGCCCCAGGTCACGACGTAGTGCCAGGGCTCCGTCATGAAGAGGCTGAGCGCGGTCGAGGCGCTCATCAGGACGAGGCCGGTCAGCAGGGTGCGCTTGAGCCCCAGCGTCTGCATCAGCGCCGCGGCGAACGGCCCCACGAGGCCATAGAGGAAGATGCCGACCGCGGCGGCGGCGGACAGGTGACTGCGTTCCCAGCCGAAGGCCTGGTGCAGCGGGGTCAGCAGCACGCCCGGCGCCGAGCGCAGCCCCGCGGCGGCCAGCAGGCTCAGGAAGGTGACCGCGGCCACCACCCAGGCGTAGTTCTGGCCGAACGGCCGTCGCTGTGCTACATTCATGTGACTGACCGGTACGGCAATTTCGGGATGGCTTTCAATACGTACCGGTCTGTAACAAGGCAAGCTGCAAAATGGCCAGAAGTTCTAACGACACCCCCAAGGCCGCTGATCGGATCCTGTCGACCGCCCGCGAGCTCTTCTACCGCGAGGGGACGCGGGCCGTCGGGGTGGACGAGATCGTCTCGCGCGCCGGGGCCACCAAGCCGACGCTCTACCGTGCCTTCCCCTCCAAGGACCGCCTGATCGCCGCCTACCTCGAGGCGCAGGGCGACGGGTTCTGGGTCTATTTCGAGAAGGCGGTGCAGAAGCACCCCGACGACCCGAAGGCGCAGATCCTGGCCTTCTTCGACGAGTTGGGCGAACGGGCGACGAAACCCGGTTACCGGGGCTGCGCGCTCACCAATGCGGCGGTGGAATACCCGGCCGCCGACCACCCGGGCCGCCTGGTCTCGGTCGAGCACAAGCGCGGCCTGCGCGAGCGGCTGCGGGAGATGACCCGGGCCATGGACGCTCGGAAACCGAAGAAGCTGGCCGACGCCCTGCTGCTGCTGATCGAAGGGGTCTACGTCTCCAGCCAGCTGTTCGGGAAGGACGGCCCGGCCGCCGCAGCCAAGGGCGCGGCCCAGGCGTTGATCGAGGCCCAAACCCGCCCCGAACCGGAGTGAGATGATCCCGCCCGACAGCTTTCCTTTGGCGACCATCGGCTACGAATCCGCGCCCCAGGCCAAGGTGATCGAGACCCTGAGGGCCGCCGGCGTCGAAGTCCTGATCGACGTGCGCGCCATAGCCGCCTCGCGCCGCGCCGGCTTCTCGAAGGGCCTGCTAGCGGCCAGCCTGGAGGACGCGGGCATCCAGTACGTCCACCTGCGCGCCCTCGGCACCCCCAAGGAGGGCCGGATGGCGGCCCGCAAGGGCAGGACCGCCGAGATGCGCGCGATCTTCGAAGCGCACCTGGCCGAGCCCGCCGCCCAACTGCAGCTGGCCCAGGCCATCGAGATCGCCAGGACGAAGAAGGCCGCCCTGCTCTGCTACGAGGCCGACCACCGCGGCTGCCACCGCTCCATCGTCGTCGAGCGCATGCAGGAGGTCGCCGACTTCAAGGTCGAGAACCTGCAACCATCTACACTGTAAACGATCCCCTCTAGCCTTCCGCACCGTCCCCGCGCGATGATCCGGTCAAAGGGAGCACGCCATGAACGCGCCGGCCGCCATCGACATCACCACCACTGACTGGACCTGCTTCGACGTCTCGATCGACGACCACGTCGCCCACATCAAGCTGAAGCGCCCAGAGGCCATGAACACCATGGTCCGGGCGTTCTGGAACGAGCTGCCGCAGATCGTCCGCGACATCGACGAGAACGCGCGCGCCCGCTGCATCGTGATCTCGTCCACCGGCAAGCACTTCTGCGCCGGCATGGACCTGGCCGTGTTCCAGGGCGGCGGCTCCACCTCGGCGGCGGCCTCGCAGGACCGCCACGTGAACGCCGAGGCCATGCGCTACCACGTGAAGCTTTTGCAGGACGCCTTCTCGTGCCTGGACGAGGCGCGCATGCCGGTGATCGCGGCGATCCAGGGCGGCTGCGTCGGCGGGGCGGTCGACATGACCAGCGCCTGCGACATCCGCTACTGCACGACCGACGCCTTCTTCGTGATCCAGGAGATCAACATCGGCATGACCGCCGACGTCGGCACCTTCCCGCGCCTCTGCAAGCTGATCCCCGAGGGCTGGGTGCGCGAGCTGGCCTACACGGGCCGCCGCCTGCCGGCGCACCGCGCCCGCGAGATCGGCCTGGTCAACGAGGTGTTCGACAGCCACGAGGAGGTGGTCGCCCACGCCCTGGCCACCGCCCGCGAGATCGCGTCCAAGGCGCCGCTGGCCGTCACGGGCTCGAAGGTGATGATCAACTACGCCCGCGACCACACCATCAAGGACGGCCTGGACTACATCGCCGTCTGGCAGACCGCGATGTTCTCAGGCCCGCACATGGCCGAGGCCTTCAAGGCCAAGGCCGAGAAGCGCGACGGCGACTTCCCGGACCTCGCCCCGCTCCGCAAGGAGATGTAGCCGCACCATTCCTCCCCCGTCGGGGGAGGGGGACCACGAAGTGGTGGAGGCGGTCCTCAACGGCCGTGGCTGACCCCCTCAGTCGGCATCCGCCGAAAGCTCCCCCAGCGGTGGAGCAATTGAGGCGTCTCAGATTTCCAGCTCGGCGCCGGTGAGGTCGCAGCCGGCGATGCGGGCGCCGTCCATCTCGGCTTCCAGGAACCGGGCGCGGGGCGCGTGCGCGCCGCGCAGGTCGGCGCCGCGCAGCGAGGCGCGGGAGAAGTCGGTGCGCACGAAGCGATTGTCGCCGATGGCCAGCGGGCCCATCTTGGCGCCGCGCAGGTCGGCCCGCGCCAACTGGGCGCCGGTGAAGCGCGCGCCGCGGAGGTCGGCCTCGCGCAGGTTCACGCCCCGGAAGTCGCAGCCGGTCAGGTCCGCGCCCTGCAGCTGTACGCCCTCGAGGTCCATGCCGAAGAAGATCGACTTGGGGGCCGATAGGCCCGACAGCCGGCGGCGCTTCAGCGTCTTCATCGGCCGGAAGTCGACCTCGAACAGCTTCATCACCTTGCCCTGGCGGCCGGCGCTGTCGCAGAAGTGCTCGTGCTCGGCCATCACCTCGGTCAGCGACTTATCGTCGATGTAGAAGATCGGCGGCGGCGCGCGCAGCACGTCGGTCAGGTCGGCGTCGTCCAACCGCGCCTGGCTCAGGTTCACATTGGTCAGCACCGCGCGCTTCATCGAGGCGCCCGACAGGTCGGCGCCCCCCAGGTCCGCTCCCGACAGGTCCGCGCCGTCCAGCACCGCCCGCATCAGCTTGGCGCCGGTGAGGATCGCGCCCGAAAGGTTGGCGTCGGTGAAGTCGCTGCTCATGGCGACGGCGCCGCTCATCTGGGCGCCCTGCAGATTGGCGCCGGACAGCACGGCGTAGTTCAGCTCGCCCGGCCGGTGCTCGTGGCGCAGGATCCGGAAGCCGTCCAGCTTGTCCTGCAGGGCGATCCGGCCCTCGCGCAGGTCGCAGCCGGCCAGCTCGGCGCCGGCCAGGTTCGCGCCGCGCATGCACGCGCCGCGCAGGTCGGCCCGCTTCAGGTTGATATGCCGCATGTCGGCTTCGCGCAGGTCGGCGCCGAACAGGATGGCGCGTGACAGGTTTGCGCGCGCCAGGGTCGAGCCCGACAGCTTGGCGCCCGTCAGGTCCGCGTCGCGCAGGTCGACGCCTTCGAGGCTGCAATTGGCGAGATCGGCATAGGTGAGATTCAACCGCCGCCCGCCGGCCCGCCCCGCCAGATAGCGGTGATGGGCGTCGAGCGCCTCGCGGAGCGCGTGGGCGTCGAGCGCCGTATGATGCTGTTGCGGTTGGGACGACATGAGGGCCTTCGCGTTCACCATGCCGCCCACGACTTTAAGGATGCGTTGCGGGACAACCTTAAGCGAACATTCTTTGCAACTGTCAGTGGCAGAGCTTCAGAGCCACCCGCGCCTCTTGAACCAGAGCACCGGCAGGGCCGCGGCGATCACCATCATCACCAGCGCCATGGGGTAGCCCGCCGCCCAGTGCAGCTCTGGCAGGACGTCGAAGTTCATCCCGTAGATCGAGGCGATCAAGGTCGGCGGCATGAACACCACCGCCACCACCGAGAAGAACTTGATGATGCCGTTCTGCTCGATGTTGATCAGCCCCAGCGCCGCATCCAGCAGGAAGGCGATGTGCGACGACTGGTAGCCGGCGTGCTCGGTCAGCGACTGCACGTCGCGCTGCAGGGTCTCCAGGTGCGCGCGGCACTCGGGATCGGCGGCGATCTCGGTGGCCAGGCTGGCGTAGCCCAGCGTCCGGGCCAGGCTGACCAGGCTCTTGCGGGTGATCGAGGTCACCGACTGGGCCTGCGAAAGGTCGGTCAGCAGCGGGCGGAAGTTGCCGCCGGGCGGCCGCTTGAAGATCGCGGAGGACGCCAGCTCGACCTTCTCCCCCATGTCCTCGAGGGTCTTGGCGAGGCGTTCAACGATGGCGTCCAGCAGGCCCAGCAGCGTCGCGGTCCCGCTGCCGAAATCCCCTTCGGGCGCCCGTTCGGAGAAGACGGTGAAGGCGCGCAGGTCCTCATAGCGCAGCGTCACAAGCAAGCCCTTGGCCAGGACGAAGGTCACCGGCGTGCCGTGCGGGGTCTCCTCGTGGCTGCGCGCCAGGAGGGTGGCGGTCATGAAGGTGCCGCCGCATTCCTGGTAGAGCCGGCTGGAGGGCTCCAGCGCCTGCATCTCTTCGACGGTGGGGAGTTGCAGCCCAAGCGCGGCCTCGACGGCCAGTTCTTCCGCCCGCGTGGGCTTCAGCAGGTCGATCCAGAGGACGTCGGGATCCGGCCGCCAGCCCTCGCCGGCCTCCTCCACCTTGGCGGCGCGCTGTCCGCGCCGAAGCACATTCAGCATGGCCGAACCTCCGCGCGCCCCTTGTGGGCGTGCGTCGGCGGCAGCGTCAACGGGGCGCCTTGCAGGCGGACGCTACTTGTTGGTGGGCGTGTCGTTGCGCGTGGCGGCCGCGATCAGGGCCGCGATGCGGTCCGTGGAGTCGGCGGCCTGGCTCAGGACGCTGAGGGCGCCCTGGCCGGGACGCACCGCGCCGGCCATCTGCGAAGCGGCCGACTGGGCCACCGCGATGGCGCCGTTCTGCAGCTTGCTCATGCCCGAGGCCGCCATCACCCGCGCGGTCGCGTCGGGATAGATGAAGCCGTGGGTGGAATAGGTCGAGCCGCCGAGGTCGCGATTGGGGTCGTACCAGACCTTCACCTGGCTCCAGTCGCCGGAGGGCGAGACGTCGATGACCGTCACGTCCTTCTCGACCTTGCCGCGCGAGCCCTCGATCGGGCTCCAGTTGGCGTGGGTGATCTGGACGACGCGGTCGGTCAGGACCTGGCTGACCACGGCCACGTGGCCCAGGCGCATCCGCGCGGTCGGCTTGAAGCACAGCACCGCGCCGGCGCGGGGCTGGAATCCGGTCTCGTACTTGCCCGAGGCCTGGTTCCACCAGGTCCACGCGTCGCCGAAGATCTGGATGCCGGAGATCAGGCGCGCAAAGGGAACGCACTGCCAATAGGTGTCGGCCACCGCCCCTGCGGGCGTGAAGGCGACGAAGGCCGCGGCGGCCAGGGAACCCAGGAGGGCCCGCGTCCGTTTGAGCATGCTTCGGTGACTCCCCGACACTACGAGTGAAGGGGTAACCGTATCTGTCTTGAGTGAAAAGAGGGTTTACGCCGCGCGGCGGGATGTCGCGCACGGTTTATCCACAGCTCCACTCAGGCATGATGGCGAACCCCGGCATGCGGACGCCAGTCGATCCCAGCAAAAACCTAGTGTTCACCCCGTCGCGAAGAAAACTATTGGCCGCGTCCCTGCGGAAAACTCGTATTGATCCCGCGATTAACTTGCATTCGGCCCCTTCCTTAATCTCCTGTAATTTTTTTTAATCTTCGCCTCACGACGCCGTAACAACCCGAAATAAGAGGTCGGGCGCATGGCAAGGGTGTTCGCCGAGACTCGCCTAAGAGGAGAATTTCCCCGTTCACAGACCCGTGAGCGGCCAAGTCATGCACAAAAAAGCGGCGAGGCAGAATACCGCACGGTCATGCTGGCCATACGCGTAGAAATCCATAGATACATGTACGCGCAAACCGGAGAGCCGACATGGATATCGCCGCCCTCGTGACGGACCCGACCGCCTGGGCCGCCCTGGTCACCCTGATCGTCATGGAGGTGGTGCTCGGCATCGACAATCTGATCTTCATCTCGATCCTGTCGAACAAGCTGCCCGAGCATCAGCGGGCCCAGACCCGCCGGATCGGCATCGGCCTGGCGCTGGTCATGCGCCTGTTGCTGCTGTCGACCCTGGCCTTCATCGTCGGCCTGACCCAGCCGGTGTTCTCGCTGCCCTTCGAGGGCCCCATCGGGGAGCATGGCGAGCCGCTCTTCGAGTTGGCGTTCTCCTGGCGCGACCTGATCCTGATCGCCGGCGGTCTGTTCCTGGTCTGGAAGGCCACCACCGAGATCCACGAGAAGGTCGATCCGCAGGAAACTCACGGCGTCATGGACACCAAGGGCAGGATGATCACCAACGTCGGCGCGGCGATCTTCCAGATCATCCTGCTGGACCTGGTGTTCTCGATCGACTCCATCCTGACCGCCGTCGGCATGACCGACCATCTGCCGATCATGATCACCGCCGTGGTCATCACGGTCGGGATCATGCTGGTCGCCGCCGACCCGCTGGCGAACTTCATCAACCGCAACCCGACAGTGGTGATGCTGGCCCTCGGCTTCCTCCTGATGATCGGCGCGGTGCTGATCGCCGACGGCTTCGGCGTCCACGTGCCCAAGGGCTACATCTACGCGGCCATGGCCTTCTCCGCCGGCGTCGAGGCGCTGAACATGCTGGCGCGGCGCAAGAAGCCGACGGTCGCGGACAAGACGCTGCATTGACAGGGTCATTGCTGCCCCGTTGGGGGAGCTGTCGGCGAATGCCGACTGAGGGGGTCCTCAACGGGGTGGAGGAAGCCCCCTCCGTCGCCTCCGGCGACACCTCCCCCAGCGGGAGGAACTTGAGCTACAGAAAACTGTACGGGTCGATGTCTATGGCGACGCGGATCTGGCCGGGCGGGCGGACCCGGGCGCGCCAGGCGGCCATGTAGGCCGAGAGGTCGACACCGCGGTCGGCGCGGACCAGGAAACGCTTCCGTCGCCGGCCGCGGATCAGGCCCAGCGGCGCGTCGGCCGGCCCATAGACCTCGACCCCCGGCGTATTGGGCGCGGCCTGCGCCATCCCCTGCACGAAGGCCTCGAGCTGGCTCATGTCCGGCCCGGAGGCGATTACCGCGGCCAGCCGACCGAACGGCGGCAGGCCCGTCAGTTCGCGCTCGGCCATCTCGGCAGCGACGAAGGCGTCGCGGTCCTGGGCCTGCAACGCCTGCATCACCGCATGCTCGGGGGCGTAGGTCTGCAGCAGCGCCTTGCCGGGCCGCTCGCGCCGTCCCGCCCGGCCGGTGGCCTGGGCCAGCAGCTGGTAGGTCCGCTCGGCGGCCCGCAGGTCGCCGCCACGCAGGCCGAGGTCGGCGTCCACCACGCCCACCAGGGTCAGGTTGGGGAAGTTGTGCCCCTTCGCCGCCGCCTGGGTGGCGACCAGGATGTCGATCTGCCCCTCGGCCATGGCCTGCACCATCCGCCGCGCCTCGCGCGCGTCGAAGACGGTGTCCGACGAGAACACCGCGATCCGCGCCTCGGGGAACAGGGCGCGCGCCTCCTCCTCCACCCGCTCCACCCCCGGCCCGATGGAAACCAGGCTGTCCTTGGCCCCGCAATGCGGACAGGCCGCCGGCTTGGGCATCGAGAAGCCGGTGAGGTGGCAGACAAGGCGGCCAGTGTAGCGGTGCTCGACGAGCCACGAGTCCGTATCGGGCGCGGTCATCCGCTGCCCGCACGCCTTGCACAGCACCAGTGGCGCATAGCCCCGGCGATTGAGGAACAGCAGGGTCTGCTCGCCCCGCGCCCAGGTCTCGGCCATGGCCGCCACCAGCGGCGGCGACAGCCAGCGGCCATGCTCGGGCGGCGTCTCGCGCAGGTCGATCAGCTCGATGTCGGGCAGGCGCGCCGTCCCGTGCCGGGCCGACAGCTTCAGCCACCGGTAGCGGCCGGCCTCGGCGTTGCGCAGGGTCTCCAGCGACGGCGTGGCCGAGGCCAGGATCACCGCGGCGTCCTCGATCCGTCCGCGCACCACCGCCAGGTCGCGCGCGTGGTAGATGAAGCCGTCCTCCTGCTTGAACGAACCGTCGTGCTCCTCGTCGACGACGATCAGCGTCAGCCGGCGAAACGGCAGGAACAGCGCCGAACGCGCGCCCACCACGATCCGGCACTCACCAGAGGCCGCGCCCTCCCAGACCCGCCGGCGGGCGGGCGGAGCGACGTCGGAGTGCCACTCCCCGGGCTGCGCGCCGAAACGAGCGGCGACGCGGGCGATCACCGCCTGGGTGAGCGCGATCTCGGGCAGCAGGATCAACACCTGGGCTTCTGGGTCGGCGGCCAGGGCCGCGGCGGCGGCCTCCAGGTAGACCTCGGTCTTTCCCGAGCCCGTGACCCCGTCCAGCAGCGTCACCCCGAAGCCGCCCACGGCGGCCTTCAACGCCTCGGCCGCGGCGGCCTGGCTGGCGCTCAGCGCCGCGCCGTGAAGGCCGAGGTCCGGCGGGGCGAACCGCGCCTCGGCGACGACGTGCTCCAGGGCCAGGACGCCCTCGTCCACCAGCCCCTTCACGACGCCGGACGACACGCCCGCCGCCCGCGCCAGGTCGGCCGGCGGCATGGGCGCGCTCGCCGCCGCCAGCACGCGCGTACGCGCTTCAGTCGGCCGCGCCGGCTGGACGCCGGTGGTGCGCACGACCCGGATCGGGCGGGGTTTCGGCGCCCGGGCCCCGCGCAGGGCGATCGCCAGCGGCCCGCCGGGGGCGTCCACCGAATAGCGCGCGGCCCACTGCACGAACTCGACCGTCCCCGGCGGCAGGCGCGGATCGTCCAGCCGTTCGGCCACCGGCTTCAACGGGCGATTGCCGCCGAGCGCATCGCGCAGCTCGGTGACCACGCCGCGGATCAGCCGCGGCCCCAGCGGCACCGCCACCTGGTCGCCGGGCTCCAGGCCCATGCCTTCCGGCTCGGCGTAGTCGAACGCCTCGGGCAGCGGCATGGGGATCAGGACGGAGGCGATGCGGCTCATGGTTTGAGGATCAGGCCTTCGCAGCTACAAGCGGCCCCGACAAGTGCCAGAATGGGCAAGCTCCAAGGTCAGATAATGCAGCTCTTCCTCGACACCACCGACACCGCCGTCCTCAAGGACCTGGCCGCCACCGGCCTGGTCGACGGCGTCACCACCAACCCGTCCCTGATCGCCAAGTCCGGCCGCAACATGCTGGAGGTGATCGCCGAGATCTGCGGCCTGGTGGATGGGCCGGTCTCCGCCGAGGTCGCGGCCATGGACACCGCCGGCATGCTGGCCGAGGGTCGCAAGCTGGCCGGCGTGGCGCCGAACGTCGTCGTCAAGGTCCCCCTCACCCGCGACGGCCTGATCGCCACCCGCGAGTTCGCGGCCGAGGGCGTCCAGACCAACGTCACCCTCTGCTTCTCGGCCGCCCAGGCCCTGCTGGCCGCCAAGGCCGGCGCCACCTACATCAGCCCGTTCATCGGCCGCCTCGACGACCACGGCGCCACCGGCATGGACCTGATCACCGAGATCCGGGCGATCTACGACAACTACGACTTCGACACCGAGATCCTGGCCGCCTCGATCCGCTCGCCGGCGCACGTGGCCGAGGCCGCGCTCTCCGGCGCCGACTGCGCCACCATCCCGCCCGCCGTGTTCCAGGCGCTTTTCAAGCATCCGTTAACCGAACAGGGGCTCCAACAGTTCATGGCCGATTGGTCCAAGACCGGTCAGTCGATCCTTTAGGAAGGGGAGGCTGGCCCGGCGCCTGGCCGCTGGAGCGCGGCGGCGATCGAACCGGCGGACTTCCAGACGCCGCCGGCGCCTGGCCGCGAACTCTTCGCCCTATCGTCAGGCTCCGAAAATCCACCCCGCCGGTAGGGCGTTCATGGAGACCCCGACGAGGACCATCTGCCCACCGCCAACCATGTTGATGACTGTGTCCGCTCCCGCCTGGGCGACCGAATACGATGTGCCCGGGTCGAGCAGCACGCGATCGCCCTGCCCGGCGCTGAAATCGGTCACACGGTCGAGGCCCGCGTCGCCGAAGGTATGGAAAAGGTCGGCGCCTGCGCCTCCGGTCACGGTGTCATCGCCCCGGTCACCGGACACATAGTCGTCGCCCCCACCGCCCCGGACGAGGTCATTGTCCTGGCCGCCCCGCACGATGTCGGCGCCGTCCTCGCCGTCGCACGTGTCGGCGCCCAGGTTGCCGTAGACGAGGTCCCCGCCGACACCCCCGTAGAGGATGTCGTTGTCTTTCCCGCCGACCACCCAGTCGTCGCCGGCGCCGCCCGAAGCGAAATCCGCGCCCATGTTGCCGTTGATGTCGTCGAAGCCGGATCCACCCTGGAGCTGATCATCGCCCTCGTCGCCGCGCAGGTAGTTGGAGCCGCCGCTGTCGGAGAGGCTGTCGTTGCCAATCCCGCCGCTGGCTGTGTCATTGCCGAGGCCGCCGCTCAGGCTGTCTGCGCCGGCATCCCCGGTCAGGTTGTCGTCGCCCCGCCCTCCATCCAAGGTGTCGGCGCCATCGCCACCGGCCAGGCGGTCGCCGCCCACGCCGCCCACGAGTTCTTCGGCAACCGCATCGCCTTGAAGATTGAGGCCCTGGGGCGCACCGCCGTCCGGCCGGTAGCCTTCGAAGTGCGTCCCATCCAGCGCGGACGGCGAAACGTTCTGCAGGGTGAACGCGTCCCAGAACTGTCCCTGGGAACGGATCTGCACGACCGTGGCGCTGCCCTGGGCGACCAGGCGGATCAGGCCGGCCGTGAAGGGATTGGTCTCGGGGTCCCAGCTGGGATTGGCGCGCTGCAGGAACTCCGCGACCCGGAACCGGTCGCCAGACGCCGGCGCGAAGTCGGTCAGAGTGACCGGCGGCGGGTTGGTCGCGTAAGGATCGATCCGCAAGACGTCGGCGCCCGCGCCCAGCGTCACCGTGGAGGCCGCGGGCCAGCTGGAGAGCTGCAAGAGGTCGTTGCCCGGTCCCGCGTCGACGGTGACCGCGCCGGCCCCGTTCAGGTAGATGAGGTCGCGGCCGGCGCCGCCGAGGACCAGTGCGCTCTGGCCCTCGTGGAGCTGATCGGTGAACAAACGATCGTCGCCTTCGCCGCCATCCAGGGTGACGCGGACGGACTCGCTCAGGGTCGCCAGGACGCCGATCTGGTCGTCGCCGGCGTCGCCGCGCAGCAGATCGCGCTGCCCGCCGGTGATCGTATCGGCGCCCTCGCCGCCGCTGACGACATCGTCGCCGGCCTCGCCGTCGATGTGGTCGTTCCCGTCGCCGGCATCGATCCGGTCGTCGCCTGCGCCGCCACGAATGATGTCATTGAGCCCAAGCCCAATGATCGTGTCGTTGCCGCTCGTGCCTGTCAGCCGCTCCTGCCCCGGGGTGTTCGAGCCGGTGATGACCTGTCCGGGCGTCGGTCCCCCCGCGGGCGGATAGCCGGCGAAATTCACCGCCGTGAATGCGTTGACCTGGGTCTGGCTGAACCGGACCAGCTCGCGGAAGGCGTGGGCCCCGCCCGCAGCGTCGGCGTCGATCTGAAGGACGGTGTCGTCGCCGGACGCTACCAGGCGCAGATAACCGGCGGCGAAGGGATTCGACCCGTCCCAGTTGATTAGAAGCTGGGAGGACGCGGCAGGTAGCTGCAGCACGTCGCCCCCGGCGCCGGCGCGGAAGTCGGACAGCGTGAGCGCGGACGTCGCCATGCCGAAGGGACTGACCCCAAGCTCCACGGTGTCGACACCCTCGCCGAGCTGGACGCTGAGCAACCCATGCTCGGGCCCAAACCGCAGGGTGTCGTCGCCCGATCCGGCCACGATCGTTCCCGACACGTCCCCATAGACAAAAATGAAATCGGCGCCCGCCCCACCGGCGATGGAGGCGGTGATCTTCCCCCCACCGATCGGGAAGATGCCGTTGACCTCCAGCCGATCGTTCCCGTCGCCGCCGTCCAGCGTAACGCTCGAAACTCCGGTCGATCGCTGGACAGTCAACTCGTCGTCGCCGTCACCGCCGTTCAGGCTGTCGGAGCCCGGCCGGTTGGCGGTGATGGTGTCAGCGCCGGCGAGGCCCCGCAGTTCGTCGTCACCGTCGGTATCGACACTGACCAGCTGGTCGTTGCCAGCAGTCCCTTGAATAAGCGGCATCCGATACTCCAGGTTGTTGTGTCCGAGGGTATGGCCATTACGTCAAGTCGATATGGTCCAGAGCGCGGCGAGCCCAGCGTGAGCCGTCCGCGGAGTACGGCGCACCCCGGCCCTTCGACCGGCCGCATTAGCCTGCCGGCGCGCTCTATACGTGCTGGGCTACCCGGAGCAGAGCGCCGGGAGCTGGCCACCGCGGCAACGCAACCCTTGCGCCCGGACGGTCGAGGTCGTAACTGATAATCGTTCGCAAACGGCGGGCGCCGGAACCTCTTTGATGCACGAGATGCTGGCCAGGCAGACGGCGGTCGACGCCGAACTGACGCGCCTCAGCCAGGCGCGGCCGGGCGACCGTGGGGTGATCGTCGACGTTCGGGCCGATCACGCCAACGGCCACGGGGTCGACGTCCACGAGCTGGAGCGCCGCCTCCTGGAATTCGGCTTCGTCGAGGGCGCGCGCGTCGAGCTGCTGCACCAGGGCCTGTTCGGCGCCGATCCGATCGCGGTGCGCGTCGACGACATCCGCATCGCGCTGCGCCGGCGTGACGCCGAGGACGTGTGGGTGCGACTGGAATCCAAATGAGCGAGCTTGCGCTGCGGCCGGCGCGGGTGGCGCTGGTCGGCAATCCCAACACCGGCAAGACCGCCCTCTTCAACGCCCTGACCGGCAGCCGCCAGAAGGTGGCCAACTACGCCGGCGTCACCGTCGAGCGGAAGGAGGGCTTCATCACCACCGAAGCCGGCCGCACGCTGTCGATCCTGGACCTGCCCGGCACCTATTCCCTGCGCGCGCGCAGCCCCGACGAGGCGGTGACCCGCGACGCGGTGCTGGGCCGCCTGGCCGGCGAGGCCGAGCCGGACGTGGTGGTGGCCGTCGCCGACGCCACCAACCTGCGCCTGGTGCTGCGCCTGATCCTGGAGCTGAAGGCGGTGGGCCGGCCGATGGTGCTGGCGCTCAACATGTACGACATCGCCCAGCGCCAGGGGCTGCGGATCGACCTGGAGGGGCTGCAGCGCGAGCTGGGCTGCCCGATCGTCACCACCGTGGCCACCCGCAAGCGCGGCATTCAGGAGCTCACCGCCAAGGTCGACGAGTTGGTGGCCTCCGGCGCGCTCTCGACGGAGAACGTCTGGCGCGAGCCCTCGGCCGCCGAGATCCGCGGCGCCCACCGCGAGGCTCAGCGCATCCTGAAGGCCCACGTCCGGCCGCCCGAGCATCCGGACACCATCACCGGCAAGGTCGACGCGGTGCTGCTGCATCCGGTGGCCGGCCTGGCGATCCTGTTCGCCCTGCTGTTCCTGATGTTCCAGGCGGTGTTCACGTGGGCCGCGCCGCTCATGGACGGCATCGACGCGAGCTTCGCCTGGCTGGGCGCGGCGGTGGGCCAGGCGCTGCCGGACGGGCTGCTCAAGGACTTCATCGCCGACGGGGTGATCGCTGGCGTGGGCAGCGTGCTCGTGTTCCTGCCGCAGATCCTGATCCTGTTCTTCTTCATCATCCTGCTGGAAGACTTCGGCTACATGGCGCGCGCCGCGTTCCTGATGGACAGGATCATGGGCGGCGCCGGCCTGCACGGGCGCGCCTTCATCCCGCTGCTGTCGTCCTTCGCCTGCGCGATCCCGGGGATCATGGCGGCGCGGGTGATCGACCAGAAGCGGGACCGGATGACCACCATCCTGGTGGCGCCCCTGATGACCTGTTCGGCGCGGATCCCGGTCTACACCCTGATCATCGGCGCCTTCATCCCGAACCGCACGGTAGGCCCGGGCCTGAACCTGCAGGGGCTGGTGATGTTCGGGCTCTATGCCGCCGGCATCGCCAGCGCGCTGGCCGTCTCGTTCGTGATCCGCCGGGTGTTCTGGCGCGGCGCGGTGGAGCCGTTCCTGATGGAGCTGCCCACGTACAAGCTGCCGAGCTTCGAGAACGTCTTCCGCAACCTGCTGCTGCGGGCGCAGATCTTCCTGAGCCGGGCCGGCCGGATCATCCTGCCGCTGATGGTGCTGGTGTGGGTGCTGTCCACCTTCCCCGGCGCGCCGCCCGGCGCGACGCAGCCGGCCATCGACTACAGCTTCGCCGGCATGATCGGTCACGCGATCCAGCCGCTGTTCGCGCCCATCGGGTTCAACTGGCAGATGGTGGTGGCCCTGATCCCGGGCTTCGCCGCCCGCGAAGTGGCGGTGGCCGCCCTGGGCACCGTCTATGCCGTCGGCGACGCCGAGGCCAATGTCGGCGCCCTGGGCGCGCGCCTGGCCGACCAGTGGAGCCTGGCCACCGGCCTCTCGTTCCTCGCCTGGTACATCTTCGCGCCGCAGTGCGTGGCGACCCTGGGGGTCATCAAGCGCGAGACCAACTCATGGGCGTGGATGGGCGTGGTGTTCGCCTACATGACGGCGCTCGCCTATCTGGCGTCGTTCGCGACCTACCATGTGGCGGTGGCTTTAGGCGCCGGTTAGGGCATTTTCGCCCCCCGGTTGCGTTAACCTGTCCTTTTCCGTGCGCTTTAACCCGCCGATAAACGAGACGCGCGCAAGCTCATTCTCGTCATGCAGAACCAGCACGAAATCGCCCACGACGTTCCCACCGGGAAAAAGCCTGTGCGGGTCAAGGAAACCCTGTGCAAGCGCGTCCGTGAGGCCCTCCTTTCGCTCGGCGGCGAAGCGCACCGATCGATTGTGATCGAGCAAGTGGCCCGCAACCTGGGTCACAACGTCCACCAGATCCCCGAGGATCTGCAGCAGCAGGTGATCGTCTCGTTCGAGGCGTTCTGGCGCGACGAGCGCAAGCGAGCGGCCTACGGCTTCCACCTGCCGTTCGGAGAGGGCTCGCACCGCTGGAGCGTCCGCAACGACGCCATGGCGGCCTAAGGCCCCAACCCGAGGTTCTGGGCGAGAGGCTGGGCGGCGTCTGCGACGGACGCCCGGCCGGCTCGCCCTTTGGCGCGAGCTGCGACGCTCGCCGGCAATTCATGCGGCAAATCAACGCGAGCCGCGGAATCCAACCGGCTGTTAGCCGTTTCCGCCTCAAGCTTGGCTCGTTCGATAGAGAGCCAGCGATGCCCCAAGCCCCTGCTGCAACAGGTCCCTCGCGATGAGCGCCGCGACCGCGCCAGAGCAGAGCTCCCGTACGCCGCCGCCCGCGGCCGGCTTCAGCATCGCGACGAGCGTCGAACTGGTGCTGCTCGGCGCGCGCGACCGACTGGTCTACACGACCGCCTACGCGGTCATCTCCCTCCTGATCCTCCCGTGGATGGTCTCGGCGATCTGGCTGAGCCTGATCTTCATCTGGGAACTGGCGGTGCGGCCGCGCCTCGACCGGCTGGCGCTGAGCCAGCCACCCGCCCGGGCGGACGCGACCTACGCGGCGGTGAACTTCGTCGGGTCGTGCCTGTTCCACACGATCGCGCTGCTGGGCCTTGCCGATGGATCGGCGCTCGGCGTCGCCATCGCGACGACCTGGCTCGCCGGCGCGTTCATGAGCAACTTCATATATTTCGGCGCCAATAGCCGACTCCTGTGGGCGGTGATCGGCCCCGGCGTCGCCGTGGCGCTGGCGGGGCCGTTCCTGGCGTTCGGTCCGCACCTGACGTCGGCGGTCATCAGCGCGCTCGTCCTCATCGGCCTGGTCTCCTCGCGGCGGTTCGCCCTGGACCATCAGGTGTTGCTGCGAACCCTCGCCGACCGCCAGATCGCCCTGTCCGATATCGAGCGTAAGCTCTCGGTGGCCATCGAGGCGTCGGGTGACGGCATGTTCGAGGTCGACCTGATCAAGCGCGAGCTGCAGGTCAGCGCCACCTGGCTGACGATGCTGGGCTATTCGCCCGAAGAGGCGGCGACGCCGATACGGGAATGGCGCAGCCTCGTCCATCCCGACGACCGCCCCGGCCTGCAGGACGTCTACGCCGCCCATTTCCGCGGGGAGACGCCGCATACGATCTGCGAGCACCGGATGCGGTGCAAGGATGGCGGCTACAAGTGGGTGCTGGCGCGCGGGCGGCTGGTGGAGCGGACGCCCGATGGGCGGCCCTACCGCATCGTCGGCACCATCATGGACCTGTCGGCGCGCAAGGCGCTGGAACAGCAGCTGGAAGCCGCGCGCGACGCCGCCGAGACCGCCAACCACGCCAAGGGCGTCTTCCTGGCCAACATGAGCCACGAGATCCGCACGCCGCTGAACGGGGTGATCGGCACGGCGGGCGCCCTGGCGCGCCGACCGCTGGCGCCGGAGGAGCGCGAGATGGTCGGGCTGATCCAGTCCTCTGGCCAGACGCTGGACCGCCTGCTTTCGGACATCCTGGACCAGGCCAAGATCGAGGCCGGCGAGTTCGAACTGCTCGTCGCCCCCTTCGACCTGCACGACGAGATCGAGACCGCGGCCGAGCTCATGCGCGCGCGGGCGGACGAGAAGGGGATCGGCTTCCGGGTGACCTACGCCGACGCCGCGCGGGGCCGGTTCGCCGGCGACGCGGTGCGGATCCGGCAGATCGTCTCCAACCTGGCCTCCAACGCCATCAAGTTCACGACGGCCGGAGAGGTCCGCATCCAGGTGGATTGCCTCGACGGCCGCTCGCCCCGGTCGCCGAGCCGGCTGCGGATCGAGGTGATCGATTCAGGGATCGGTTTCGACGCCGAAGCGGCGCAGCGGCTGTTCACCCGCTTCACCCAGGCCGACGGCTCGATCTCACGCCAGTTCGGCGGGACGGGCCTGGGCCTGGCGATCTGCCGGACCCTGGTGCACCTGATGCAGGGGGAGATCAGCGCCGTGTCCGAACCGGGGGCCGGCTCTACCTTCACCGTCGAGATCCCGCTCGCCCGGACGATGACGCTGGCGAACTATGACGCGGAGCGCGCCGCCCGCTCGGGTCGCGCCGCGCCGCATGTCGAGACGAGCGGATCGATGGCGGGGCTTCGGGTGCTGTTGGCGGAAGACCACCCCATCAACCAGCGCGTGGCGCAGCTCATCCTCGAGCCGGCCGGGGTGGAGCTGACCATCGTGGCGACCGGTCACGAGGCGGTCGAGATCTTCCGGCCCGGAATGTTCGACCTCATCCTCATGGACATGCAGATGCCCGTCATGGATGGCCTCACCGCCACGCGCGAGATCCGCCGCCGCGAGCGGGAGCTCGGCGTGAGGCCGATACCGATCGCCATGCTGACCGCGAACGCCATGGGCGAGCACAAGGACCAGGCGGCCGCGGCGGGCGCGCACCACCTGATCGCCAAGCCGATCACGCCGGAGAGCCTGATGGCCGGCGTCGAGCGCACGCTGGCCAAGGCCGAACAGGCCGCTGCGGGCCGGCCCGGACGCCTGGCGCTCTAGCGCAGGCTAGGCGACGGCGGGGCTTCGCCAGCCAGCTGTCCGGCGGCCGACTGCAACCGCCCGAGCAGGCGCTTCAGCAGCGTCACCTCCTCCGGCGCCAGGCCGGCGATCAGCGCGGCCTCGTAGGCCAGCGCCAGCGGCGCGATCTCGGCATGCAGGCTGCGGCCCTCGGGCGTCAGCGTCAGGACGTGGGACCGGCCGTCGGCCTTGTTCTCGGCCCGCCCGATCAGCCGCCGCTTCACCAGCCCCTGGGCCGCGCGGCTGACCGTGACCTTGTCCATCACCGTGCGGGCGACGATCTGCACCTGGCTCAGCCGGCCGTCCTCGGCCAGCACGCACAACAGCCGCCACTGCGGCACGCTGAGACCGAACCGGTCCTCATAGGCGCGGGCGATCAGGCCGGAGACGGCGTTGGACGCCACCGAGAGGCGATACGGCAGGTAGCTGTCGAGCCGCAGGCCAGCCTCGCCGTCCCCGCCGCTCGCCTTCGCCACGCTCATGCCCCGGCGACCTCCTGTTCGATGGCGCCGAAGATCGAGTGGCGCCTGGCGTCGGCCATCTGGATGCGCACGACGTCGCCGGCCTTCAGGAACGGCGTCGACGGCTTGCCATTGAGGATCGTCTCCACGGTGCGCACCTCGGCTAGGCAGGAGTAGCCGAGCCCGCCCTGGCTGATCGGCTTGCCCGGACCGCCGCCCGCGTCGCGGTTCGAGACGGTGCCCGAGCCGATGATCGTGCCGGCCGAAAGCGCCCGGGTCTTGGCGGCGTGGGCGATCAGGGTCCCGAAGTCGAAGGTCATGTCGACGCCGGCGTCGGCCTCGCCCAGCGGCTGGCCGTTCAACTCCACCTCGAGCTTCCCGTGCAGCTTGCCGTCCTTGAAGTTGGGCAGGGCGTCGGGCGTCACCGCCACCGGCGAGAAGGCGGACGCGGGCTTGGACTGGAAGAAGCCGAAGCTCTTCGCCAGTTCGGCCGGGATCAGGTTGCGCAGGCTGACGTCGTTGCAGAGCATCACCAGGCGGATCGCCTTCAGCGCCTGCTCGCGGCTCGCGCCCATGGGCACGTCGCCGGTGACCACCGCCACCTCGCCCTCCATGTCGCAGCCCCAGGCCTCGTCCTGCAGCGGGATCGGGTCGCGGGGGCCCAGGAAGCTGTCCGAGCCGCCCTGGTACATCAGCGGATCGCTCCAGAAGCTCTCGGGCATCTCGGCGGCGCGCGCCTGTCGCACCAGCGCCACGTGGTTCACATAGGCCGAGCCGTCGGCCCACTGGTAGGCGCGCGGCAGCGGGCTCATGGCGTCGCGCTCGTGGAACCGCGCCTTGGGCACCGAGTCGTGCTCCAGGCTCTCGGCCAGGCCGCGCAGTTCGGGCTCGCAGCGCTCCCAGTCGTCCAGCGCCGCCTGCAGCGTCAGGGCGATGCGATCGGCCGGCGAGTACCAGGCGAGGTCGTTCGACACCACCACCAGGCGGCCGTCCCGGCCTCCCTTCAACGACGCCAGCTTCATCCGTCACTCCCGTCCTTCGTTATGATTCTGGTGAGGCGCACGCCGTCCTCGTAGTTGCGCGGCTCGTAGACGGTGACCTCCACCCGGATGTCCCCGCCCGTCGCACCTTCCCACATGTAGGCGCGTTCGAAACAGACCTCGCGGCCATCGGGCGTGAAGCCGTCGAAGGTGTCGCCCCAGGGCGTGTGCTTCGAAAGCTCCGGCCAGCCCAGGGTCATGGCGCGATCCAGCTCGTCGGTCGCCGCCGCGGTCAGGTCGTCCTGGAGGCTCACGCGCCCTTCCAGCTGTCGACGTAGGCCGGGTTCTCGACTGAAGCGGCCGCATCGCCAACGTCCAGCGGGTCCCGGGTGTCGATCATCAGCGCATATTCGTCGGTGGCGGGCTTGGGCTGGGACAGCATGTTCTTCAGCGCCTTCGGATGCGGCCCGTGCGTGAACCCGCTCGGGTGGAAGGTCATCATGCCCGCTTCTATGTGGTCGCGGCTGAAGAAATCGCCGGCGTGGTAGAACAGGACCTCGTCGTAGTCGTCGTTGTTGTGGAAGAACGGGATCTTCAGCGCCCCCGGATCGGTCTCGAAGGGTCGCGGCGCGAAGGTGCAGACCACGAAGCGGTCCGAGACGAAGGTCGAGTGCACGCTGGGCGGCAGGTGGTACCGGTGGCTGACCACCGGGCGGATGTCGGCGACGTTCAGGCGCGCCGGCGCCAGGTCACCGTGCCAGCCCACCGCGTCCAGCGGATTGTAGGCGAAGGTCACCGTCGAGACGGCGCCGCGCTTCTTGATCTCCACCCGGAACTCGCCGGCCTCGTCCTGATGCGCGCGGAACGCCGCGTCCATGACCGGCGTCTCCAGCATGGCCGGGTCGAACTGGGCGTGGCCGCCCATCAGGCCGCGGTCGGGCAGCTTGTAGTGGGTGTTGGTGGCCTCGATCATCAGGATCGCGTTCGGGCTGGCCGGGGTCAGCCGCCACATGGTGCCGCGCGGCAGGTAGAGGTAGTCGCCCGCCCGGTAGGCCAGCCGGCCGTAGTCGCAGAAGAGGTCGCCCTCGCCCTGGTGGACGAACAGCAGCTGGTCGCCGTCGGCGTTGCGGGCGAGCGCCGGCATGGCCTGGGCCAGCTTCCAGAACCGCACCTCGACCGCCTTGTTCACCAGCACGGTCCCCGCCGCCCACGGCGACGGCTCGGCGGCGTTCAGCCGGGCCAGGTCGAAGGCGCGCGGGCGCAGCGGGCCCTCGAAGGCGGTCCAACCGGTGGGCGGGCGGCGGTGGTGCAGGAAGGCGGCGGGGCCGAAGAAGCCCTCCTTCGACACTTCGCGCTCGTAGGTGCCCTCGGGCAGGTCGGCGTGCGCCTGGCGCGAGTGCGTCCCCTGCGCCGCCCGGATCGGAAGCCAGTCACCCTTCGCCATCAGCTCTCGTCCTTGAAGACGCCGACGACGAGCGGTTCGCCCTCGGCGATGCGGGCGCGGTACATGCCCGAGGTGTTGAAGCTCCAGGCCATCTGGCCGTCGGGGGCCACGGCGATGACCCCGCCGTCGCCGCCCAGGGCGGTCAGGTCGCCCTGGATCACCCGGTCGGCCGCGGCCTGCAGCGACAGGCCCCGGTGCTGGACCAGGGCGCAGATTTCGTGGGCCACCCCCAGGCGGATGAAGTACTCGCCGGCGCCGGTGCAGGAGACGGCGCAGCCCTTGTTCGAGGCGTAGGTCCCGGCGCCGATGATCGGGCTGTCGCCGACCCGGCCCCAACGCTTGGCCGAGCTGCCGCCGGTGGAGGTGCCGGCCGCCACGTCGCCCTGGGCGTCCAGCGCCACGACGCCGACGGTGCCGTGCTTGCCCTCTTCGTGGACCAGCGCCGCCTTGCCGGACAGGTCGTCGGGGGCGCCCACCGGCCGCGCCGGGATCGGCAGCCCCAGCTTCGACAGGCCCTTCTCCAGCGCCCGCCAGCGGCGCTCGGTGAAGAAGTAGTTGGGATCGACCTGCTCCAGCCCCTGGCTGCGGGCGAAGGCGTCGGCGCCCTCCCCGCCCAGCATCACGTGCGCCGAGCCCTCGATCACCGCCCGCGCCGCCGAGATCGGATGGCGGGTGGTGGTGACCCCCGCCACCGCGCCGGCGGCCAGGGTCGCCCCGTCCATGATCGAGGCGTCCAGCTCGTTGCGGCCCTCGGCGGTGAAGGCCGCGCCGCGCCCTGCGTTGAACAGCGGGTCGTCTTCCAGAATGTGGATGGCGGCTTCCACCGCGTCCATGGCCGAGCCGCCGGCCCGCAGCACCGCGGCGCCCGCCTCGGCCGCCACAGCCATGGCCTCGCGGTAGGCGGCTTCCTGCTCGGTCGTCAGCTGGTCGCGCGAGATGGCGCCCGCGCCGCCGTGCGCCACCAGGGCCCAGCGAGGTCGGTAAGGCGTCTCGGTGTCAGCGCTCATGTCGTCATTCTACGCTCGTCATGGCCGGGCTTGTCCCGGCCATCCAGAAGCACCGATGTGGCGTGCTGGTCGCGGCGGCGCCACATCGCCTCATCCTGCACCGCTTGCGTGTCTGGATGGCCGGGACAAGCCCGGCCACGACGAGCAAGGAGTGGCGGCGAGATGCCTAGTCCTTCGCGGGCAGCACGCCCCGCTTGATTTGATCGAGTTCGATGGACTCGAACAAGGCCTTGAAGTTGCCCTCGCCGAAGCCCTCGTTGCCCTTGCGCTGGATCAGCTCGAAGAAGATCGGGCCGATCATGTTCTCGGTGAAGATCTGCAGCAGCAGGCCCTGGCCCTCGCTGGGCGCCCCGTCGATCAGGATCCTGTCGGCGCGCAACCGGTTCACGTTCTCGCCATGGCCGGGCAGGCGCGCGTCGATGCCGTCGAAGTAGGTGTCGATGGTGTCCTGGAACTTCACGCCGCGCTCGCGCATCGCCTCGACCGACTCGTAGATATCGCCCGTGCCCAGGGCGATGTGCTGGATGCCCTCGCCCTTGTAGTCCTTGAGGAATTCCTCGATCTGCGAGTGCTCGTCCTGGCTCTCGTTCAGCGGGATGCGGATCTTGCCGTCCGGGCTGGTCATGGCTTTGGAGATCAGGGCCGTCTGCTTGCCCTCGATGTCGAAGTAGCGGATCTCGCGGAAGTTGAAGATGCGCTCGTAAAACTCGGCCCACCTGGCCATCTGGCCGCGGTGGACGTTGTGGGTCAGGTGGTCGAGGTAGGTCAGGCCGACCGCGTTTGTCTCCACCTGTTCGGCGGCGCCCTCGATCGGCAGGAAGTCAACGTCGTAGATCTCTTGCGCGCCGTAGCGGTCCACCAGGTAGAGGTTCGAGCCGCCGATCCCCTCGATGGCCGGGATATTCAGCTCCATCGGCCCGACCGGGCCCTGGACCGGCTTGGCGCCCCGCTCGACGGCCAGCTTGAAAGCCTTGGCGGCGTCGCGCACGCGGAAGGCCATGGCGTTGGCGGAGGGACCATGAACCTGGCGGAACTCCGCGGCCTGGCCCTGGGGCTCCATGTTCAGGATGAAATTGATGTCGCCCTGGCGGAAGCGGAGCACGTTCTTCGAGCGGTGCCGCGACACCGCCGTGAAGCCCATCTTCTCGAACAGGTCCTTCAGCCGCTCGGGCTCGGGCGAGGTGAACTCGACGAACTCGAAGCCGTCGGTGCCGAGCGGGTTGTCGAAGAGGTCGCGGGTCTTCTCAGGCGTCTGGACGTTCATCGATAGGGCCTCCTGTCGGCGGCAGTTAGTATCATCTGAAACCAGTTTGCGAAAGCGCGAAGACTTACCCTTTCGCCCCTGGTAGCGAGAACGCCCGAATCTCCCGCTGGATCGCGCATGTTCCGAAAGTTGTACGACTGGGTGATGCAGCTCGCCCGCTCGCGTCACGCGCCCGCGGCCCTGGCGGTGGTGTCGTTCGCAGAGAGCTCGTTCTTCCCGATTCCTCCCGACGTCATGCTGGCGCCCATGGTGGCGGCGCGGCCGAACAAGGCGTTCGTCTATGCGGGCATCTGCACGGCCGCGTCGGTCGTGGGCGGCATGCTGGGCTATGCGATCGGCGTGTTCCTGGAGCCGCTGGGAGAGGCGATTCTGCGGGTGTTCGGCCACGGCGACGGCCGCGCCGAGTTCCAACACTGGTTCGATCAGTGGGGGCTGTGGGTGATCCTCATCAAGGGCGCGACGCCGATCCCCTACAAGCTGGTGACGATCACGGCCGGCTTCGCGCGCTTCGACCTCTTCACCTTCATCTGGGCTTCGATCCTGACCCGGGGCATCCGGTTCTTCGCCGTGGCGACGGTCCTGAAATTCTGGGGCCCGGCGCTGCTGGAGGAGTTCGAGCGGCGGATGAACCTGTACGGGATCATCCTGCTCGTCCTGCTGGTGGGCGGGTTCGTAGCGCTCAAGTATTTTGGCTGACGCCGTTTCGGGTCATAAGGGCGGGCCGATGACCAACCTGCTGCGACCCTTCCTCGACCGCTGGCGGCTCTGCGCGGTGCTGGTCGCCGCCGCCATGCTGGCCACGGCGCACGCCTTCGAGACCTTCGGCGGCTACGCCCCCTGCACGCTCTGCCTGCGCCAGCGCGAGGTGTACTGGGCGATCCTGGGCGTGGGGCTGGCCTTCATGGTGCTGGTGCGGATGCCGGGCGGACCGCGGTGGCGCGAGGCCACCTGCTGGGTCCTGGCGCTCATGTTCCTGGCGAGCTGTGGCCTGGCGGTCTACCACGCCGGCGCCGAGTGGAAGTTCTGGCCCGGGCCGCAGGCCTGCGCCTCGGGCGGCGCGACCGTCAACGCCGCCGACCTCTCGGCCTTCCTCGAGGGCGCCAAGGTGAAGCCGCCGGCCTGCGATGAGGCCGCCTGGGTGTTCGCCGGCCTCTCGATGGCGGGCTGGAACGCCGTGATCTCCCTAGGCCTGGCCGTGCTCAGCGCGCTGGCGGCCCTGCGCGAGCGGACCAAGCGATGACGGAAAAGCCCGTCCCGCCCCGCCCCGGCCGCGGGGCCCAGTCCGCCCGGCTCGCCGAGATCCTGCGGGTGGACCACGCGGGCGAACTCGCCGCCGTGCAGATCTATCGCGGCCAGCGGGCCGTGATGGGCGCCGCCGCCGGCAAGGCCCAGCTCGCCGGCCATTTCGCCGAAATGGAATCGCAGGAGGCCGAACACCTGGCCCGCTTCGACCGCCTGCTGACCGAGCGTTGCGTGCGGCCGACGGCCCTGGCTCCCGTCTGGCGCCTCGCCGGCTTCGCGCTCGGCGCCGGCACAGCCCTGCTGGGCGAGAAGGCCGCGCACGCCTGCACCGAGGCCGTCGAGACGGTCATCGAGGGCCACTACGCCGACCAGATCGCCGAACTGGCCGACCGCGACCCCGACCTGGCCGCCGAACTCTCCAGGTTCCGCGACGAGGAACTGGCCCACCGCGACGCCGCGATCGCCGACGGGGCTCGCGAGGCCCCCGGCTACGGCCTGCTGTCGGCGGTGATCGGCGCCGGCTGCCGCGCGGCGATCAAGATCAGCGAGAAGCTCTGAGCGGTGGACCCCTGAGGGTCCGCGTCCGGGCATGATGCCGATGGCCGGGTTCGACCCTTCGCGGACATTCACAACCACCGCTGCTTCGTCCACAGTGGTGGCATGGCCAAGCCAACCGGGCTCCAGCGCTACTATCTGCTCCTCATCGCCCAGATGCGTTGGTTCGGGGTCGTATTTGCGGCCATAGCGATCCTTATCACCGCTACCAATCTACCCGGGCTCTTACGGTCGAACGATCTGGGACTGTGGGCGACGAACTTGGGCGGTGGAGTCGCCTTCCTCCTCATCGGGCTGGCGCTTTATCGCATCGGCACGGAAGTGCAGCGGCGCTACCGCGCCCACATCGCGCATCAGATAGATTAGTCTCCATCCACCCGGTGCTGAAGATGGCGACGCCTGCTCTCGGCGCGCTCGGTGATGTGCTCAGAAGTCGAGATTGCAGCCCGAGTCGAAGACGTAGCATGCGAGGAAGATGCGACTGATCGGGTTCGCGATTGCGATGAAGACGAGGCCGAGGGCCACCAGGGTCCACAGCGCCCAATTCGGGAGCATCATGCGACGACCTCATTTCAAGCGGGGCGGCTCACCAATTGTAAAGCTTGGCTCGTCGGATCGCTACATCGGCGGGCGCATCAGGGTGACGTCGCAGCGACACGGCAGCTAGAGCCCTAAGTCCGCTTTCCACCCTTCTCGGACATTCCGGACGCCTCCTTGCCGGAACGTGCTCCGGCCGTGTCCACGCCCTCGCGTGGTTCCTCGGCTCATGAGTACACCACCTAGGTCGCGAACCGCGCCGCGCCGGGTTCCAAGGGCAGGTCCAGGCCGCCCACGACGTACGAGACCATGCGGTAGAAGCCGCAGAGCAGCAGCACCTCCAGCACCTGGGCTTCGTCGTAGTGGGCTCGCAACGCGGCGAACTCCGCATCTGTCAGCGCCGCGCGGGCGTGCAGCGCCTCGGCCGTCGCCAACAGGGCGCGCTCGGCCTCGGTCCAGAGCGGCGCGGCCGAACCCTCGGCGGCCGTGGCGGCGACCTCCTCCGGCGTCAGCCCCGCGGTCGCGGCGAAGGTGGTGACGTGGACGCCCCACTCGTACTCATTGCCGGCCAGGGCGCAGGTGCGGTCGATGACCAGCTCGCGCTCGCGCAAGCCCAGCGGACCGCGGTCCAGCAGCGAACCCGCCCGGAATTTCCGCCATGACCGCTCCGAGCTGGCGATCGTCCGGAAGAGCATGAGCGGCGGCGCGCCCTGCATGATGGCGTCGAAGCTCTGCTGGACGTCGTCGACGTACGGCGGCTCCAGCGGCGCGATCCTTGGCATGGCGTCCCCTCCTTGCTACGATTTCGATAGCATGAACGCTACATTTTCCGTAGCGCCGATCAACTCGCATGACTGAACGGCGCGTCCGCGGCTCGCGCACGGGCCGGCCGATCATGGTGCTGCTCGACCTGCTCGGGCGGCGCTGGGCGCTGCGCGTGCTGTGGGAGCTGCGCGACGGGCCGCTGACGTCGCGCGCGCTGCGCACCGCCTGCGACGAGGCCTCGCCCACCGTCCTGCAGACCCGTCTGACCGAGCTGCGCGAGGCTGGCCTCACGGATCATGTCGCCGGCCGGGGATACGCCCTCACGGCCCGCGGGACTGAGCTCCTGGAGGCTTTCATGCCCCTCTACGACTTCGCGGAGCGATGGGCTGGGGATAAGGCCGTTAACTCAACCTCGCCGGGTTGAGCCGACTCGAAAAAACAGCCGGAATGGAGTCGTCACGTCCGAATAGTTCTGCTTTTGTTCACATCGAGGAGTCACATCATGGCGGACGGAAGCAGACAGTTTGCGCGCGAGTGGGCCTTCGGCGAGGCTCGGCTGGGTTGGGCCACGGCGGCGCGCTCCAGCCTGTGGGCCCGGTGCGCCTGCGGGCGTGAGGCGACGGTGGACCCGCGGCCCTGGCTGGCCCAGGGCCTAAGCCGCCAGACGCTGCAGGACCTGGAGCACCGGCTGCGCTGCTGCTGCGGCGCCCGCCGCGCCCAGCTCGAGATCCGCGGGCTGGCCGAGGCCCCCGGCGGCGGCGCGGGCGGCATCCACGTCTTCCGCTAGGGCCCGTTGATTTAGAGGCCCCCGGGTTGCATTGCCCGAACGTTTCAACGCCGTCGCGTCGGTCGCCATCACCACGGCTGACGTGCGTGCGAAAGTCCTCGACCTCAGGGAAGAGGAGAATGCCCCCGATGACACGCCGCCTGATCCTGGGCCTGGTCCCCGCCGTCCTGGCGCTGGCCAGCTTCGCCCAAGCCCAGCCCGCGCCGCCACATGGCCCGCCGCACGGGTCACCGACGGCCGAGATGAAGGCCCGCCATGAGGCGATGGAGAAGCAGCACCTGGAGGACCTGAAGACCGTCCTGCGCCTTCGCCCCGACCAGGAACCGGCGCTGGCCGCCTTCGTCGAGGCCCACCGGCCGCAGTTCCACGAGCTCAAGGACCCGCCCGAGCCCAGGGCGCTGACCACCCCGCAGCGGCTCGACGAGATGGCGAAGCACGAGGCCGAGATGGCCGCCCATCACGAGCGCATGCGCCAGGCGCTGACGAAGTTCTACGCCGCCCTGTCGCCCGAGCAGCAGAAGGTGTTCGACGCCCTGGAGCGCCTGAAGGGCGGCCCCGGCGGCGGGCGGCGCATGATGGTCATGCACGGCGGGCCCGGCGGCGGGCACGGCATGATGATGCGCCACCACGGCGGCCCCGATGGCCTCATGCTGGGCCATGAGCCGCCGCGCTGATCGGTCATTACCCGCAATTGTGGCGAAGTCGCTATGACAGCGCCACAGTTCGCGGCGAGAGGATCCGCCATGATGGCCCAACCTTCGGTGCTGCCGGCCCGCCACATCCTGGTGGTCGAGGACGACACCCAGCTTCGCGAGCAGGTGGCCGCCTACCTGGCCGACCACGGCTTCCAGGTGCACGCGGCCGCGGACGCGCGCGCCATGGATCGCATGCTGGCCCAGGCGCCGATCGACCTGGTGGTGCTGGACCTGATGCTGCCTGGCGAAGACGGGCTCTCGATCTGCCGCCGGCTGTCGGCCGAGAGCGGGCCCGCGATCATCATGGTCAGCGCCATGGGCGAGGAGATCGACCGGGTGCTGGGCCTCGAGCTCGGCGCCGACGACTACCTGCCCAAGCCGTGCAGCCCGCGCGAACTGCTGGCCCGGGTGCGCGCCGTGTTCCGCAGGCTGGAGGAGGTGCGCGGCGGCGCGCCCCGCAAGGGCAAGGCCTACCAGTTCCAGGGCTTCGTGGTGGACGCGCTCCGCCGCCAGCTGCGCGCGCCCAACGGGGCCACCATCCTGCTGACGTCAGGCGAGTTCTCGCTGCTGTCGGCCTTCCTGGACCATCCGCAGCGGATCCTGTCGCGCGACCAGCTGCTGGACATCGCCCGCGGCAACGACGCCGACGTCTTCGACCGCGCCGTGGACGTGCAGATCAGCCGCCTGCGCCGCAAGCTGCACGCCTGCAGCGACACCGAGATCATCAAGACGGTGCGCGGCGCCGGCTACATGTTCGACGTGGCGGTCACCCGGCCATGAAGTTGACGGCGCGCCCGCGCGCCTCGATCGGCCTGCAGCTCGTCGCCCTGATCGTCGCCTGCCTGTTCGCGACGCACCTGCTGACGTTCGCCGCCCTGGTGCTGCTGCCCCCGCCGCAGCCGCCGCTCTATCGCCTGACCGAGATCGCCGGCGCGCTGCAAGGCGGTCCCCTCGCCGCACGCTTCGGCCGCCCGATGATCCGCACGATCGAGGCCCACGCGCCGCCCGGACCCGAGGTGTTCCGCCGCGGCGCGGGCCACGCCGAGGCCGCGCTGGCCGTGGCCCTGGGCCGCCCGCGGGGCGAGGTGCGCTTCGCCCCGCGCCCGCCGTCGCTGTTCGAGCGCATGCTGCACCTGCCGATGGGGCGGCGGATCGTCTTCGAGCACCGCCAGCCCGGTGACGGGCCTCCACCCCCGCCCCCGGGGGCGCCGCCGGGCGGGGCCGGCTTCATGATCGGCCGCCAGCCGGGGCCGCCGCCCGAGTTCCGCTTCCGCGGCCAGCGCGAGATGGTGCTGGGCGACTTCACCGCCGCGGTTCGCCGCGGCGACGGCCGCTGGCTGGTGGTGCGTTCCAGCCCCGAGCCCTTCCCAAACGACTGGCAGAAGCGCGCCTTCCTGCTGCTGGCCGCCGGGTTCGTGGTGGTGGCGCCCGCCGGCTTCCTGTTCGCCCGCCGCATCACCGCGCCGCTGAAGCGGTTCTCCGAGGCCGCCGAGCGCCTGGGCCGCGATCCGCACGCGCCGCAGATGGCGCTCCGCGGACCGGCCGAGATCGGCGCCGCCGCCGAGGCCTTCAACGACATGCAGGGCCGGCTGAAGCGCTACATCGACGACCGCACCGCCATGGTGGGCGCCATCAGCCACGACCTGCGCACGCCGCTGGCCCGCATCCGCTTCAAGCTGGAAGGCGCCGAGCCGGGCCTGAAACAGACCGTGCTCTCCGACGTCGCTCAGATGGAGCAGATGATCCAGGGCGTGCTGACCTTCATCCGCAACGAGAGCACGCCGCGTCATCGCGAGCGCCTGGACCTGCTGTCGCTGGTGGAATGCGTGGTCGACGACGCGGCCCTGGTCGGCGGCGATGTGGAGATCTTCGATTCCGTGCCGGTGACGGTGAACGGCGACGCCACGGCCCTGCAGCGGCTGTTCGTGAACCTGGTAGACAATGCGGTGAAGTACGGCGGCCAGGCGCGCATCCGCGTGGGCCGCGAGGACGGCCAGGCCGTGGTCGAGATCGACGATGCCGGCGAAGGGCTCTGCGCCGACGACCTCGAGCGCGTGTTCCAGCCGTTCTACCGGGCCGACGCCTCGCGCAACCTGGACGCCGGCGGCATCGGCCTGGGGCTGCCGATCGCGCGGTCCACCGCCCGGGCGCACGGCGGCGACGTGGAGCTGATGGCCGCGGGCAAGGGCCTGCGGGCCCGGGTCACGCTCCCCATCGCCTGATAGCGCCCGCTAGCTGTTTTTGCGCGCGTAGTAGTCCACGGCGGCCTGCGCGGCCCGGTCAAAGGCCCCGAGCGCCCGGTCCGAGCGCGCGCCGCCGTCGCCGCTGCGCGTGGGCGACTTGGACGGGCCGCCGGCCGGAACCCTCCGCCGCGCGAGCAATTGATCTTTCTAGGAGATCGCCATGTTCACACCCGAAATCTTCTACGGCCTGGGGGCGCTGCTGCTCCTGGCCGCTCTGGTCTGGGGCGTCACCCAGTACAGGCGCCGCAACCGCGCCAACGACCCGATCACCGAGCGGGCGACCCGCGCGGAGTACAACCACCCCGAGACCTATGATCGCGAAGAGCACAAGTTCCGCGACCAGATCCGGCCGTCATAGTGGGAAATAACTGCCGACACGGTCAGGCGCTGACGCCTGTCCTGGTGTCGCCCGTGTGTCGGGTTTGCCTGAAACCCGCAGCTCACAGGGCATATTTCCAGCCCTGATTGCGCGTCCATTTCAACGTGCAATCGTGAATTGAAACAGACGTACTTTAGCGGAACTGCCCCTCGTCTTGCATGGCCGCAGACGGCCCCGCTCCGCCGCAAGGCGCATCGGGGGCGATCAGCGAACTCCTCGCAAAGGCGACGAAAGTGCAAATCTCAACAAATTCCGCAAGTTACGGAGGAGGTTCAGCGCAGCGCGTCCTGGCCTCGCTCCTCAAGCCCGCCACCGAGGCCGGTGGGCAAGAAAAGCCGGGCAAGGCCAAGGGCGCCGGGGGCCCGCCGCCGGGTCCGCCCCCGGGCCCGCCCCCCGCGGATGCGGCGAAGCAGTTCGCCGGCGAGACCCTCGGCAACCTTCTGTCCGCTCAGGAATCCTCCCGTTCGGACAGCCTCGCCAAGAACCTGATCAAGAAGGTCGATGGCGACGACGACGGGGCTCTCAGCCTGGACGAGATCCAGACGGCCCTCGGCGCCTCCGCCCCGGAGAACCTGGCCGCTGCGGTCTCCAGCCTCGACACCGACGCGGACAGCAAGCTGAGCGCAGAAGAGCTCTCGGCCGGCCTCGAGGCCAATCGGCCCGGCCGCGGCCCGCCGCCCCGGCCCACCAGCGCCGACGTGGCCTCGCGCCTGATCGGCGACGTGGACTCCGACAGCGACGGCGCGCTCAGCCTGGCCGAGATCAAGACCAAGCTCGGCCTCGACGAGGACTCCGACCTGACCAGCGCCTTCGGCAAGCTGGACACGGACGGCGACAGCCTGCTGAGCACCGCCGAACTCACCGCCGCCCTGGACGCCTTCCGCGCGAACCATCGCCGCGGGGAGAAGGCCCAGGCCACGGTCACGGCCTGACCGCGAGACGGCCGGATTGCGACGCGGTCCGGCCGCTACGCCTCCAGCTCGATGTCCCAGTAGAGGTAGTCGAGCCAGCTTTCGTGCAAATGGTGCGGCGGGAACCGGCGGCCGCGCTCCTGCAGCTCGTGTGCGCTGGGCCGCCGCGGCTTCAGGCGCGGGTGCATGTGCGCCTCGTGCGGGGTGCGCCCGCCCTTGGTCAGGTTGCAGCGCGCGCAGGCGGTGACGATGTTCTCCCACGTCGTGCGGCCGCCGCGCGAGCGCGGAATCACATGGTCGAAGGTCAGGTCGTCGCCGTGGGTGCAGTACTGGCAGGTGAAGCTGTCGCGCAGGAACAGGTTGAAGCGGGTAAACGCCGGCGGCCGGTCCTGGGCCACATAGCTCTTCAGCGAGACCACGCTGGGCAGCTTCATCGCGAAGGAGGGGGAGTGGACTTCCTGGTCGTAGGTGGAGACCACGTCCACGCGGTCGAGGAAGACCGCCTTGATCACTTCCTGCCAGGGCCAGAGCGACAGCGGATAATAGCTGAGCGGCCGGAAGTCGGCGTTGAGCACGAGACAGGGCCAGCCGGAGGGCGGAGCCTTAAGCACCTGCATGGCAGGGCCTCCGGGTGCGCCTGATGGCGATTATGACGGTCGACGTGGGACTGAAGACACAACCCTCAGCAACTGGAATCGACGTGACTGGGGAAAAATATAGGCCCGATTCGGAGACAACTCTACGACGGGAAGGACTTTCGAGAGGCCAATCGCCTCGCCCGGTGTTTTCGCGGGCGAGGCCTTAGGTGCGGCGCACGGGGTCAGGCGCCGAGGACAGCGGTGGCGCCGGCGACGGTCAGGGCCAGGCCCACCACCGCGAAGGACACGACCACGTCGAGGATGCGGTTCATCAGCATCGTCATTGCAGTTCTCCATTTTCAGCTGGGCGCCGGCCGATCCGGCGCCCAGTCCAATCTGGACAGTGATTAGATAGCATATATCTAAACGTTGTACAGATAGTTATTTTCGACAGTCACCTATGCGTTCTTGCATGGGCGATTGGCGGCGCCGACCAACGAAAAGGGGCCCCGACGGGGCCCCTCTCCGGTTCGACCGTGAGGTGGGGAAGCCTTAGACGCCCAAGCCCGCCGTGGAGACCGCGGCGAAGAGGCCGAGGGCCAGGAGGAACACCGGGGCGATCCGGTCGAAGCTGCGTTCGAAGCGCGAGAGAGTCATGACACACACCTTGAGTTTGTTTGTTGTGGCGCCCCGGGGGAGCGGAGCTGTCCGTTTGGACAATTGTTAGATAGCACCATCTGAACACTGCACAGATCAGCGATTTCACAGGACTGTTATGCGTTTATGCACCATGCCTGGAAGCGATGGCCGTGACGCCCCGACGAAAAAGGGGCCCGCTCAAGGGGCCCCTCCGTCGGATCGACCTTCCAAGTGGGGAGACTTAGGCGCCCAGGCCCGCCGTGGCGACGGCCGCAGTGAGGCCGAGGAACAGGAGGAACACCGGGGTCGCACGGTCGAAGAGCCGTTCGAATTTAACGAGAGACATGACACACACCTTTCAGTTTGAACCCTCAGGGGAGTGAGGGGGTTTTCTTATTTGAACAGCGCTCAGATAGGGACACATCTGATTGTCGTCAAGATATCTGTACAGCGCTTAGATGTGAACTTATGGTAAGGTTATGAGCCAACCGAAAAGCGCCGAGCCCCGCCCGTATCACCATGGCGACCTGCGCCGCGCCCTCGTGGACGCCGCGCGCAGGCTGCTGGAGGCGGAAGGTCCGAGCGCGCTGTCCCTGCGCGCCGTGGCGCGCGAGGCCGGCGTCAGCCCGGCGGCGCCCTACCACCACTTCAAGGACAAGGCCGAGCTGCTGGACGCCGTGGCCCAGGAGGGCTGGGATGTCCTCAGCCACCAGATGTCGGAAGCCAAGGCCTCGACCACCGGCATGCAGCAGCTCACCGCCCTGGGCGTGGCCTATGTCTGCTTCGCGCGCGACAACCCGGCCCTCTACCGCGTGATGTACGACGCCGCGCGGGACAAGGAATCCCTGCCCAGCGAGGTGCAGGACAACAAGGAAAGCGCCTACTGCATGGTGCGCGACACCATGATCGAGCACGGCGCCGATCCCAGCAACGAGATCGAGCTGGAACTGGCCAGCGCCGCGGCCTGGTGCGGAGGCCATGGCCTGGCCGAGATGGCCGGGTTCAAGCAGTTCGATCACCTGAAGGAAGCGCTGGGCGGCGAGCGGCCCTTCCTCGAGGCGGTGCTGAACCACATGGGCCTGTTCCCCAAGCCGCATCGCGACTGCTAGAGCCCCGCGGGTGTTCGTCACCCGCTTCGCCCCTTCTCCCACCGGCGACCTGCACCGGGGCCATGCCTTCTCGGCGCTGACCGCATTCGAGGCCGCGCGCGCAGCCGGCGGGCGGTTCATCCTGCGCATCGAGGACATCGACGCCACCCGCTGCCGGCCCGAGTTCGAAGCGGGCATCTACGAGGACCTGGCCTGGCTGGGGCTCGCGTGGGAGACGCCGGTGCGCCGGCAGTCCGAGCACCTGGACGACTACCAGGCCGCCCTGGCCCGGCTTGAGGCCGATGGCCTGCTCTACCGGTGCTTCCGCACCCGCAGGGAGGTCGCGGAGGCCATGGCGTCGGCGCCGCACGGCGCGATGGAGGTGTTCCGCGGCCAGCCCCTGCCCGCCGACGAAGAGGCCCGCCGCCTCGCCGCGGGAGAGCCGTTCGCCTGGCGCCTGGCGCTGGAGGCGGCGGCCCGGAAGCTGGACGGCTTCGGCGGCCTCACCTTCGTCGAGGAGGGCGAGGGCGTGATCTCCGTCCGCCCGGAACTGGGCGGCGACGTGGTGCTGGCGCGCAAGGACGTGGGAGTGGCCTACCACCTGGCCGTCACCGTCGACGACGCCTTGCAGGGGATCACCCACGTGATCCGCGGCCGCGACCTGTTCGAGGCCACCCATGTCCAGCGGCTGCTGCAGGCGCTGCTGGGCCTGCCCGAACCGGTCTACCGCCACCACGCCCTGCTTCTGGGTCCGGATGGCAAGCGGTTCGCCAAGCGCGACCGGTCGGAGACGCTGCGGGCGCTCCGCGAACGGGGCATGAGCGCCGCGGACCTTCGCAAGGAGCTGGGTTTTGGTTGACGCCAGCATTGGCGGCCGGCCGCGGGATGACGGGCTAAAAGGTTAGCCCCCACGCCACCCGCGCCGTCTCGATCCGCGCCAGCTTGGCGTGGAAGGCGGTCCAGTCGTCGCGCTGGTCGATGTCGGCCCAGATGGCCTCGATCTCGTCGATGAGCAGTTCCTCGGGCTCGGGCTGGGCGAAGTAGGGATGCGCCAGGCGTTCCGGCCGCTCGGCGTCGTAGCCCGCCAGCCGCTGGCGGAAGTCGGCGAAGTCCGCTCGGGCGTAGAGGTCGGCCCGCGGGCCGCCGAGCGCCCGGTCCTCCCGGCCGCCGAACCAGTCGAAGAAGAACGGCTCCCAGCGCAGCCGCTCGCCGCCCTCGGCCATGGCGCCGAACGCCGCCTGCACGAGGTGGGTGTCGTCTTCATCGGACTTCGGCTGCACGCCCAGCCGTCCCAGCATCGCAGCCATCAGCTCGCGCCGGTAGGCCGGGCCGAAGCCGTTCAGGGCGTCCACCAGCGGCTCGCTCCCGGTCACCAGGCTCAGGCAGCCGGCGAGTTGCTGCAGGTTCCAGAACACCGCCTCGGGCTGGCGGCCGAAGCTGTAGAGCCCGCTGTGGTCGAAGTAGGCCGCCGTGAAGTTGGGGTCCGACTTCGGCAGGAACCGGTAGGGGCCGTAGTCGAAGCTTTCGCCGGTGATGTTCATGTTGTCGGTATTCAGCACGCCGTGCACGAACCCCGCGGCCATCCAGCTTGCCGTCAGCCGCGCGGCCTTGGCGCAGGCGGCTTCCAGCAGGGCCGCCGGCCGATCGTTCGCGCCTTCCAGCTCCGGGTAGTAGAGGCCGATCACGTGGTCCACGAGGGCGGTGATCCGCTCCGGCGCCTGGTAGAAGGCATGCCGCTGGAAGGTCCCGAAGCGCACGTGGCTGTGCGACAGCCGCACCAGCACGGACGAGCGGGTGGGGCTGGGCTCGTCGCCCCGTTCCAGCGCCTCGCCAGTCTCGATCAGCGAGAACGAGCGCGAGGTGGGCACGCCCAGGGCCTCGAGCATCGCGGTGGCCAGGACCTCGCGCATGCCGCCCTTCAGGGTCAGCCGCCCGTCGCCCTGCCGCGACCAGGGCGTCTGGCCCGACCCCTTGGTGCCCAGGTCCAGCAGGCGGTCCGTTCCCGCCTCGCGAAGCTGGGCGAACAGGAAGCCGCGGCCGTCGCCGAGGTCGGGGTTGTAAACGCGGAACTGGTGGCCGTGATAGCGCTGAGCCACCGGCGGGTCGATGTTACCCGGCAGCGGCCGGAAGCGGCCGAAGTGGGCCAGCCACTCGTCGTCGCGCAGGGTGTCCAGCCCGACAGTCGCCGCGGCGCGGTCGTTGCGATAGCGCAGGATGGTCGCGGGAAAGTCCGCCGCCGCCACCGGATCGGCAAACTCCAGACCCAGGGCCGTGAACTGCGGATCGGGGCGGTAGGCGGGGGATATGGGCATCGGCGGCAGCTAGCCGCCCCATGCGGGGTTCGGCTAGCGGATTCCGAGGAAGCCCAGCACGGCCAGGACGACGACCACCAGGCCGACGAGATAGATGATGCTGTTCATCAGGCAGCTCTCCGGTCAGTCCCTCGACAGGGGCGACTAACGCGGAGGCGTGCGGAGACGTTCCGCCCTACCCGATCCGCACGCCCAGGCCGCCGTCCACCGGCAGCACGACGCCGGTGATGAACTTCGCCTCGTCGGACGCCAGAAAGAGCGCGGCATAGGCGGTGTCCCAGGCCGTGCCCATCTTGCGGCCCAGGGGAACCACCGCGTCGCGTTCGGCGCGCACCTCGGCCTCGGGGCGGCCGCTTGCGGCGGCGATGCCCGCCACGGCCATGGGGGTGTCCATCAGCCCCGGCTGTACGGCGTTGCAGCGGACGCCGTAGCGGGCCTGGCTCTGCGCCGTGGAGGTGGTCAGGCGGTTCACCGCGGCCTTGGAGACCTCGTAGGCCACCTGGATCCCGCCCGAGCGCGCGGCCAGCGAGGAGATGTTGACGATCGCGCCGGCGCGCTGCTCGCGCATTACCGCCAGCGCCGCCTTGGTCACCAGCATCATGCCCTTCAGGTTCACCGACAGGATGCGGTCGAAGGCCGCCTCCTCGATCTTGTGGACCGGCCCGTCGCCGCCGCCGATGCCCACGTTGTTGACCAGGATGTCCAGGCGGCCCAGCCGCGCGACGGCCTCGCCGACGATCCCCGCCGCGTCCGCCGACTTCGTCACGTCGGCCTGCAGGGCGAAGGCCTCGCCGCCCTGCTCCCGGACCATGACGGCGGTCTCCTCGGCCCGCTCGCCGACACGATCGACGCACAGCACCCGCGCGCCCTCCCGGGCGAACAGGATCGCCATGGCCCGGCCGTTGCCGACCGTCTCGCCCGGCGTCTGCCCGGCCCCGACGACGACCGCGGCCTTGCCCTCGAGCCGGCCCACCACCTCAGTAACCCTTCAGCTCGGGATCCAGCGTCTGGCCCTCGTCCAGCTGCACGCCGAAGGTGTTCAGGATCATCGAGACCTGGGTGTACTGGCCGGTGGTGAAGACCACGTCCATGCACTGCTTCTGGGTGAAGTGCCGGCGCAGCTCGGCCCAGGTCGCGTCGCTGACGAAGTAGTCCCCGTGCAGCTCGTCCGTCGCCCGGATCAGGGCCGCGTCGGCGGCGCTCCAGCCCGCATCGGCGCCGCGCTTGATGGCCTCGATCTCGGCCTCGGTCAGGCCAGACTGCAGGCCGATGCGGGTGTGCTGGGTGAACTCGTAGCCCGACTTGCACAGAAACCCGACCCGCAGGATCACGATCTCCCGCTCGCGCGCCGGCAGGTCGTTGCGCCGCGACAGGACGTAGCCGCCCCAGTCGTTGAACCGCTTCAGCGCCTTGGGCGCATGCGCCAGGGTGCGGAAGATGTTGAGCACGCCCATGGTCCCGTTGCGCACCGGCTCCAGCGCCTCGGACTGCTCCGGCGTCAGCTCGGAATCCTGCAGCGGAGCCACGCGGGGCTTGGACAGTCTCATGGCGTTTCCTCGAACATCCGGTTTGTTGCCGCCGCAGCTTAGAGCCGCGGTCCGATTTCGCTAGAGCCGTCCGGACCAGCTTGTTACCCAGGCCCCATGTCCACCCGGTCCACGCTCGAATTCCTGAAGACCGAGACCGGCTCCGGCGCCCTGCTGGCCGCCGCCGCCCTCGTCGCCATCGTCTGGGCCAACTCGCCGTGGGCCAGCTCCTACGACGCCATCACCCACCACCTGGTGGCGGTCCGCGTCGGGCCGTTCGCCGAGGAGATGAGCGTCGCCGGCTGGGTGAAGACGGCGCTGATGCCGATCTTCTTCTTCGTCGTCGGGCTGGAGATCAAACACGAGATCCTGCGCGGCGAGCTGTCCAATCCGCGGCGGCTGGCCCTGCCCCTGCTCGCTGCGGCCGGCGGCGTCGTGCTGCCCGCCCTGATCTACCTGGCCATCAACGGCTTGCCCGGGGGCCACCACCAGGGCTGGCCGATCCCCACGGCCACCGACATCGCCTTCGCGCTGGCCGCTCTGGCGGTGGCCGGCCCGCGCCTGCCGCCCACCCTGCGTATCTTCCTGCTGACGCTGGCCATCGCCGACGACCTGGCCGCCGTGGTGCTGATCGCGGTCTTGTTCACGGCGGACCTGCAGTTTCCGATGCTGGCCGGGGCCGCCGTCACGGTGGCGGTGCTGGCGGCCATGTCCCGCTGGCGGACCGCGCCCTATTCCTTCTGGGCCATCGGCGGCCTGCTGCTCTGGGGTTTCACACTGAAGTCCGGGGTCAGCCCTTCGATCGCCGGGATCGCCGCAGCCTTCTGCCTGCCGCTGGAGCCCAAGCGCACGGGCGGCCCGGGCGTGCTCAGCGAGACCCTGGAGGCGCTGCACCCTTACGTCGCCTTCTTCATCCTGCCAGTCTTCGCCTTCGTCGCGGCGGGCTTCTCGCTGGGCGGCGAGGCGGGCGGGGCGATCTTCGGGACGGTCAGCCTGGGGGTGGCCGCGGGCCTGTTCTTCGGCAAGCAGATCGGCGTGTTCGGCGCGGCCGCGCTCGCTATCGGGCTGAAGTGGGCGCGGCGGCCCACGGGGGCCAAGTGGCTGGAGCTCTACGGCGTCTCGGCCCTCTGCGGCGTCGGCTTCACCATGAGCCTGTTCATCGGGGCCCTGGCCTTTCCCGACGCCGACGTCCTCCACCAGGCCCAGGTGCGCGCCGGCGTGGTGATGGGCTCGCTGGCCTCAGCGGCGCTGGGGATCGTCCTGCTGTCGATCAGCGCCCGGCGCAGGGCGCAGGACGCCGAGGCCTAGATCGGGCGTCTCAGACAGCCAAGGCGCCCACATCCCCCTTGCAGGGACGCCGGAGTTGGCGTCCGCTGATGCGCCAGGATCGCACTTGGGAGGGCTCAGATGACGAGTTTCCGATTGAATGGCCGCGAGGTCTCGGTCCAGGCGCCCGAGGACGCCCCCCTGCTCTGGACGATCCGCGACGAGGTGGGCCTGACCGGCACGAAGTTCGGCTGCGGGATCGGCCAGTGCGGGGCCTGCACGGTGCACGTCGACGGTGACGCGGTGCGCTCATGCGTCACCCCGACCGGCGCGGTGGCCGGGCGGTCCGTCACCACCATCGAAGGCCTGGACCCCAAGGGCGAGCATCCGCTGCAGAAGGCGTGGATCGACGCCCAGGCGCCGCAGTGCGGCTACTGCCAATCCGGCCAGATCATGCAGGCCGCCGCCCTGCTCAAAGCCAATCCGAAGCCGTCCGACGCCGAGATCGAGGCCGAGATGACCGGCAACCTCTGCCGCTGCATGGCCTACATCCGGATCAAGAAGGCCATCAAGGCGGCGGCCGCCAAGGGAGTCGCAGCATGAACGCCATCGTCGACACCCCCGCCGCCACGCCGACCCGGCGCGGCTTCCTGATCACCGTCTCGGCCGCCGGCGCCCTGTTCGGCCTGGCCCCGCCGGCCAGCGCCGCCCAGGCCTATGCGCCCACCATCTGGTACGCGATCGACCCGGCGGGCGTAGTCACCGTCCACATCATCCGCGCCGAGATGGGCCAGCATGTGGGCACCGCCATCGCCCGCATCGTCGCCGACGAGCTGGAGGCCGACTGGTCGAAGGTGCGCATCGATCACGTGGATACCGATCCCAAGTGGGGCCTGATGGTCACCGGCGGCAGCTGGTCGATCTGGCAGAGCTACCCGCTCTACAGCCAGGCCGGCGCGGCCGGCCGCATCGCCCTGATCGACGCGGGCGCCAAGCTGATGGGCGTGAAGCCCGGCGACTGCGTGGCCCGCAACGGCGCGGTGGTGGCCGGCAAGCGCTCGGTCTCCTACGGCGAGATCGTCTCGAAGGGCGACCTCAGCCGCACCTTCACCGCCGAGGAGCTCGGCAAGCTGCCGATCAAGCCCGCCGCCGAGCGGCGCATCATCGGCAAGCCGGGCGGGGCGCAGGACATCCCCGCCAAGACCAACGGCCAGGCGAAGTACGGCCTCGACGCCAAGGTCCCCGGGATGGTCTACGCGCGGCCGAAACTGCCGCCGACGCGATACGGCTCCGAGGTGGTCTCCATCGACGAGACCGACGCCAAGGCGGTGCCAGGCTACATCCGGGCCATCGCCCTGGACGATCCGTCGGGCACGGTTCCCGGCTGGGTGATGGTCTATGCCGACAGTTTCGTGGCCGCCGACCGGGCGACCGAGGCGCTGAAGGTGACCTGGAAGGCCGGCGACACCGCCAAGATCTCCGAGGCCGACCTCCAGGCCCGGGCCCGCGCGCTGATCGCCGACAAGGCCTCGGGCTCGCAGGTCGTCGAAGATCCCGGCGTGGACGCCGCCTTCACGGCCGCCAAGTCCACCGTGGAGGCCACCTACACCACCGCGACGGCCCTGCACTTCCAGCTCGAGCCGGTGAACGCCCTGGCCTTCGAGAAGGACGGGATGTTCGAGATCCACACCGGCAACCAGTGGCAGTCGCTGGTGCTGCCCTGGCTGGCCAAGGCGCTGGGCCGCAAGGAAGAGACCATCGTCCTGCGCACCTACATGCTGGGCGGCGGGTTCGGCCGCAGGCTCAACGGCGACTATGCGGTGCCGGCCGCGCTGGCGTCGAAGGCGATCGGCGGCAAGCCGGTGAAGATGGTCCTGACGCGGGCGGACGACACGCGCTTCGACAGCCCGCGCTCGCCCTCGGTGCAGACGCTGCGGATGGCCTTCGGCGAGGCCGGCCGCGTCACCGCCATGGAGCATCGCGCCTGCGCCGGCTGGCCGACCCAGGCCATGGCGCCGTTCTTCATGCCCAAGGGCAAGAACGGCCAGCCCTACGATCCCTTCGCGATCGCCGGGGCGGACCACTGGTACAACGTCGGCGCCCAGCGCGTGCGGGCGATCCCCAACGACCTGGCCAACCGCACCATGCGGCCGGGGTGGCTGCGCTCGGTGGGGCCCGGCTGGACCAACTGGGCGCTGGAAAGCTTCATGGACGAGGCGGCGCTGAAGGCCGGCGTCGACCCTCTGGCCTTCCGCCTGAAGATGCTGGACGCCACCGGCCGCAACGCCGGGTCCGCGCCCAGCGCCGTGGGCGGGGCGCGCCGGCAGGCGGCGGTGCTCAAGCGGGTGGCGGAGAAGGCCGGCTGGGGCAAGCCGCTGCCCAAGAACACCGGCCTGGGCCTCGCCACCTCCTTCGGCCAGGAGCGCGACATGCCGACGTGGGTGGCGTGCGCCGCGCGGGTGGCGGTCGATCCGGCCTCCGGGGCGGTGAAGGTGCAGAAGCTGACCCTGGTGGCCGACGCCGGGACCATCGTCCATCCGGACGGCGCCCTGGCCCAGATGGAGGGCGCGGCGCTCTGGGGCATGAGCCTGGCGCTGTTCGAAGGCTCCGCCTTCGAGAACGGCGAGCCGAAGGACACCAGCCTCGACACCTATACGCCGCTGCGGATGGCCGACGTCCCCGACATGGAGGTGGAGTTCATCCCCAGCACCGAGGCGCCGGTTGGCCTGGGCGAGCCCGCGACCACCGTCGTCGGCCCCGCCATCGGCAACGCCATCTTCCGCGCTGTCGGCGCCCGGGTCAGGGACCTGCCGATCCGGCCGGAGGCGGTGGAGGCGGGGATGAAGGCCTGACGCCGCGGCAGTGAACCGTGGGAGGTCCGGCGCGCGACAGGCGCTGCATTGATTCGACCACGAACCACACGAACAGGCGCATGCGCGGGCGGAGCGGCCTCCGTCCGTTCGTCTGGTTCGTGTGGTTTGGTGGTCGCCTTGAAGAGCGCCTCGCGCCGTCACCCGAAGCCGGATCGAGGCCGCGGGCCGGGTGGCCCAAGTCCCGCCAGCGACGTGGCGGCAGAACCCAGGAGCTTGTCGCGAGTCGCAGATGGCGCCGGACGTGAGAGGACGGCGACGCCGGCGACCCGGGCGGTCGGCGCGTCGGGCGGATTCTTCTCCGCTCGCGCCAGGTAGGTCTGGAGCGCCGGCAGGGCCCGTTTCGCGTCGGCGGGAAGGCGATCGTCGAACCGGGCGGCCTCCCGGGCGACCACGCCCAGGGTCGCGAGAAACCTCGGCAGGCTGACGGGCTCGTAGTCGCGATCCCGTTCACGCTCAGGCGCATCGACATGCTCAGGCGCCTCGCGCTCGGGCCGTTCGCGGTCGAGCGCCTCAGCCCGCTCGAGCGCCGCGCGGGCCGGAGCCAGCTTCCCGGCGCGCAGGGTCATGCACAGCCGGATGCCCATCCGGACCGCCAGGAAGGATTTCTGGAAGGCGTCGAAGCGCTCGAGGCTGAGCCCGGCGTCGGTCCCGCCCTTCGCCGCCGCGCCGAACGCCATCCCCAGCGCATGGGCGCAGTCGACCATCCCCTCCAGCATCTGGAGCTCACGCGCAGTGCGGGCGGCCTCGGGCGACATGAGAACAAATGTAGAACATTTGGGCGAACTGTCAAGCCGCCTCTCGCGCGACTCCGGACCTTCGCACGTAGGCTCCCTGCCGATGGCCCCTATCGACCCGTTGCGGACCTTGCGGCCGACGTCGGTGTGCGCCTCCTCTCCCCCCGCGAAGCGAGAGGGGAGAGGAGATCCGCGTCCGCTCCCCACCCATAATGGTCCTCGGCAAAGTTCCCCGTCCGGCGCTGGGAGTCGGCAGGACGGACCACGGCCGTGCATGAGCGCAACGAAAAAGGCCGCCCCGAAGGGCGGCCCTTCGCGTTCGCGCGGAGCGGAAGCCTACTCCGCCGCGGGCTTCGGCGCGTAGCCGAGGACGGCCTTGGTCTCCAGGAACTCGTGGAAGGCGTAGTCGCCCCACTCGCGCCCGTTGCCGCTCATCTTGTAGCCGCCGAACGGGGCGGTCATGTCGCCGCCGCCGCCGTTGATCGACACCTGGCCGGCGCGCAGCTTCGAGGCGACCTTGCGGGCCTTCTCGAGGTCGCCCGCCTGGACGTAGGCGGCCAGGCCGTACTCGGTGTCGTTGCCGATATCGATCGCCTGCTCGACGGTGTCGTAGCCGAGGATCGCCAGCACGGGGCCGAAGATCTCTTCCTTGGCGATGGTCATCTCGTTGTTCACGTTCGCGAACACCGTCGGCTTCACATAGTAGCCCTTGTCCAGGCCGTCCGGCCGGCCCACGCCGCCGGTCACCAGGGTCGCGCCCTCGTCGATGCCGGCCTGGATCAGCTTCTGGATCTTGTCGAACTGGGTCTTGTTGACCACCGGACCCAGCTGGGCGTTGCCGTTGGGGTCGCCGACGGTGACCTTCTCGGCGGCCTCGCGGGCCACGGTGATCGCCTCGTCCATGCGCTTGGACGGGACGAGCATCCGGGTCGGCGCGTTACAGGACTGGCCCGAGTTGGTCATCATGGTGGCGACGCCCCGGCCGACGCCCTTCGCGAACGCGTCATCGTCCAGGACGATGTTCGGGCTCTTGCCGCCCAGCTCCTGGGCCACGCGCTTGACGGTAGGCGCAGCCGCCTTGGCCACCTCGATGCCGGCGCGGGTCGAGCCGGTGAACGAGACCATGTCGATTTCCGGATGGCTGGAGATCGCCGCGCCCACGGTCGGGCCGTCGCCCTGCACCAGGTTGAACACGCCGGCCGGCACGCCGGCCGCATGCATGATCTCGGCGAAGATCTGGCCCGAGAACGGCGCCACTTCCGACGGCTTCAGCACCATGGTGCAGCCCGTGGCGATAGCCGGGGCCACCTTGCAGACGATCTGGTTCAGCGGCCAGTTCCAGGGGGTGATGAAGCCGCAGACGCCGATCGGCTCCTTGACGATCATCGTCGGGCCGCGGTCTTCCTCGAACTTGAAGCCCTTCAGCACCTCGGCGGCGGTGGCCAGGTGGGCCATGCCGATCGGCACCTGAGCGCGCTGGGCCAGCGAGCTGGGGGCGCCCATTTCCTCGGTCACCGCGGTGGCCAGGTCGCCGAAGCGCTTCTGGTACTCGGCCAGGATGCGGCCCAGCACCTCCAGGCGCTCCTCGCGGCTGGTCTGCGACCAGCTGTCGAAGGCCTTGCGGGCGGCCTTGGCGGCCTTGTCGACGTCGGCCGCCGAACCCATGGCGATCTTGCCGACGACCTCTTCGGTGGCCGGGTTCTCGACGTCGAGCGTCTTCAGACCCTCGGCGGGATCGACCCACGCTCCGTCGATGTAGAACTTGAGGTACTCGCGCATAGACGTCCTCCTGGCGACCTTGTGTCGTTGCGGGCTTAAGGCTTGCGGGCCCGACCCTTCAAACAATCATTTTAGTGATCGGCGTTCAGGTGGGAAGCCCCAACGCCACGAAACAGCTGGGAAGCCTGACCGGAAAGCGCAACGGCGGCGTGACGGCGGCTTGCCCGCGGGAGAGCGCCTCGCTAAAGCCCAGGCAGCAGAGTTCCGGAGGCCCCATGAGCGGCATCTACATGATCCTCGTCTTCGTCGCGGTGATGGCGGCGCTGAACCGCTTCGAGTTCGGCCGCTTCGACTGATAGGGCGCACAGCATGGCCGGCCGCGGCGCAGCACTGGTGACGGGCGGCGCGCGGCGGATCGGCCGCGTGCTGGCGGCCACCGCGGCGGCGGCAGGCTACGACGTCGCCATCCACGTCCGCGCGATCGACGACGACGCCGAGGCGGCCGCAGGCGAAGTGCGGGGCCACGGGCGCAAGGCCACCATCCTGGCCTGCGACCTGCGCAAGGAAAGCCAGACGGTCGCCCTGGTGGGCCAAGCCGAGGCCGAGCTGGGTCCCGTCACCCTGCTGGTCAATTCCGCGTCCGTCTTCGAGCAGGACGCCTTCTCCGACATGAACCGCGCGTCCTGGGACCTCCACATGGAGACCAACCTGCGCGCGCCCCTGGTGCTGAGCCAGGTGTTCGCCCGCCGGCTGCCCGCCGACCGCGAAGGGCTGATCGTCAACATCCTCGACCAGCGCGTCTGGCGGCCCGGGCCCGAGTTCTTCTCATACACCCTGTCCAAGACGGCGCTCTGGGACACCACCCGGATGCTGGCGCAGGACCTGGCGCCGCGGATCCGCGTCAACGGCATCGGGCCCGGCCCGACCCTGGCCTCCATCCACCAGGACGACGACGCCTTCGAAGCCGAGGCGGCCTCGACGCTGCTGGGCCGTTCCGTCCACCCGGGCGAGATCGGCGCGGCGCTCCGTTACCTCATCGACGCCCGCTCGGTGACCGGCCAGATGATCGCCGCCGACTCGGGCCAGCACCTCGCATGACGGAGACCACGCTCATCAGCTCGAAAGTGTTCGTCACGGGCGTGAAGGTGCAGGCCGAGATCGGCGTCTACCGCCACGAGATCGGCCGCGTGCAGCCCCTGATCGTCGACGTGGAGCTGGACGTGCCCACCGACGCGTCGGACCGCCTGGCCGACACCTTCAACTACGAGGCCATCCTGCAGGCCGCCCAGGACGTGGCGGCCGGCGGCCACATCGCCCTCGTAGAGACCTTCGCCCACCGCCTGGCCGACCGCTGCCTGGCCGACCCTCGCGTGACCCGCGCCCGCGTCCGGGTGGAGAAACCGCTGGCGCTGGCCCCCGATGCGGTCGCCGCCGGCGTGGACATCACCGTCGGTCGCGGGTGAGCAATTTGTAACGCGGTTACGTCTTTGCGTGACGCCGTTCCGGGTCCATCTCTTGGCCAGCCCGATGCTGGGCACGGAGGACCAACAGCGACGATGACCGACCAAGCGAGCTATGGCGCGACCGAGGACAAGACGATGCCTGCGGTCTGCTACGCGCTGTACCTGCTGGCCTTCGCCACGGGGATCACCGCAATCATCGGCCTCATCATCGCCTATTCGCAGCGCTCGACCGCGGGCCCGGCGATGCAGAGCCACTACACCTTCCTGATCCGCACCTTCTGGATCGGCCTGATCCTGATGGTCGCCGGCGGGATCCTGTTCGGCGTGGGCGCCCTGCTGGCGATCGTCCTGATCGGCTTCCCGATCATGGGCGTGGCCTGGCTGATCATGGGCGGCGCCGCCATCTGGTACGGCGTCCGCTGCATCGTGGGCCTGGTGTTCCTCAGCCGCGGAGAGGCCTACCCCCGGCCGTACGCGGTGATCGCGTAGGCGGGACGCTCCTCCCCTGTCGCGCAGGCGACGGGGGAGGTGGATCGGCGCGAAGCGACGAGACGGAGGGGGCGCAAAGCCCCAGGCTCGGAACGGGCCGCCTAACGCCCCCTCCGTCGGCTTCGCCGCCACCTCCCCCGCTTTGCGGGGGAGGAGCAACGTGTCTAAGCCGCCACCAGCTCGCGGCGGACCAGCTTGGCGTAGTCGTCCATCAGGCTGAGCGAGATGTTGCCGGGGGTGAAGCTGTACTCGCCGATCTGCGAGACCGGGGTCACCTCGGCGGCGGTGCCGACCACGAAGCATTCGGTGAAGCCCGCCAGCTCCTCCGGCCTGATGTGGCGCTCGATGACCTCGAAGCCCTTCTCCTGGGCCAGCTTGATCACCGTCTGGCGGGTGATGCCGTTCAGGAAGCAGTCGGGCGTCGGGGTGTGGATCGCGCCGTCCTTGATGAAGAACACGTTCGAGCCGGTGCTCTCGGCCACGTAGCCGCGGTAGTCGAGCATCATGGCGTCGGTGAACCCGTCCTTCTCCGCGGCGTGCTTGGAGATGGTGCAGATCATGTAGAGGCCGGTGGCCTTGGCGTGGACCGGCTCGGTCTCGGGGCTGGGGCGCTTGTACTTGGCCCAGCACATGCGGATGCCCTTGGCCTTCTCTTCCGGCGAGAAGTAGCTGGGCCACTCCCAGACCGCGATCGCCACGTGGATCTTAGTGTTCTGAGCCGAGACGCCGATCATCTCGGAGCCGCGCCACGCGATCGGGCGGACATAGGCGTCGGTCAGGCCGTTCTTGGCGCAGGTGTCCTTGCAGGCCTGGTCGATCTCCGCCACGGTGAACGGAATCTCGAAGTCCAGGATCCTCGCGGACTCGAACAGCCGCTCCGTATGCGCCGTCAACTCGAAGATCTCCCCCCCGTACATCCGCTCGCCCTCGAACACCGCCGACGCGTAGTGGAGGCCGTGGGTGAGGACGTGCACCTTGGCGTCGCGCCATTGCACGAACTGTCCGTCCATCCAGATCCAGCCGTCGCGGTCATCGAAGGGAACAAGCGCCATGGGGGGAAATCGTCCTTTCCAGTGCGCTCCTTGAACCGTCCCCGCCGCGCCACGTCAAACGAATTGGGCCATCCGGCATGAGCGCCCCTGCCGATCCGCGCCTGATCCTGCGCGAGGACGAGCTCGACGCAGGGCTCGAGCTGATGCTGCTGGCCGAGGCCTCGCTGTGGGCCGCGGTCGACCAGGGGCTGGAGGCGGAGGGCCTGGGCCTGGGCCGCTCGCACTGGCGCGCCGCCTTCCTGCTGCGCCGCCGGCCGGGCATCGGCGTGCAGGAGCTGGCGCACCTCACCAGCCTGTCGAAACAGGCCGCCAGCCGCATCCTGGTCGACCTCGCCGGCAAGGGCCTGGCCGAGAAACAGGCGGGAGACCTGGACGGCCGCCGCCGCTCCGCCGCCCTCACCGCCCGAGGTGAAGCCTTCGAGGCCGCCATCAGCGAGCGCCTGCGCAGCCTGCTCACCCGGGCCTACCGCACAGGTGGGCTGGACGGAGTGGCCGGGGCGCGCGCCATATTGGCGGCCATGGCCGGCGGCAGGATGCGCAATCCCGGTTCCGGCGGAGGACGCCCATGAGCTTCTCGGATGCGCCGCCCCGCGCCCGGCACCTGCTGGTCGTCGACGACGACGACCGCATCCGCGACCTCCTGAAGGAATACCTCACCCGGGCCGGCTTCCGGGTGACCGCCGCGGCCGGCGGCGCGCCGGCCCGGCGGCTGCTCGCCACCCTCGACTTCGACCTGGCGGTCTTCGACGTGATGATGCCGGGCGAGGACGGGTTTTCGCTGACCCGTTGGCTGCGGGAACAGCGCGGCGCGCAGGGGCGCACGCCGGTGCTGATGCTGACCGCCAAGACCGAATCCGGCGACCGGATCGAGGGGCTGAAGCTGGGCGCCGACGACTATCTGGGCAAGCCGTTCGAGCCCGAGGAACTGCTGCTGCGGATCGAGGCGATCCTGCGCCGGGCGGCCAGCGAGCGGCAACCGGCCGGCGGCGCGCTCTCGCTCGGCCGCTGCGTGTTCGACTCCGACCGCGGCGAACTCACCTGCGCCGGCGAGACGGTGCGCCTGACCGAGGCCGAGGTCTCGCTCCTGCGCCAGCTCGCCCGCACCCCGCACGAGCCGGTGGACCGGCTGGAACTCGCCCGCGGCTCGGTCGACCCCTCCGGCCGCGCGGTCGACGTCCAGGTCACCCGCCTGCGCCGCAAGATCGAGGACGACCCCAAGGCCCCCCGCTACCTGCAGACCGTGCGCGGGGTGGGCTACAGACTGGCTCCGGACTGATGCAAAGGCTCGCGCCAGTTTTCGCCGCTCCTCCACCGTCCCGAAGAGGACGGGGGAGGTGGATCGACGCGCAGCGGCGAGACGGAGGGGGCGTGAGGCGTCCAGCTCGGCGGATGGGGCTTTGCGCCCCCTCCACCATGCTGCGCATGGTCCCCCTCCCCCGCGCTCTTCGGCGCGGTGCAGGAGCGGGCTCGTGAAACTCCCCTCCTCCTTCCGGGTCTTCCTGCGCTGGCTCAAGCGGCGGCTGCCGGCGACGCTGTTCGCACGGTCGCTGCTGATCATCGTGCTGCCGGTGGCGCTGATGCAGATCGCGGTGACCTACGTCTTCTTCGACGCCCACTGGCAGACCGTGACCGCGCGCCTCTCGGAAGGCCTGGCCGGCGACATCGCCTGGGCCGTGGAGAGCTACAAGGAGGACCCCACCCCCGAGAGCTTCGCCAAGCTGAGCCAGCGGGCCGAGGAGTCCATGGGTCTCTCCATCGCCCTGCAGCCCGGCCGCCAGCTGCCGCTGCGCCGCCGCGACCCGCCGGTGCTGCTGGAAGCCTTCTTCGCCCCCATCGACCGATCGCTGGGCCGGGCGCTGAGCGACCGCCTGGACGCCCCGTTCTGGTTCGACACCACCCGCTACCCGGCCTACGTCGACATCCGGGTCGGCGTGCAGGGCGGGGTCATGCGCGTGCTGGCGCCGCGCGACCGGGCGTTCGCCACCCAGGGCCACATCTTCGTCCTCTGGATGACCGTCGCGACCGTGCTGCTCACGGCCATCGCGCTCCTCTTCATCCGCAACCAGGTCCGCGCCATCGAGCGCCTGGCCAACGCCGCCGAGGCCTTCGGGCGCGGCGCCGACGTGCCGGCCTTCAAGCCGCACGGGGCCAAGGAGGTGCGCGCCGCCGCCACCGCCTTCCTCGACATGCGCGGCCGCATCCAGCGCCACATCGAACAGCGCACGGCCCTGCTGGCCTCGGTCAGCCACGACCTGCGCACGCCGCTCACCCGCCTGAAGCTCAGCCTGGCGCTGGCGGAGCAGAACAAGCGCACCGCCGACATGAAGCGCGACCTGGCCGAGATGGAGCACATGGTCGACGAGTACCTGGCCTTCGCGCGCGGCGAGGGCGGCGAGGCGACCGAGGCCGTCAAGCTGCGCCCGCTGATCGAGGCCGTCAGCGAGGGCGCGCGCCGGCTGGGCGCCCAGGTGAAGGTCGCCGCCGATCCCGAGCTCACCGCCACGGCCCGGCCCAATGCGCTGAAGCGGGCCCTGGCCAACCTGGTGATGAACGCCGCCTCGCACGGCGAGCATGTCGAGGTCGCGGCGCGGCGGAATTCCCAGGGCGTGGAGATCGTGATCGACGACGACGGCCCCGGCATCCCCGCCGAGCAGCACGAGGAGGCGTTCAAGGCCTTCGCGCGCCTCGACGAGAGCCGCAACCAGAACACCAAGGGCGTGGGCCTGGGCCTGGCCATCGCCCGCGACGTCGCCCGCGGCCACGGCGGCGACATCGTGCTGGACCGCTCGCCGCTGGGGGGTCTGCGCGCCGTCGTCAGGTTGCCGGGGTAGCCGCGTTCATCCGCAGTTCACGCGCTACGGCAAAGCTTCGCCGAAACGAATCGGGGACCTTCTCATGCGCGCTCTCATCCTTGCCGCCGGCCTGACCTTCGCCGTCGCCGCGCCCGCGCTGGCCGCCGATCCGGTGGAGGGCGAGTGGCTGACGCAGGACGCGACGGCCAAGGTCCGCATCGGCCCCTGCCCCGGCAAACCCGACCGGATGTGTGGCGCGATCTCCTGGCTGAAGGACCCCGCCGACGCCAAGGCCACGGACACCCGCAATCCGGATCCGAAGCTGAAGACCCGCACCATCCTGGGCCTGCCCTTGATCCGCGACTTCAAGCAGGCCGCGCCCGGCCGCTGGAACGGCGGCAAGATCTACGACCCCAACACCGGCAAGACCTACGACAGCAAGATCTCGGTCAACGCCAACGGCGCCCTGAAGGTCGAGGGCTGCATCCTGATGGTCTGCCAGGCCCAGACCTGGCGGCGGGGCTAGGCGCCGAGCTCCTTCGAGCGCCGGACGGCCGCGGCCACCGCCTCGCGCATCAGGTCGGGCAGGCCGCCGTCCGCCAGCAACACGTCCAGCGCCGCCTGGGTGGTTCCGCCGGGCGACGTCACCTGTCGCCGCAGCTCCGCCGGCTCCTCGCCGCTGTGGTTCAGCAGCGCCGCCGCCCCGGTCAGCGTCGAGCGCGCGAGGCGCTGCGCGTCCGCGGCCGACAGTCCGGCCGCAGCGCCCGCCGCCTCCAGCGCCTCGACGAAGGCGTAGAGATAGGCCGGCGCCGAGCCCGAGACGCCCGTCGCCGCGTGCATCAGGGCCTCGTCGGTCAGCGCCACCACCGCGCCCAGCGGCTCGAACAGCGCGTGCGCCCGGGCCAGGGCCTCGGGATCGTCGGCGTAGAGGCTGGCGGTGCCCCGCCCGATCGCCGCCGCGGTCGTCGGCATCACGCGCGCCACGCAGCGGCCGCCGAACGCCTTGGCGATGTCGCCCGCCTTCACGCCCGCGCAGATGGACACGATCACCGCCCCGGAGCCCAGCCACGCGGCGGTCTCCGCGGCGGCCTCGCGCCAGACCTGCGGCTTGACGCCCAGCACCACCGTCTTGGCCCGCGCCAGCTCGGCGTCCGGTGGGTTGAGGATGGCCCCGGCCCGCTCCGCCGCCAGGGCGGCCGGCCCGGGATTGGGGTCGCGGACCATCAGCTCGGAGCCGGCGAAGGCGCCGGCGGCCAGCCAGCCCTCGACCATGGCCCCACCCATGCGCCCGGCGCCCAGCATCAGGATCGGCGTGATCATGTGAGCAGCTTTAGCTGCCGTCCTCCAACTCGTCATCCCACGGTCGGCTGAAAGCCGATCCGGGGGACCCAAGCCGGGACCCGATCGTCCGCTTGGGTCCCCCGGTTCGCGCGAGCGCGACCGTGGGATGACGAGCGTTGAGGTGATCGCTAGGGTCGCGCCTCAGTCTCAGTTGGGGGTTGCGATGCGTAGGGTCCTGCTTGGAACGGCGATGACGATGGCGGCGGCCTCCGTGGCCCTCGCCCAGCCCGCCCGGCGCGAGGTGGGGAACATCGTCTACGACGGGACGCCCGCCACGCCGGCGGCCCTGCAGGCGGCGATCACGCCCTACTACAACGCCCGGTCGGCCGTGTTCGAGGACTGGCTGCCGGACGGCTCGATGCTGATCGCCACCCGGTTCGGCGACACGACGCAGATCCACCGGGTGGCCAGGCCCGGCGCCGACCGCACCCAGCTCACCTTCTTCAATGAGCCGATCAGCGTGGCGCAGGTGCGGCCCGGGACGTCGACCTACCTCTATCCGCGCGACGTGGGCGGGGCCGAGTACTACCAGGCCTACCTGCGCGACCTGGCCGGCCACGAGACGCAGCTGACCGCGCCCAACACCCGCAATCAGAACTTCGTCTTCTCGAAGGACGGCAAGCTGGTGGCCTGGAGCCAGGTGACGCCCGGCGATCCCAACTACGACATCGTCCTGGCCGATCCCACCAATCCGGCCAGCCGGCGCACGGTGCTGGAGGGCACGGGCTCGATGGCGCCGCAGGACATCACCGCCGACGGCAAGACGGTGCTGGTCACCCGCTACAACTCCGCGACCTTCGTCGAGCTGTTCGTCCTGGACGTGGCCACGGGCAAGCTCACGCCGATCGGCCCGGTCGGCCGCAAGATCGGCTATCAGGGCGGCGCGTTCGTCAACGGCGGCGCGGGCGTCCTGACGCTCTCCGATGACGGCGCCGAGCACGCCCGCCCCGTGGTCATCGACGTGAAGTCAGGCGCCGTGCGCGACCTGGCGCCGGGCGCCAAGTGGGGTTCGGAAGGCTTCGACCTCAGCCCTGACGGCAGGACCGTGGCGCTGTCGGTCAACGAGGAGGGCTATTCCACCCTGGTGCTGCGCGACGTGGCCACGGGCAAGGTCCTGCCGGGTCCGAAGCTGCCGCAGGGCGTGCTGACGGCGGCGAAGTTCTCGCCCGACGGGTCGAAGATCGGCCTCAGCCTGTCGACCTCCACCAGCTCCGGCGACGCCTGGAGCTATGACCTGAAGAGCGGCCAGCTCACCCGCTGGACCGAGAGCGAACTGGGCGGCCTGGACCCGGCCAGGCTCGTCGAGCCGGCGCTGTTCCGCTATCCGACCTTCGACGGCAAGCAGATCCCGGCCTTCATCTACCGACCGAAGGCGGCCGGGTCCGGCAAGCTGCCCGTGGTCATCCAGATCCACGGCGGGCCGGAAGGCCAGGAGCAGCCCAGCTTCAACCCGCGCCGCCAGTCCTGGGTGAACGAGCTGGGCGCCGCCGTGATCATCCCGAACGTCCGCGGCTCGTCCGGCTACGGCAAGACCTACCTGGGCCTCGACAACGCCGAGAAGCGCGAGGACTCGGTGAAGGACATCGGCGCCCTGCTGGACTGGGTGGCCAAGCAACCCGATCTGGACGCCAGCCGGGTGGCCGTCGTCGGCCAGTCCTACGGCGGCTACATGGTGCTGGCCGTGGCGGGCCACTACAACGACCGCATCGCCGGCGCGATCGACCTCTACGGCATCTCGGACTGGGTGACGTTCCTGCAGAACACCGAGGGCTATCGCCGCGACGCCCGCCGGGCCGAGTACGGCGACGAGCGGGTCCCCGAGATGAAGGCGGTGTTCGAGAAGATCTCGCCGATCAAGATGAGCGACCGGATGAAGAAGCCGATGATGGTCTTCCAGGGCGCCAACGACCCCAGAGTACCCCGCACGGAGTCGGAACAGATGGTCGCGCGCCTCCGCGCCCAGGGGACCGAGGTCTGGTACGTGCTGGCCAAGGACGAGGGCCACGGCATCTACAAGAAGGCCAACCAGGAGGCCGTCCGGGCGACCGAACTGGTGTTCCTGAAGAAGGTGCTGGGGGTTCCGTAAAAGCGGCGTCATCCCACGGTCGCGCGCAAGCGCGATCCGGGGGACCCAAGCCGAGCTTGGATCCGCGCCGCGATGGTTCTGAAATTCCGCCTGGGTCCCCCGGTTCGGCTTTCAGCCGACCGTGGGATGACGAGCGTAGAGAGGCCCCTACGCCTCGCCGACGGTCTCGAACATGCAGGCGGCGATGGCTTCCTGCGGGGTCTTGGCGCCGCGCAGGAGGAAGTCGTAGGCCGGGAAGAACCGGTCGGCCGCCTCCACCGCCACGTCGATCATCGCCGCGGCCTGCGCCAGGCTGGGCTGTTCGCCCGTCATCAGCGCCATGCCGTGCCGGAAGATGATCTCGCCCTCGTCCCACAGCTCGAAGTGGCCGAGCCAGACACGCGGATTGATCGTGGCGATCAGCTCCTGGGCCGTCTGGCGCTGCGCCTTCGGAACCGCGAGGTCCATCGACAGGCAGAGCTGAAGGGTGTCGCCCTCCGGCCGCCAGGCGAACCAGAGCTCGTAGTCCTTCCAGTCGCCGGCGAGGGTGAAGGCGAGATCGCCGTCCTCGGTCCGGTCGAATGGAAGATTCTCGGCTGTGAGCACATGCTCGACGACGTCGAGCGGGTCGTTCGTCAGGATGACGTTGTCATCCGTCTGGGAGGTGTCCATTACGACCCCTTTCGACTCGGACGGAGAGCGGAACGCCGCCCCCGAATCGTCCGCATCAATGAACCTAAACCGTTTCTTGCCGACCGTGTCAGCGAGTTCTTGCTACGGGCGAACAGCTTTCGCGTGGCGTGCACTGTTCTCACGAGCTTTTCGAGGATTTACGGGCCGTTTTTGTGGCCTTCAGCGCCTCGATTTCCTGACGGAGCGCGGCCACCTCGGCCTTGAGCGCGTCGTAATCTTCGCGGCGCACCAGATCCATTTCCGCCACCAGGCGGTCGGTCTGGCTGCGGAACGCGGCCTTGGCCTCCTCACCGGCGGCCTGGGCGAGGCCCATGGCGGCGGTGCTGAGCTTGGCGATTTCGTCGAGGAGAGGGTTCTGGGTCTGCATTCTTGTCTTCTTCGGCCGGAAATGGGCCCGTCCGACATGTCTATATGGTCCCTCAGGGGATGAAAGCGAATGGCTTCTCCTCTAAGTCGCTATTTGAACGCAGGAGTCGCCTGAGAAGTGCCCTTCCCGAATATCGATCCGATCCTCGTGCAGCTGGGGCCTTTCGCCATACGCTGGTACGCCCTGGCGTACGTCGCGGGCATCCTGCTGGGGTGGCGCTATGCCACAGGCCTGCTGAAGAACACGGCGCTGTGGACGCATCGTCCCGCGCCCTTCACGCCCGAGCAGATGGACGACCTGATCCTGTGGATCGCCATCGGGGTCATCGGCGGCGGCCGGCTGGGACACGTGTTGTTCTACACGCCCACCATGATCTGGACCGACCCCGTCGGCATCTTCAAGGTCTGGGAAGGCGGGATGAGCTTCCACGGCGGGGTCATCGGCGTCTCGATCGCCATGATCGGCTTCGCCTGGCGCAACAAGCTGGACCTGTTGCGGATCGCCGACGTCGTGGCGCCCGCCTATCCGATCGGCCACTTCCTCGGCCGCTGCGCCAACTTCATCAACGGCGAGCTGTGGGGCCGGCCGGCGCCGGACCTGCCCTGGGCGATCCGGTTCTGCAACGAGCAGATCACCAAGACCTTCGGCTATTGCCCCGCCGGCGACGTGCCGCGCCATCCCAGCCAGATCTACGAGGCGCTGTTCGAGGGGCTGATCCTGTTCCTGATCCTGCGCTGGGCGACGCATGGTGCGAAGCTCGGTAACCGCCGCGGCGTGATCACGGGTATTTTCGTGCTGTTCTACGGCGCGTTCCGCATCGCCATCGAGACGGTGCGCGAGCCCGACCAGGGGATGCCGAACTTCCCGCTCGGCCTGACCATGGGGATGATCCTGTCGATCCCGATGGTGCTGGGCGGCCTGTTCCTGATCTGGCGCGGGATGCGCGAGCCCCTGCCGCCGGCCCTGCCGGCCGCGGGCGCGGAGCCGGCCGGACGCACCGCGAACGAGCCTACGTGAGCGCCAGTCTCCGTGAACGGCTGGCGGCGCAGATCGCCCAGACCGGGCCGCTGACCGTCGCCCAGTACATGACCGCCTGCCTGCACGACCCGCAGGACGGCTACTACGCGACCCGGCCGGCCCTGGGCGAGGGCGGCGACTTCATCACCGCGCCGCTGGTGAGCCAGATGTTCGGCGAGCTGATCGGCGTCTGGGCGATCTCCGCCTGGCAGGCGATGGGCGCGCCGGCGCGGTTCGTGCTGGCCGAGATGGGGCCCGGCGACGGCACGCTGATGAGCGACCTGCTGCGCGCCGCGCGGGTGTCGCCGGACTTCCTCGAGGCCGCGCAGGTCTGGCTGGTCGAGACGTCCGAGCCGCTGGCCGCCCTGCAGGCCGAGAAGCTGCCCGACACGGTCCGCTGGGCGCGGGCGCTGGACGAGGTCCCCGGCGGCGAACCGATGATCCTCGTGGCCAACGAGCTGCTGGACTGCCTGCCGGCCCGCCAGTTCGTGCGGACGGCCACCGGCTGGGCCGAGCAGGTGGTGGGGCTGGGCCGGGACGGCGCGCTGGCGTTCGGCCTCGTCCCGGCGAGCGTTCCCCTGCCCGACGCCCGCGACGGCGCGGTGTGCGAGATCTCGGCCGCGCAGGAGGCCTTGGGCGCGGCGCTGGGCGAGCGGCTGGCCCACGACGGGGGCGCGGCGCTGCTCATCGACTACGGCCGCGACCGGCCGGGCTTCGGCGACACGCTGCAGGCGCTGATCCGCCATGAAAAGGTCGATCCCCTGGCTCGCCCCGGCGAGGCGGACCTGACCGTCCACGCCGACTTCCCGGCCGTCATGGCCGCCGCGCGCAAGGCCGGCTCCGAGGCGGCGATCCTCACCCAGGCCGCCCTGCTCGCCCGCCTCGGCATCGGCGAGCGCGCCGAGGCCCTGGTCCGCGCCCGCCCCGACAAGGCCGCCGTCATCGGCCGCCAGCTGAACCGCCTGGTGGGCGGCGACGAGATGGGCGAGCTGTTCAAGGCCTGCTGCATTCATTCGCCCGGCTGGACGCCACCGGCGTTCAATGAGGACTGACATGCCCGACCTGCCCGTCCTGACCTCACCGCTGCTGGACCTGCCCGGGATCCGCCACGCGTTCTTCACCCGCCAGGGCGGCGTCTCGACCGCGGTCTACGCCAGCCTGAACGTCGGCGCGGGGTCCAACGACGATCCCGCGGCGGTGGCCGAGAACCGCCGCCGCGCCGCGGCGCACCTGGGCGGCGAGCTGGTCACCGCCTACCAGGTCCACTCTGCGACCGCCCTGGTCGCCGACGGCCCCTGGCCCGCCGGCCCGCCCCAGGCCGACGGCGTGGTCACCGCCACGGCGGGCGTGGTCTGCGGGGCGCTCGCCGCCGACTGTGCGCCGATCCTGTTCGCGGACCCCGAGGCCCGGGTCGTGGCCGCGGCCCACGCCGGCTGGAAGGGCGCGCTCACCGGCGTCGCCGAGTCCGCCATTTCCCGCATGGAAAGCCTGGGCGCGCGGCGCGACCGCATCGTCGCCGCGATCGGCCCTTGCATCGGCCCGGCGTCCTACGAGGTCGGGTTGGAGTACGTCGCCCGCTTCACCCACTTCGACAAAGGCTACGAGCGGTTCTTCTCGGCGGGCGCGGGACCGGACAAGCGCCAGTTCGACCTGCCGGCCTTCGTGCTGGCCCGGCTGCGGGCCGCCGGGATCGCGCGCTGCGAATGGATCGGCCGCGACACCTGCGCCGAGCCGGACCTGTTCTTCTCCAACCGCCGCGCCTTCAAGCAGGGCGAGCCGGACTACGGCCGCCTGCTGTCGGCGATCGTGCTGGAAGGCTAAGGCACCACCGTCGTGAACAGGTAGACCGCGAAGATCACCAGGTGCACGGCGCCCTGCAGCACCGTTGTCCGCCCGGCGCCCAGCGACAGGGTGGCCACGATCAGGGTCAGCAGCAGCAGCACGGTCGCCTTGGCGTCCAGCCCCAGCGCCAGGGGCCAGCCGGCCGCCAGCGACACTACCGCCACGGTCGGGATCGTCAGGCCGATGGACGCCAGGGCGGAGCCCAGGCCCAGGTTCAGGCTGGTCTGCAGCCGGTCCGCCCGCGCCGCCCGCACCGCCGCGAGGCTCTCCGGCAGCAGCACCAGGGCGGCGATGATCACCCCCACGACGGCTTCTGGCGCGCCGGCGTCCTTCACCGCCGCCTTCATGGCGGGGGCGAGGGCCTTGGCCAGCAGCACCACCGCGCCCAGCGAGGCCACCAGCAGCGCCAGGCTGGCCAGGGCCGCGGCGTTCGACGGCGGCGGGGCGTGCGCCTCTTCGTCGCCCGCGACCGGGCCCTTCGGCAGGAAGTAGTCGCGGTGGCGCACCGTCTGCACCAGCACGAAGACGCCGTAGAGCACGAGCGACACCAGGCCCACGAACGCGAGCTGGCTGTTGGAATAGGTCGGCCCCGGCGTGGTCAGCGTGTAGTTCGGCAGCACCAGGGTCAGGATCGCCAGCGCCGCGATGGTGGCCAGGCTGGCGCTGACGCCCGCCTGGCCGAAGCTCTGCTCGCGGTGCCGGATCGCGCCCACCAGCAGGCACAGCCCCACCAGCCCGTTCAGGATGATCATCACCGCGGCGAAGACGGTGTCGCGCGCCAGGGCCGCCTCGGCCTCCCCGCCGGAGATCATCAGCGAGACGATCAACGCCACCTCGATCACCGTGACGGCGATGGCCAGCACCAGGGTGCCGTATGGCTCCCCGATCCGGTGGGCGACCACCTCGGCATGGTGGACCGCCGCCAGGACGGCGCCCACCAGGGCGGCCGCGACCACGATGTTGAACAGGCCGCCGAGGCCCGAGACGGAGAGCGCGGCCCAGGCCGCGGCGGGCGCGACCCAGGTCCAGACCGGGCGTGGGAGGCGGTGCATGACCCTACCCTAGCGGCCGGGTCGGCCAATGCGAAGCCGCGTGCCCCCTTGCTCCGCCGCGAACGCCTGCTACAAGCCGCGCCATCACCGCGAAAGGGGTCCGATGAAGCTGCTGGCCGGCAACTCGAATCGTACGCTGGCCCAGGCCGTCGCATCCCACCTGGACGTCCCGCTGACCCGGGCGCAGGTGAAGCGGTTCGCCGACAACGAGGTCTGGGTCACCATCGACGAGAACGTCCGCGGCGAGGACGTCTTCATCCTGCAGTCGACCAGCTACCCGGCCAACGACCACCTGATGGAGCTGTTGGTCTGCATCGATGCGCTGAAGCGCGCGTCGGCCCGGCGGATCACGGCGGTGACGCCCTACTTCGGCTACGCGCGCCAGGACCGGAAGACCGGCGGCCGCACGCCGATCTCGGCCAAGCTGGTGGCCAACCTGATCACTCGCGCCGGCGCCGACCGGGTGCTGACGATGGATCTGCACTCCGGCCAGATCCAGGGCTTCTTCGACATCCCGACCGACAACCTGCTGTCCGCGCCGCTGCTGGCGAACGACATCAAGGAACACTACGAGAAGCCCAAGGACCTGATGATCGTCTCGCCCGACGTGGGCGGCGTGGTCCGGGCGCTGGCGGTGGCCAGCCGGCTGAACACCGAACTCGCCATCGTCGACAAGCGCCGCTCCGGCCCCGGCAAGAGCGAGGTGGCCAACATCATCGGCGACGTCTCGGGCCGCCGCTGCATCCTGTTCGACGACATGATCGATGGGGGCGGCACGCTCTGCAACGCCGCCCAGGCCCTGATCGACGGCGGCGCGACCGAGGTTTCGGCCTACGTCAGCCACGGCGTCCTCTCGGGCGGCGCGGTCGAGCGCGTCCAGGCGTCGGTGCTGAAGGAGCTGGTGATGACCGACTCCATCGCCCCGCCCGACCGGGTCGGCGACACGCCCAAGATCCGCTACGTCAGCTGCGCCGGCCTGATCGGCGAGGCGATCCGCCGCATCGCCAATGAAGAGAGCGTGTCGAAGCTGTTCGACTGAGGCGTGCTTGCCCCGGCCGCACAAGGCCGGGTAATTCTTAGGCATCCGGGGGCGGACAACAAGAATCACCACTCGCAAGAGGGGGAAGGTCGTCTGATGCCGTTCCGTTTTCCGGTCAAAGCCTCGCTCGCCGCCGTCGTGGCCGCGGCCCTGCTGGCGGGCTGCGCCGACGCCCCGCCGCCGGTCATCGCCCCGCCGCCTCCGCCCGCCGCGCCCACGGTCAGCCTGTCGCCCAAGCTGATCGAGCTGGCCAGCGCCTACCGCTACTACATGATCCGCACGACGGCGATCACGCCCGACTTCGCCGACGGCGGCGGCGTGGCCCGCTCGCTGCAGACCGGCGCATCCTACGAACCGCAGCAGCTGGTCCGCGGGGCCATCGCCTATTCCGCGGTCGTCGCCCTGCAGGACAAGGCCTTCGTGGACGGCGTGCGCGTCTACGCCAAGGACCCGGTCCAGCGGAAGCAGATCGCCTATGAGATCATGAAGGACCCGGCCTATGCGGTCGGCATCCCGGGGTCGGCCAGCGCCGCCGGCCTGGTGATCGCCACCCTCGGCGGCGACGCCCAGAAGCTGTACGACCAGGGCAAGGCCATCAAGCAGGCCGCCTACGACATCCAGAAGCAGCCCTGGTCCAAGGGCGAGGTCCTGGGCCGCGAAGCCCGCCTGGCCGGCGCCAAGTCGGTGTCCGCCTCGGCGATGATGGGCGACGTGGCCGAGACGGCCCGCCTGCAGCAGGCCTCCACCGGCGTCGCCTCCCTCGGCCTCACCGCCGCCCCTGCGACCCCGCCCTACACGCCCACGGTGATCCGCGCCCTGGCCGTCGCCGCCCTCGCTGTCCTGGGCGAGGCGAACGACGCCAACAACGAGCAGCTCATGGCCCTGACCCACGAGCCCAACATCGGCATGTGCATGGGCACCTCGAAGCTCAACCTCTACCAGTGTCTGGCCGTGGCGCGCCCGAACTACGAGGACGTCTTCTGCCTGGGCCAGCACGTCATGATGGACACCGGCCGCTGCGTGATCCGCGCCGCCGGCCTGCCCGAGCCATACGAGGCCCGCTACATCCCCGACGCCAAGACCATCGCCAAGGGCATGCCGACCAAGAAGGCCCCGGCGAAAAAGGGCAAGAAGAAGAGCTAGCCTTCGTCTGCCGGGCACGGTTGCGTCCGGCAGGGCTTTTGTGTATCTACGCGCACCCTTTCAGCCCGTATGGGTTTGGACTTCCATCGCCGCGCGCGAGACGCGCGGCGGTTTCGTTTTGAGGCAAGGCCATGGCCGAGATCGTTTTGAACGTTGAAGTGCGTGAGCGGACCGGCACCGGTGGCGCGCGTGACACCCGCCGCGCGGGCAAGGTCCCCGGCGTGCTGTATGGCGGCGACAAGGACCCGGTGGCCATCGCCGTGAAGTCCAACGAGTTCCGCAAGGCGCTCTACACGGGCAAGCTCCTGGGCCACCTGGTGACCCTGAAGTACGGCAGCGAGACCCAGCCGGTCATCGCCAAGGCCGTCGACATGCACCCGGTGACCGACGAGCCGGTGCACTTCGACCTGTACCGGGTCGACGAGCACCAGCAGATCAAGATCGAAGTGCCGGTGCACTTCGCTCACCAGGAAGAATCGCCCGGCCTGAAGCGCGGCGGTTCGCTGAACGTCGCCCTGCACACGGTCACCGTCTCCTGCTCGGCCGACTCGATCCCGGAAGAGATCGTCGTCGACCTGACGGGCAAGGAAATCGGCGACAGCATCCGCATCGCCGACCTGAAGCTGCCGGCCAAGGTCGAAGCGGTCCTGGAAGGCGACGTGGTCGTGGCCTCGATCGCCGCCGCCAAGGTCGACACGGGCGAAGCTGAAGGCGAAGCCGCCGAAGGCGAAGCCGAGGCCTAAGGTCTACGCGGTCTCGCGGGGGTCGATGTGCTGATCATCGCCGGCCTGGGCAATCCCGGTCCGACCTACGCGAAGAACCGCCACAACATCGGCTTCATGGCCGTTGACGAGATCGCGCGCCGCTGGGGCTTCTCAGCGGCGCGTTCGCGTTTTCAGGGCCACGCCTCCGAGGGCTCGATCGACACGCCACAGGGCCCGGTCCGCGCCCTGATCCTCAAGCCGCAGGGCTACTACAACGAGAGCGGCCGCGCCGTGGGCGAGGCAGTGAAGTTCTTCAAGCTGGATCCCGCCGTCAACCTGGTCGTCTTCTATGACGAGATCGATCTGGCGCCCGGCCGCTTCCGCATGAAGGCGGGCGGCGGCGCGGCCGGCAACAACGGCGTCCGCTCCATCACCTCCCAGGTCGGCCCGCACTTCCGCCGCGCCCGCCTGGGCACCGGCCACCCCGGCGACAAGGCCCTGGTCCAGGGCCATGTGCTCTCCGACTTCCACAAGGCCGACATGAAGTGGGTCGAGCCCCTGCTGCAGGCCTGCGCCGACGCCGCGCCGCTGCTGGCCCTGGGCGAGGACGAGAAGTACCAGGCCGAGGTCATGCGCCTGGCCCCGGCCGAGAAGCTGGACCCGCGGAAGCTGGCGCGGGGTGAACCATGAGCATGATGAACCTGCTCGGCGGGTCGCTGCCGCTGATCGGGCTGTCGCTGATCCTGTCGATCGCGCTCGCCGTCCACGTGGTCCGCACCGGCCGCGAGCTGTTCTGGCTCTGGATCATCCTGATCTTCCAGCCGCTGGGCGGCCTAGTCTATTTCCTCGCCATCGTCCTTCCGGACCTCAGCCGCGGCCCGACGGCGCAGCGGCTGGAGCGCTCGGCCCGCGCCGCCCTCGATCCGATGCGCGAGTACCGCGAGGCGAAGCAGGCCTGCGACGACACGCCCACCGTCCGCAACCAGTCGCGCCTGGCCCGGGCGGCGAGCGCCCTGGGGCGCCACGAGGAGGCCGAGCGCCTCTACGCCGAGGCCGCCCACGGCATCCACGCCGAGGACCCCGCCCTGCTGCTCGGCCGCGCCAACGCCTTGCTGGAGCTGAACCGCGGCACCGAGGCCCTGGCGGTCCTGGACCGCCTGCCGCGCGATGACGGCGACGCCCACACCCCCACCGCGATCCTCGCCCTCGGCCGCGCCTACGAGGCCGTGGGCCGCACCCAGGAAGCCGACGCCGCCCTTCGCGAAGCTTCGGAGCGGATGCCCGGCTTCGAGGGCCAGGCCCGCTACGCCGCCTTCATGGCCCGCAACGGCCGCAAGCCCGAGGCCCAGGCCGCCATCACCGAGATGGACAAGCGCCTGACCAAGCTCGCCGCCCAGTTCCGCAAGGAAGGCCGGCACTGGCGCGACCTCGCCGCCAAGGCCCTCGCCGAGGGCTGAGGTCCCACGCTCTCAAGTTGCGCCGTTCCGTCGCTCGCGACATAGTCAACGCGTCGCACATGCCGACCGGGGAGAGCGAGATGAAAACCTTCGTGTCCAAGCCGAAAGGAGTTCCCTCTCACCGTCAGGACGTGAAGCATGCCTTCGCAAACTCGGAGGGCGCCGGCGCACGACGCCGACCGTAGCGACCTTCCGAACCCGCCGCCCCGCGCGGCGCCCCTTTCCAACGTCCACAAGCTGACCGCCGGGCCCGACGCCCCGCGTTCGCGGGCGCGCGCCCGCAAGTTCCTCTCGTACTACCGGCCGCATCTGCCGCTGCTGGCGGCCGACGTCGGCTGCGCCCTGCTCGTCTCCATCACCGCGCTGGCCCTGCCCCTCTGCGCGAGGGCCGTCACCCAGCAGCTCCAGGCCGAGGGCGCCGCGGCGGGCGTCCTGGAACAGATCTACCTCATGGGCGGGGTGATGCTGGCGCTGCTGGCCGTCCAGACGCTCAGCACCCTCTTCGTCGACTACAAGGGCCACGTCATGGGCGCGCGGATGGAGGGCGCGCTGCGCAAGGAGCTGTTCGAGCACTGCCAGAAGCTGTCCTTCAGCTTCTACGACCGCCAGCGGGTGGGCCAGCTCATGACCCGGATCACCAACGACCTGTTCTCCCTGGGCGAGCTCTACCACCACGGGCCGGAGGACCTGGCTATCGCGGTTCTGAAGTTCACGGGCGCCATCGCGATCCTGGCCTGGCTCGACCTGCCGCTGACCCTGCTGATCCTCGGCCTCACCCCACTGGCGGTGCTCTACGCCCTGCACTTCAACCGGCGCATGGGCCAGGCGCTCAGGCTCAGCAAGCAGCGGATCGGGGCGATCAACGAGCGGGTGGAGGACTCGCTCTCCGGCATCCGGGTGGTGAAGTCCTTCGCCAACGAGGACCTGGAGGCCCGCCGCTTCGAGTCCGAGAACGCCCGGTTCCTGGAGAGCCGGCGCGACGGCTACAAGAGCGAGGCGTTCTTCTCGGTGGGCGTGACCACCTTCGCCCAGCTGCTCACCGTCGTGGTCATCGTCATCGGCGGCGTCCGCGTCGTCCAGGGCGGGCTGGGCGTGGCCGACCTGATCACGTTCCTGCTGTGCGTGGCGGTGCTGGTCGACCCGATCCAGCGCCTCGCCAATTTCGTACGGCTCTGGCAGCAGGGCTACACCGGCTTCACCCGCGTCATGGAGATCCTGGAGGTCGAGCCCGACATCCGCGACCGTCCCGGCGCCGTGGAGCTGGCCCGGCCGCGCGGCGCCATCGCCTTCCGCGATGTGGGCTTCCGGTACGACGGTGGCGGCCGCGTCCTTCGGAACCTGTCCCTCGACATCCGCCCCGGCGAGTTCGTGGCCCTGGTCGGGCCGTCGGGGGTGGGCAAGAGCACGCTGTGCGCCCTCATCCCGCGCTTCTACGAGGCGGCGGAGGGACAGATCCTGGTGGACGGCGTCGACGTGCGCGACGTCACCCTTCGCTCGCTCCGGCGCAACATCGGGGTCGTGCAGCAGGACATCTACCTGTTCGCCGGGACCGTGGCCGAGAACCTGCGCTACGGTCGCCCGGACGCCTCCGAGGCCGACGTCGTGGCGGCGGCCAAGGCGGCCAACGCCCACGACTTCATCCTGGCCTTGCCGCACGGCTACGACACCGACATCGGCCAGCGCGGGGTGAAGCTTTCGGGCGGCCAGAAGCAGCGACTGACCATCGCGCGCGCCTTCCTGAAGGACCCGCCGATCCTGATCTTCGACGAGGCGACAAGCGCCCTCGACAACGAGAGCGAGCGGGCGGTGCAGGACGCTCTGTTCGCGCTCACCCGGGAACGGACGACGCTGGTCATCGCCCACCGGCTGTCCACCGTGCGCCACGCCGACCGCATCCTGGTGCTGACCCGCGACGGCATCGTCGAACAGGGAACCCACGAGGCCCTGATTGCGGCGAACGGCGCCTACGCCGGTCTCTACCGCATGCAGGCCAGCATCTGAGCGGCGGAGGCGGCGGAACACTGCCCGCCGCCTCTGGCGCGCTGCGTCCGGAAGGAACAAGCTCGGCCTCCCCTGTGAGGAGCTGAGCATGTCGGAGATTTCCCCGGACCGCCGGACGCTGCTGGGCGCGGGCGCCGTCCTGGCGGCCGCCCTGACCGCCAGCGCCGCGGCCGCCGCGCCCGCCAAGCCCCAGCCCAGGCCCCTGGGGTTCGATCCCACGGCCGTCCCCGGCCTCTCCGAGAAGCTGCTGCGCAGCCACTACGACAACAACTACACCGGCGCCGTGAACCGCCTGGGCGCGATCTCGGCCGAGTTCGCCGCCCTCGATCCGGCCACCGCGCCCGGCTACCGGGTCAACGGCCTCAAGCGCGAGGAGCTGATCGCCTGGAACTCGATGATCCTGCACGAGGTTTATTTCGCCGGCTTCGGCGCGGCCGAGCGGCCCGGCGCGCCCCTCGCCCAGGCCATGGAGCGGGATTTCGGCAGCCATGACCGTTGGGCCGCCGAGTTCTCGGCCATCGGCAAGGCGCTGGGCGGCGGCTCCGGCTGGGTGCTGCTGACCTGGAGCCGGCGCGACGGGCGGCTGGTCAACACCTGGGCGGCCGACCACACCATGACCCTGGCCGATGGCGCGCCGCTGCTCGCTCTCGACATGTACGAGCACGCCTACCACCTCGACTACGGCGCCAAGGCCGGCGCCTACGTCGACGCCTTCATGAAGGCGGTGTCCTGGGCGCACGCCAACCAGGCCTTCCGCCACGCCGCGGGTTGAACCCGGCTAGCGCGAGCTGGCGCAGTGGCTGTTTCGCCCGCGCAGCTCGGCGACCAGGGCGTCGAGCCGCGCCTCAAGGTCGGCCTTCGCCGCGTCGTAGTCGGCGTTCCACGATGGGGTGCGCCAGGCCCGCGCGCCGCGGAGCTCCGGCGCGTCGGCAGCCTCGTCGAACGCCACAACGATATCGGCCTGCGCGGCGTCCCCGGCCGCCAGGCGGCCGACCGCCTCCGCCGCCGGGTCAAGCCCGTCCGCCCGGAGGCGGGCCGCCAGCGCCGGCGAAACGTGATCCTCCGGCGTCACGCCGCGCGAACGCACCTCGACCGTCACGCCCGCCGCCGCGGCGCGACGCTTCAGCATCTCGCGGGCGATGGCGCTCTTCACGGTTCCGGCCGGGCACACGAACAGGACCGCCGCAGGCCGGCAGGCTGTGGGCCGCGCCTGCGCCAGGGCCGGCGCCGCCAGCAGCCATGCGACGAGCGCTCGCCGGGTATGAGGAAGGAGGGAACTGGTCCGAAAGCCCATGCGCGGTCTCCATGCGGAGCTGCGCGGTGGTTGGGCTGACGCCTGACCGGGACACCGCTGAAACCCGATGGCCCCACCGCTAAGCCAACCGCGGTTGATGCGCAACGGCGCTGGCCCCGCCCCCCGACACCAAAGTACATAGCGCCCCAGCACGAACAGGAGCCCCCCATGTCCCAGAGCCCTTGGAGCCATCATCGCAGCAGCGGCGTGGCCGACGACATCGACTTCGAGGTCAAGGGCCAGGAGCTGCAGTTCCTGGAGATCGAGCTGGATCCGGGCGAGAGCGCCGTGGCCGAGGCCGGGGCGCTGGTCTGGAAGGACGCCAGCGTCGGCATGACCACCGTGTTCGGCGACGGGTCCGGCGGCCAGGGCGGCGGGTTCATGGGCGCCCTGCTGGGCGCCGGCAAACGCCTGATCACCGGCGAGAGCCTGTTCACCACCGTGTTCACCCACAACGGCTCGGGCAAGGCCAAGGTGGCCTTCGCCTCGCCGACGCCGGGCGCGATCCTGCCGCTGAAGCTGTCGGACCTGGGTGGAACGCTGATCTGTCAGAAGGACAGCTTCCTGGCCGCCGCCCGCGGCGTGCAGTTGGGGATCGCGTTCCAGAAGCGGGTGATGACCGGCCTGTTCGGCGGCGAGGGCTTCATCATGCAGAAGCTGGACGGCGACGGCTGGGTCTTCGTCCAGATGGGCGGCACGCTGGTGGAGCGCACCCTGGCCGCCGGCGAGGAGATCCACGTCGATACCGGCTGCCTGGCCGCCTACACGCCCAGCGTCGACTTCGACCTGGTCATGGCGGGGGGCGTGAAGAGCGTGTTCTTCGGCGGCGAGGGCCTGTTCTTCGCCCGCCTGCGCGGCCCCGGAAAGGTCTGGATCCAGTCCCTGCCCTTCTCGCGCCTGGCGGGCCGGATGCTGGCGGCGGCCGGCGGCGGCGGCCAGAACCGCGGCGAAGGCTCGGTCCTCGGCAGCCTCGGCGACCTGATCGGCGGCAACAACTAGGCGCGCGACGCCCCGCCCGCTTCGCCTTGCCGGTGGTCCATGCTAGGTGCGGCGCCTTCTATTCAAGGAACTGCACCTACCCATGGCCCTGAAAGTCGCCATCGTCGGCCTGCCGAACGTCGGCAAATCCACCCTCTTCAACGCCCTGACGCAGACCGCTGCGGCCCAGGCGGCGAACTATCCGTTCTGCACCATCGAGCCGAACACCGGCGACGTGGCGGTGCCCGAACCGCGCCTGGAGGCGCTGGCGGCCATCATCCCGTCCAAGGAGATCATCCCCTCGCGGATCAACTTCGTGGACATCGCCGGCCTGGTGCGCGGCGCGTCCAAGGGCGAGGGCCTGGGCAACCAGTTCTTGGCCAACATCCGCGACTGCGACGCCGTGGCCTTCGTGGCCCGCTGCTTCATCGACGACGACATCACCCACGTGGAGGGCAAGGTCGACCCGCTGGCCGACCTCGAGACCATCGAGACCGAGCTGATGCTGGCCGACCTCGAGAGCCTGGAGAAGCGGGTCGTCAACCTGGAGAAGCGCGCCAAGACCGGCGACAAGGACAGCGCCCAGACGCTGCGGCTGGTCCAGGCCGCCCTGGCCGAGCTGAACGCCGGCCGCCCGGCCCGCAAGGTCCAGGTCTCGGCCGAGGACGAGAAGGCGTGGCGCATGCTGCAGCTCCTCACCTCCAAGCCCGCCCTCTACGTCTCCAACGTCGACGAGGCGTCGGCCGCCACCGGCAACGAGCTGTCCCATCAGGTCGCCGAGCGGGCGAAGCGCGACGGCGCCGACCACGTGGTGATCTCGGCCCAGATCGAGAGCGAGATCGCCATGCTGGATCCCGCCGAGCGGACCGAGTTCCTGGAGACCCTGGGCCTCAGCGAACCCGGCCTGAACAAGCTGATCCGCGAGGCCTACCACCTGCTGGGCCTGCAGACCTATTTCACGGTCGGCCCCAAGGAGGCCCGCGCCTGGACGATCCACAAGGGCGACACCGCCCCGCAGGCCGCCGGCGTGATCCACACCGACTTCGAGAAGGGCTTCATCCGGGCCGAGACCATCGCCTACGAGGACTACATCCGCCTCAAGGGCGAGGCCGGCGCCCGCGAAGCCGGCAAATTCCGCCAGGAAGGCAAGGAATACGTCGTCCAGGATGGCGACGTGATGAATTTCCGCTTCAACGTCTAGTCGGCGCGGGCGGTGACCTTGTTCGGTTCGAAGCTTACCAAGGCAGTGGTGGTCAGCCGTGGCCGAACGGGCTCGACAGCGATCATCGAGGAACTGGGCCGCGTCCCGTGGTCCTCCTCCGTCCAGGAGATCTTCGGGGCCGAGGCGGACCTGAGATACTACGACTTTCCGCCTTTCGCGTTCTGGCGCAGGAAGCATCCGCTGCTGGAGCGCGCGTTCACCGAGCGAGGCCTCGCGGACCTCTACCTGCGAGCCGTCGAGAGGCACGCGCGACGGAAGGGCGGCCAAGCGCTGTTCTGGAAACTCCTGACCCGCCACTTCACCGACCACCCCTACATGGTCGACCTGATCGCGGGCCGCGATTATCGCGTGATCCACCTGACACGCGGGGCCGTCCGCCAAGTGCTCTCCGGCCTGGTCGCGACCCAGCGAGGGCTCTTCAACACGCGCGAGGACTTCCAGGACACGAGGGCCTATTCGATCGACCTGGAAGAATTCCGCTGGCACGTGGCCCATGAGCGGGACTGCGTGAAGAATGACCGCAAGTTTCTCCGCGACAACGAGTTCGAGTTCGTCGAGGTCGACTACGAGACCTATATTTCCGACCGGAAGCTCTTCTTCAACCGGATCTTCGGGTTCCTCGGGCTTCCCGAAGCCCTGCCGGAAACGAGCACCTTCAAGGTCATGATCGACGACTTGAGCGTCACGATCGAAAACTATAGCGAGGTCTGCGCCGTGGCCGCCGAACTTGGCGAGCCGCTGGAGGCCAAGGACGAACGCCTGAGGGCGTAACGACCTGCCGGCTAAGCGGATCGACCTCGGCCCGCCATCCTGCCTGAGTCATGCCTGCGCGGCGAAACCTGCGTAGGCGGCCTTGAGCTGTTCGTAGTCCTGGGGCGTGTCCATCTCGTAGGAGACGACCGGTTCGGCCTGCAGCGGCAGATGGGCCGCGAGCCGCTCGTAGACGGCGGACGGCTGCTCCTCCAGCAGGCCGGGCGGCAGCCAGGCCAGGTTCGCCCATTCGTACGGCCCGGCCTCCTCCCGCGAGAAGCGCGTGATGCGCTGCCGGCCATCCAGGTGGGCGTAGACGCAGTCCTGGGTCTTGGCCTCGGTCACGGCGATCAGCGCTTCCGCCGGCTGCGCGCCGGCCTTCGCGAGGAAGGCGGCGAAGCTGCGCGGCTCGAACAGGATGTCGGCGTCCATGTAAAGGGCAGGCGCATCCAGGTGCGCTCCGCCCATGACGTAGCTGTGGAGGGTCGTCGTCATCCGATACGACGGATTGACCACGAACGTGACGTCGCGGCGCAGGTCCTTGATGCGGCGGATCACGTTGGCGGCGTCGTAGCCCACGACCACGCGCACATCGGCCACCCCGGCCAGACGGTCCAGCAGGTGGGCGATGATCGGCCGTCCGCCCACCTCGATCAGGCACTTGGGCACGCCCATCCCCATCCGCGAGCCCATGCCCGCGGCGGCTATGACAGCATGTTCAACAGTCGGCATAGGGCTCGGTTCTCATAGGTCACGTAGTCGGAGACTTCGAGCAGCGCGGCCGCCGGCTCGTGGACGCCGCCGTAGGCGATGCTGATGTCCGCGGCGTCGAACATCGGGATGTCGTTGGCCCCCTCGCCGATCGCCACCACCCGGTCGAAGTCCGCCCGCATGGCGTTGATGGCGTCCGCCTTGTTGATCAGCCGCGTCACCGCCAGCGGGTGGGTCTCGCTGGCGCTGGCTTCCGAACTGTAGAGGCCGCAGCCCACCCGCTGGACCAGCGGGTCGATCCACTGCGGGATGTTGCCGGTGACGATCCGGCACTGGTCCGGCCGGGCCGCGATGAAGGCGGCGACCTCCGGGTCGAGGCGGGCCAGGGCCGTCGCCGCCTGCACCTGAGCGAAGGGCAGCGACTTCAGAATGGCGAAGCGCAGCTTGAAGGACGAGGCGAAGGTCAGGGTGCCGTCGATCGTCAGCCGGGTCAGCAGCCCGATCTCTTCGTCCAGGCCCGCTTCCCGCGCGATCAGCGGCAGCAGTTCCTCGAGGGTCAGCGTCCCGTCCAGGTCGAAGGCGAAACCGGTCCTCAAAGCGCCGCGTCCCTGATCAGGCAGTAGAATTGCCGGGTTTCCTGGCGATTGTTCAGGCCCGCGTCCGCATACAGCGGCTCGAAGGCCGGCGCCCCCTGCGTCCCGAGACCGGCCCGCAGCAGGGCCGTCAGTTCCTCGCGGGTCCGGTAGATGGCGTAGTACTCCTGCTGAAGTTCCTCGGACCAGACGCCGTTCAGCGTCAGCCGTTCTTCGAGGGCGAGCGGTTCGCGCAGGTAGACCAGGCTGTCCGGCGCCAGCACCTGCTTCAGCCCCGCAAGGCAGCGGACGATGTCGTCGTCATCCATGTAGATGAACACGCCGGCGATGATCGCCCGGTCGAACCCGCCTTGACCGCCGAGCGCCTCCGCCGACACGTCCTGCGCGGCCAGGACCTTGAACTCGGCGAGCGCGGGGTCGTGACGCTCCTGGGCCAGCGCGATCATCTCGGGGCTGAAGTCGAGGCCAGTGTAGTGGCCGACCCGGCCCTGCAGCGCATCGGCCCAACGGCCGACGCCGCAACCCACGTCCAGCACCCGGCTGTCGGCCCGCAACTCCAGCCTGGGCAGGATCAGCGCCTTCTCCTCGGCGTCGCGGCGCTGCGCCAGTTCGGGCTGGGAGTCCTGGTAGATCACGCTGACATAGGGATTGCGCGCGTCGCGGCGGCGGGTCCGGCCGGCGAAGAAGGCGGTGATGCGGTCCCTGGCGCCCGCCAGCGAAACCTTGCGCCCCTTGATGCGGGATTCGTCGGCGCCCGGCATGCCTCACCCGCGCCGGAAGACGAAGAAGGCGTTCTCCAGGCCCGTCTGCTCATCGCGGCGCAGGACGACCTTCCCCACCAGTTCGAAGCCCTGCTGGAGGAAGCTGTCCAGGTACTCCTGAGCGTTCCGGTAGATCGCCACATAGCCGCTGTCGGCGTCTTGCACGACCTTCTGGTAGCTCAGCGACAGGCTTTCCTTGGTGATCAGCAGTCCCTGCGGCTTGGTCATGGCGCGCAGCATGGAGATCGCCACCGCGTAGGCCCGCACGTCCAGGAAGCCCGACAGGACGCCGCAGCAGCAGCACAGGTCGTACCGGCTCAGCGTCCTCACCGCGTCCAGCGACTCCACGCGCCAGTCGATGTTGTCGACCCCGGCCTCAGCCGCCTTGGCCTGCGCCTGGGCGATGAGGTTCTCGCTGATGTCGCACGCCGTGACCTGATCCGCCTTGCCGGCCAGGACCCGCGTGAAGCGGCCGTCGCCGCAGCCGATGTCGGCCGCCGACGCCCACGGGCCGTGCCGGCCCAGGATCTCGCGGAACACCGCCTCCTGCCGGTCGTAGTACTCAGGTGGCGCCAGGTATGTCGTCGTGCTCTCGGCCCAGTAGGCGCGGGCCTTGGCGTAAAGCTCGTCCTTCGCAACGATCCGGGGGCGGAAGCTGTCGCCGGAGAGGATGGCCTGGGCCACGTGATCGGCGATGGCCTCGCCGACCGTGCCCTTCTCGGGGATGTGGAAGAACTGGGAGAGGCCGGCCCGCCGCTGCGTGGCCATGGGATCGCGGCCCTTGCCGACCGCCTCCACGAACCGCGCGATGTCGGCGCTCCCGCGGCAGACGTAGAGGTAGTCGGCCAGGTTGGCGTCGTCGTTCAGCCCGATGCCGCCTTCCGGCGACAGGTAGAGCAGCGGCTTGCCCGTGGCGAAGAACTCGAGAAGGAACGAGCCGGCGTCGGCCATCAGCGCGTGCGCGGCCTTGAAGGCCGGCAGGTACGAGCCGGACTCGTCGAGGACGACGTTCTCGGCCGCCGCGATCCGCTGGCGAAAGGCGGCCTCCTCCTCGGTGGTCCAGTAGCCGGTGGTCCGCAGGTGGGAGAACAGCAGCGGGTGCGGGCGGAAGATCAGGACATGGGTCTTCGCGCGCTTCGCGAAGATCTCGAGGATGTGGTCTCGGTAGCGGCCGAACGTCGACCAGGCCGCGGATGGACCCTCGCTGAAGTGCGGCGTCCACAGGATGGCCTTGCGGCGCCCGATCCACGCCTCGAGCTCGCTCGCGTCGCACGCGTTCAGGCGAGAGATCTGGTCCAGCCGCGGGCTGCCCACGACCCGGACATGCCCCGACCCGCTCTCGCAGTAGCGGGCGAACATCCGGCGATGGGAGACCGAGCGGGCGAAGATCCGCCAGGCCCGGTTATGCAAGTCCAGATTGAACTGATACTGCATGTTGAAGCCGCCGCCGCCGATCTCCAGCCCGTACGGGACGTAGGCGATGCGCGCACCCACCGCCTCCAGAGCACCCGCGCCCAGATAGTACGGCAGCATGTCGATATAGGCCGAGGGCACAAAGACCACTTCGGGCCGGAAATCGTCAAGGATGCCCTCGTAGCCGTAGGTGAACGGGATGTCGTCGCGGATCAGGAATGCGCGGGCCTGGTTGAACTCCTTCGACTGCCGGTCGAGGTAGGTGTTCGGCGCCAGGATGACCCGGACATCGAAGCGCGGATCCCGGTTGCACGCCGCCCATACCGATTGCAGGCTGGGCCAGGTGGTGGCCGACATCACGATGAAGGCGACCCGGACCGCGTCGGTCCCGCCACGCCTGGAATCGCCGCGGGTGTCCGCCTTCTTCACGTCGCCTTCCTGCAGGGCATCGTCGGCCCCACGCCCAGATGCCGACTCCGCAGTAGCGGGGCGCGGCAGGCGACACAAGCGGCCCGCCGGCGTCACGCCCCCGCCGCTGCTGAACGGCGACCTTTCGCGCTAGGATCGATCTATGGCAAAGCGCCGGTCAGGGCGCTTTCGGGATTTCAGGAGCCAGGCGGATGGGCGAGACGATCAAGATCGCAGGGGCGGACGGGTTCGAGTTCACCGCCTATCACGAGCCGGCGTTCACACCGCACAAGGGCGGCGTCATCGTGCTGCAGGAGATCTTCGGCATCGACCGCCATGTGCGCGCCGACGTCGAGCGCTGGGCCAAGATGGGCTACGAGGCGATCGCGCCGTCGCTCTTCGACCGCCGGGAGCCGGCCTTCACCGCCGAACACGATCCGCCGGGCCTGCAGGCCGGCATCGCGCACGCGCGCGCCACGCCGCTGGAGCAGGCGCTGGGCGATATCGGCGCCTGCCGCGATTTCCTGAGTCAGCACGGCGGCAAGGTGCATGTGGTGGGCTACTGCTACGGCGGCTCGCTCGCCTGGCTGTCGGCGGCCAAGGTCGAGGGCCTGGCCGCGGCGTCCAGCTATTACGGCAGCCTAGTGCAGGCGAACGCCGAGCTGAAACCCCTCTGCCCGGTGATCATCCACCTGGGCCGCACCGACCCGGGGATCCCGGCCGACGACGTGGCCGCTGCGGTCGCCAAGCACAATCCCAAGGTGCCGGTCTACATCTACGAAGCCGCCGGCCATGGCTTCAACAACGAGAGCCCCGAGCGCTACAACGCCGAGGCCGCCGACCTGGCCCGCCATCGGACCCTCGAGTTGTTCGACAACGCCTGACGGCGGGAGGGCCTGATGGGCGAGAGCGTGCAGCTACCCAGCGCAAAGGACGGCTTCGCCTTCGACGCCTATCACGCCGTCCCTACCGATGCGCGGCGCGGCGGCCTGGTGATCTGCCAC
>Ga0209257_1000407_pt1 | contig 83438 bp, 82 predicted proteins | sample AraplaCvi_mCL_r2_FD_184277 | JGI IMG/M metagenome (GOLD analysis project Ga0209257, IMG submission 184277) | Arabidopsis root microbial communities from North Carolina, USA - plate scrape MF_Cvi_mCL_r2 (SPAdes) (version 2) | ecosystem: Host-associated > Plants > Roots > Endosphere | place: USA...
CCGTTCTTAACTGAATCGGCCAGTGTGCAAGCGGCATCTGAATGGACTCGCCCGGCGCGCATGCGGGCTTTGGCGCGATTGACGAATAAGAACAAAGCAAGTACAATTCTCTGTTGTCTATCGCCGACCCCGAGACCCCGCCGGGGCAGCGCCGACGCACGCGGGACGCAGACCGGCGCTTCCCCGTGTCGCACCGCAACGCAGACAGGACGCAGACGGATGAAAATTCATCTCGACGCAGACGAGCGCGCTATCAGCCTTGAATTTCAGGAGCTTAAGGTCAAAGGCTGCAACGCAGACGGCCCGGCTGCGTCTGCGTTGTTAAGCTTTCAGTGCCCGCGCTGGATGCAGAAATCCACGACCTCGATGAGGGCGCGCTTCTCGGCGCTTTCCTTGAAGATGCCGAGCGCGTCCTTGGCCATGGCGCCGTAATGCGCCGCGCGGGCGACGGTGTCCTTGAGCGCGCCGTGGCGGGTCATGAGGCGGATCGCCTCCTGCAGGTCTTCCGGCTTCTGGTCCTGGGCTTCCATGACCCGCTGCCAGAACGTGCGCTCGCCGGCGCCGCCGCGCAGGAAGGAGAGGATGACGGGCAGGGTGATCTTGCCCTCGCGGAAATCGTCGCCGACGGTCTTGCCGAGCGCTTCCTGCTTCGCCGAATAGTCCAGCGCGTCGTCGATCAGCTGGAAGGCGATGCCGAGGTTGAGCCCATAGGCGGAGAGCGCTTCCTGCTCGGCCTTGGGCTCGTCGGCGATCACGGCGCCGACTTCGCAGGCCGCGGAGAACAGGGCCGCGGTCTTGCCCTTGATGACCTCGAGATAGGCGAGCTCGGTGGTCGCGGTGTCGTTGCTGGTGATGAGCTGCAGCACCTCGCCCTCGGCGATGACGGCGGAGGCGTTGGAGAGGATCTCCAGCACCCGGAGCGAGCCCGGCATCACCATCAACTGGAAGGCGCGGCTGAACAGGAAATCGCCGACCAGCACCGAGGGCTTGTTGCCCCAGAGCACGTTGGCGGAATCCTGGCCGCGGCGGAGTGCCGAATCATCGACCACGTCGTCGTGCAGCAGGGTCGCGGTGTGGATGAACTCGACGCAGGCGGCGAGGGTCTGGTGATGCGTGCCGCGATAGCCGCACATCCGCGCCGCGGCGAGGGTCAGGATTGGGCGCAGGCGCTTGCCGCCGGCGGCGATGATATGGCCGGCGAGCTCCGGGATGAGCGCCACCGGCGACTGCATCTGCTTCAGGATGATCTGGTTGACCCGCGCCATATCCTCGTCCACCAGAGCGGCGAGGCGCTCCAGGGCATCCGGTTCTCTACCGGCGCGTTCCGCATCGAGGTTTACGACGACTGCCAAAGCGACACCAAATCATGCGTGAAATCGTGGTTCCAGGCCGCAGCATAGAAGCATAATGAGGTGGGTCAAGCCGCGGACGGCGCGGCGCTGCGGCGGAAAGACGCGGGTTTGATGGACAGCGAGACGGGTTCCGACACGCTCCTGGGCGGCCGCGTCCGGGTGGCACAGCCGGCCGACGGCTATCGCGTCGCGGTCGATGCGGTTCTCCTGGCGGCCGCAATCGACGCGGCCGCGGGTGCCGCCGTGCTCGATCTCGGCTGCGGCGTCGGCTCGGTCGGGCTGTGTCTCGCCTGGCGCCGCCCGGATCTTCGGATCACCGGCCTCGACCGCGAGCCGGTCTTCGCCGCCGCGGCGCGCCGGAATGCCGCGGCCAACGGCTTCGGCGCGCGGCTCAGCATCGTCGAGGCCGATCTGCGCGCGTCGTTGCCGCAGCGATTCGACGCGGTCGCGATGAACCCGCCCTATCTGAAGGCCGGCACCGCGACGGTCTCCGCGCATCCGCTCAAAGCCGCCGCCACGGCGGAAAGCGAGGCGAAGCTCGCCGACTGGGTCGCCGCTGCACGGCATGCGCTGAAGCCCGGCGGCAGCTTGACGCTGATCCACCGGGCAGATCGCCTCGACGACGTGCTCGCCGCGGTCGCGCGCAGCTTCGGCGGCATCGCGATCCTGCCCATTCACCCGAAGCGCGACCGCGCCGCGAAGCGCATCCTCGTGAGGGCGCAACTCGGCTCCGGCGAGCCGCTCGCGATCCGGCCCGGCCTGGTGCTGCACGAAGAGAACGGCGCTTTCACCGCCGAAGCCGACAGCATCCTGCGCGACGGCGCGCCAATCACCATTTGACCCCGCGTCACCCCCATCGCTAAATGGCCCCCATGACCTTGACCCTCCCCAAAATCCTGCTGCTGCTGGTCGTCGGCTGGCTGGCCTGGCGCTTCCTGAAGCGGCACAACATCATCGGCGGCTCCAATGCCGGTCCGGCGCCGCGCGCGACCCCGAATCAGAAGACCGAAGGCGCCATCGAGGACATGGTTAAGTGCCCGAAATGCGGCGCTTACGTCCCGGCCAAGGGCGGCCATGACTGCGTCAAGGCCTGAACCGGACGCTTGATCCCGGTCAGCTTGATTAATCGCCCTCCCACCGATATTTTGCGCCGCACCATAAAAGCAGCGGCCAGGGGAAATGCCCGCAAAACCGAACCCTGAGACCTCGTTCCAGGCGCTCATCCTGAAGCTCCAGGCCTATTGGGCCCGCCAGGGCTGCGTGATTCTGCAGCCCTATGACATGGAGGTCGGCGCCGGCACCTTCCACTGGGCGACCACGCTCCGCGCGCTCGGGCCCAAGCCCTGGCGGGCGGCCTATGTGCAGCCCTCGCGCCGGCCGAAGGACGGCCGCTACGGCGAGAACCCGAACCGGCTGCAGCACTACTACCAGTTCCAGGTGATCCTGAAGCCGTCGCCCGCCGACAGCCAGGAGCTCTACCTCGGCAGCCTGAAGGAGATCGGTATCGATCCCGCACGCCACGACATCCGCTTCGTCGAGGACGACTGGGAGAGCCCGACCCTCGGCGCTTGGGGCCTGGGCTGGGAAGTCTGGTGCGACGGGATGGAAGTCTCGCAGTTCACCTATTTCCAGCAGGTCGGCGGCATCGAATGCGATCCGGTCTCGACCGAGCTCACTTACGGGCTTGAGCGCCTGATCATGTATGTGCAGGGCGTCGAGAACGTCTACGACCTCGACTTCAACGGCCACGGCATGACCTACGGCGACGTCTATCTGCAGGCCGAAAAGGAATACTCCGCCTACAACTTCGAGACCGCGAACACCGATCTGTTGTTTCAGCATTTCAAGGATGCCGAGCAGGAATGCGCGTCGCTGCTCGACCGCAACAAGGCGCTGCCGCTGCCGGCCTACGACCAGGCCCTGAAGGCGAGCCACATCTTCAACCTGCTCGATGCCCGCGGCGTCATTTCCGTGACGGAACGCCAAGCCTATATCGGCCGCGTCCGCGCCCTTGCCAAGCGCTGCTGCGAAGCCTTCGTCGCCACCCAGGCGGTGGGCTGACATGGCCGAGTTGCTGCTCGAACTTTTCTCGGAAGAGATCCCCGCGCGCATGCAGGCGCGCGCCGCCGACGACCTGAAGCGCCTCGTGACCGAGAAGCTGAAAGCGGCCGGCTTGAGCTTCACCCGCGCCGACGCCTATGCGACGCCGCGGCGCCTGGCGCTGGTGGTCGATGGCCTGCCGACCGCGCAGCCCGACGTGAAGGAAGAGAAGAAAGGCCCGCGCGTCGGCTCACCGCAACAGGCGATCGACGGCTTCCTGAAATCCGCCGGCCTCTCCTCGCTGGACCAATGCGAGAAACGCGACACCGGCAAGGGCGAGTTCTACTTCGCCGTCATCGAGAAGAAGGGCGGGGCGACCAGCGCCGTGCTCGAACGCGCCATCGGCGAAGTGCTGCAGGAATTGCCCTGGCCGAAATCGATGCGCTGGGCCGGCTACGGCTTCCGCTGGGTGCGCCCGCTGCACAGCATCATCTTCGTCTTCGACGGCAAACCGATCGTGGCGGAGTTCAAGCTCGGCAATTTCGTCCAGAAGACCGGCCCGGAAACGCGGGGCCATCGCTTCCTCGCCCCCGGCACCATCACCGTTTCCAGCTTCGTCGACTATCAGTCGAAGCTCCGCGCCGCGAAGGTCATCCTCGACCCCGCCGAGCGCCGTGCCGAGATCTGGAAGCAGGCGCAGACTCTGGCCGCCAAGGAAGGCCTCACCGTCCGTCCGGACGAGGCACTGCTCGATGAAGTGACCGGCCTGGTCGAATGGCCCGTGGCATTGCTGGGTCGCATCGATGACGCGTTCATGACCTTGCCGCCCGAGGTCATGACCACGACCATGCGGGTCAATCAGAAATACTTCGCGGTCCTGTCATCGGACGGCAGCCTCGCGCCGCGCTTCATCGTCACCGCCAACACCGAGGCCGATGACGGCGGCAAGGCGATCGTCGCCGGCAACGAGCGCGTGCTGCGCGCGCGCCTCTCCGATGCCCAATTCTTCTGGGAGCAGGACAAGAAGGTCCGGCTGGCCGACCGCGTGCCCGCACTCGACGGCATCACCTACCACGCGAAGCTGGGCTCTGTCGGGGACAAGGTGAAGCGCATGCGCGCGCTGGCCGCGGTGCTTTCGGAGAGGATTCCGAGCGGCGATGCCGGTCTTGCCGACCAGGCGGCGCACCTTGCCAAGGCCGATCTCGTGTCCGGGATGGTGGGCGAGTTCCCGGAACTTCAGGGGATCATGGGGCGTTATTACGCGCGGAACGAGGGACTTTCCGACGCCGTGGCCGACGCAATCGCCGATCATTACAAGCCCTTGGGCCCGAACGACCTCTGCCCGACGGCGCCGGTCTCGATTGCCGTGGCTTTGGCGGAGAAGATCGACTCTCTGGTCGGCTTCTTCACCATCGACGAGCGGCCGACCGGTTCGAAGGATCCTTTCGCGCTCCGCCGTGCCGCGCTCGGCATCATTCGGTTGATTCTGGAGAACAAGCTGCGGCTGGCCTTGCGCGCGGTGTTCGAGCAGTCCTATCGCAGCTATGCGCTCGGCAACACACCGCAGCCGGTCGTCGGCTTGCTGATGGATTTCTTCGCCGACCGCTTGAAGGTCGCGCTGAAGGAGCAGGGCATCCGCCACGATCTCATTTCGGCGGTGTTCGCGCTCGGCGACGAAGACGACCTCACGCGCCTGATCGCGCGGGTCGATGCCTTGAAGGGTTTCGTCGAAAGCCCGGACGGAGTGAACCTGTTGGCCGCGCATAAGCGCGCGGCCAATATCGTGCGCATCGAGGAGAAGAAGGACAATACGCGCCACGACGGCGGCATCGATCCTTCCGCGCTGGTGGAAGAGCCGGAACGCGAACTGAACACCGCGCTCTCGATCGTCTCCGAGGCCGCGAAGGACGCCATCGCGCGCGAAGATTTCACCGGTGCCATGTCCGCCATGGCGCAACTGCGGGCTCCGGTCGATGCTTTCTTCGACAAGGTGACCGTCAACGACAAGGACCCGAAGCTGCGCGCCAACCGCTTGCGCATGCTTTCGGCGATCAACGCGACCCTGTCCGCGGTGGCGGACTTTTCCAAGATCGAGGGCTAACCGCCCCGCTGAAAAGGAGACGTCTCGTGGCCTCCAATGCAGTACGCAAGCAACCCGAGTTGAGCACCGCGAAGTGGGTGTACCGCTTCGGCGCGGGGACGACCGAGGGCCGGGCGGAGATGAAGAATCTCCTCGGCGGCAAGGGCGCCAATCTTGCCGAGATGGCGTCGCTCGGCCTGCCGGTGCCGCCGGGCTTCACCATCACCACCGAGGTCTGCACCTACTTCTACGCCAATGCGCGGGAATATCCGGCCGAGCTCGAGGCTGAGGTGAAGGCAGGCGTCGATCACATCGAGAAGGCGGTCGGATTGAAGTTCGGCGATCCGGTCAATCCGCTGCTCGTATCCGTGCGCTCGGGCGCGCGTGTCTCCATGCCGGGCATGATGGACACCGTGCTCAATCTCGGCCTCAACGACGAGACCACCGAAGGCCTTGCCAAGAAGTCCGGCGACCGCCGCTTCGCCTATGATTCCTATCGCCGCTTCATCCAGATGTACGGCAACGTCGTGCTCGGCGTGGAGCATCACAATTTCGAAGAAGTGCTGGAGCTCCACAAGCAGGATCGCGGCGTCGAGCTCGACACGGATCTGACTGCCGAGGATTGGCAGAAGGTCATCGCCGAGTACAAGGCGCGCATCCAGGAAGAGCTCGGCAAGCCCTTCCCGCAGGACCCGCGCGAGCAGCTCTGGGGCGCGATCGGCGCGGTCTTCGGCTCCTGGGATATCCCGCGGGCGAAAACCTATCGCAAGCTCAACAACATTCCCGAAGAGTGGGGCACCGCGGTCAACGTGCAGGCCATGGTGTTCGGCAACATGGGCAACGACTGTGCGACGGGTGTCGCCTTCACCCGCAACCCCTCGACCGGCGCCAAGGAGTTCTACGGCGAATATCTCGTCAACGCCCAGGGCGAGGATGTGGTCGCCGGCATCCGCACGCCGCAGCATCTGACCATCGCCGGCAAGCAGGCCAACAAGTCGACCCTGCCCGCGATGGAAGAGGTGATGCCGGAGGTCTTCAAGCAGCTCGACCAGGTCCGCGCGCAGCTCGAGAAGCACTACCGCGACATGCAGGACATCGAGTTCACCGTGCAGCAGGGCAAGCTCTACATGCTGCAGACCCGGAACGGCAAGCGCACGGCCCAGGCCGCGCTGAAGATCGCGGTCGATCTTTGCAACGAGGGCCTGATCGACAAGAAGACCGCCGTGGCCCGTGTCGATCCCGCCTCGCTGGATCAGCTCCTTCACCCGCGCCTCGATCCCAAGGCGCAGAAAGAGGTGATCGCCCGCGGCCTGCCCGCATCGCCGGGTGCGGCTTCCGGCAAGGTCGCCTTCACCGCCGACGAGGCGGAGGACCGCGCCGCAAAAGGCGAACGGGTGATCCTGGTCCGCGTGGAAACCAGTCCCGAGGACATCCACGGCATGCACGCTGCCGCCGGCATTCTCACCACGCGTGGCGGCATGACCAGCCACGCGGCAGTGGTGGCGCGCGGCATGGGTCGCCCCTGCGTCTCCGGCGCCGGCGACCTCCGCGTCGATGACGTGAAGAAGACCATGAGCGTCCGCGGCAAGCAGATCGCCGCCGGGGACATCATCACCATCGACGGCGGCACCGGCGAGGTGATGTTCGGCGAAGTGCCGACCATCGAGCCGGAGCTCTCGGGCGACTTCGCCAATCTGATGGCCTGGGCGGATTCCTTCCGCAAGCTGAAGGTCCGCACCAATGCCGAGACGCCGCTCGACGCCCGCACCGCCCGCCAGTTCGGCGCCGAGGGGATCGGTCTCTGCCGGACCGAGCACATGTTCTTCGACAGCGACCGCATCGTCGCCATGCGCGAGACCATCATGGCCGAGGATGTCGACGGCCGGAAGAAGGCGCTGGCCAAGCTGCTGCCGATGCAGCGCCAGGACTTCATCGAACTCTTCCAGATCATGCGCGGCCTGCCGGTGACGATCCGGCTTCTCGACCCGCCGCTCCATGAGTTCCTGCCGCACAGCAAGGCGGAACTCGCAGAAGTCGCCACCGCTTCCGGTCTCTCGGTCGATTGGGTGACTCAGCGCGCGGCGCAGCTCAAAGAGTCGAACCCGATGCTCGGCCATCGCGGCTGCCGCCTCGGCATCACCTATCCCGAGATCTACGAGATGCAGGCAAGGGCGATCTTCGAGGCCGCGGCCGAGGTGAAGAAGAAGCAGGGCGAGACCTCGGAAGCCGAGATCATGATCCCGCTGGTCGGCATCCCGAAAGAGCTTTCCCTGATGCGTGCCGTGATCGACAAGGTCGCCCGCGAGGTGCAGAAGGAGAGCGGCGTCGAGCTGCCCTATTCCGTCGGCACCATGATCGAGCTGCCGCGGGCCTGTCTGCTCGCCGATCAGATCGCCAAGGATGCCGCGTTCTTCAGCTTCGGCACCAACGACCTGACCCAGACCACCTACGGCCTCAGCCGCGACGATGCCGGCCGCTTCCTCCAGGCCTATGAGCGCCAGGGCATCATCAAGCAGGACCCGTTCATCAGCCTCGACCGCGACGGCGTCGGCGAGCTGGTGAAGATCGCCGCCGAGCGCGGCCGCAAGACCCGCGCCAACATCAAGCTCGGTATCTGCGGCGAACACGGCGGCGACCCAGCCTCGATCCACTTCTGCGCGGAAGTGGGCCTGGACTACGTTTCCTGCTCGCCCTACCGCGTGCCGATCGCAAGGCTGGCGGCGGCACAGGCGGCCTTGACCGGCGACCAGTCCGGCCGCAAGGGCGAGGGCTGATAGAGAAGTGGGTGAGGGGTCGCCGTGACCTCACTGACTGATCTCCGCTCCGGCGGCAAACCGGCTCTCGCTTCGACTCTCGCCAAACTGGAATCGTCACCCGACGACGCCGATCTCACGTCGCTCTTGACCGAAGCCTATCTCGCACCCATGGGCCAGGTGATCGGTCTCACCGGCCCGCCGGGCGTCGGCAAGTCGACGCTCGCCGGGGCCCTCATCACTGCTTATCGCGCGCAGGGCAAGAGCATCGGCGTCATCGCGGTCGATCCTTCCTCGCGGCGCACCGGCGGTGCGCTGCTCGGCGACCGGGTGCGGCTCCGCACCGATCCCGACGACCAGAAGACCTTCATCCGCTCCATGGCCGCGCGCGACCAGCTCGGCGGCCTCGCCGAGATCACCTTCGGCGCCATGGTGCTGATGCGCGCGGTCTTCGACATCGTGCTGGTCGAGACAGTCGGCGTCGGCCAGTCGGAGACCGACATCTCCATGGCGGCGGACACCGTGGTCTTCTGCGTGCAGCCCGGCTCCGGGGACAGCCTGCAATTCATGAAAGCCGGCATCGTCGAGATCCCCGACATCGTCACCGTCACCAAGGGCGACATGGGCCACGCGGCGACGCGCGCCCGGGCGGATGTGATCGGGGCTCTGGGCATGGCGGCCGAGCCGAGCTTCGAGTGGACGGTGTCGGTGAAGATCGTGACCGCCACCTCGGGCGAGGGTCTCGATGAGTTGCTCGCCGAGATCGCGGAGCACTGGCATTGGCTCGGCCGCGAAGGCCGCCTCACCGAACGCCGCCGCGTCCAGGCCGAGAGCTGGCTGAAGCAGGCGATCAAGGAACGCTACGGCCGCGAAGGGCTGAGGCGCCTGGGTGCCGTCTCGCTGGCACCCGACACGGCGCCGTTCGGGCTGCTGGCGAAGGCGGAATAGGTCGATGCCGCATCGCGGACCTTATCTCATGCCCGGGACTCGCGTTCGGCTTGACGGTGGCGAGGAGCCCGAATATGGGGTCGTCGTCCATTGCTGGTTCAATGATGAGATGGATGCCTACGACTGCTACGTCGCATTCTTCGGCAATAGGCTACCAACCGGAAAGCCAGGCAGGATACCCTACGTTCTCCGCTACTTGTCGATGTCATTGACCGTGCTCGATGCCGCTGCCGGCGATTGAGCGATGCATTAAAGATCCGCAAACGCCGCGATCGCCGCGCGGTCGAAGCCCTTGCTGGCCGTCAGCAATTGCCGCGAGTAGGGATGCGTCAGCTCGCCCTTCGCCAGCTTCTGTGCATCGGCTGTTTCGACGATATCGCCGGTGCGCATGATGGCGAGGCGGTGGCAGAGCTGGGCCACCACCGCCAGGTCATGGCTGACCAGGATGTAGGTGAGATCGAGGTCGCGTCGCAGCTTCGCCAGCAGGTTCAGCACCTCTGCCTGGATCGAGACGTCGAGCGCCGAGGTCGGCTCGTCGAGCAACAACAGTTTTGGCCTGAGGATCAGCGCGCGGGCGATGGCGACGCGCTGGCGCTGGCCGCCGGACAATTGGTGGGGATAGCGAAAGCGAAAGGTCGGCCCGAGTTGGACCTGCTCCAAGGTCTCCTTTACCCGGTTCTCGATATCGCCGATGCCATGGATCTGCAGCGGCTCGGCCAGGATGCGGTCGACCGTGTGCTTCGGGTGCAGCGAGCCGTAGGGATCCTGGAACACCATCTGGATCGCGCGCTTGGCATCCTTGTCGCGGTCCGATCTCAGCGGCTTGCCGGCGACGGTGATGGCGCCATTCCACTCCCGGACCAGTCCTGCCAGCACGCGCAGGACGGTGGTCTTGCCGGAGCCGGATTCACCCACGAGGCCGAAGCTTTCCCCTGCGGCAATGGAGAAGCTGACGCCGGCCAGCGCGCGCACCCGGTGCTTGCCGGTGTCGAAGGTGACATCGAGATCCTTGACCTCGACCATGGGCGTCGGCCTGCTCATCGACGCACCGGCGCCATCCAGCTCGGGTCGCGCTGCAGCGTGGGCAGCACGTCGGCAGGCGTCTCGAGGTTCGGCGTGCAGGCGAGCAGCCCGCGGGTATAAGGATGCTTGGCGTCGTGCAGGTGCTTGGCGTCAAGCTCTTCCAGGATCTGCCCGGCGTACATCACCAGCACGCGGTCGCAGAAGGTGCTGACCAGCTTGAGATCGTGGCTGATGAAGATCAATCCCATGTCGCGGGTCTTCACCAGGTCGTCGAGGATCGCCAGCACCTGCAGCCGCACGGTGACGTCGAGTGCCGAGGTCGGCTCGTCGGCGATCAGCAGCTCGGGCTCTGTCACCAGCATCATGGCGATCATGGCGCGCTGGCCCATGCCGCCGGAAAGCTCATGCGGCCAGGCGCGGAACACGCGCTCGGGATCGCGGATCTTCACCGCCTCCAGCATCTTGATCGCGCGGGCCTTCAACTGGCCGCGCGGCGACGTCCGCGCCGCCGCCTCCATCAGCTGGTCGCCGATCCGTATCACCGGGTTCAGCGAATACTTGGGGTCCTGCATGACCATGGTGATGCGCCGTCCGCGTATCTGCCGCCATTGCGCATTCGACAGGCCGAGCAGGTTCTGCCCGTCGAACTCCAGCTTCTCCGCGTTCACCGTTCCGGGCGTCAGCCCGAGGATGGCCCGCGCGGTCTGCGACTTGCCGGAGCCGGATTCCCCGACGATGGCCAGCTTCTCCCGACCCAGGGTGAAGGAGACGTCGCGGACCACATGGTTGACGCCAGTCGGCGTGTTGAAGCGGATGTTGAGGTTTCGCACCTCGAGGATCGGCTTCGCCATGGTCATCACTGCTCCCGGGGATCCAGCACGTCGCGCAATCCGTCGCCCACCAGATTGAACCCCAGGCTCACCACAAAGATCGCGATGCCGGGATAGGTGCAGACCCACCACTGGTTCAGGATGTCGCTGCGCCCGTCGGCGACCATGGAGCCCCATTCCGGCTGCGGCAGCGGCACGCCGAGCCCGAGGAAGCCGAGGCCGGCTGCCGTCAGGATGACGCCGGCCATGTCTAGCGTCACCCGCACGATCAGCGACGGCAGGCACATCGGCATGATGTGGCCGATCAGGATCCGGAACGAGGAGGCGCCGCTCATCTGGGCGGCGGCGATGTAGTCGGTGTTGCGCACGGTCAGCGTCTCGGCCCGGGCGATCCGCGCATAGGGCGGCCAGGAGGTGATGGCGATCGCGAGGATCAGGTTCTCCATGCCGGCACCAAGGGCCGCGGCGAAGGCAAGGGCGAGCACGAGCTTCGGCAGGGCGAGGAAGGCGTCGGTCAGGCGCATCAGCGCGGTGTCGATCCATCCGCCGAGATAGCCCGCGGTGGTGCCGATGATGATTCCGACCGGCGCCGCGGTGATCGAGACCATGAAGATGATGAGCAGGCTGGTGCGCGAACCGTAGACGATGCGGCTCCAGATGTCCCAGGAATGGCCGTCGGTGCCGAGCCAGTGATCGCCGCCCGGCGGCAGAAAGCGGTCGGCGATCGTGTCGCCGCTGACCACCGGGCTATAGCGGGTGACCAGGGGCGCGAAGATCGCCATGCCGATCAGGGCGAGCACGATGATGAGGCCGAGCATCGCCAGAGGATTGCGTGCGAACGCGGCCCAGCCCAGATAGGCGCGACCGAGGCGCGCCTGCCGGCGCGACTGCGGCGTGTCGGTCAGGAGCCAGCGCCGCCAGTGCGGCGGCGTCAGCGCGATTACCCAGCCTCGTGTGACGGCGTTGCTCATGCTCACTTCGCCCTCGGGTCGAGGAACCGATAGAGCGCGTCGGTCAGCGTGTTGATGATGATGTAGACGAACCCGACGACGATCGTTCCGCCCATCACCGCCGGCAGGTCCTGGCCGAAGATCGAATCCGTGATGTAGAGGCCGAGCCCGCGCCAGGTAAAGACGGTCTCGGTCAACACCGAGCCTTCCAGCAGATAGCCGTAGGACAGCGCGCAGACCGTCAGCAACGGTACCATGATGTTGCCCATCGCGTGCTTCCAGATGATCCGCCGCTCCGGGACGCCCTTCACGCGCGCGGTCAGCACGTATTCCTGCCGCAGCTGACTGAGCATCAGCGAGCGTGTCATGCGGCTGATATAGGCGAGCGAGAAATAGCCGAGCAGCGTGGCGGGCAGGATCAGGTGAGACACCGCGTTCCAAAACATGTCGGTGTCGCCCTGCAGCAGGGTATCGATCGTCATAACGCCCGTGATCGGGGTCACCATATCCTCGTAGCCGAAGTCGAGGCGTCCGGGACCGGGCAGCCAGTCGAGCTTGGCGTAGAAGATGAGCAGTCCCATGATGCCTAGCCAGAAGATCGGCATCGAATAGCCGACCAGGCCGACGAAGCGGATCACGTTGTCGATCCAGCTGTCCTTGCGCACGGCGCCGAGCACGCCCAGCGGCACGCCGACCAGAATACCGATCAGGATGCCCCAGGTGGCGAGTTCCAGCGTCGCCGGGAAGACCCGGAACAGGTCCTCGAGCACCGGCTGATTGGTGCGCAGAGACATCCCGAGGTCGCCGCGAAAGACGTCCCAGATGTAGAGCGCAAACTGGACCGGGATCGGATGGTTGAGGCCGAGCTTCTCCCGCGCCGCCGCGACCGCGTCGGCCGAGGCATGGTCGCTCAGGATGGCGAGCACCGGGTCCGCTGGCAGCAGGCGGCTGATGATGAAAGTCACCAGCAACAGGCCAAACATGGTGACGGCGATCGACACCGCGACCTTGCCGATGGAGACCAGCCAACTTGGAAGAATATCGCTCACGAAGCATCCGCGGTGGTTACAGCATAAAACAGTTCGGGCGATCCGCCGCTATGGCCGGATCGCCCGTTCTGTCGGCGCCGCTGTCAGTTCTTCACGGTGTAGCGGTAGAGATTGAGATCGAAGGTCGGCCCGATAATGAAGCCTTCGACGTTCTTGCGGACCGCCGCGGTCTCGACCTGCTGGAACATGATGATGTAGGGGCTGTCCTCCAGCGCCTGCTTCTGCAGGTCCATGTACATCTGCGCCCGCTTGGTCGAATCCTTCTCGTCGCGCGCGGCGATCACCGCGGCCTCACGCTCGGGCGAGGTCCACTGGTTGCGCTTGGCAAGCGGGGCGTTCAGATAACCGTCCGCGTTGGAATGCGGATCCTGATAATCGGAGCCCCACTGGCCGAGATAGATGTCGTGCTGGCTGGCGCGGTACTTGGTCAGGGTCGTCTTGTTGTCGGCGAGCTGAATGATCAGGTTGACGCCGGCCTTTGACATGGAGTTCTGCACCGAGGCGGCGAGCGCCCGGAACTCCGACTTGTTGGCGACGTTCACCGTCACGTCGAAGCCGTTCGGATAGCCGGCCTTAGCCAACAGCTCCTTGGCCTTCTTAACATCGAACGTGAACGGCGTCTCGTTGTCGGCGCCGAGCTGGCCGTCCGGCAAGAAGGTCTGGTGCTTGATGCCGGTCCCGTCGAACTGGGTCTTGGCGAGGCCGTCGTAATCCACCAGGTATTTCATCGCCTGGCGGACGTCGGGGTTGCCGAGTTCCTTGTTCTTGACGTTGAGGCCCATGTACCAGAGCGTCGCCTTCGGCGAGGAGACGAACTTAACGGCCTTGTCGCCGGAGATAGCCTTCAGCTGGTCGCCGAGCAGGTTGCGCGCGACGTCGATGTCGCCTTTCTGCAGCAGCAGCTGCTGGGTGGCGCTCTCGGTCACGTTCTTGATCAGCACGTGCTTGATCTTCGGCGCGCCGTCCCAATAGTTCTCGTCGGTGTCGAGCACCAGCGCTTCGTTCGCACGGAAGGCCTTCAGCTTGAAGGGACCAGAGCCCGCTTCGTTGGTCTTCATCCAGGCGTTGCCCATGTCGCCGTCTTTTTCGTGCTCCATGACGAGCTTCTTGTCGACGACCACGCTGGTGTAGCTCAGGCAGTTGAGGAAGAAGCTGGGCGCATAGGCCTTGTCGAGCTCGATCTCGAGCGTCATCGGATCCTTCACCCGGATCATCTTGTCGGCGTTGTCCTTGGTCAGGCCGAACTGGTTCATGATGAAAGCCGGGTTACCATTGATCTTGACGAAGCGGATCAACGAAAAGGCCGCGTCCTCGGCGGTCATGGCATTGCCGGAGTGGAATTTGATGCCCGGCCTGATCTTGAACTGGAAAGTCTTGCCGTCGTCGCTGACGGTGTAGCTCTCGGCTGCGGCGAACTTGAGCTCCGATGTTTTCTGCGGATTGATCATGACGAGGCGGTCATACGCGTTCGCCATGTATTCCGAGGAGGAGAATTCGTAGATGTCGGCCGGATCGAGCGAGATGATCTCATCGATGGCAAAGCCCATCACCAGCGTGTCCTTCGGCGTCGCCGCCTGGGCCATGCCCATGGCGAAGGTGAAGGCGCTGACGCTCATCCCCACGGCGAGGAGGGCCGATCGTGCAAACGGTTTCATTGTCTAGCTCCCTGATTCCAAGCGGTCCTGGATGCTTGTTCTTACCCCGCACCCTGGACCGAACGGTCAAGGTTATCATGGCTTTGTCACGGAGGTAAACGCGCGAAAACCTCAGGTGAGGCGGAGAATCCAGTCTCGATGCGCCGGGTATTCGGCCAGCAGGGTCGCTTGGTCGGCCAGCTCGAAATCGGCAAAGTCGAAACCGGGGGCGACGGTGCAGCCGACGAGTGCAAACCGGCTGGTTTCGTCTGGAACGGCGCCGAACCAGCTGCCGGCGGGGACGATGTGCTGATACACGGCACCCGTGCCAAGATCGCCGCCAAGCCGCGTGGTCTTCAGCCGGCCTGCGGGATCGATCTCCACCACGATCAGCGGATCGCCAGCATAGAAATGCCAGACCTCATCCGCCTTGATGCGATGGAGATGCGAGCACTGGCCGGTTTCCAGCAGGAAGTAGATCGCCGTCGATATGCTGCGGGTCCCGCCAAATCGGCGGGGCAGTGCCGGACCCTCGACGGATTCCGCTGCGCGATAGGTCTCGCGGAAGTGCCCGCCCTCAGGATGCGGGTTGAGCTTAAGCCGTTCGATGATCTGGGCTGCGTCCATGGCGATGCCGACCTCTTCTGCCTCTAACTTGACGGTTGTCGACCCCCATGGAAACCTGTCGACGGGAACGGGCGGACTTGACGGCGCCCGCAGGGGATCACGCAGAAATCTGATGCCGAGCATCTATCAGATCAAGCCGCGCTTTCAGGCGCTGTTGCGGCCGCTGGTGCGGGACCTTGCAAGGGGTGGCCACACCGCCAATCAGGTGACAATCACGGCGGCCGTCATGTCGATAGCGGCGGGTGTTGTGCTGGCGAAGTGGGCGTCCGTGCAGGCGGTCTGGTTCCTGCTGCCAGTGGTGCTGTTCGTTCGGATGGCGCTCAATGCCATCGACGGCATGCTGGCCCGCGAACACGGTCAGAAGAGCGCGCTCGGCGCGTTCCTGAACGAGCTCTGTGATGTGGTCTCCGATGCGGCGCTCTATCTGCCTTTCGCGCTGATGCCCGCTTGGGGACTACCAATCATTGAGTTTGCACCACCCCCTATCAATTTGAACCCATTCGTCGTGATCATAGCCGTGTTGCTGGCGGCGCTCTCTGAGATGGCGGGCGTGGTCGCAATCCAAATCGGTGCGGAGCGCCGTTACGATGGGCCGATGGGGAAGAGCGATCGGGCTCTTGCCTTCGGCTTCCTGGCTGTGCTGGTTGGTCTTCATCTCGTTCCGACGGCCTCGATAACCTGGGCGATCGGTCTGATCGCGCTGCTGACCGCGTGGACCGTCGTCAACCGCATCCGCGCGGCTTTGCGCCAGGCGAAGCCGTGACCCCGTTCGATATCACCATCAACGCGGCGGTCGCGCTCCTCGGCATCTTCGCGCTGTTGAGCCTCGCCAGCGCCGTTGCCTTCGGCCTATCGGCACGCCATCCCGATCGCGACTACACCGAATTGAAGCAGCGGATCCGCACCTGGTGGGTCATCGTCATCCTATTCGCGCTGGCGATCGCCCTGCCGCCGATCTTCGCCATTTGCCTGTTGGGCTTCGTGAGCTTCCTGGCCTTCAAGGAATACATCACGCTGATCCCGACCCGGCGCGCCGATCACCGCGTTCTGTTCTGGGCCTATCTCACGATCCCGGCGCAATACTATTGGGCGGCGGACGGCTGGTACGGAATGTTCATCATCTTCATTCCGGTCTATGCCTTTCTGCTGCTGCCGGCCCGGATGGTGCTGATCGGCGAGACCGAGGGATTCATCCGCGCCGCCGGGACCCTGCATTGGGGCCTGATGACCACGGTCTTCAGCTTGAGCCACATGGCCTATCTGCTGGCACTCCCGGCGGCCGGCAATCCGGTTGCCGGCGGTGACGGCCTTCTGCTTTATCTGTTGCTGCTGACCCAGCTCAATGACGTCGCCCAGTACGTCTGGGGCAAGACCTTCGGGCGCCACAAAGTGGTGCCGAAGGTCAGCCCGAAGAAGACGGTGGAGGGCCTTGCCGGCGGCATACTCACCACGGCGCTGGTCGGCTTCCTCGCCGGCCCGTATCTCACGCCGCTGACGCCCGTCGAAGCCGCGATCGCCGGCCTGCTGATCGGCTGTGCCGGCTTCATCGGCGATATTTCGGTCTCGGCGGTGAAGCGGGATCTCGGCATCAAGGACAGCGGCAATATCCTGCCCGGCCATGGTGGCATCCTCGACCGCGTCGACAGCCTGACCTTCACGGCGCCGCTGTTCTTCCACTACGTCTATTACCTGCATTACTGATGGTCCGGCTGCTGCGCCTGTTGTTCTGGATCCTGATCGGCCGCCCACTGGTGCTGGTGGTGCTCGGGCTCAACGTCCGCAATCTGAAGGCCCTGCCGCAGAACGGGCCGGCGATCGTGGTCGCAAACCACAACAGCCATCTCGACACCTTCGTGCTGATGACACTGTTTCCACTGGCGCAGCTGCATCGGCTGCGGCCGGTCGCCGCGGCGGATTATTTCCTGCGCAACCGCGCGCTCGCCTGGTTCACGCTCAACATCGTGAACATGATCCCGCTCGACCGGAAGCGCCTCGGCAAGCGTGGCGAAGACCCGCTTGAGGATTGCGTGAAGGCGCTCGGCGCCGGGGAGATCCTGCTGATCTACCCGGAGGGCACGCGCGGGGAGACCGAGGCGATCGCCAAGTTCAAGGGCGGTGTCGCGCGTCTCAAGGAACAGTTTCCGGACGTTCCAGTCGTGCCCGTCTTCATGCATGGCCTGGGCCGCGTCCTGCCCAAGGGCGAGTTCACCCTGGTGCCGGTCGTGGTCGATGTCTTCGTCGGCGAGCCGGTGGCCTGGACTGGCACGCGTCAGGCTTTCACCCAGGCATTGCAGGCCGCGGTCGCCGCTCTGGCCGCCGCGGCGCCGGACCGGACGTGGCGGTGAAGCGGGCCGGGATGGCCCTGGCCTTCGCCTGGGGCGCGGCGGAGGCGGTGGTTTTCTTCGTGGTGGCGGATGTCCTGATCACGCTCACGACCGCGCGCAACGGGTTTCGTGCCGGGTTTGCCGCCGCACTCTGGGCGACGGCCGGTGCGCTGCTCGGCGGTATGCTGCTATACGTCTGGGCGGCTGCCGCTCCCGCCGCGGTGGACCAGATGCTGGACCGCGTGCCCGCGGTCAGTGCGGCGCAGATCGCGGTGGTCAAGCGCGCGGTGAGCGACGGTTGGATCGCGGCGATATGGATCGGCGGCTTCAGCGGCGATCCCTACAAGCTCTATGCGGCGGCGGCCGGGGAACAGGGCGTGTCGCTGCTGCCGTTTCTGGCAGTCAGCGTCGCCGCACGTCTCTCCCGTTTCCTTGCCAGCGCCATTCTTGCCCAGGCCGTGACCTCGATCGCGCAGCGCGCGGGAAGCGGTCGATGGGCATTGCCGCTGATCGCGGTCTTCTGGATTGCCTTCTACGCCTGGTACTGGTCGCGGATGCCGGGCTAAACCCGCCTCATCGCAGATAGATGTCGATGTAGTCCGAGACCGCTTCGCAGGGGTTTTCCACCGGGTACATCCTCCAGTACTTGCGCGCACCCTTGCGCTCGAAGGTGACCTCGGCCTCGCGGGCGCATTCCTTGCCCTCGAAGATATACTGGACCTTGGTGACGATCTTGCCTTTGAACACGAAGCTCGTCTTGCCGACCTTGGTGACGATGCCGTCGAGCGAGACGAAGCCTTCCTTGGCCTCGTTGCGTCCGACGAGATGCCATTCGCCGGCCTCCGGTTTCACCTCTGCGCTGCCGGCATCCTTCAGGCCGCCGGTGCCGATCCATTGCAGGGTGAGCGCATGCTTGCCGAGGAGCTGCTTCGCGGCTTTCTGATCGTCGATGACGGGATCCGCCTGCGCGGCGGCGGTCGAGACGATGAGCGCCGCCAGGGCGAGGCCCGCCTTCATGGCCGCCCTCGATACTTCGCGACGACCTCCTGCAGGCGATCATGCGGGATGGCGTGTGCCGTGCGTCCTTTGTAGCCGGTCATGGTCTCGGCGGCGACCAGCGCATTCCAGATCGCCTCTTCGGTGGCCTCCGCGGCCGCCTGGAACAGCGGCGTGCATTCGTCCATGCCGAGCATCCGCACATCCGCCATCTTCGATTTGTTCGGCACGCGGTTGCCGGTCGAGAAGGCGAGGAAGATGTCGCCGCTCGAGTTCGAGCCGAAGCCGCCGACCCAGGCGAGCCCCGTGGTCGCGCGGCGTGCCAGGCGCTGGCATTGTATCGGCAGCAGCGGCGCGTCGGTCGCGAGGATGACGATGATCGAGCCCGCACCCGGATCCGGATCCCAATAGGCGCCGCGGATCTCATCGGTGCCGATCTCGAGGCCGACCGGCGCATGGCCGCAGCGGAGCATGGCGCGGTTGCCGTAGTTGGCCTGCACCAGGGCGCCCACCGTCCAGCCGCCGCGCTCGTCCGGCACCCGGCGCGAGGCGGTGCCGGTGCCGCCCTTGAACTCATGCGCGATCATGCCGGTGCCGCCGCCGACATTGCCCTCCTGCGGCAGGCCGCCCTTGGCGCCCTCCAGTGCCTGGAAAGCCAGTTCCTGGGTGACCGGGAAGCTCTCCGCATGGCTGAGCCAGCCGTCGAAGGTCTCGGCGGTGACCGGAAGGAGCCAGGACTCATCGGTGATCCCGCGCTTGGCCGCCAGCGCACAGACCGAATCCCGCACCACGCCGACCGCATGGGTGTTGGTGATGCAGATCGGCGAGGCGAGCGTGCCCTGCTCGGCGAGCCAGATCGTGCCGGTCATCTCGCCGTTGCCGTTGAAGCTGTGATAACCGGCAAAGCAGAAGTCGGTATAGATATCGGCCCACGGCCAGATCGCGGTGACGCCGGTGCGCACGATATGCGGCGTGTCGCGGATCAAGGTCGCGGTGCCGACCGTGACGCCGGCGACGTCGGTGATGGCATTGAGCGGACCCGGCGGCAACTGCCCGAGGCTGATGCCGAGATCGCGCAAACGCGGCTTGCTCATGATTCCCCCTGCTGAGTTCCCATTGGAACTTCGGGGCGCAGTCTAGCTATCCAACCTGCTCGGGCAAGCGCATCCAGTCCGGAACCGAGGGGCGCAGTTGCGCGCCGCCCGCGGAGAGGCCTTCCGACCGCGCGCGCTCGAGATGCTCCAGCCGCACCATGGCGAGGCCGTGCTGCCCATCGGGGCCGATGCTCCGGAGCTCGCCGGCCTCGACCTCGCCCAGCATCAGCGGCGTGCCGGGCGCGGGCGCCGCACCGCTGATAGCAACGGGGAACAGGCGTTTGCGCACCAGGCCGCGATAGCGGGTGCGGGCGGTCAGCTCCTGGCCCATGTAGCAGCCTTTGTCCCAATCGACGCCATGGAGCTCGTCGAATCCGTTCTCCAGCAGGATCCCCTTGTCGGGGATGAGGTCGCGGCTGCCCGATGGGACGCCGAGGGCGATGCGCAGGCTCTCATAGCGCTCGAAGGGTGCCGCGCCAAAGCCCGCAGCCTGGGCAAGGCTTTCCGCTTCGGCGCGCGGCAGGAAGGCGCGGGCGCCGAGCGCCGGAAGCCGCGGATCGACAAACACCACGCCGCCGCCCAGGGGCTTGGCGAGGCCGGCCGTCGGTCCGAGGCCGAGCTTGGCGAGCGCCTGCGGTCCGGCGAAGACGACGACCACCCAGTCGGCGCCGGCATCGACCACTTTCACCTTGGAGCGCAGCCGGTACATCGAGAGGCGCTTGATCAGGTCTGCGCGCCGCTCCGCTTCGGGATCGAGCAGGATGCGGTCCTGGACCTCCGCCACGGCGAAGTCGTGCAGGAACTTGCCCTGCGGCGTCAGCAAGGCGCTGTAGACCGCCTGCGTCCCGGTCACCCGGCGCATGTCGTTGCTGATCAACCCCTGGAGGAAGGTCTGCCGGTCCTCGCCCTCGACCGCGACCGGGCTCCGGGAGGCGTCGATCGCAAAAAAATCCGTATCGGTCATGTGGCTATGGCTTGGCTGCTGTGTGATCTATGGTAATAGTCGGATGCTTCCGTAAAATTGCAAGGCCAGGGATCCAAAGAGACGATGAAGCGGATCGGATTGTTGACCAGCGGCGGCGATTGCGCCGGGCTGAACGCGGCCCTCCGCGCGGTCTACGCGCGCGCGCATCACGGTTATGGCTGGACGGTGGTGGGCATTCGCAACGGCACGGCGGGCCTCATGGAGCGCCCGGTCCAGGCCGAGGAACTCGACGACCGCGCGCTGAACAGCGACCTCCTGCGCCTGGGTGGTACCATCTTGGGGACCACAAACAAGGGCAATCCCTTCAAGTTCCCCATGGAGGACGGCAGCTTCGTCGATCGCTCGCACGAGGTGATCGAGGGCTATCGCATGCTGAACCTCGACGCCCTGATCATGATCGGCGGCGACGGTTCGATGGCGATCATCCGCCAGCTGGCGAAGCAGGGCAATATTCCCCTGGTCTCGATTCCGAAGACCATCGACAACGACATCGGCGCGACCGAAACCTCGATCGGCTTCGAGACCGCGGTCCAGGCGGCGACCTCGGCGCTCGATCATCTGCAGCCGACCGCCGCCTCGCACAGCCGCGTCATGGTGCTGGAGCTGATGGGCCGCGATGCCGGCCATATCGCGCTCTGGTCCGGCATCGCCGGCGGCGCCGACGTGATCCTCATTCCGGAGATCCCCTACAAGCTCTCGGTGATCTGCGAGAAGCTGGAGCAGCTCAAGAAGCGCAAGCGCAACTTCGCGCTGGTGGTCGTGGCCGAAGCGGTGAAGACCGAGACCGGTGGCGCCGTGACGGCCGTGCATGGCGGCGGTGCGGGTGCCACGCAGACCTATGGCGGCATCGGCCAGTATATCGGCGGCGAGATCGCGCGCCTGACCGGCGCCGAGACCCGCGTCACCGTGCTCGGCCATGTGCAGCGCGGCGGCACGCCGGAACCCGGTGATCGCGTGATCGCCTCCGCCTTCGGCGTCCATGCGGTCGATCTCATCGCCCAGAAGCGCTACGACCGCATGGTGGCGTGGAACAACCGCCGCGTCATCGACGTGCCGATCGAGGACGCGATCCGCGCGGCCCAGACGGTCGACCCGCATGGCGAGTTGGTGACCGCGGCGCGCGGGCTTGGAATCAGCTTCGGCGATTCGGTCGCGTGACGCGCCTCGATCCCGGCGCGTTCTGGGAGTTCAGCCTCGCTTTCTACAGCCGTGAGCGCGTCTCCGCCGCCTGCCTGTCGCTGCAGAACCGGCGCGGCGCGGATGTGAACATCCTGTTGCTCTGCTGCTGGCTGGCGACGCTCGGCTTGCGGCTCGAATCGGCCGGCCTGCACGCCGCCATTGCCGCGGTCGAAGCCTGGCGCCGCGATGTGCTCGAGCCTCTGCGCGGCGCAAGGCGCGCCGTCTCCGACCAGTTTCCCGAGCTTGCCAAGACCGACCGTCAGGCGATCAAGCATAGCGTCCTCTCGGTCGAGCTGGAATGCGAGCGGATCGCCCAGGAGAAGATCGCCCAGGCGATCACCGGGGGCTCGACCACCGGCCAGTTTGTCGCCGAGGAGGGCGCGACGCCGCTCCAGATCGCCAGTGCGGCGCTGGAGATCTATATGGACATGGTCGTCGGCGCACCCGACGAACAGGATGCCGAGGATCTGAAAGCCCTTCTGGAACCGCTCTGAAATCAGCGCGTTACGAGAACCCGCCCCGAATTTTCGGCGGAACTCATTTGCCAGGTCCGGGTTGTACATCCGACTGCGAGCTCCTCCCGGGTTTCACGATTGAATTGATGGAATTTGCCGACGATGAGCAGCCTCGACCTCGCCGTCATCGGAAACAGCAGCGTTGCGGCGCTGATCGATGCTCAGGCACGGATCGTGTTCGCGAGCCTGCCGCGTCTCGATTCCGATCCGGTCTTCTGTGCCTTGCTGCGGGGGGGCGAAGCCTCGCGCGCCGATCCGGTTGAGGGCGCGCTCTCGATCGAGCTCCGGGATTTCAAATCCTCCGAGCAGGCCTATCTCGACAACACCGCCGTGCTGCATTCCGTGCTGAGCGACGGGAACGGCTGTGCGGTCGAGGTGGTGGACTTCGCGCCGCGCTACGACATGCACAACCGCATCCATCGCCCGCCGATGCTGGTGCGGCGCATCACCCCGGTCTCCGGTCGGCCGATGGTCCGGATCGTCGCGCGGCCGATGTCCGACTACGGCGGGACCGCGCTCAAATCCGTGCGCGGCAGCCACCACGTCGTTTATTTCAGCGACCGCCAACGCCAGCGTCTGACCACGACGGTGCCGGTAAGCTACGTGATGGAAGAGCGCTACTTCCGCCTCGACCAGCAGCATTGGATCCTGTGGGGCCCGGACGAGCCGGTCGACGCCGATCTCGAGGATTTGTGCCGCCGCTACTTCGAGACCACCATGGCGCATTGGCGGCTCTGGGTGCGCGGCCTCTCGATTCCGTTCGAGTGGCAGCAGGCGGTGATCCGCGCCGCGATCACGTTGAAGCTCTGCATGTTCGAGGAGACCGGCGCGATCGCCGCTGCGCTCACGACGTCGATCCCGGAAGCACCGAACACCATTCGCAACTGGGACTATCGCTATTGCTGGCTGCGCGACGCAGTCTTCGTGATCCGTGCGCTCAATCGCCTCGGCGTCACCCGCACCATGGAGCAGTACATCGGCTTCATCACCGATGTGATCGACGGCGCGCGCGAAGGCGTGATCCAGCCGGTCTATGGAATCTCGCGCGAAGCCGATCTCACGGAAACCATCGCCGAGCACCTCGCCGGCTATCGCGGCATGGGGCCGGTCCGGGTCGGCAATGCCGCCTACGAGCAGGTGCAGAACGACGTCTACGGCAGCATGGTGCTGGCGGCGATCCACTTGTTCTTCGATCAGCGGCTGTTGCGCAAGCCCGCGAACGAGGAGCTCTGCGAGCAGCTCGAGTTCCTCGGCAAGCGCGCCGTCGATGCCTTCGACAAGCCCGACGCCGGCCCCTGGGAGCTGCGCGGGTCGGCCTCGGTGCACACCTTCTCGGCGATGATGTGCTGGGCCGCCTGCGACCGTCTGAAGCGGATCGCGCGGATCATGGGCCGCACCGACCGGACCGAGTACTGGGGCGGCGAGGCGGAGCGCCTGAAGTCGGAGATCATCCGCCGGACCTGGTCGCCGTCCCGCAACTGCTTCGTCTCGACCTTCGATGGCGACGAGCTCGATGCCAGCATGCTGTTGATGGCGCAGATCGGCTTCGTCGAGGCCTCGGACCCGCGCTACGTGGCGACCGTGGAGCGGATCGGGCAGGAACTCAAGCGCGGCGATTTCATTTACCGGTATGTGGTCCGGGACGATTTCGGGGAGCCGGAGACGGCCTTCCTGATCTGCACGTTCTGGTACATCGACGCGCTGGCTGCGATCGGCAAAACGGTCGAGGCCCGTGCCCTGTTCGACAAGATCATGCGTTATCGCAATCGCTTTGGTTTGTTCTCGGAGGATGTGGACCCGAAAACGGGTGAGTTGTGGGGCAATTTTCCGCAGGCCTATTCCATGGTGGGTCTGATCAACTCCGCCATGAATCTGAGCTTGAGTTGGGAGGAAGCGTCATGACCCGTTTGATCGTCGTTTCGAACCGCGTTGCGCTGCCCCGCGACCGCTCGGCGCGGGCCGGCGGGCTCGCGGTCGGCGTGCTCTCCGCGCTGAAGCGCTCGGGCGGCATGTGGTTCGGCTGGAGCGGCGAGACGAATGAGCAGCCGGCGCCGCAGCCGAAGGTCATGAAGTCCGGCGGCATCACCTATGCGACCATCGACTTCACCGCCGAGGAGTTCGACGCTTTTTACAACGGCTATTGCAACAGCACGCTCTGGCCGCTGCTGCATTACCGCCTCGGCCTGGTCGAGCATTCCAGGCAGCACCAGGACGCCTATATGCGCATCAACGCGCGCTTCGCCGACCATCTTGCGGCACTGGTGCGGCCGGGCGACGTCATCTGGATCCATGACTATCAGCTGATGGCGCTGCCGGGAGAGTTGCGGCTCCGCGGGCTGCGCAACCGCATCGGCTTCTTCCTGCATATCCCTCTGCCTGGGCCGGAGATCTTCTGCGCCCTGCCGGCGCACAAGCAATTGATGGGTTCGCTGGCCGAGGCCGACCTGGTCGGCTTCCAGACCGAGAGCGATCTCCGCGCCTTCCGCGACTACGCGCTCTACGAAAGCGGCGGTTCGGTGCGCCCGGACGGCTCGATCGAGATGTTCGGGCGTCGCCTGCGCGCCGGCGTCTTCCCGATCGGGATCGACGTAGAAGAGATGAAGGCGCTCGCCGTCGAAGCCGAGAGCGACGAGGAGGTGCGGCGCCTGGCCGACAGCGTCTCCAGCCGCCAGCTGGTGATCGGCGTCGATCGCCTGGATTACAGCAAGGGGATTCTGAACCGGATCGATGCGGTGGGCGAGCTGCTCTCCACGCGGCCCGATTACCGCAACCGCATCACCTTCGTGCAGATCGCAGCACCCTCGCGCATCGACGTCGCGCGCTACAAGAAGCTCCGGCGCGAGATCGAAGGCTCCGCCGGAAGGGTCAACGGCAAGCATGCCGAGATCGACTGGGTGCCGATCCGCTATTTGAACCGTGTGTTCCCGCGGCGGCAGCTGGCCGGTTTCTATCGCGTTGCGCGGGTCGGGTTGGTGACGCCGCTCCGCGACGGGATGAACCTGGTGGCGAAGGAGTATGTCGCCGCCCAGAAGCCGAACGATCCCGGCGTGCTGGTGCTCTCGCGTTTCGCCGGGGCTGCGCGCGAGCTGAAAGGTGCGATCATCGTCAATCCGTTCGATCAGGTCGAGATGGCCGAGGCACTCGATCAGGCCCTGCGCATGCCGCTGACCGAGCGCCAGGAGCGCTGGCGGCGGTTGATGAACGCGCTCGAGCGCAACGACCTCGCGACCTGGTCCGACAGCTTCCTCGACACGCTCAACACCAGCGAACGCGCAGCGGCCTAAACTGAGAACGTCCTTGCCGGGCTTGACCCGGCAATCTCGGGCAGGGCTGAACCGATCAGCGGCCTAACCCGCAAGCCGCCTCAACCACCCCCGCACCGCGGCGGGATCCGAAAGCATCCAGGCGACATCGGCATCGAGACCGCCGACGGCGACGCCATCGCCGCCGAGCGCGCGCGCCGCCGCCATGCCGTCGAGATCGGTGCGGTCGTCGCCGAGATAGATCGGCCGGCGTCCGGCGAAGGCTGGCTGATCCATGATGCGCCGGATCGCCGTGCCCTTGTTCCAGCCGCGCGCCTTCACCTCGAAGACGCGATGCCCGGTCAAGAGCTGCCAGCCGTTGCCGAAGGCGAGCGCTTCCAGTGCCGCGCGCAGGTCCGCTTCGGCCTCCGGCGCGTGGCGATAGTGCACGGCGAGCGACGTGCCCTTGTCTTCTGTGCGCAAGCCCGGCCAGCGCTTCTTGAGCATCGCCACGATCGCCAGAATCTGCGCCCGCAACGGATCGGAGAGATGCGCGCCCACCACCTTGGTCTCGGCGTCGCGCGTCTCGCGCAGTTCGGCCCCATGCGCGCCGGAGCCGGGGAGCTTCACTGGCGCGAGGAATGAGTCGATCTCCGCGATCGGCCGTCCGGAAATCGTCGCGACGGCGCCTTTCATCCGCATATGCAGGCGATCGAGCAGCGGCGGCAGGTCGGGCGGCACAATCACGGCTTCGGGCTGCGGCGCCAGTTCGACCAGCGTGCCGTCGAAGTCGAGGAACAGCGCGATCTCGTCCAGCGAGAAGACCGGAGGCGGCGCGGTCATCTCTTCTTCGATGGACCGCGGCGCCGCGCCTCCTGGCCCCAGCGCTTCACACGGCCGCTGTCGATGCCGAAAAGATCGAGCACGCGGCCGAGACTGTGATCCACCATGTCCTCGAGGCTCTGCGGCCGCGCATACATGGCGGGAACGGGCGGGGCGATGATGGCGCCGATTTCGGTAGCTTGAAGCATATTCTTTAAATGCCCGGCATGGAGCGGAGTTTCACGCACCATCAACACCAGGCGCCGGCGTTCCTTCAATGTCACGTCGGCGGCGCGCGAGATCAGAGTCGTGGTGACGCCGGTCGCGATCTCGGCCAGGGTCTTCACCGAGCAGGGCGCCACGATCATGCCCATGGTCTGGAACGAGCCGCTGGAGATCGGCGCGGCGAGATCGTCCGCACCGTGCACCTGATCCGCCAGGGCGCGCACGTCCTTCACCTTCCAGTCGGTCTCGTAGGCGAGTGTTTGTTCCGCTGTGCGGGACATGATGAGGTGAGTCTCGATCACCGTCGGCTTCAGAAGCGCGAGCAGGCGCAGGCCGTAAACAACACCGGAAGCTCCGGAAATTCCGATGACGAGGCGTGCCGGAGGATGAGGGGCAGCGGTCCTGTCCTGCTCGGTGGAAGATCGACGGGAAATCATGGAGATGGCGGGCTTCCTGGAATGGCGCGTGCTTTGCTTGACTGGTGCTTTAACGGAGATTGACACCCGCGGCGAATTGCCCGCCGCCTGCGCTCTCTCATTTACTCCGGTCGCCGATTGGAGTTAGCATTGTGCCTCTAAACGTCCCACCGACGCAAACAGCGTCCGACCGCAACTTCTAACCGGGAGAGTTGGGAATGAACGCAGAGCCACATCTTGAGTCTCTCAAGATCAAGCATGCAGACCTCGATGCCAAGATCGCTGCCGAAGAGTGCAGACCCCACCCCGATGACGGCTTCATCCACGATCTCAAGAAGCAAAAACTGCGAATAAAGGATGAGCTCTTCGGCCTCCAACGCCACGCGGGCCGCTAGAACCTGTCACCCTAGAATCAGTCGCTTGACCGCCTTCCGAGGGGAAGGCGAAGCGAACTGTTCAGCCTCCACGGGCGGCTCCGCTTGGGCCGCCCGACCGGTGGTTTTTAGCGGCCAGAATCGCCGCTTGACCAAGTCGGTTTTGTCCGGCTAATTTTATTTCATGATCGCGACCCGTATCAACCTGGAGCTCCTTCGACTTATCGCCCCGACGCGCTGATCGCGTCGGCCGCAGGGCTTCGCCTGAAGCCCGCTTTGGAAAAGTCGATTTCTCCAGCGCTTAGAATGGGTTGTTCCATGTTCCAGCAAGTTTCGATCGGCTCTCGCCTGTATCGCCAGGAGTTTCTCCGCGCGCGACTGCGACTTCCTGGCGGCCGCCGGGACATGGGTGACGGCCGGCGGCCGGGTTTCGCGTCACGAAGCCACCGACGAACCTGTTGTTGAAGAAATTCGAGGATGTCCGCCATGCGCGTTGACCCGACCACCAAATACAAGCCGTACCAGCCGTTCAACATGCCCGACCGCAAATGGCCGGGCCGCACCATCACCAAGGCGCCGATCTGGTGCTCGGTCGATCTCCGCGACGGCAACCAGGCGCTGATCGAGCCGATGGGGCCTGAGCGCAAGATGCGCATGTTCCAGACCCTCGTGCGCATGGGCTACAAGGAGATCGAGATCGGCTTTCCTTCGGCCTCGCAGACCGATTTCGATTTCTGCCGCGAGCTCATCGAAGGCAGGCATATTCCCGACGACGTGACCGTGCAGGTGCTCACGCAGGCGCGCGATCATTTGATCAAGCGCACCTATGAAGCGCTCATCGGGGCCAGGCGCGCCATCGTCCATGTCTACAATTCGACCTCGACCTTGCAGCGCCGCGTCGTCTTCAACCAGGACATGGCCGGCATCAAGGCGATCGCCGTCAACGGCGCGAAGCTCGTCCGCGAGCTGGCGGAGAAGCAGCCGGGCTCGACCGAGTTCGTCTATCAATACAGCCCGGAAAGCTACACCGGCACCGAGATCGACTATGCGATCGAGGTCTGCGAGGCCGTGATGGATGTCTGGGAGCCGACGCCGCAGAAGAAATGCATCCTCAATCTGCCGGCGACGGTCGAAATGTCGACGCCGAACATCTATGCGGATTCGATCGAGTATTTCTGTCGCAAGATGAAGAACCGCGAGAGCGCCATCATCTCGCTCCATCCGCACAACGACCGCGGTACCGGCGTCGCCGCGGCGGAGCTCGGCGTCATGGCCGGTGCCGACCGGATCGAAGGCACGCTGTTCGGCAACGGCGAGCGCACCGGCAACGTCGACCTCGTGACCTTGGGCTTGAACCTGTTCACCCAGGGTGTCGATCCGGAGGTCGATTTCTCCGACATCAACGACATCATGCGGACTGCGGAGTACTGCAACCAGCTGCCGGTGCATCCGCGTCATCCTTATGCCGGCGACCTCGTTTTCACCGCTTTCTCCGGATCGCATCAGGATGCGATCAAGAAGGGCTTCGCGGCGATGAAGCAGTCGAACAGCGGCGAATGGGCGGTGCCCTATCTGCCGATCGACCCGCAGGATGTCGGCCGCGACTACGAGGCGGTCATCCGCATCAACAGCCAGTCGGGAAAGGGCGGCGTCGCCTATATCCTCGAGAAGGACTACGGCATCAGCCTGCCGCGCAAATTGCAGATCGAGTTCAGCCAGATCGTCCAGGAGATCGCCGACAAAACCGGCAAGGAGATCTCCAGCGAGGTGATCTGGCGCGCTTTCAACGACGAGTATCTCGGTCTCGAGGAGCCCTACGGCTTCATCGATCAGCAGACCGTGACCGACACCCATGCGAGCGAGATCCGGAACCTGACCGCCAAGCTCCGCGAGAATGGCGGCGAGGTCGAGATCACCGGACGCGGCAACGGCCCGATCGATGCCTTCATGGATGCGATGAAGAAGCATTCCGGCATTGAACTCAAAGTGGTCGATTACCGCGAGCATTCGGTTGGCCTCGGCAATGATGCTGCGGCAGTCGCCTATCTTGAGACGCGGCTGAAGGACGGCCGCACCGTGTTCGGCGTCGGCATGAATCAGAACATCGTTACGGCCAGCCTCAAGGCCGTCGTTTCCGCGGCCAATCGTGCCAAGCTCGGCAAGGTCCGCGACACGGCGAGCGCCGCCGAATAGCGTCGGATGGAAAGGACGCGCAGCGGTGGCTGCGTCTGCGGCGCTGTGCGGTTCGCGGCGGCCGGAGAGCCGCTGCGCGTCACCATCTGCCACTGCACCTGGTGCCAGCGCCGGACCGGCACGGCTTTCGGCACCGAGGTGGTCTACGAAACCGGACAGGTGACGATGACCGGTGAGACCGCACGCTATCGCCATCACTCGGACGAATCCGGGCGCTGGCTCGACGTCGGGTTCTGTCCGATCTGCGGCACCAATCTCGGCTTCACCCTGGAGGCGGCGCCGAGCCTGCGCACCCTGCCGGCCGGCGCCTTCGACGATCCAAGCTGGATCCGCGCCGAAAGCACGCCGTTCCGCCATGTCTTCCTGCGCTCTCGCCGAACCTGGCCGGATCTCTCTGCGAATATCGAGCAACACCAACGTCATTTCCGTGCGTGATCCCATGCGGCCCATCCCCAAGCTCGGCTGGCGGCGAACCCGCGCGGCGCTGATATCGCCGATCGTCTGGCGCCGCCGCGGGGTGTTCCTGCTCGGCGCCATCGCGGTCGGCGTCGCGGCGGTGGGATTTGCCAAAGGCTCGGATCTTGCCCAAGAGGTCTTTCGTACGACGGCGGGGCACTGGCCGCTTCTGCCTCTGCTCGTGACGCCGCTCGGCTTTGGCCTTGTGGCCTGGCTGACCAGGACCTGGTTCGACGGTGCCCAGGGCAGCGGCATCCCGCAGGCGATCGCCGCCCGGCGCAGCAAGGACGATGCGCACCGCGCGTCGTTGATGAGCGCCAAAGTCACGGTCGGCAAGATCGTTCTCACCATGTTGGGGCTGGTGTTCGGCGCCTCGACCGGGCGCGAGGGTCCGACGGTCCAGGTCGGCGCCGCCATCATGTTCGCGATCGGTCGTCTTGCGGGATTGGGCCGGCAACCCGGATTGATCCTGGCCGGCGCCGCGGCCGGCGTCGCCGGCGCGTTCAACACGCCGCTGGCCGGCGTCGTCTTCGCCATCGAGGAGATGGCCAAGGCGTTCGATCGGCGCATGAACGTGCTGGTGATTGCCGCCGTCATCGTCGCCGGCCTGACCAGCCTGGCGCTGATCGGCGATTACAGCTATTTCGGCAGCGTCGCGACTCAGGCTGAGACTTGGAACGACTGGCTCGGCGTGCTGGCTTGCGGCGCGCTTTGCGGTGCATTCGGCGGGTTGTTCAGCCGCGGCGTTATCCGGGTCGCGACGGCGCGCTCGGGCGCGATTGCCATGCTCCGGCGCCGCCCGGTCCTGTTCGCCGCGGGATGCGGTCTTGCCGTTGCGGTTCTCGGTCTCGCGACCGGCGGTTTCGCCAATGGCACCGGCTATGCGCCGACCCGTGCGATGCTCGAGACCGGCAACCTGCCGCCGCTCTGGTACGGGCCGTTGAAGCTGCTTTCGACGTTGCTCTCTTCGGTGAGCGGCATTCCCGGCGGCTTGTTCTCGCCCTCGCTTTCGGTCGGCGCCGCCTTCGCTTCCCTGATCCAGGAGATTCTGCCGGGCGCCGATCCCCAGACCTTGGCGCTGCTCGCCATGGTCGGCTATTTCGCCGGCGTCGTGCAGTCGCCGCTCACCGCCTCGGTGATCGTCTTGGAGATGACCAGCGACCGCGGCATGGCGATGCCGTTGCTGGCGACCGCCCTGCTGGCCGCCGGTGCCTCGCGGCTCATCTGCCCCGAGCCGCTCTATCACGCGCTCTCCTACGGCTACGACGCGCGGCCGCCACGCGGCGCATCCTGACAAGAATCGGTTTCGGGATGCGCTAGTCTGCGATTGCGAGCCATCGAAGGGGCAGGGGATGCATTGGGTCGGCAGCCGTTCCTACGGCGTGACGTTGGTCGCCTTGGCGGGCGTGCTCTGGAGCACGGGCGGTCTCTTCGTCCGCACCCTGCAATCGCTCGATCTCTGGACCATGGTCGCCTGGCGCTCGCTGTTCGCGGCTTTGGCCCTCGCGGTCGTCATTGCCGTCATGAAGCGCGGACGCAGCCTCGATGCCCTGCGGCGCCTGGGTCAGCCCGGACTCATCGCGATCCCGATCGCGCTGGTCTCGATGACCTCGTTCGTGGTTGCCGTCTGGCTGACGACCGTCGCCAATGTAATGATCGTCTATGCGACCGTTCCCTTCATCGCTTCCGTCATCGGCTTCCTCTGGAACGGCGAGCGGCCCAGCCGTCGCATGCTGGCGGCTGCCGCGGTCGCTTTCCTCGGCGTCGCGATTATGGCCGGCGCTTCGGCCGGCCTCGACGACCTGCTCGGCAATGCCGTGGCGCTGTTGATGACGGTCACCTTCGCGACCCAGCTCGTGATGGCGCGGCGCTATCCGACGCTTGAAATGGCCCCGGTCAACGGCGCGGGCGCGGCGCTTTGTGCCGCCATCTTCTTTCCGTTTGCCGCTGCCCAGGTTCCGGACCCGCAGCAGCTGGCAATCCTGATCGCCTTCGGCATCGCGACCACCGCCGGCGCCTACGTGCTGTTCCTGGTCGGCGGCCGATATATCCCCTCCGGGGAGGCCGGCCTCGTCGGCATGCTCGATGTGGTGCTGGCACCGCTCTGGGTCTGGCTGCTGTTCAACGAGCAGCCCGGCAGCGCAGCCCTTATCGGCGGCGCCATCGTGCTCGCCGCGGTGCTCTGGTATCTCGGCGCGGAGCTCCGGCAACGGGCGCAGGCGGGGCCAAGTTAGTCTTGCTGAACGCCTACCTTGCTTTAGAACAAAAAGAGAACTATACTAATCTCGGCGATGGCGCGATTGCGCGCTCGCAGGGCGTCACCGACGCGACGACCCGGCATTGGGGCAACCCGGACAGGACCCGGACGGAATCGACGTTCCGTCGAGGTCTGAAAAGCCAGATAATCGTGTTATACCAGGGAGTTAATAGGAAATCATCGCAGCGGGGCGTCTGGGTAAGATAGGCTGCCCTAACGCTGGTCGAGCTTGAACTCGATGCGGCGGTTCTTGGTGTAGGCGTCTTCGCTGTCGCCCTTGTCCAGCGGACTGAACTCCGCGAAGCCAGCCGCGGCCATGCGGTTCTCGGGGATGCCCTTGCTGGCGAGGTATTTGAGGACGGCGATGGCGCGGGCGGTCGAGAGTTCCCAGTTCGAGGGATAGAGGCCGCTGGTGATGGGCCGCTTGTCGGTATGGCCGTCGATGCGGAGCACCCAGTCGATATCGTCCGGGATCTCCTTGGTGATGAGGATCAGGGTGGTCGCCAAAGTATCGAGCTGGTCGCGCCCGGCCTGGCCGATATCGGCGGAGCCCGAGCCGAACAGCACTTCCGACTGGAACACGAAGCGATCGCCGACGATGCGGATGTCGTCGCGCTTGCCGAGGGCCTCGCGCAGGCGTCCGAAGAACTCCGAGCGATAGCGCGCCAGCTCTTCCACCTTGGAGGCCAGCGCGGCATTGAGCTTGGAGCCGAGATCGGCAATCTGGACCTGCTGCTCCTTGCTCTTCTGCTCGGAGGCTTCGAGCGTCGCGGCGAGCTGCGCGAGCTGATCGCGCATCGCCAGGATCTGTTGATTGAGGAGCGCGACCTGCGCCTCCGATTGGCTGGTGATCTGCTTCGCGTTCTCATCGGCGCTCAGCAGCTTCTTCTGCAGATCGTCGCGCAGGCTTTCCAGTGCGGCGATGTCGTTCAGCAGCGCGGTGATCTTCGACTTGTCGGCGTCGATGGTCTTGTAGGCGTCCTCCAGCTCCTTCTGTTTCTCCTTGCTGGCGGCGATCTGCGCATTGGCGTCGCCGAGCTGCGCTTTCAAATTGTCGCGCTCGCCGATCACCACGGTGAGGCGGTTCTGCAAGGCGTCGCGCTCGGCGGTGGACTTGGTCAGCGCCGAAGAGAGCTGCGAGAGCTGGACCTTCAATTGCTGGGAATTGCCGCGCTCCATCGACAGCATCTCGGACAGCTCGTTGAGCTGCTGCGAGAGCCTGGCGAGGGTCTGGTCCTTTCCGGTCAGCGCCTGAGAGAGATAGAGCTGCGCCACCACGAAGATCATCAGCACGAACACAATGACCATGAGCAGGGTCGACAACACGTCGACATAGCCCGGCCAGGCTTCCATGCTCCTGCGGCGGCGGCTGGCGAGTGCCATCGCGGCCTACGACCCCGGCGTGCGCTCGAGGCCGGCGGCGACGGCGATGGTGCGGGTCAGGACCTTGATCTCCGAGCGGAGATCCTGGACCGCGATGGTGCGCCCCTGCTGCAGATCGTCGGCGACGCGGTTCAACAGGCCGTCGATGTTCCGGAGATGGTTGCGGCTGTTGGCGTCGAGGCCGAAGCCGCCGCTGGCCGCGAGCTCGCCCAGCCGCTGCATGAACATCCTGAGCTCGCCCTGGGAATCCGCCAGGCGCTGCATGACCTGCTGCTCGGTGCGAAGCTGGTCGTTCAACTGGCCGATCTGGTCCGCCAGCAGCTTGAAGTTGGCACCCGCCTGATGGCGGTTGTCTTCCGCGCGCCCGATGGTCCGCTGCAATTCGCCCAGGCTCTCTGCCGTCTGCTCCAGCAAAGCCTGAATATATGCCGGAACCGGCGTATCGCCTTCGACCAGCGCGCCGCCGGAGCCGATCCGGGTCTGGCCAGAGAGCCAGTCTTCCAGCTCGTTGAAGAAGCGCGCCTGGGCCTGGCCGGCGCGCAAGTCGAGATAGCCGAGCAGCAGCGAGCCGGAGAGACCGAACAACGAGGCGGAAAAGGCGATGCCCATGCCGGAAAGCGGACCTTCCAGACTCTGCTTCAGGCTCTCGAACATGCTGGCAGGATCGCCGCCGCTCGCGACCTTCATGCCGCGGATGGCCGCGGCGACGGAATCGATGGTGCCCAGCAGGCCCCAGAACGTGCCGAGCAGGCCGAGGAAGATCAGCAAGGACGTGAGATAGCGCGAGATTTCGCGGCTCTCATCCAGCCGCGACTGGATACCGTCCAGCAGCGAGCGCATGGCGGAGGCGGAGAGGCTGAGCTTGCCGCTGGTCTTGTCGCGCAGCATCGCCGCCATGGGCGCCAGCAGGCGCGGCTGGGCGCTGCTCACGCGCTGGCCGCCGGTGCGGAAGTTCTCCACCCAGGAGATGTCGGCGTTGAGGCGGATCACCTGCCAGAACAGATAGATCGCGCCGACCGCCAGCACGCCCAGGATGAACGAGTTCAGGAACGGATTGTGGAAGAAGGCCTGGACGATCGGGTCCCACAGCCAGCCGGCGACGAAGCCCGCGGCGAGCAGGCCGACGATCATCCAAAGCAGCTGGCTTGTCGGTCGGCTCATGCGATCGGTCTATCGCTCGAAGGGGGTGATGGTTCGCACGCCGGGTCAGGAGGCCGGAACGATATCGACGCGGTCGGCCGGCCCGCCTTCGGCCTTGTTGCCCAGCGCGCGGACGTCGATCCGGGTCGAGGGCACGCCGGCCTTGATCAGGTAGCTGCGGACGGCGAGGCCGCGGGCCAACGACTTCCGGCGCGCCTTGCTCTCGGTGTCCTCGGTGCCGGCGGCATAGGCCATGACCTGGATCCGCTTGTCCTGATTGGCGAGCAGGTCCTGGGCGATCTTGTCGAGCTCGCCGGTCGATGCGGCCGGAACCTCATCGGTTTCGCCGGTATAGAGAATGCGCGTGGCGCCGGCGGGCAGTGCGCCGCCAGTCCCGGCCGGCGCTTGGGTGCCCTCCGCCGGTGCGGCCGGCGTGACGGCCGCCTGCTGCTCGCCCTCGGGCTGCGCTTCCGGTTGCTGGGTGCTGGTCGCTGCGCTGGCAGCGGGCGGCGTCTCGGCCGGCGCTTCGGCGGTCTGAGTTTCGGTCGCTGCCGGAGCTTGCTCGGCCGGCTTTTGCTCGGCCGGTGCTTCAGCGGCGGGCGCCGGTTCGGCCGGCGCTTGTGCGGTCGGCTGCTCGACAGGCGAGGGCACGTTGGTCGGCATCTCTTCCGGCTGTGCCGGCGGCGTCTCGCCGCCGCTCGGTGCCGCGACTGCGGCTTGCTCGGAGGATGTGCTGGGTGCGCTCTGGGTCGGTGTCGTTGCCGGGAGCGCGGGCTCGCTGCTCGGTGCCGCTTCGGCGGAAGATCCGCTCTGGGTCGGCGTGGAGGCGGGCAGGTTGGCCGGGGCCGGCTGCTCGGCCGCGGGCGGCTCGCTGGCCGCCATCTGCGTGGTCGATGGCTGGGGCTGCGGCTCCCTCAGCACCACGGCACCGCTGCTGCCGCTGGCCGACGAGCCCGAGATCTGGGAATAGGCGACGAACCCCGGCGGCACGGCCGGCGCCTGGGTGACCTGCGCTCCGAACGGATTGGTGAAGGTCGGACGGGGCGGGGCGGCGATCACGCCCATCGGCGCATTCGCACAGCTGCAGTTTCCGGCGGACATGGCGCTACCCGGCAAGGGGCTGCGCGTGACCGGGCTCGGCCCGGCACCGCCGCCGAGCACGCTGTAATCGACCGTGACGTTGCTGCCGTTATCCGTGGCGAGATAGCTCTGCGCGCTGGCGGGCAAAGCAGCACCGCCGATGCCGCAGAGCGCGGCGAAACCGAGGTAAAAAGCGCGGCGTCGAGCCCGAAGCTTCATCATTGCCTGCCAGCGACACATCCCTAACGAAGGCGCACAAAACTATAACGCATGCCCTTGAAAAACCACAACGATGTTGCGGAAGGGTCAAGCCGTGGGCGGCGTTGGGTTTTCTCGCCCATCGCCGCTGCCGAATCGGATGCCTAGACGTTGCCGAGCAGCGCCTGAAGCGGGGCGTGCAGCGTGCTGTTGGTGGCGAGCACCGAACCCGACTGCAGCATGGTCTGGCCGCCCTTGAGGTCGCTCACGTAGCCGCCCGCTTCCTTGACCAACAGGATCCCGGCCGCGATATCCCAGATCGAGAGTTCTTCTTCCCAATAGCCTTCGCAGCGGCCCGCCGCCACATAGGCGAGGTCGAGGGCGGCCGAGCCCAAGCGCCGCACGCCGGCGGTCTCCCGCATCGCGGCATCGAGCTGACGCGCGAACCTGGCGCGGTCGCCGTGGCCGATAAAGGGGATGCCGGTGAAGAGCAGGGACTCGGGCAGTTGCTTCCGCCCCGAAACCCGCATGCGCCGGTCGTTGCAGAAGGCGCCGGCGCCTTTCTCGGCCCAGAAGGTCTCGTCCCTGATCGGGTCGAAGACCAGGCCGGCGACGATCTCGCCTTTCGCCTGGAGCGCGATCGAGATCGAGAAATGCGGCACGCCGTGCAGGAAGTTGGTGGTGCCGTCCAACGGATCCACGATCCAGGTATGGTCGGGATCGCTGCCCGGGATCGCGCCGCTCTCTTCCATGAGGAGGCCGAAATTCGGCCGCGCCTTGGTCAATTCCTCGCGGATCGTCCGCTCCGACTTGTGGTCGGCCGTGGAGACGAAGTCGCCCGGCCCCTTGGTCGAGACCTGGAGCTGCGAGACCTCGCCGAAGTCGCGCTTCAAAGCGCGTGCCGCCTTGTCGGCAGCCTTGGCCATCACGTTGATGACGGCGGAACGGGTGGCCATTTTCGTTTGATCTCAGTCTTTGGCGCGTTCGACGTAGGTCGCGTCGGCGGTGTTGACCACGATGCGGGTGCCGGCCTCGATATGCGGCGGGATCATGACGCGGACGCCGTTCTCCAGCTTGCCCGGCTTATAGGACGAGGAAGCGGTCTGGCCCTTCACCACGGCATCGGCCTCGACCAGCTCCATGGTCACGGTTTCCGGCAGCGAGACCGAGATCGGCGAGCCTTCGTAGCTCGAGACCGTCACCACCATGCCTTCCTGGAGGAACACCGCGGGTTCGCCGATCAGCTCGGCATTGAGGGTGATCTGCTCGTAGGTCTCCTGCTCCATAAAGGTGTAGTCGTCGCCGTCGGAGAACAGGAACGAGTATTCGTGTTCGTCCAGGCGGACGCGCTCGACGGTCTCCGAGGAGCGGAAGCGCTCGTTGAGCTTGGTGCCGGTGCGGATGTCCTTCAGCTCGACCTGAAGATAGGCACCACCTTTGCCGGGCTGGGTGTGCATGGTCTTGACCGCACGCCAGAGCTTGCCCTGATGTTCGATGATGTTGCCGATCTTGATGGCGTTGCCGTTGATCTTCATAGCAAGAATCCGCTCATTCGATTGATCTGTTTGGGAAAATCGGCGCGGAAACTACCAGGAACAGGTGGCCGCGTAAACCGGCCCGTACGCATGCTTCCCGCGCGCCGCTTCCATACCTGATTCCGATTGGTTGGCAAGGGTTTACTGTGTTAACTCCAACCCCTGCCTGACGCTGGACGCAGAGCGGCGTCCTTAAGGAGACCGTCTGATCATGACCCAATACCGTTCCCGCACCTCGACCCATGGCCGCAACATGGCGGGCGCGCGCGGCCTTTGGCGCGCGACCGGCATGAAGGACGGCGACTTCGGCAAGCCGATCGTCGCGATCGCGAACTCCTTCACCCAGTTCGTGCCTGGCCACGTGCACCTCAAGGATCTCGGCCAGATGGTCGCCCGCGAGATCGAGGCCAATGGCGGCGTCGCCAAGGAGTTCAACACGATTGCCGTCGATGACGGCATCGCCATGGGTCATGACGGCATGCTCTACAGCCTGCCCTCGCGCGAGATCATCGCCGATGCGGTCGAGTACATGGTCAACGCGCATTGCGCCGATGCCCTGGTCTGCATCTCCAATTGCGACAAGATCACGCCCGGCATGCTGATGGCTGCCCTCCGCCTCAACGTCCCGACCGTCTTCGTCTCGGGCGGGCCGATGGAAGCCGGAAAGCTCGTCATGAAAGACGGCAAGCTGCATGCGCTCGATCTCGTGGACGCAATGGTCGCCGCAGCCGACGACAAGAACACCGACGAGGAAGTGGCCGCGATCGAGCGCAGCGCGTGTCCCACCTGTGGTTCCTGCTCCGGCATGTTCACGGCGAACTCGATGAACTGCCTGACCGAAGCCTTGGGCCTGGCGCTTCCCGGCAACGGCACGACGCTCGCCACCCATGCCGATCGCAAGGAGCTGTTCCTCGAAGCGGCGCGCACCGTGGTGAGGCTCACCAAGCGCTTCTACGAGGGCGACGACGAGTCCGTCCTGCCGCGCTCGATCGCAAGCTTTGCCGCCTTCGAGAACGCGATGACCCTCGACATCGCGATGGGCGGATCGACCAACACCGTGCTGCATCTCTTGGCGGCGGCTTACGAAGGCGAGGTCAACTTCACCATGAAGGACATCGACCGCCTGTCGCGCCGCGTGCCGAACATCTGCAAGGTGGCTCCTGCCGTCTCTCACGTCCATATCGAGGACGTTCATCGGGCCGGCGGCATCATGTCGATCCTGGGCCAGCTCGATCGCGGCGGCCTGATCCATCGCGAAGTCCCGACCGTGCATTCGGCGACCCTCGGCGATGCAATCGACCAATGGGACGTAACCCGCGCGAACGATCCTAAGGTGCACCATTTCTTCAAGGCCGCCCCCGGCGGCGTGCCGACCCAGACCGCCTTCAGTCAGAACCAGCGTTTCGACAGCCTCGATCTCGACCGCGCGAAAGGCGTCATCCGCGACATCGACCACGCCTTCAGCAAGGATGGCGGCCTCGCCGTGCTCTACGGCAACATCGCGCTCGAGGGCTGCATCGTGAAGACCGCCGGCGTCGATGAATCGATCCTGAAGTTCACCGGCCCGGTGAAGATCTTCGAAAGCCAGGACAGCGCCGTCGAGGGCATTCTCCTCAAGCAGGTTCAGGCCGGCGATGTCGTGGTCATCCGCTATGAGGGGCCGAAGGGCGGGCCGGGCATGCAGGAGATGCTCTATCCGACCAGCTATCTGAAGTCGAAGGGCCTCGGCAAGCAATGCGCCCTTGTGACCGACGGCCGGTTCTCCGGCGGCACCTCGGGCCTCTCGATCGGCCATGTTTCGCCGGAAGCGGCCGAAGGCGGGGCCATCGCCCTGGTGCAGACCGGCGACCGGATCGAAATCGACATCCCCAATCGAACCATCAACCTCCTGGTCAGCGACGAAGACCTGGCACACCGCCGGGCGGCGATGGATGCCAAGGGGGCGGATGGCTGGAAGCCGGCCGAGAAGCGGCATCGCCGGGTGACCACCGCGCTCCGCGCTTACGCGGCGCTGACAACGAGTGCTGCCAAAGGCGCAGTCCGCGTGGTACCATAGGTCGCAAGGCCTAAACGCCTTCGGGGAAAGGCGGCGAGGGGAAGAACGTGCGGACTGTCGCTTATACTGCGTTCGTGCTGGGATTGGCCGGCGCGATCGGCCTGATTTCATGGCAAGGTTTCGAAACCGTCTCCCAGGCGCTGGAGGCGCTCGGCGCGGGGGTGTTGCTGTTGCCGCTCATCTACGCACCGCATTACTTCGGCGCCGCCGGGTCCTGGGCTCTCAATTTCCCTGATGGCCGGCGTCCCCCGTTTCCGAAAATTCTTCGCGCGATTTGGGTCGGCATCGCGGTCGAGACGCTGATGCCGTTGGGCGGCCTCGTCGCCGAGGTCGTGAAGGCGCGCCTGTTGATCCGTTCCGGCACCCGCGCATCCGATGCCGCATCGCTTGCAGTCGTCGATATCACCGTGCAGATCGTGGTGCTGATCTTCTGGGCCTTGCTCGGCTTCACCGCCCTCGTCATCACCGGACCGCAGGAAACGTTGTTCTGGCCGATCACGCTCGGCGGATCGTTCCTGGCCTTGTCCGCCGGAGCTATGCTCTATGCCCAATACAATCTGGCGCAGCTCGGTGCTCGCATGCTGCGTTCGCCGCGCTGGCAGGGTTTGGCCGCGAACGCGCAGCATCTCGACCAGACGATCCGGGCGATCTATGCAAGACCGCTCCGCATTGCCGGGGCTTGCGCGATCCGCTGCGCCACCCGTGGATTGATGGCGGTCGAGATCTGGGTCGCAGCCTGGCTGATGCACAATCCGATCACGCCGTCGGACGCAGTGATGTTCATCGGCATCATCTGCACCCTGCGCGCCGCGGCCTTCGTCGTGCCGGGCGGCTGGGGGCTGCAGGAGGGTGCCTATGTGGTGCTCGGGCAGATGATCGGCCTGGAGCCGGAGATCGCGCTGGCGCTGTCGTTGGCCAGCCGGGCACGCGAGCTGATGACTGGCGTTCCGGCGCTGCTCACCTGGCAGTTGATCGAAGGCCGGTCGCTCAGGAGCTTGCTCGGCGGCGAACGGGAATCAGAGCTGGACCCAGCTTAACCACTGCGCGGGATATTTCAGCACATAGGGCACGCTGCGCTCTGCAAACGCCTGGACGGCGCGAGTGACGGCCTCGTCTTTGGATCCGGTCAGCGGGATCTCTGGTTCCACGGTCACGTCCACCGTCCCATCCTCCGCGCGGAAAGCGAAGACCGGCAGCAGCTTCGCGCCGGTCATCTGCGCCAGAGCCGGTGCGCCGGGCGCCAGCGGCAGCGCGCCATCGAGGAAGCGCGCCGTAACGCTCCGGCCAGTGCCGCGCTGGCCGGTGATGCTGACCGGCTGGTTGGCCTTCAGCCGTTTGACCAAGGTCTGCAATGCGGCGTTCTGCCCCTGCAAAGGCAGCAGCACCCGTTCGGCAATGAAGCGGTCTTCGATCCGGGTCTGCATCCGATTGAGATAGCGGACGCCGAACCGGGTCGCTGAAAAGCCATGTGCCGGCGTGCTGAGATGCACGACCTGCAACCCGGCGCGATGAAAACCGATCTTCGCCCCGAGATGTCCGTGGAACGCGTGGGATACCCAGAGCACGGCGCCGCGCCCCGCGGCGAGCGCTTCATGCACCTGCTCGAATCCCGCGATCCGCACCCGCGGCGTCCAGCCGTCCGGGCGATGGCATTTCAGGATCTGAAAGAAGGTGAAGATGCCCTCGGCGCCCATGTCGCGCAGGATGGTCTTCGCCGGGAAATCGGCACGGCGCGGGCCCAGTGTCCGGCGGATAATCGCTTCCGTCGCGGCTGCGTCTTTCGTCAAGTCGCCGAGCGCCATCGGACTCAAGGCGCGGCCGAGCGCCGGCCAATGGCGTTCCGGCAGCAGCCAGGCGGGCAGGGTGAAAGCGGGCGCACCGATCAGCACGCCGACATCGGTCATCGAGAAAGACTTCTGCGGTTCCAAATCTTCAGGCGGCGCTGCTGCGCGCCTTCAGGCTGTGGGATGCCAAGGTGCGGCCGAGATCCCAGATGGCACCGGGCACCCGATGGCTGTCGGCCACCACCTGCTCGAAGCCGCGATGGATCCAGGCGCGGTCCTCCTCGGTGAGGGTGAGCGGCGGAATGAGCTTGATCACGTTCATGCCGTGGCCGGCAACCTGGGTGATGATCCGATGCTGCTTCAGCAGCGGGATGGTGATCAACTGGCAGAACAGGCCCTTGTTCGCCTGCTCCAGCAGCGCCCAGGCTGCCTTCAGCGAGAGCGATTTCGGCGCACCGAACTCGATGGCGATCATCAGTCCCTTGCCGCGCACTGCCTTTACGAACTCGTGGCGGCCGATCAGCGCCGCAAGGTCCGCCTGGATGCCGCTGCCGATCGCAGCCGCATTCTGGACCAGCTTCTCGTCTTCCAGCACTTGCAGGGTCGCGAGGCCTGCGGCCATGGCGATATCGGTCTTGGCGAAGGTCGAGCCATGCACCACGGCGCGGTCCATGCGGTCGAATATCTTGTTGAAGATCGGCTTCTTCATCGCGACCGCGCCGACGGGCACGAAGCCGCCGGAGAGAGCCTTGGCGAGGAGCACCATGTCCGGCTCGACGTCCCAATGATCGATCGCCAGGAACTTGCCGGTACGGCCAATGCCGGTCTGGATCTCATCGACCACGAAGAGCGCGCCGTGCTTCCGGCAGAGCCGTGCGGCTTCCTTGAGGTAATCGTCGTCGGGCATGTTGACGCCCTTGCCCTGGATCGGCTCGACGATGAAGCCCGCGACATCGCCCGCCGCGAGCGCACGGTCGAGCGCCGGCAGATCGTTGAACGGGATCGCCTGGCAACCCTGCAGCAATGTGCCGAAGCCGTCGCGGAAGTGATCGTCGCCGTTCAGCGACAAGGCGCCGAAGGTCAAGCCGTGAAAGGCATGGTCGCAGAACAGCAGCCGATTGCGTCCCGTCGCGGCGCGGCAGAATTTCATCGCCGCTTCGACCGCCTCGGCGCCGGAATTGCAGAAGAACATCTTGTCGAGGCCCCTGAGCTTCGGCAGCAGCCGCTCCGCCAGCAGTCCGCTCAGCAGCGAAATGTCCATCTGCACCAGGTTCGGCAGCTCGGCGGTCAACACCTGCTGCAGCGCGCCGATCACGGCCGGATGATTGCGGCCGACAGCGAAGACGCCGAATCCGCTCAGCAGGTCGAGGTAGCGATGGTCATCGCGGTCGTAGAGATAGGCGCCATTCCCGCGCACATAGCCGCGGTCGAAGCCGATGGTCTTCAGCACCTTGACCATCTGGGAATTGAGATACCGGTCGTAGAGATCGTATTTCTCCCCCGATCGGTCCGCCAGAAGCGCGTTGATATCGATCGGCATGGAGGGGCTCCCCGGCCACTCAAAAGCCGAAGACGCGAAACCGCGCTTCGGCCGGATGGCTGATCTTGCTGTCAGCTGCGGGACAGCGTCAAGGTGTGGCAGTCCGGGCGCCGGCGGCCCGTCGCCGCATCTCGGTCACAATCCTGACAATGAGATAGGCGACGAAGATCGCGAGCAGCGCGTTCGGGAATCCGTTCGGACCGAAGCGGTTCATGGCGAGGCCGCAGACTACCGAACCCGCCAGGGCGCCGAGGCCCCAGGCGGTGGAGAAAGCGGAGGTGCCGGCAATGAGATCGGCGCCCTGGAACCGGTCGCCGAGCTGGGCGAGACCGATCGTGTAGATGCCGAAGCCGCTGGCGCCGAGATAGAGCATCAGCGGCCAGACCCACCATGAATTGATGCTGAACGGCAGCAGGATGAGCCCGATGATCGCAAGCACGAAGCAAGCGATCATCATCGGCACCTTGCCCACTTTATCGGCGATCCAGCCGATCGGAATCTGGAAGAAGACATTGCCGAAGGACAGGGCCGTGATCAGCACGGCGCCGGCTTCGACGCTCAAGCCGCTTTGGACGCCGTAGACCGAGAGGAAGCCAAGCATGCCGCCATCGAAAATGGCATGGACGAAGATCGCGCCCAGCAGCATCGGTGCCTTGGGGAGAAAGGCCAGCATCGACACATGCTCGTAATCGGCCTCGTTGGCCTCTGCAGTCAGCAGCGACATCGGCAGGGCGGCGAGGCAGAGCACGACCGCGCCGATCACGAAGGGCAGATAGCCTTCGATGCCGACCCAGCCGACTACGGCGGCGCCGACGCCGAAAGTGGCTGAGATGCAGGTTGCATAAGCGCCGACCACCAGGCCGCGCCACTTGCCGGTCGCGTTGGAGAGCACCCAGGCCTCGCTCAAGGCGAACAGGGTCGCAACCGTCATGCCTTGGGTGAAGCGCAGCGCAAACCAGGCCGGCAGCCAATCGAGCACCGGATAGAGCAGGAAGATGCCGCCGGTGGCAAAGGCCATGAACAAGGCAACCGATTTTGCTCCGAAGGCATGCGACAGTCGCGGGATGAACAAGCCGGCGACCAGGATGCCGATCGGCGCCATGGCGGTGTTGAAGCCGATCATCCGCGGGCTGACGCCGTCCGCTTCCATCCTAAGCGAGAGCAACGGGAAGATCTCGCCGAGCGAGAACGCGAAGACGCAGACCGCGGCGCAGGCCGCGATCAGATTGCGCCAGTTGATGCTTTCGTCCCGCGCGGCCATGCCCGCCCCCTGAATTGCGGCGCAGACTGGCCCAGAATCATTTCATGGACAAGCGCACGCGGTTCATTTTCCATGCGAGCCACGCATGCGGAGGGAGCGCATCACACATGACATTGCAGATCGCGGAGCGGTGGTTCGAGGAAAAGCACATCGGCGACGGCATCACGCTGCTGTGGGAGCCCTATGTCATTCCGCTGATGCGCTGCAACATCTGGCATGTGCGGGGGCGCGACCGCGATCTCCTGATCGACACCGGCATGGGGGTCGCCAGCCTCCACGATGCGACGCGCCATCTGATCGACAAGCCGGTGCTTGCGGTCGCGACGCATACCCATCTCGACCACACCGGCGGTCATCACGAGTTCGAGGAGAGCCTGGTCCATCCCGCCGAGCTCGCGACCCTGACCGCGCCCGAAGTAGAGCTCAGCCTGCGCAACGAGGTCTATTTCAGCGCCGAAGGGCGACGAAAACTGGCAGAAGTGGGTTATGCGATTCCCGACGGTTGCATGGTCACTGCGATCCCGCATGCCGGCTATGACCCTGACCGCTATCGCCTGAAGCCGGCGCAGCGCGCCAGCACCGCCGAGGACGGCGACCTCGTCGATACCGGCGACCGCAGCTTCGAAGTGCTGCATCTCCCCGGCCATTCGCCCGGCAGCATCGGCCTTTGGGAAAGGGCGACCGGGACTCTATTCTCCGGCGATGCGCTCTATGACGGACCGCTGCTCGATCAGTTGGAGGGCTGCAGCATCCCCGATTACATCCGCACCATGGAGCGGCTGCGCGAGCTCCCGGTGCGGGTGGTTCATGGTGGCCACGATCCGAGCTTCGGGCGCGAACGCATGCTGGTGTTGATTGAGGACTATCTGGCGTCACGCGCGCGCGGTTGAAGGAGACACTGCGACACGTTGTCCGTTTCGCTGTCGATCGCATCGCATGACGTCGCGCCGGCGGATTGGAGCCGCTTGTACGGAATAAACCCGGTCGGCCAGCGCCTTAGGTCGCAACTTTGGGCCGGATCCAGCGCGCCATCGTGCAAGACTCATGATCCAGATCAATCGGTCCGCTGCAGGAGCCGGGGTTCGAGCAATATCTTCTTAAACTCTGACTGCACAGAGTCGGGCATCGGCTGCAGAGGTTCGCAACCGGAATGCCCCAGAAGGAATCGGCTTATGCTCAAGCGTTTCAAGATTCAACACCGCATCACCGCGGTTATTCTGCTGATGACTATCGGCCTCATCGCGATCATGTCGGTGAGCCTCATGGAATTGCGCGAAACCCTGCTGAAGGATCGCCAGACCATGGTGAAGCAGGAAGTCGAAACCGTGGTCGGGCTGATCGATTCCTATGCCGAGCGCGCAAAGAAGGGCGAGCTCACGGTTGAAGAGGCGCAAAGTCAGGTCCGCGAGATCGTGCACAAGATCCGCTACGGCCATGGCGACTATTTCTTCGCCTACGATTTCGAGGGCGTCGCCAAGATCCAGGCCGGCAAGCCGGAAAGCGTCGGCAAGAACCTGATCGATCTCACCGATCCGGACGGCGTGAAGCTGGTCGCCCGTTTGATCGACGCGGCCAAGGCGGGTGGAGGCTACGTCAACTACCGCTTCGGGCGCGCCGGCTCCGAAGTGCCCGTGCCGAAGGTTTCCTACGCGGCACCCACCAAGGACTGGGGCTGGATGGTCGGCACCGGCGTCTATATCGACGATGTCGAAACCGAGTTCCGCAAGGTGGCGATCCAGCTCGGCGTCATCATGGCGGTGGTCCTGGTGGTCGGCCTCGGCAGCGCCTTTGTGATCGCCCGCGGCATCACGCGTCCGATCAAGGCCGTCACCGAGCGCATGGGGCGCCTGTCGCAGGGCGATCTCACCATCGACACGCCGTTCATCGATCGCGGTGACGAGGTCGGCGATCTCGCCCGCTCGCTGGGGGTGTTCAAGGAAAACGCGCTGAAGATCGAAGCGATGCGCAAGGCCCAGGAGGAAGCTGAGCACAAGGCCGAAGCGGATCGCCGCGCAGCCCTGCTTGGCATGGCGGATGATCTCGAGAGTTCCGTCGCCAAGCTGGTCGGCGTGCTGGCAGATTCGGCCGGCAACATGAAGACTGCGGCGACCGCGATGAACGGCCTCACCGATCAGGCTGGCCAGCAGGCAACCTCAATTGCGGCCGGGTCGCATGAAGCGAGCCAGAGCGTGCAGACCGTCGCGGCCGCAACCGAGGAATTAACCGCGGCGATCGGCGAGATCAATCAGCAGGTCACGCGTTGCACCACGGTGTCCAAGGAAGCCGTCGAGGCGGCGACGGAGGCCAACGCCGACGTCGAATCCCTGACTGAATCCGCGCATCGGATCGGCACGGTGGTCGGTCTCATCAATGAGATCGCCAGCCAGACCAACCTGCTTGCGCTCAACGCGACGATCGAAGCCGCGCGCGCCGGCGAGGCGGGCAAGGGCTTCGCGGTCGTTGCGTCCGAGGTGAAGCAGCTCGCAACCCAGACCGCAAAAGCGACCGACGAGATCGCAACGCTGATCAACGGCGTCCGCACCATGACGGACCGTTCGGCGGTGTCTATCAAGAAGATCGCCGAGACGATCCGCGGCGTTGATGACATCGCGACCGCCATCGCCGCGGCGATGCAGGAACAAGGTGCCGCCACTGCGGAGATCGCCCGCAACGTGGAACAGGCCGCCGGAGCGACGACGGATGTATCGAAGACGATCACCGAACTCAGCAATGCGACGCAGGAAGTCGGCCAGTCGGCCGGGCTGGTGTTGCTGGCCTCAGACGGGGTGGTGCAGAACGCCAGTAGCCTGAAACAGCAGATCGCGGCCTTCCTCGGCCAAGTCCGCGCTGCCTAGGATTTAGGTGGTTCATAAGGGATTCCACGTAGCCCCATGGTCGGATTCGGGCGGGATATAAACCCATCATTAATCATGAGACGTTAATACTGCACGACTGACGCAATCGAACAGGGACAGGACCATGTCGGACCCACTGCATCGCGAAGAACGCCTGCGTTTCCTGAATGTGGACGCCGCGACCAGAGCGTCCCTGGTGGAATTCCGACCGCTGCTCGAGAAGCACGTCGATGCCGTGCTCGACAAATTCTATGCCCATATCCGCCAATATCCGGATCTGGCCGCCAAGTTCAAAGACAGTGCGGCGATGCCACGCGCCAAGTCGGCACAGGCCCGCCACTGGATGGGCATCTTCGAAGGCAAGTTCGACGACGCCTATGTGGAGGGCGTTCGGCGCATCGGCAAGACCCATGAGGTCATTGGCCTGGAGCCGCGCTGGTACATCGGCGGATACGCCCTCGCGATGAGCGAACTCATGGCTGTCGCCGTTGCGAACTACCGCAAGAAGCCGGAGAAGCTGACAGCGATCCTGCAGGCGATGGTGCGGGCCCTGTTCCTCGACATGGACTACGCCATTTCGATCTACATCGACGAAGGCAAGGCCACGCACCAGAAGCAGATGAACACGCTGGCGCAGTCTTTCGAAGGCAGCGTGCTCGGCCTGGTCGAACAGGTGTCCTCTGCTGCGGCGGCGATGAAGGAGACTGCGCAGTCGATGGCCAGCGTCGCGGAAGAGGCGACCCGGCAGGCGACCGCCGTGGCGGCGTCTTCCGACCAGACGACGCAGAACGTGCAGACCGTCGCCTCCGCGACCGAGGAGCTCTCCGCCTCGATTGGCGAAATCGGCAATCGGATCGGCGAGTCCAGCCGCATCATCGGTGAAGCGGTCTCGCAGGCCGACGAAACCAACCACAAGGTCGCAGGCCTTTCCGACGCGGCGCAGAAGATCGGCGAGGTTGTGCGCTTGATCAGCGACATCGCCGGCCAGACCAACCTGCTCGCCCTCAACGCGACCATCGAAGCGGCGCGGGCAGGCGATGCCGGCAAGGGGTTTGCCGTCGTCGCCTCCGAGGTGAAGCAATTGGCGACCCAGACCGGGCGCGCGACCGACCAGATCACGGGCCAGGTCCAGGCGATCCAGGCCGCCACCAACAACGCCGCCCAGGCGATCCTGCAGATCACCAACACCATCAACCGGGTCAACGAGATCTCGACGGCGATCGCCTCGGCGGTCGAGGAGCAAGCGGCGGCGACGCAGGAGATATCGCGCAACATCCAGCAGGCCTCGGTGGGCACCACCGAGGTCTCCGCCAATATCGGCGGCGTTTCCGAGGCCGCCCGCGACACCGGCCGATCAGCTTCGCAAGTGCTGGGCTCGGCCTCCAATCTCGATCAGAACAGCGCCCAGCTGCGCGCTGAAGTCGACGCCTTCCTCAGGAAGATCCGCGCCGGATAGCGGCACGCGGGGCGCAGCAAAGCCGAGGCCAGCATGCGGCCTTTCTGATGCCGCAAACATGGTCGCTTCTCCATTGCTGTCGCCGAGCGCCTCCGCTCAATGCCAGTGGTGTCCGCCGCCGTGCCAGCGATGGCCGTACCAGCCGGGACCGTACCAATAGCCCCGCCGCGGATAATAATAGTTCGGCGCGACGTAGACCGGCGCCGGCTGCGCGTAATATCCACCGCCGTAATACGGCGCCGGTTCGACCACGCAGCCGGCCAGGGTCACGGCGGCGAGAGTGAGCGCCGCTAGCGGCGCCGTCTTGCTGAAAACCGCTCGCTTCATCTTCTCCTCCAGGCCTCAGTGACGGCGGTGCCAGTTGCCATCATCGCCCTGCCAGCCGGGGCCGCCCTGCCAGTCGCCGTCGTCGTTCCAATGGTGATGGCGGTTCCAGCCGCCGTGGTCTTCCGCCACCACGCAGGCGGAGAGGCTTATCGCCGTCAGCAGCAGGGCAAAGAATGCGCCTGCTTTGTGAGACGCCTTCCCAGACGAAGCTGGCTTTTTGTTCTTTTCCATCGGGGTCCTCCATCGGCGGAAAACCCGGTGCCCCAACGGCACCGCCTCCGCCTTCATTGCCCAGGAATGTCACGGCAGGGGGGCGACGGGTCGGCGATCACGAACCGCGGAGCGGGCTCACGAAAACGAGATTGCGTGGCCGCCCGACATCTGTCTTTGCTGGCTGCAGCAGTAAAGCAGGGGAGTACCCGCCATGATCTCGTTCCAGCTCTGGCTCGCCTTCGCCGCAGCGGCGGCGGTCGTCATCGCGATTCCCGGCCCGACCACCTTGATGGTGACCGGCCACGCGATGAGCTCCGGGACCCGCGTTGCCCTGGCAAGTCTGCTGGGCGTGGCGCTCGGCGATTTCACCGCAATCGCCTGTTCGGTGCTGGGGCTCGGCGCGGTGCTGGCGGCTTCGGCGGAAGCCTTCACTATCCTCAAATGGATCGGCGCCGCCTATCTGGTCTATCTCGGCATCCGGCTCTGGCGTGCGCCTGCCGTCCCGATGGGCACTGCTGCTGCAGCGACCGGCGGACGGCGCGGCATCCGCCGCGCCATCGCCGAATCCTTCTCGGTCACTCTGTTGAACCCGAAGGGCCTGCTGTTCTTTGCGGCCTTCCTGCCGCAATTCATCGATCCGCACCTGCCGACACTGCCGCAGGTCGTGGTCCTGGCGCTCACTTTCGAGGTGCTCGCCGCCAGCAGTCTCGCCATCTATGTCTTCATGACCGCGCGGGCACGCCACATGATGGACTCGCCGCGGGCCATCAAGATCATGAACCGCGCCGGCGGCACCATGCTGATCGGGGCCGGCCTGCTCACGGCCTCGCTTCGCCGCAGCAGCTAGCGACCGGGCGCGTTTCGCGGCGACGAACGCGAGCAGTCGCGCCCGGCAATCGCCGAAACGAAGGGTGCGTTGTCCCCACGCAGAACGTGGGCGAAAGCGTTTTGCGTCTCGGCTATCAATGCCGCCGTATGTCACCTGGGAGGGGTTACAGTCATGGCATTGACGTTCTATTACGGGTCGGGATCGCCCTATGCGTGGAAAGTCTGGCTCGCGCTGGAGCACAAGGGGCTTCCCTACGAGCTCAAGCGGCTCAGCTTCGATCAGAAGGAGCACAAGACTCCGGAATACCTGAAGGTCAATCCGCGCGGCCGCGTGCCCGCGATCGTCGATGATGGTTTCGCGCTCTATGAATCCAATGCCATCGCCGAGTATCTCGACGAGCGCTATCCTGAGAAACCGTTGCTGCCGAAGGATGTGAAGGAGCGGGCGACCGCGCGGCGCCTGATCGGCGAAGTCACCGCAGATCTGGAACCCGCCTTTGATCCGTTCGCTGACGCGACGCTCTACACCAAGCCGGAGGAGCGCGACGCCACGCGGATCGCCGCGGCGCGCGCCAAGCTCGATGCCGAGCTCGCACGCTGGTCGGATGCGCTCAAGGGCGATTTTTTCGCCGGAAGCGTCGGCCTGGTCGATTACACCGTCTATCCTTGGATTCGCATGCTGCCGCGGATCGAGGCGCGGGCTCCCGGTTTCGGCTACAAGCCCGCGGACCTGCCGTCCAAGCTTGCCGCCTGGCTCGCCCGCATGGAGCAGCTGCCTTATAGCGACAAGACCCACCCGCCGCACTGGCGGAGCTAGACGGACACCGCGCCGGCGCTTTTCGCGCCGCAGACTTCGACCAACGCCTGTCGCAGGTCGCGGAGCTTGGGCGGTTTGCTCAGCACATGGTCCACATGGGCTGGTGCATCGTCGTCGTCGATCAGCCGCTGGCCCCATCCGGTCAGCAGGATGACCGGCGTCGCGGGCGATTCCGCTTTGATCGCCGCCGCGACCTTGCGCCCGTCGATATTCGGCATGCCGAGATCGGTGATGACGGCGGCAATCGCCCGGCCGGCGGCCATCGCCTCGCGGAAGGCGGCGATGCCGGCCTCGCCGCCGTTCGCGATGGTGACCGCATGGCCGTCGTTCTCCAGGATGTTGCGCAGGGTCTGGAGCAGGATGGGATCATCGTCGATCACCAGGAGCGGCAATCGCGGTGGGCGTTGCGGTTCGGGGCTGTTGGCCTGAGACTGCATCTGCGCCGGATCGGCGGCGGGGAAGATCAGCCGCATGGTGGTGCCTTCCCCGGGTGTGCTGTCGATTTCGAGATCGGCGCTGTGCCGCTGCAGCACGCCGTAGACCATGGCGAGGCCGAGGCCGGTACCGCGCTCGCCCTTGGTGGTGAAGAACGGCTCCAGGCAGCGCCGGCGCGTCGCTTCATCCATGCCGACGCCGCTATCCCTGATATCGCAGCGGATGCGCGCCACGTGATCTTCCGTGGCGGGCTCGGCCGCAGTGGCAAAGGCGATGGTGCCGCCGCTCGGCATGGCATCGACGGCGTTCATCAGAAGATTGATCAGGGCCTCGCGGATCTCGCTCTCGACACCCTGCATCGGCGGCAGGTCTGCCGCGAGGTTGAGCTGCACCCCGATCGTGACGCCGCGCTGCAGCGGCATGTCGCGCCAGCGCGCCCGGGTGAGCTCGACCACCTGGCACACGAGATCGTTCAGCGCGATCGGCGCGAGATTCATCTGCGCGTCGTGCTGGCGATAGAACTCCCGCATCCGGGCCACGGTGTTGGTGACGTCGTTGATCGCACGGTGCACGACGCCAAGGAGCTCGCGGCTGGTCGGCGACAGGGTCTTGTCGTCTTCCAGCAGCGTTTCGGTATAGAGCGAGGCAGGGGTCAGCGCGTTGTTGATGTCGTGCGCGATGCCGCTCGCCATCTGGCCGAGCACGCGCAGCCGTTCCTGCTGGATCACCGATTGCTGCGACCGGCGGAGATCGTCATAGGCCTGCTGGAGCGCGGTGTAGAGCTGGGACTGATGCGCGGCGAGGGCGACGTGCTCGCTCAACTGCCGCAGGAACTCGCATTCCGGACTGGTGAAGGATTCGGGCTCCTTGCGCGCCGCGACCAGCACGCCGAACACCGCGCTCTCGACCTGCAGCGGCGCCAGGACCATGGCGCGCATGCCTCCCTGGAGCAGGCGTTGCGGGAATGGAAAATTGAGCTTGGCGAGATCCGGTTCGTAGACGAGACGGCCGGTGATGCAGCGCGAAAGCCCGTTCTGGTCGATGCCGATGCGGGCGCGTTCCGGCATCGCCAGGGCCATGGCGGTTTCCAGGCTCTTCGCCCCGACGCCCGCGACAGTCAGCACATGGTCGGTATCGTCATAGAGGCAGAGGCTGCAAAAATCGGTGGGCAGCTCGTCTTCGACGCTGCGGATCACGACCTGGAAGATGCTGGCGAGGTCCTGGCGCTCGCCGATCGCGCGGGTCACCTGATGCAACAGGTTCAAGCCTTCGAGATGCATGCGCAGCCGGCGCTCGGTCTCGCGCAAGCTCTCCTCGGCGCGGCGTCGTTCGTCGACCTCGGCGGTCAGCGTTTCGTTGGCGGTCTTGAGCTGTGCCGTGCGCTCGGTGACCCGATGCTCCAGCTCTAAATTGAGCTGGCTCAGCGCTGCCTCGGCTTGGATGCGGTCCTGCATGTCCTGCGACGCCATCCGCATCACGGCGAGTACCAGCACGAGATAGCCCATCACCCGGCCGACATGCGCGATCATCGCCAGGTCGTCGTTTCCGGCACTGGAATAGAGCAGGGCCGTATTGCCGCAGACCATCATGGCGGCCATGACCGCGATCGGCAGCAGCTTCCGTTCGAGATCGCGCCAGCGCCAGGCGATATATCCGACGAGCGCCCAGAGCAGCGGCACGCCGATCAGCTGCGGTCGTGTGGTGCCGAAGATGCCGGGTGCGTTGTTGGCGGCCACCGACTGGAAGGCCAGGAACAGCAGAACCGCGAGCAGGATGAGTGCCGGCAGGAAGAACGGCATGGGGCGCTCGCCCCGTTGCAGCCGCCAGATTGCCGCGCCGATGCCGATCGGCAAGACGTAGGCGGAGGGCGACCAGGTGGTCGGCCGCAGCCAGTTCGGCAGAGCGACCATCGGCAGGATGTCGTTCCACCAGTCGATCGTCGCCGTGACATGGAAAAACTCCAGCGCGGCGGTTACGGCGAAGCTGGCGGCGAGCCAGAACGGGAACCCGCGCTTCAGGCGCCGCCCGATCTGCCAAAGCAAGGATGCAAGCACCACCGACATGAGGAACATGCCGGTATCGAGCATAGTGTGGAGCTCGGGGTATTCGTGGCGGCCGATCAGCACCAGGATGGTTGCGATGACCACGAAGGCAATCAGAGGCAGGACGAAGGTCGACGCGGCGGGTGCGCCGACCCTGACTTCGCCGACGCTGAGCGAATCGGTCTGGCCGACCATTAATGCCCCACCACAGGATGCCCTCTTCAGCAGATATCTTTAGGACAGCTTACCCTAGGCCGGAACCCCGGCCAGCTCAAGCTGCTGCCTAAATCGGAAATAATTCAATCAATTTAATGATCTATTTAGTCGATTCGCGGCAGACAGTCCGATCGGGCACCTTGAGCAAAAGCTTGATTTGCAGCAGGCTGCAAGGCGCAGAGTCGGCATGGGCGCGTATAAGTGGGTCGTGATGCGTGAAGGAGCCAGCATTCTTCTGGTCGATGACAATGACGACGCACGGGTCACCGTTGCGCGCATTCTCGAAATGTCCGGCTACAGCGTGATCCAGGCCGAAAATGCCAAGGCCGCGAGCGCACTGCTCAAGGATAAGACGCCGGATCTCGTGATCACGGACATCTTCATGCCCGAAGGCGATGGCTTCGAAATGCTGAATGAGCTCCGTGTTCGCGCACCCAATATCCCGGTGATCGCGATGTCGGGCGGCGGTGTCCAGCAAGGGCTCGACGTCTTGTCGCTCGCCGGGCGCCTCGGCGCCAAGAAAGTGCTTAACAAGCCCTTCGCACGGCGGCAGCTGCTGGACGCGATCACGGAGGCGCTGGCGGGGTGATGCCCCGCCAGGACTCGCATACGTCTATCGCCAATCCGTGCCGGATCCACGGGGATCGGCGGGATGGAGCTCCGACCGGTCGAGCCCGATGTCGCGCAGCAGATAATCCGGCCATTCCTCAAACCGAAGCTGGTTGTGCCGGCGGGTGAAGGCGAGGCGTGCGAGGCTTCGCCTCAGGGCGGCAAGGAGACCGCCGACCAGACCGTTCGGGCGACGAAGACCACGGGAAAGTCCAAGCATCTCGGCCATTTCTGCAACTCCTCCACGCTCGGCAAGCCTTAGCTGCCTTTATGCTGATGGAAGGAAATTGGCCTCGACAGCCCGCTTTCTCAAAGCGATTGTCAGGGGAAGAGCATAAGTCAGGCTTATGCATCACCCTCAGGATCCGGGAATGCCCAAGGACGCTGAGCCGTCGTTCCGCCCCAACCTTCCGCCGTTGACGGCGGTCCGGGCCTTCGAGGCCGCCGCCCGCCATCAGAGCTTCACCAAGGCGGCCGAGGAGCTGGGCATGACCCAGGCCGCGGTCAGCTACCAGGTGAAGGTGCTGGAGGATCGGCTGGGCAAGGCGCTGTTCCATCGCCTGCCCAAGAAGGTCGAGCTCTCGGAGACCGGCCGCCGCCTGGCGCCGGCCATCGCCGCGGCTTTTCACGGCCTGCATGCGGCCTTCGCCGAGCTGAAGGAGACCGATGACTCGGTGCTGGCCGTGACTGCCGTCCATACCTTCGCGACCAACTGGCTGGTGCCCCGGCTCGGCGCTTTCCAGCAGCAGCATCCCGAGATCGCGGTCCGGATCGACCTCTCCGGCCGCAATGTCGATTTCACCCGCGAGGAGTTCGATCTCGGTATTCGCGGCGGGCGAGGCAAATGGCCGGGCCTGCGCGCCGACCTGTTGATCCCGATCGCATTCACGCCGCTGTGCAGTTCCGACTTCCTCGCGCGCCACGGGCCCTGGCCCACGCCGGCCGATATGATGAAAGCACCGCGGCTCGATGCCCATGACGAATGGTGGCGCCTCTGGTGCCGGGCGGCCGACATCACCGACGTCCCCCCGGTAGCACCCTCCAATGTCTCGCTCGACGTCCAGTCGCTGCTCGGAACGGCAGCGATCGCCGGGCAGGGCATCGCCATCCTGATGCCGGCCTTCTTCAGCGGCGACATTGCCGCCGGACGTTTGGTGCAGCCGTTCCCCTTGATGGCGACGGATGACACCGCCTATTGGCTGGTCTATCCGGAGACGCGGAAGAATGTCCGCAAGATCCGCGCCTTCCGCGACTGGATCCTCGGCGAATTGAAGCGCAGCTGAAGCGGGGAACCGGCGATCAATGACCGGCTGGTCCGCCGCGCGCTCGACACCGAGCACGCCGCGGGCTAGCCTCCACGCATGAAAGACGTGTTCATCCAGGTCGACGAGATCTACATTCCTTCGGCGAAGCGTGGGCCGATCGACGCCGAGAAGGTGCAGGCGCTCGCCGAGAGCATCGCCGAGACCGGTATGCAATCGCCGATCCTGGTGCGCCCGGATAAGGAGCGCTACGTGCTGGTCAGCGGGTTGCATCGGCTGGAAGCCTGTAAAGCGTTGGGCGAGACCAAAGTGAAAGTCAATCTGGTTCAGGCGACGAAACGCTGATGCAGGACGGCGCGTTGTTCCGTCGCGACGCGTCCTGCCTTGTCGTCATCGATGTGCAGCAGTACTTCCTGGACAAGCTGCCGGCGGGCGAAGGGCATCGGCTGGTGGCCCGCATCGCCTGGATCGCTCGTGTCGCCGCTGCGCTCGGCATCCCGATCATCGCGACCGCCGAGGACATTTCGGATAACGGCACCTTGGTGCCCGCGCTCATCGCCGCCCTTCCCGATGGCCATGCGGTCTTCGACAAGATGGTCTTCGGCCTCTACGATCAGGCCGATATCCGCGCCGCCGTGGAGGCGAGCGGACGCAGCGCCTTCGTCCTGGTCGGGCTCGAGACCGACGTCTGTATCGCGCATTCGGCCCTTGGCCTCACCGGTGCCGGCTATCGGGTGGTGGTGCTGGAAGACGCCTGCGGCTCGCCGCCGCCGCATCACGCAGCGGGGCTGCAGCGGATGCGCGATGCCGGCATCCTGGTCACCACGCTGAAAGGCATATATTACGAATGGGTGCGTGACCTCGCCACCCACAGGCAGTTGAAAGCCGCGATCGGGACCGCGCTTCCCGAAGGACTGACGCTCTGATCGCGTAGGAGTCAGTGCAGCGCGGTGGCCGCACCCTTGTTACGCTTCAGGACCTCCGAAGGCCGCTCGCCGAAGGCGAGGGCGAAATCCTTGCTGAATCGGCCGAGGTCGTTGAAGCCGCAGGCGAAGGCGACGCCGGTCACCGAGCCCGCCGATTCCGGATCCTCGAGCATGCGGCGGGCATGATTCAAGCGCAGGCGCTTGGCAAATTCGAACGGGGTATAGCCGCGGCTTTGCCGGAACGCCCGGAAGATACTTCGCACGCTGGCGCCGGTGACTTCAGCGAGCGTTTCGATTTCCAGCGGCTTATCCCAATTGGCGGCGATATAGCCCTCTGCGCGCCGCACCTGCCAGGGCGCGGCGGCAGGCACCCGGCCCTCGAGCTGGTCGCGATAGGGATGATCGCTCGCCGTGAGGAAAGCCGAAATCAGCGTCTGCTCGAGCTCACCGAGCACGATCTTGGCGGGCTCGCCGCCGAGCATGTCTGCGGCCGAGACGGTGCAGCCGAGGAGATGCGCCAGCACCTGGGCTGCGGGTGTTTCGAGATCGAGCTTGTGGTGGAATGCGATCTCGCCACCGAGCGGCACTTCGGTGAGGCTGGCCAGCTTCTTGCGCAGCACGGCCTTGGGTACGCGCCAGACCAATTGCTGGAAATCGGCGCCCATGTCGAACTCCACCGCGCTCGTGGTGATGCAGCCCTGGCCTTTGGTGATCGGCGCAAACGTCTCACCGATCCATGTGGCGCCGACGCCGGCATGGTGGAACTGCACGCGGATATGGTCCGGCTCCGGAAACTCGATCGCAACCGGCACGCCGTAGGAGCAGAACCAGAGACTGCTGTTCGGTAGATTGTATCGGTTTGCGCGCGCATCGAGCGCCCCGGCGCGAGACGGCAGCTCCACGAACCTGGCGGAGAGCTGTGCCGCGACGGCAGCCTCCAGCGCGTCATACTGCGATATGCGGAATGCCGGATGAGAGTCCAATGGGGTCTTGTGTGAAATCAAAGCCCGTCGCTCCTGCATCGATCCGTGCCTCGACAATGCGGGCCAAATTCCTGACAAATTGTTAAATGCAGGTCGATCCGTGGCTTTTCTTTGCGCTCGTTGAATGACTTCGCCCCCAAACCTAAAATCTTAGGTGCACAACCCGACATGCATGCACAACCGGGGATGATCGTCCGCACGCAGCGGCGTGCATTTGGAGGATGCCCAAGTGGATGTTCAGTCGGACGTGGCTGCGAAGTCTCGCTTAGGCGGTCGCCTTCCGGCGGCTGAGGACGGCGGAGGGCCGTTCGCCGAAGGCATGCGCGAAATCCTTGCTGAAGCGACCGAGATCGGCGAACCCGCAGGCGAGGGCCGCTTCGGTCACCGAGGTGCAATCTGCCGATTCCAAGAGGCGGCGGGCATGCCCCAGGCGAACGGACTTGGCATATTCGAGGGGCGTGTAGCCGCGACTCTGCTGGAAAGCGCGGAAGATGCTGCGTGGGCTGGCGCCGGTTTCATCGGCGAGATCTTCGATCGTGATGGGTTTGTGCCAGTTCTGCTCGATATAGGTCTCTGCGCGATAGACCTGCCAGGGTGCAGCGCCGCGCGGTTTCTCTGCCTGCCGCTCCTGCCAGTGATGCCGGCTGGCTTCCAGGAAGGCGGTGATCAAGACCTGCTCGAGCTCGGCCACGACGACCGAGCCTGTTCGTGCGGCCTTGACCGCGGCGAGAAGGGTGTCCAGCAGGCGCAGAACCAGCTGCGAGCCGGGAGAGTCCGGGAGCATTGCGGATTCGAACTGCAGGTCGGAGGCCACCGGCCGTCCGCTGAGCATGGCCAGCTTCTGCACCAGAATCTGCCGCGGCACCGACCAGACGACCTGCGTCGGGCTTCCGCAGAGCTCGATGCTCCCCGGGCTCTGGAACCGCACGTGAACAAAATCATCGTTCGGCAAGTCGGAGACAAGGGCGGTCGCGGACGAACCGACCCAAAGGGCGCCGTTGGGCAGTGGGAACTGGTCGCGTTCGATGAACATGCCGACCGGGGCCGCTGCCCCGATGGCAGTGGCAGCGGCACATACTCTCGACGGCCATGGCGCACGCGAACCCAAACTCCGTTCCTCCCGATCTGGGTGCCAGCAATGTAACGCAGAGGTCTTGAAGAGCGGTTAATCCTAAGATTTGACTTGGATCATCTCATCGGGTGGTACGCATACGTCCTTATGCGGCCATGCGCCCGCCTTATGCTCGTGGCGGAATGCCACAGATTCACTGAAGATTTCTGGCACTCTTTGCTTAATTTCGGCGCTCAGCGCCGAGCGCTCCTGGTTCTTTAAGCGTACCTTGATGACCGTGCGGCCGGTGTGGCTGCGTCTACGTCGCTTTCGAAAGAGGATAGAAAATGCCGCTTCAATTGTTCCGCGGGGATGCCGCCGCCAAGCTTGCCGCCCTCGACAAGTCGCAGGCGATCATCGAGTTCAAGCTGGACGGCACGATCATCACGGCCAATGCTAATTTCCTGAACGCGATGGGCTATACTCTTGAGGAGATCAAGGGAAAGCACCACAGCATCTTCGTGGATCCCGCCTTCAGGGACAGCGCCGAATATCGCGCGTTCTGGGCGGCGCTGAATCGCGGCGAATTCCAGGCGGCGCAGTACAAGCGCATCGGCAAAGGCGGCAAGGAAGTCTGGATCGAGGCTTCCTACAATCCGCTGCTGAATGCCGGCGGCAAGCCCTACAAGGTTGTTAAATACGCGGTGGACGTCTCGAAGCAGAAGGCGGAATACGCCGATCTGCGCGGCAAGGTCGATGCGATCGGCCGTTCTCAGGCGGTCATCGAGTTCAGTCTCGACGGCACCATCATCACCGCCAACGAGAATTTCCTGAAGACGCTGGGCTATACGCTGCCGGAGATCCAGGGCAAGCATCACAGTCTGTTCGTCGAGCCGGCCTACCGGCAGAGCGCTGAATACCGTGAGTTCTGGGCGGCGCTCAACCGCGGCGAATATCAGGCGGCGCAATACAAGCGCATCGGCAAGGGCGGCAGGGAGGTCTGGATCGAGGCTTCCTACAACCCGATCATGGATCTCAACGGCCGCCCCTGGAAGGTGGTGAAGTTCGCCACCGATCTTACCAAGCGCAAGGAGCAGAACCTCGCCCTCGCCAACGACTTCGAGCAGGGTGTGAAGTCTCTGGTGCAAGAAGTGTCGTCTTCGGCGAAGGGCATGGAGGGCACCGCGCAGAGCCTGGCGGCGGCGGCCGAACAGACCAACCAGCAATCGTCCACGGTCTCGTCGGCCTCGGAGGAACTGGCAGCTTCGGTCAACGAGATCTCGCGCCAGATCGCGGAATCGATGCGGGTCGTCGGCACCGCAGTCAACGAGGCGAAGAAGTCCGAGCAGATGGTGAGCGAATTGGTCAACGCTGCGCAGAAAATCGGCGAGGTGACGCAGATCATCAACGACATCGCCAGCCAGACGAACTTGCTGGCCTTGAACGCGACCATCGAGGCCGCGCGGGCTGGCGAGGCCGGCAAGGGCTTTGCCGTGGTCGCTTCGGAAGTGAAATCGCTGGCGACCCAGACCGGCAAGGCGACCGAAGAGATCGCGCAGCAGATCAAGGGTATCCAGGATTCGAGCCAGACCACGGCCGCCGCGATCCGCGAGATCGGCCAGATCATTGCCCAGGTGAGCGAGATCTCGACCTCGATCTCCGGCGCAGTCGAGGAACAGTCAGCGGCGACCAAGGAGGTCTCGGCCAACATCAACGGCGTCAGCCAGGCGGCCCAGGAGACCGGCCATTCGTCATCGACCGTGCTCAACGTGGCGCAGTCGTTGACGCAGCAGGCGGTGAAGCTCGAAGACCGGGTGGATCAATTCCTGCAGAGTGTCCGCGCGATGTAGTTTCCGGCGGACCGGAGATCCGGCTTAGTCCGGCATCTCCGGATCGCGCTGCATGGGTGCCGGCGCGTCGGCGAAGCTGTTCTTCTCCGGCAGCGGTGCCGGCTTCAGCCCCATCCGGCGGCAGATGCCAAGCGTGAGATCGGCGCGGTTCAGCGTATAGAAATGGAAGTCGGTGACGCCTTCCGATTGCAACGCGCGGCACTGCTCGGTCGCCACCATCGCAGCCATCAGTTTCCGCGTGTCCTGGTCGTCGTCGAGCCCATCGAACAGATCCACCAGCCAGTCGGGGATGGCGGTGCCGCACATCGCGCTGAACTTCACGACCTGCCCAAAGTTCGTCACCGGCAGGATGCCCGGCACGATCGGCGCTGAAATTCCGGCGCGGCGCGCGCGCTCCAGGAATTTGAGAAAGGCCGTGCTGTCGAAGAAATACTGAGTGATGGCCCGCGTCGCGCCTGAATCGAGCTTCCGCTTCAGGTTGTCGAGGTCGGCATCGGCGGATCGCGCCTGGGGATGGGTCTCAGGATAGGCGGCGACGCTGATCTCGAAATCTGCGACGGTCTTGATGAAGGCGACGAGATCGGCGGCGTAAGCCAACCCATCGGGAGGGGTCGCAGCGCCACCGGCCGGCAGATCGCCGCGGAGCGCCACGATGTGCCGGACCCCGGCCTCCCAATACTTTTCCAGCAGTCGCGCGATGTCCTTGCGGCCGTGGCCGACACAGGTGAGATGCGCGGCCGGGCGCAGATGCGTCTCGGCGGCGATCCGGCGGACGGTCTCGAAGGTCGCGTCGCGGGTCGAGCCGCCCGCGCCATAGGTGACCGAGACGTATTGCGGCAGCAAAGGTTCCAGCGCCTTCACCGTCCCCCAGAGCTGAGTCTCCATCTGTGGATTCTTCGGTGGGAAGAACTCGAAGCTCACCCGGGGCAGCGCCTCGACCTTGCGGGCCGAGCCATGGCTATGGGCATCCAGGCGGCGCAGCTGTCGCTCGTGCAGGAAATTCACCCTCACCTCGCTTCAATGGCGCGAACGAGACGAAAATAGTCGGTTTCAAGCTACCTGCCGCAGGCTAACACGCAAGCGCGGTGCTATCCAGTGCGGATTGCGGCCTGCAAGGCGGCAAGGTCGCCGGCAGGATCAACGCCGCTCCAGAGTTCCGGTTCAGGCGCGACGAAGTCCGCTCCGCTCCGGGCCAGTGCCCCTGCGCGTGTCGAATCCATGCGGCCAAAGGCGACGCAGGGCACGGTCATCATCTCGCCCCACCACGCAATGACCTCGACTGCGTCCGAGGTCGCGAGATCGAAGCCGACGTAATCGGCGCCCGCTTCAGCGACTTCCATGGCGAGATGGCGCTCGGGCGGGCAGAAGGCGCCGACGATCGCATCCCCCGCCAGTTCCTTGCGGGCATTGCGATAGGCGCGCACCGCTTCCGCCGTGGAAAGGCTGCGCAAATCGACCTGCACCCCGTCGGCGCCAAGGTTTTTTGCGAGCGTGGCACGGTCCGGCACGAGCGCGGCAACATCGCGCATCTGCGCGACACGGATCAGCGGCCGGGCAATTTCGGCCACAGCATCGTTGTCCGCTTGGATCGGAGCAGCGATCAGCAGGCAGGCGACGTCGGCAATTTCCAGTGCGCCTTCCAGCCGCGGAAGGAAGTCGCGCAAGAGAACGCCGCCCGAAACCAGTTCGGGCGGCGTGGTGAGATAAAGCCGGCAGGCTTCGCGGTCGGCGATGACCGTTACTCCTTGCCTTGGTAGATCTTGATCAGCTGATCGAGCATCTTCAGCGCATCTTCGCGCGGGCGCTGGAAGGTGTTGCGGCCGATGATCGAGCCGTTGCCGCCGCCGTCGCGGATGGCGCGGGCCTCGTCATAGATGCCGTCGAGATCTTTCGCAGCCCCGCCGGAGAAGACGACGATGCGGCGGCCGTTGAAACAGGCCTGGACCACGTGGCGGATGCGCTCGGCCATGGTGCCGATCGCGATCTTCTCTTTCTCGTAGACCTTCTTGGCTTCGGCCTGCTCGAGATGCGCTGTCGGCGGCTTCACCTTGATGATATGGGCACCGAGCAGCGCCGCCATATGCGCCGCATAGGCGCAGATATCCATTGCGGTCTCGCCATCCTTGGAAAGTGCGTCGCCGCGCGGATAGGACCAGACCACGACCGCGAGCCCGGCGGCCTTCGCTTCCTCGGCGAGATCGCGGATCTCTTCCATCATCTCGAAGGCGTAGTCGGAGCCCGGGTAGATGGTGAAGCCGATCGCCGCGCAGCCGAGGCGCAGCGCATCGTTGACCGAGCCATGGACGGCCTGGTCCTTCGCCTTCGCAAGGCTGTTGGAGCTGTTCACCTTGAGGATTGTCGGAATGGCGCCCGCGAAAGTGTCGGCGCCGGCCTCGATCATGCCGAGCGGCGCCGCGTAAGCGGAAAGGCCCGCGTCGATCGCCAGCTGGAAGTGATAATGCGGGTCATAGGCGTCGGGGTTCGGCGCGAAGCTCCGTGCGGGACCATGCTCGAAACCCTGGTCCACCGGCAGGATCACCAGCTTGCCGGTTCCGCCCAAGCGCCCCTCCATCAGGATGCGGGCGAGGTTCGCCTTGGTCCCGGGATTGTCGCTTTCGTAATGCGAGAGGATTTCCTTCACCTTGCGCGAGATCTTCATCGTTTGGTCCTGCTGGTTAACGAAGAAACGGCTTAAATAGCGGCCCGCCGCCTTCTAGCCCAGAACCGGGCATTTGTTCAATGCGGGCTGTTGCCCAGGGCTGTGACTGAAATTTGACGGAAGCGACGCCGGCCGCCCGCTATCAACTGCAATGGCCGGTTTCGGTTCCGGGTTCTCACCCTGGCGGATGGATGCGATAGATCGTGAAATACGATGCGCGTCGCACTTCGGTCAGCAGGCTGGGAACGGGATTTTCCGGGTCACCGAAATCGAGATGGATCAGATAATCGTATTGCTCCGGCCAATCCGACCAATAGATCGGATTGGTCACGATGTCCCAGGCTGCCATCTTCCGGTTGACGGCTTCGACGCGGGCGACAGTGTCGGCATCGGCTCCGGCAAACGCCTTCGTCGCCGGGTGCCATTCCGTGCGGTCCGGCGCGGAGAGCGCCGGCTCTGTCAGCCGCGCGGCCCGACCGTCCGCAAAGCGCAACGGGGTCGCGATCGTGTAGAGATGCGGCAGGAAGACGCTGCGGTCGATGACGGCGAGCGATGCCACATACCAATAGGGCAGGCGCGGGCGGTGCGAATCGCCCACCGAATCGAACGGGATGACCACGACGCGGCTGCCACGTTCGAGCGCGGCATCGGCCGCGCGGAACTCGCGGAAGTCGGCATCGAACACCCGCCACTGTTCCGAGATCGTTGCCACGCGGAACACCAGCAGCACCAGAACGCCGATGCAGAAGGCGAGCACTTGCCGGCGGCTGCGCAAGGCGAGGTCGCTTGAGGCCACCAGCAGGAAGCCCAGCAGCAGCGGAATCCTGAGATCGGCGCCGAGCACGCCTTGCAGCATGCGCGGCATCACGACGGCCGCCGCGACCAGCACCATGAGCGGAAAACGCATGCCCGGCGCAAAGGTGAACAGCCCGCGCCGATGGAGAACCCATACGGCAATGATGATCGCCGCGGTGATGATGACGTCGGGCCATGACCCATGAGTGAGGGTCGGCGCGAGCACGGCCAGCGATTTGCCGAAGATGTTGCCGTAAAACGTCCGGCCGTGGATCGAGCTCGAAAACGACAGGACGAACAGAATGCCCGGCAGCACGAAGGGCAGGCCGGATTCGATCAGCTCCCGCCAGCGCCGCCGCGGATCGCGGGTGCGCCAGGCCCGCGTCAGCGTGTGCGTGCCGACCAGCAGCGCATAAGAGGCGAAGGCGAAGAAATGGCACATCAAGAGGAAGAGGCTGGCGGCCGAGAACAGTGCGATCTTGACGATCCCATGTTTTTGCAGCGTCGCGATCCAGGCGGCGAAGACGAGCAGGCTGAGGCCGGTGGTGAAGAGAAAGCTGATCTGTCCGTAAGTGAAGGGCAGGCTGTAGAGAAACAGCGCGGCGGCGGCCGGCCACCAGCCGATCCGGCCGAACAGCGCGCGGTGCAGAGCTGCGGTGCCCCCGAGCAGAAACGCGAAGGTGATGGTGACGAACAGATGCGCGCCGTGGATCAGGCCGAAGGCCTGGCAGAGCCGCGGCAGGATGAAATCGGTGGACTGGAACGAGAAGAACCGCCACTCGACCGTGTAGTAGCGCTGCAGATCGGGATCGGACGCGATGTTATTCAGGATGAAGCTGCGCGTCAGGTGGTTGAGCATGTCGCCCAGTGGCAGCAGATCGAAACTGAACACCGGCACCGCGGCGACGATCAGAAGCAGGGCATAAAAGGCGAAAGCGGTTCCGCCCGGCTCCTGCCTGGCCGAATTGTCACGCCGAGTCTCTGGATCCGCCATGCCGCGACTCAGGTTGGGTTCTACCGGATTCCCTTGTCGCACAACGGCGCGGTGCTTGCACCTAGCGGGGGCGTGCTTCGAACTTGATCCCGAGCTGGTCCGCGATATCGGCGAGCTGCTCGGCGGCACGGGCATCGCCGCGAAAGATGATGCTTCTCAGCCCGCAGCGCATGGCGTCATGCGCCAGGTCGGCGCGATCGCCGCAATCGACCGCGATCGCGGGGCGGAGCTCCGGGTAATCTGCGGCCAGCGCCTCGGAGAGCTGCACATAAAAAAGGACGCCGTACTGGATCGCGGCGTCCGGCGGCGAGGCGAGGCCAATGGTTTTAGCTGCGGCGTCGCCCGCTTCCCGCGCCGCATCGAGTGCGGCGCGGGCTTCGGCGAGATTGCGGATGGTGACGGTCTTCAGCCGAGCTTGCTCATCGCGACGGCGGTGTCCGCCATGCGGTTGGAGAAGCCCCATTCGTTGTCGTACCAGGAGAGCACGCGCACGAAGACGCCGTCGATCACCTGGGTTTGCGGAAGGTCGAAGGTCGAGCTGGCCGGGTTGTGGTTGAAGTCCATGGAGACCAGCGGCTCGCTGTTGGTGGCGAGGATGCCCTTCAACGGGCCGGAAGCCGCCGCCGCCTTGATTGCCTCGTTGACGGCTTCCTTGCTGGTCGGCTTCGCGGTCGTGAACTTGAAATCGACGACCGAGACGTTCGGCGTCGGCACGCGGATCGAGGTGCCGTCGAGCTTGCCCTTCAGTTCCGGGATCACCAGGCCCACGGCCTTCGCCGCACCGGTCGTGGTCGGGATCATGTTGAGGGCCGCGGCGCGGGCGCGATGCAGGTCCTTGTGCAGCGTGTCCAGGGTCGGCTGGTCGCCGGTATAGGAGTGGATCGTGGTCATGTAGCCGCGTTCGATGCCGATCGCCTGGTGCAGCACATGGGCGACCGGCGCCAGGCAGTTGGTGGTGCAGGAAGCGTTCGAGACGATGGTGTGCGCCTTATCGAGCTTCTGGTGGTTGACGCCATAGACCACGGTCAAATCCGCATCGGCCGACGGCGCCGAGATCAGCACGCGCTTCGCACCGGCCTGGAGATGCGCCGAAGCCTTCGCCTTGTCGGTGAAGATGCCGGTGCACTCGAAAGCGATATCGATGCCGAGCTCCTTCCAGGGCAGCTTGGCCGGATCGCGCTCGGCGGTGATCTTGATGAAGCCGCCGCCGACATCCATCCCGTCTTCCTTGGTCTTCACCTCATGCACGCGGTAGGCGCCATGGATGGTGTCGTGCCGGAACAGATGCGCATTGGTTGCGACCGGGCCGAGGTCGTTGATGCCGACGACCTCGATATCCTTGCGGCCGGATTCCATGATGGCGCGGAGCACCAGGCGACCGATGCGGCCGAAACCGTTGATCGCGACACGAACAGCCATGTTCTTATCCTTCTTTCTCGGAGTGGTTGGTCAAAGGCCTTGGCGGAACGGCCCGCCGCGGGGGACGCGGCGGAACCGGAACCGGTGAACTCAGCTATTAACCTGCAATGCCGCCCCCCGCGGATCAAGTCCGCGCATGGCAGCCATCGGTTACAGTCTTGCTTTGACCGCCTCGGCGACGGCGGCCGGGGTGATGTTGAAGTGCTTGTAGACGTCCGCCCCTGGGGCTGAGGCGCCAAAGCCGGTCATGCCGACGAAGCCGCCGCCCTTCGGCCCGATCGGCCCGAGATAGCGTTCCCAGCCGAACGAGACCATGGCCTCGACGGCAACCCGGACCCCGGAGCCCAGCACCTCGTTGCGATAGGCCTCCGACTGCTGGTCAAAGAGCTCCCAGCAGGGCAGGGAGGCGACGGCGGCATGGATGCCTTCCTTGGCCAGCAGCGCCTGGGCCTCAACCGCGATCGAGACCTCGGAGCCGGTGGCGAGGATGGTCGCCTTCCGCTCGCCTTGCGCGGGGCGGATGATGTAGCCGCCGCGGGCGCAATGGTTGGCGACGGCGGCGTCGGCGCGAAGATGCGGCACGGCCTGCCGGGTCAGCGCCAGGATCGAGGGCTGGTTCTTCGCGGCAAGCGCCAGCGCCCAGCATTCCGCCGTTTCCATGCTGTCGCAGGGGCGGAACACCAGCATGTTCGGCATGGCGCGCAGGCTGGCGAGGTGCTCGACCGGCTGGTGGGTCGGGCCGTCTTCGCCCTGGCCGATGGAATCATGGGTCATCACATAGATGACCCGCTGGTTCATCAGGGCCGAGAGCCGGATCGAGGGCCGCGCATAATCGGTGAAACAAAGGAAGGTGCCGCCGAACGGAATGAACCCGCCATGCAGCGCGATGCCGTTCATCGCCGCCGCCATGCCGTGCTCGCGCACGCCGTAATAGATATAGCCGCCCGAATAGTCGCCGGGCTTCACCGGGTTCGCGGCCTTGGCCTTGGTCAGGTTGGAGCCGGTCAAGTCGGCCGAGCCGCCGATCAGTTCCGGCAGCGCGCTGTTCAAGGCATCGATCACGCGCTGCGACGATTGACGGGTCGCGAGCTTCGGCGCCTCCTTGGCGAAAGCATTCTTGATGTCGTTGATCGCGCCGGCGAAACCTTCCGGCAGTTCGCCCTTCTGGGTGCGGTCGAACTCGGCCCGGTTGGCCGCGGCGGCATGGCGCTTGGTCCAGTCGTTGAACGCGCCCTGGCCGCGCTTCCCGGCTTCGCGCCAGGCGTTGAGGATGTCGAGTGGAACCTCGAAGGGCGGCCAGTTCCAGCCGAGCTTCTCGCGCGCGCCGGCGATCTCTTCCTTGCCGAGCGGCGAGCCGTGGGTTGCAGCGGTGCCCTGCTTTTTCGGCGCGCCATAGCCGATGATGGTGCGGCAGGCGATCATGCTCGGCTTGTCGGACTTCTTCGCCGCGGCGATGGCCTCGGCGATCGCCTTCGGATCGTGGCCGTCCACGCGGGTCGCATTCCAGCCATGGGCGATGAAGCGCGCGACCTGGTCGTCGGAGACGGTGAGATCGGTCGAGCCGTCGATCGAAATGTGGTTATCGTCGAAGAGAACGATCAGCTTGTTGAGCTTCAGGTGACCGGCGAGCGAGATCGCTTCATGGCTGATGCCTTCCATCAGGCAGCCGTCGCCGGCGATGACGTAGGTGTAATGATCGACCAGCGGGTCTCCATAGCGCGCATTCAGCATGCGTTCGGCCAAGGCCATGCCGACTGAATTGCCGAGACCCTGGCCGAGCGGACCGGTCGTGGTTTCGACGCCGAGCGTGTGCCCGTACTCCGGATGGCCGGGAGTCTTGCTGTCGATCTGCCGGAAGCGCTGGATCTCCTCGATGGTCATCTGTGGATAACCGGTGAGATAGAGCAGCGCATAGAGCAGCATCGAGCCGTGGCCGGCGGAGAGCACGAAGCGGTCGCGATCGGGCCAGTCCGGATGCTGCGGATCAAATTTCAGAAACTGCGTGAATAACACGGTTGCGACATCGGCCATGCCCATCGGCATGCCGGGATGTCCGCTATTGGCCTTTTCCACAGCATCCATCGCGAGGGCGCGGATCGCGTTCGCCATGTCCTTGTGGTTAATTGCAACTGCCGCACGGTCCATCGCATTTTCCTGAATTTGCTTGCAGGGCCGCGAAGATGCCCCCAGCCCCCCGCAAAAGCAACACCCGGTAAAATCAACCCAGCGGTTTAATCCCCAGCGGTTTAATCCCCCGCGGTCTAATCCTGGCAGGACGTGAGGTTGCGCACACTGCGCAACCGGATGCCGTGTTGACGCGTTCACCGATCACCGGTTTAATTCTCCCTGAAATCAACATAGAAGACCACGGTCCGCATACCGGACCTCAGACAGAGGCAACGATCCTTTCGATGTCCCGCTTGGAAACGGCGATGAATCGCCTGGATGCCGCCATGGCCCGGCTTGACGCCGCCGTCAACCACAGCGCCGAGCGTGGCGGCCGTGACCGTGAATCGTTGGAGCAGGAGTTGACCGTGCTTCGCCGCACGCATGCATTGCTGCAGGAGGAAGCGCGTTTGGTTTCCGATCGGCTCGACCATGCGGTCGGCCGTTTGCAAACCGTGGTGGCGGGAAGTCTCTGACGATTTTCAGTCTCAAGATTTTCGGGGGACACTGAGATGCCGACGGTGACCATCGCCCTCAATGGACGAAACTACGACATCGCCGTGGGCGAGGGCGAAGAGCCGCGGGTGCAGGAGCTCGCCGGCGAGATCCGCCGCCGCATGGAGAATCTGACGCGCAACGCCGGCACCTTGAGCGAAGGCATGGTGTTCGTGATGACGGCGCTGCTGCTGGCCGACGAGCTTGACCAGAAGAAGCGCGAAGCCGCTAAGCTCCGGGACGAGGGCCGCGAAGCCTCGCTGAAGCGGGAAGTGGCCCTGGCCGACACGATCGAGGCCCTGGCCCAGCGGGTCGAGACCCTTGCCGCGCGGGTGGAAGCAGCCTAGATAAGAGGTGGGCGGTCTGCTGCCAGGTGCGACAGGCCGGGTAATCCCTGGGGCCAATATAAACCTCTCGGGAGCTGTCCCTACCGAGACCGTGGTCTCGGCAAATGGCGCCCACCTGCGTTTGCAGGCCACAGAGGATTCAGACGTGTCATCGGCCGACGCGGCGCCGCCCACTCATCTCCCTCCGGCTGCATAGGATGGAGACCCCCGAAACCGCCGAATGGAAGCAGCGCGCGCGCAAGACCGCGGCGGAACGTCGCGCGCAAGCTTTTGCGGCGCATCCCAATGCCGGGCATGATCTTGCCGCGCGGTTTCATGAGGCGGTGCATCTGCCCCGTGGCGCTGCGGTATCGGGTTATTGGCCGCTCGCGGGAGAGCTGGACATCCGGCCGCTCCTCCACCAGATCCATGACCAGGGCCATCCGATCGGCCTTCCGGTCGTGATCGGCAAGGGCCAACCGCTGCTGTTCCGGCGTTGGAGCCCCGGCATGGTGCTGGTCCAGGGCAGCTTCAGGGTGCTGACGCCGCCTGAGGGCGTACCGGAGATCGAGCCTCAGGTACTGCTCGTCCCGCTGCTGGCCTTCGACGCCGCCGGATACCGCCTCGGCTATGGCGGCGGCTTCTACGACCGGACCCTGGAAAAGCGCCGGCGCGAGGCGCATTCTGGGCATCCAATTGTGGCGATTGGCATGGCCTTCGCGGCGCAGGAGGCCGAGAGCCTGCCGCGTGGGCCCTTCGATCAGCCGCTGGATTGGATCGCGACCGAGGCCTGGGCCCGGAAATGCAGTTGAGAAAGTAGTGCAATGCGGATTCTGTTTTGCGGCGATCTGGTGGGGCGTTCCGGGCGCGATGTGGTGATCGAGCGCCTGCCGGCCCTGCGCCGCGATCTCGGCCTCGACCTCGTCGTCGTCAACGGCGAGAACGCCGCGGGCGGCTTCGGCATCTCGCAAAAGATCTGCGACGAGCTCTACAAGGCCGGCGCCGATTGCATCACCACCGGCAATCATGTCTGGGATCAGAAGGAGACCATCTCCTTCATCGGCTCGGATCCGCGCCTGCTGCGCCCGATCAACTTCCCGGCCGGCACGCCCGGCAAGGGCAGCGGCGTCTACCAGACGGCGCGCGGCAAGAAAGTGCTGGTCGCGAACGTCATGGCGCGGCTGTTCATGGATCCGCTGGACGATCCGTTCCAGGCGGCCGACCAGCTGCTGAAGGCGCACCGCATGGGCGGGAATGTCGATGCTATCGTGATCGACTTCCACGGCGAGGCGACCAGCGAGAAGATGGCGATGGGTCACTTCCTCGATGGCCGCGTGTCGCTGGTCGTCGGCACCCACACCCATGTCCCGACGGCCGATCACATGATTCTCACCAAGGGAACGGCCTATCAGACCGATGCCGGCATGTGCGGCGATTATGACTCGGTGATCGGCATGGAAAAGTCGATCCCGGTCGCCCGCTTCACCAAGAAGATGCCGACCGAGCGTCTTTCGGCGGCGCTGGGCCCGGGCACGCTCTGCGGCATCTTCGTCGAGACCGACGACGCGACCGGATTGGCGAAGCGCATCGAGCCGGTCCGGCTCGGCGGCAAGCTGTCGCAGATGCTGCCGAAGGTAGAGGCGGTCACGGCTTAAGACTCACGCCCGCCTCACGCTCGCTCGTCTTGCCAAGGCGCGGCCTTGGCATCCACGAATTTGGTTCAACTGAGATAAAGCCTGTGGGTGGAAACTCGTGGATCCCAAGCCTGAAGCTTGGGATGACGACCGAGTGTGGAAGAACGATGGAGTGTACGCGCGTTTACGCCGCGTGGCGGCCGTTGGCGATGGCGAGGAAGCGATCGATCTCGCTCTGCATGACGGTGGCGCGTTCCAGGATCTGCTGCGCGACCTTGGTCGCATCCTTGGGTGCGCTTTCGGCGCCCGAGGCGGCAACTGCCATGGCGGCGCCGATGCCGTCGATCGCGGTCTGGCGAACCACGCCTGAGACCATGTCGGCCATGCGCTGGATTTCCGCGCGGAGCTGCGCGGTTTCCGTGGCTTCGGGCAGGCTGATCGGGTTCGGTTGCGCCATGATCGTCATCCCAGAATAGGGAGCGTTGATCCGCTCCATGCATCCAAGTTTCGCCCGGCATCCGTAAAGGATCGGTAAATCCCGGCCGCCCGGCAAGCCCAAAAGCCGCGAAATGCAATGATTTCGGGGCTGGTCGACGCGGGGACTTATGTTAGAAGGCGTCAAAATGCTGCCATATTTGCGGCCCAGCCTCCGCCCTGCGCGCGGAGCGGCAAAATCCCCTAGATATGGTAGGATTTTTGTGGGAAAGGTCAATTTCTAGGGTATCGAGGCCGAGCCATGGCTGGTCATTCACAGTTCAAGAACATCATGTACCGGAAGGGCGCGCAGGATGCGAAGCGCGCCAAGGTCTTTACCAAGATCATCCGGGAATTAACTGTCGCGGCGAAGACCGGCCAGGCCGATCCCGACGCCAACCCTCGGCTGCGTGCCGCCATGATCGCCGCCCGCCAGGCCAATATGCCGCGGGACACAATGGAGCGCGCGATCAAGCGCGGCGCCGGCGGCGAGGACAACACCGCCTATGACGAGGTGCGCTATGAGGGCTACGGCCCCGGCGGCATCGCCATCATCATCGAGGCGCTGACCGACAACCGCAACCGCACCGCCTCGGAAGTGCGCGCGCTGTTCTCCAAGGCGGGCGGCAATCTCGGCGAGACCAATTCCGTCAGCTTCATGTTCGAGCGCAAAGGCGTGATCGTCTATCCAGCGAAGGCCGCGAGCGCAGACGCGATGTTCGAGGCCAGCCTGGAAGCCGGCGCCGACAATGTCGAGAGCGATGCGACCAGCCACGAGATCACCTGCGCGGTCGATGATTTCTCCACCGTGCGCGATGCGCTCGAGAAGAAATTCGGCGAGGCCCAGGAAGCGAAGCTGCAATGGCGGCCGTTGAACACGACCCTGGTTGATGGCGACACCGCGGAAACGCTCATGAAGCTGATCGACGCTCTGGAGGACAATGACGACGTCCAGAACGTCTTCGCCAATTACGAAGTCTCCGAAGAGACGCTGCAACGCCTCTCTGCATAGCCGGAACCGGATGCGCATTATCGGCCTCGACCCCGGCCTGCAGCATACCGGCTGGGGCATCATCGATCAGGACGGGTCGCGGCTTTCCTTTGTCGCGGCGGGGCGGATCTCGTCCGTCGCAAGCCAGCCTTTGGCCGAGCGCTTGGTGGACATCCATGCCGGGCTGATCGCGGTGCTCGATGCGCATCAGCCGGACACGGCCGCGGTCGAGGAGACCTTCGTCAACAAGAACCCGACCTCGACCTTGAAGCTCGGCCTGGCGCGCGGCGTCGCCCTGCTGACGCCCGCCTTGCACAAGCTGAAGGTCTACGAATACCCGGCGAACCTCATCAAGAAATCGGTCGTCGGCGCGGGACACGCCGGCAAGGAGCAGGTGCAGATGATGGTGCGCGTGATCCTGCCGGCCTCGCAGGCCGACAGCCCTGACGCCGCCGACGCACTTGCCGTTGCCATCTGCCACGCGCATCACATGGGCACCTTGAACCGCTGGGGTGCCAAAGACTTCCGCGAGGCGCTGCGGTGATCGGCAAGCTGACCGGTGTGATCGACAGCCTCAACGAAGACGGGCTGCTCCTCGACGTGAACGGCGTCGGTTATGTCGTGCAGGCGAGTTCGAAGACCATCGGCCGCCTCGGTGCCGCGGGCGCCAATGCCAGCATCCTCATTGAAACCCAGGTGCGCGAGGATGCGATCACTCTGTTCGGTTTCGCCGACGCCGCGGAGCGCGACTGGTTCCGCCTGCTCCGGAGTGTGCAGGGCGTGGGCGGCAAGGTCGCGCTGGCCATCCTCTCCACGCTGACGCCGAACGACCTGGTGAACGCCGTCGCGTCACAGGACAAGGCCTCGGTCTCGCGCGCCAACGGTGTCGGCCCGAAACTCGCCCAGCGCATCGTCAGCGAGCTGAAGGACAAAGCCGCGGGATTGGAGCTCGGTGCGGCCGCCAATGTCGTGGCGCTGCCGGCCGGCAAAGCGGGCGAGGGCGGCGACGTCGTGAACGACGCGGTCTCGGCTCTGGTCAACCTCGGCTATCGGCGCGCCGAAGCTTACGGTGCAGTCTCGAAGGCGCTCGCCTCCAAGGCGGCACGGCCCGAACTCAATGACTTGATCGTCCATGGTCTGAGGGAGCTCTCCCAATGACCGAGAACCGCATGGTTGCTCCTGAGCAGAAAGCAGAGGATTCCCCGGAGCTTTCGCTCCGCCCGCTGCAGCTCACCGAGTTCATCGGCCAGCAGAAGCTCAGGGAGAATCTCGCCGTCTTCATCCAGGCCGCGCGCCATCGCGGCGAGGCGCTGGACCATGCGCTGTTCTATGGCCCACCCGGCCTCGGCAAGACCACCCTGGCACAGATCGTGGCGCGCGAGCTCGGCGTCGGCTTCCGCGCGACGTCCGGCCCGGTGATCGCCCGCGCCGGAGATCTTGCGGCCTTGCTCACCAACCTGCAGCCGCGCGACGTGCTGTTCATCGACGAGATCCATCGCCTTTCGCCCGCGGTCGAAGAGATCCTCTATCCGGCGATGGAGGATTTCCAGCTCGACCTCATCATCGGCGAAGGCCCGGCGGCGCGCTCCGTCAGGATCGACCTGCCGAAGTTCACCCTGGTCGGCGCCACGACCCGGCTCGGCCTCATCACCACGCCGCTGCGTGAACGCTTCGGCATTCCGCTGCGTCTCAATTTCTACAATGCGGCGGAACTGGAAGAGATCGTGCGGCGCGGGGCAAGGCTCCTGGATTTCGACCTGACTTCGGAAGGTGCGGGCGAGATCGCGCGCCGCTCGCGCGGCACGCCGCGTGTCGCCGGCCGCCTCCTGCGCCGGGTCCGCGACTTCGCCGCTGTCGCCAAGAACGGTCGGGTCGATGCCAGGCTCGCCGACGAGGCGCTCAACCGCCTGGAGGTCGATAAGCTCGGCCTGGATGCGATGGACCGGCGCTATCTCCGCGCGATTGCCGACGACTACAACGGCGGCCCGGTCGGCGTCGAAACCTTGGCGGCGGCGCTCTCCGAGCAGCGCGACACGATCGAGGACGCGATCGAGCCCTACCTCATCCAGCAGGGCCTGCTGCAGCGTTCGCCGCGCGGCCGCCTGCTGACTCTGAACGGCTACCGCCACCTCGGCCTCACCCCTTCGAGGCAGACCGAGGCGCAGTTGGAATTGCTGGCCGCGTCCGGTCAGGGCGATGAAAGCGAGGCCGGATGAAATCGGCCTCTGCGTTGCAGCCGCAGGCCCGGCCGGCGGCGCACCTCCACCCCATCCGCGTTTATTTCGAGGATACCGATGCGGGCGGGATGGTTTACTACGCCAACTATCTGAAATTCGCCGAGCGCGCCCGGACCGAGATGCTGCGCGCGGCCGGCATCAGCCATGCGGAGATGGTGGCGCAGGATGGGCTGATGCTGGTGGTAAGACGATGCACCGCCGAGTACCGCCGCTCGGCCCGGCTGGACGATGCGCTCGAAATCGAAACCCGGGTTTCGGGCGGCGCCGGCGCTTCAATTCTGCTTGATCAGGTCGTTCGCCGCGGGAGCGAGGTCCTGGTCGAGATCGCTGTCACGATTGCCTGCGTGACGAAGGAGGGGCGAGCGACCCGCCTGCCGGAACGGCTGCGTGCCGCACTCGCCATAAACTGACCACAATGTTGCGCAAGTTGAAGAAAAAGCGAGACGAGACATGAACGAAGATACACCACCTCCAGCCGTCCCGGTGGCACCTGTCGAGGGCGGAACCCTCGATCCTTCAGCCGCCGCGGCTGCGATGCAGCAGGGGGCGGCCGGTCTGCCGAGCGCCGCACCCATGCACGATCTTTCGGTCTGGGCGCTCTTCCTCCAGGCCGACTGGATCGTCAAGGCCGTGATGATCATGCTGCTTATGGCTTCGATCTGGAGCTGGGCGATCATCTTCGACAAGGCGATCCGGCTGCGCGGTCTCCGCGCCAAGGCCCGCAAGTTCGAAGAGGCCTTCTGGTCCGGCGGTTCCCTGGAAGAGCTGTTCGACCGCATTGCCAACCGGCCGACCGATCCCATGGCCTCGATCTTCGTCGCGGCGATGCGCGAATGGCGCCGCTCCGCCGCCAAGGGCCTGCTGACCACGGAGTCCCTGAAAGAGAGCCTGCAGGACCGCATCGAGCGGGTCATGAACATCACGCTCGGCCGCGAGATGGATCAGCTCGAACGCTACATGGGCTTCCTTGCATCGGTCGGTTCGGCGGCGCCGTTCGTCGGTCTCTTCGGCACCGTCTGGGGCATCATGAACAGCTTCGCCGCGATCGCCGGCTCGCAGAACACCAGCCTCGCGGTGGTGGCGCCCGGCATCGCCGAAGCCTTGTTCGCGACGGCCCTGGGCCTCGTCGCCGCCATTCCGGCGGTGCTCGCCTATAACAAGCTTTCCGGCGATATCGGCCGCTACGGCAACCGGCTCGAAGCCTTCTCCGGCGAGTTCGGTGCGATCCTCTCGCGGCAGCTCGAGGAGAAGCACTGATGGCCGTCAAGCTCGGCCACCACGCGCGGAGAGGCTACGCTTCGCGCCGCAAGGCGCACCCGATGTCGGAGATCAACGTGACGCCGATGGTCGACGTCATGCTGGTGCTCCTCGTCATCTTCATGGTGACCGCGCCGCTCTTGACGGTGGGCGTGCCGGTCCAGCTGCCGAAGACCAAGGCGGCGGCGATGACCAATCCGGACGAGCCGATCGTCATCAGCGTCGAGAAGGATGGCGGGGTCTTCCTGCAGGAGACCAAGATCGAGCTCGACCAGCTCGGCCCGCGCCTCGCCGCGATCACCGCAAATAAGCCGGACACCACGATCTATGTCCGCGCCGATCAGGCCACCAACTACGGCATGTTCGCTCAGGTGCTCGCCGAGCTGCAGGCGAGCGGATTCAGCAAGGTCGGCTTGATCACGGATTCGAAGACCCCCGGTGACAAATCGTCGGACGACAAATCGCCGGCTTCGGGCGGCAGCACGGATAAGTCGAAGCCGAAATGACCCTCGGAAACGTGCCTTATCATTTGGTGTTGTTCTAGATCATGCAACTGGTCTGGGCCGAGCGCAGCTATCCGATCACCGGCGGCATCCTGGCGTCGGTGTTGTTCCACGTCTTGCTGGCGCTGCTGATCGTGCTCGGCGTGCCGTCCTTCTTCAAACCGGAAGTGTTGGAGGCGCCGCCGACCATCGAGCTGGCGACGCTCGCCGACATCACCGCCGCCCCCAAGGTCGATAAGGAAGGCAAGCCGGACAACAAGCCGAAGACGCCGCCGGCCCCCGAGACCAAGAAAGAGACGAAGCCCGAACCGCCGAAGCCCGCGCCGCCGGTTCAGTCTTCGGCACCGCCGCCGGCGCCTGAGGAGCAGGCTGCGGTCATTCCGGACAAACCGCTGGAGAAAGCGCCGGAAGAGAAGAAGCCCGAGCCGAAGCCGGAAGAGAAAAAGAAAGAAGAGAAGAAGAAGACAGAAGAGAAGCCGAAGCCGGACAAGAAGCTACAGCAGGACATGACGAACCTGCTGAACAGTCTCAACGACCAGACTCCGGCACCTGAAACTCCGGAGAAGCCGAAGAAGAAAGCGGCGCCTGCGCCCGCCGAGCCCACCACCGGTCAGGTCGCGGCGCAGGTCAATGACGTGCCGCTGACCATGGCCGAGCAGGACGGTATCCGCTCGGCGATCGAGAAGAACTGGAGCATTCCGCTCGGCATGGCCAACATCACGAGCTATGTCGTGATGTTGCGCCTACATCTGACGCCGGACGGCGTCGTGACCCAGATCGATGTCATTGACGAGACCGGGGATCCTGCCTTCCGCTCGCTCGCGGACAGCGCGCGCCGTGCGATCCTCTTGACGCAGTCCCAGCTGGGCCGGCTGCCGATCCCGGCGGACAAATATAACGCGACCATGATCGTGCGGTGGAACATGGCGCTGATCTGCCAGCAGATGGGATGCGGTTGATCGATAGGAACCTTTGATGCGGGATTCTCATTGGCATCGGGCGCAGACCGCCTCACCCGAAAATGTGAGGTCCAAGCTTCGCGGTCGGCCGGTGGCAGAATTGGCCGTTTGGTGTTAGGGGATTTCAAAATTCAACCGAGATCGCATCGAATCGGTGCGGTCCGGCGTCTTTGGAGGAAGGGTTGAAGCTCATGATGCGTTTGACTGGATTGATCGCCGCGGCTTGCTTCGCGGTGATGTCATGGGGCGCCCAGGCCGAGCCGGTGATCGACATCACCAGCGGCCAGGTGAAGCCGATGCCGATCGCCATTCCGGATTTCTATGCGCAGAACCCGGCCGACGCGCAAGTAGGCGCGGATGTCGCGCGCGTGATCTCCGCCGATCTCGAGCGTTCCGGCCTGTTCGCACCGATCGACCCCAAGGCCTTCATCCAGGACACTGCTTCGCTGCAGCAGAATGTCCGGTTCCAGGATTGGAAGCTGATCAATGCGCAAGTGCTGGTGGTTGGGCTTGCCCGCTCATTGCCTGATGGGCGCGTCAATATTCAGTTCCGGATCTGGGATGTCTTTGGCGGGCAATACCTGGACGGCAAGCAGTTTACCACGACGCCAAACAGCTGGCGCCGGATGGCGCATAAAGTCGCTGACGAGGTCTATAAGCGCATCACTGGCGAGGAAGGCTACTTCGACACCCGCATCGTCTACATCGCGGAGAGCGGGCCGAAGGACAAGCGCCAGAAGCGTCTCGCCATCATGGATCAGGACGGCGAGAACCATAAGTATCTGACCGACGGCTCGGTGCTGGTGCTGACGCCGCGCTTCTCGCCGGCCGCCCAGGACATCACCTACATGTCCTACTTCAACAACAAGCCGCGGGTTTATCTCTTCAACATCGACAGCGGCCAGCAGGAAGTCCTGGGCGACTTCCCCGGCATGACCTTCGCGCCGCGCTTCTCGCCCGATGGGGCCCGCGTGATCATGAGCATGGCCCAGGGCGGCAACACCGATATCTACACGATGGATATCCGCACCCGCCGCTCGCAGAAGTTGACGAACGACGCGGCGATCGACACCTCGCCGTGCTATTCGCCGGACGGTTCGAAGATCGTCTTCAACTCCGATCGTGCCGGCGAGCAGCAGCTCTATGTGATGGGCGCCGACGGCGGCAACGTCCAGCGCGTCAGCAAGGGCAGCGGCCGTTATGCGACGCCGGTCTGGTCGCCGCGCGGCGACCTCATCGCCTTCACCAAGATGGAGGGCGGCCAGTTCAAGATCGGCGTGATGCGGCCGGATGGCTCGGGCGAGCGGATCCTCTCGACCGCTTGGCTGGTCGAAGGGCCGACCTGGGCCCCCAACGGCCGGGTCCTGGCCTTCTTTTCCCAGGACCAGCGCGGGGTGACCAAGCTCCACAGCATCGACCTGACGGGCTACAACGAACGCATCCTCAAGACCCCCATGGACGGCTCGGATCCGGCTTGGTCGCCCTTGCTTGACAATCAATAATCCACTATGTTCCGCGCCGATTCAGAGGGTTTTACGGCCCAAATTCGAGTACAATCACCTGTAGAATCGGCGAATCAGGCGGGGGTAGGCCCGGAACCCGGCGGGGGTCGGGGTATTATCCGTGATGCCGCCTGTAGAATTAAAAGAGGATGAGAGGATAAAAAAATGCGTCTCCAGATCTTGTCGGTCCTGGCTGCGGGGCTGCTCTTGGCGGCCTGCTCTTCGGACGAGCCCGTCGAAACGGCTTCGACCCAGGGTGCGGGCAGCACCACCCAGACCGGCGCGGCTTCCAGCGGTGCGGTCAGCCCGGGCAGCGTGGATGATTTCAACCAGAATGTCGGCAACACGGTTTACTTCGGCTACGACCGCTACGACCTGACCGCTGAGGCCCAGTCTCAGCTCCAGAAGGAAGCGGCCTGGCTGCAGCAGTATCCGCAGCACACCCTGACCGTCGAAGGCCATTGCGACGAGCGCGGCACCCGCGAGTACAACCTCGCGCTCGGTGAGCGTCGCGCGAACTCGATCGCGAACTACCTGACGGCGCTTGGCATCGACAAGTCGCGGATCAGCACGATCTCCTACGGCAAGGAGCGTCCGATCTGCACCGACTCGAACGAGGCCTGCTACTCGCAGAACCGTCGCGGCGTGTCGGCGATCAACCAGTAATCGTCACTTTCGTCCGGTTTTCAGCGTGAGATGATGCGCCGCCGTCGCCCAGAAGGGCGGCGGCGGCGCTTGTCGCTTCGGGGCGTGTGGAACCGGGCTTTGTTCAGGTGGGTTTCCCGGGGGCGATGCACGGCGCGCTGAAGTGAGTGGAGATGCCATATTTCCGCCCAGAACCGAGCCAAGTATGCTGCGCATAGCTGAGTTTTCCGCAGTTTCCGGGGAGGGGCGCGCCCATGGCGGCAGCGACTCTGAAGCCCGGCCCCTTGAGATTGAGGCAGGCGATCGATGACCAGATTTGAACCTTCCATCACCGGCCGGACGCTTGCGGCGATCGCCGTCGCCGGCCTTCTCCTTGCGACGCGCGCCTTGCCCCTTCAGGCGGACGAGGTCGACGACCTGCGCGGCGAGGTGCAGCAGCTCAAGCAGCAGATGAACTACCTGCAGAACCAGATCCCGGGCGGTGGCGCCGGCGGTTCCTCGGGCGGCGGCACGGTGGCGGCCCAGCAGGAAGTGCGGATGCAGCAGTTCAGCCAGCAGCTCAGCCAGATGCAGGGTCAGATCGAGCAGCTCGGCATCAAGGTCGACGACCTTTCGAGCCGGCTCGATCGTCTGCAGAAGGATACCGAGTTCCGCCTCGGCCAGCTCGAGCAGGGCGGCGCTGGTGCCGGTGGCCCGATGGCTGCCGGTGCGGCTCCGGCCGGTGCGGCGGCAGGCGCCGCGGCTCCGGCGCAGACCGGAACGGCTGCCGCGGGCGCACCGGCGACCCTGCCGCAATCCGCCGACCAGATGAACACCGCCGGCGGATTGTCGGGGCCGGAAGGCACCACCCAGCAACCGCCGGAGCCGACGGCACCGGGCACGCTCGGCACGATCTCCAACAACACGCCGCTCCCGCAGGCCCCGGCCGGTGCCGCCGAAGCGGCTGCCGCCGCCGCGGCGCAAAGCCAGACCGCCGCCGTCGCGAACCAGGATCCGAATAGCATCCAGCTCCCGGGCAACTCGCCGCAGGAGCAGTACGAGTATGCGACCGGTCTCTTGCAGCGTGGCGCCTATCCGGAAGCCGGCCTCGCCTTCAAGGCCTTCGTGGCGCAGCATCCGAAGGACGCGCTGGCGGGCAATGCGCAGTATTGGCTGGGCGAGACTTACTATGCCCAGAGCGACTACAAGAACGCGGCGATCGCCTTCGCCGAGGGCTATCAGAAGTATCCGAAGAGCTCGAAAGCGCCGGACAATCTCCTGAAGCTCGGCATGTCGCTCGGCCAGACCGGCCGCAAGGCCGATGCCTGCACCGCCTTCAAGCAGCTGGCTTCGCAGTTTCCGAACGCCTCGGGCGCCATCAAGGATCGGACCGCCCGCGCTCAGCAGCGCTACGGCTGCTCCGGCTAGGTTGGTGACGGGCGGCGTGCTGGCGGCTCAGCTTCCGCCGGCGCTCTCGCCGGAAAGTTTCGCCCGCCTGATCGCGCGCCTCGGCCCGTTCGAGCGTGCGCCCCATGTCGCAGTGGCGGTATCCGGCGGTCCCGACAGCATGGCGCTCGCCTTGCTCCTCGCCGAATGGGCGGCGAGCCGCAACGGCCGTCTCGATGCCCTGACCGTCGATCATCGCCTTCGACCGGAATCGACCGCCGAGGCCGAGCAGGTCGGGCGGTGGCTGGCGAAGTTGCCGGGGGTCACCCACCGGATCCTCACCTGGTCCGAGCCGAAACCGCAGAGCGGACTCCAAGCTGCCGCCCGTGCCGCGCGCTATCGCCTGCTCGCCGGCCATTGCCGCGACCATGCCATCCTGCATCTCTGCACCGCGCATCATCGCGACGATCAGCACGAGACCCATCGCTTGCGGGCCGGCCATGGCAGCGGTGCGCTCGGCCTCGCCGGGATGAGCGCGATCCGGCCGCTCGAAGGCGTGCGGCTGTTGCGTCCCTTGCTCGGCATTGCCAAGGCCGAACTGGTCGCCTTGTTGGCGGCGCGGAACCAGCCCTGGATCGCCGATCCCAGCAACAGCAATCCGGCCTTCGAACGGGCGCGGCTGCGTGCGGCCGAGACGGCAACGGACGCCCGGGATATCGCCTCCCTGCATCGGCTGGGCCTTGAGCGTCAGCGGCTGGAGAACGCGGCCGCGCTGCATCTCATCGGCACGCTCACGCTGCATCCGTCCGGCTGGGCCGAGGTTGCGATCGACGCGCTGCCGGACACGGCGTCGGGACGTCTGGCCTTCGGCTGGCTGCTGCAATGCCTGGGCGGCAACGATTATCCGGTGTCGGATGAGCGCCGCCAGGATGCGCTGGCGCGGCTTCACCGGGACGCAGCCGCGGATTTCACGCTCGGCGGCTGTCATCTGCGGCGCCAGGGGGCGACCCTCGCGATCCACCGCGACTGGGGGGCGATTCAGCACCGGCTGATGCCGGACGCTCCCGGTCTCGCGGAAACCCTGTGGGACGGTCGCTTTGCTGTCACGGTATTTCCCGAAAACCCTTCCCCTCCTGGCGCTAGGATGCCGGGCCTCACGATCGCGCGACTGGGGGAAGCGGGACTGCGGGAATTGGGCCGGCTCGGGCATGCCCAGTCCGGCCACGGCGTTCCGGAGCCGGCGCGGAAGGCGCTTCCTGCGCTCTGGCAGGCGGACCGCTTGCTGGCGGTTCCGCATCTCGGCTTTGGCCCGGAACCCGGGAAGGGTGGGCTGGGGGCCCGCTTCCGGCCGGCCCGCGGCGCGGCATCTGGTGGCTTTACAGTTGCTTAATTACGGACGCACACTATGTAAGGTCTTGGCTGAAGACCGCGAGATGAGGGCTTCTGGGCGTGCGGGGATGGCTCGCTTCGCCGGGAGCCCCTTAGCGTTTTGAAGAAGCCTGATGGTTCAACTGGGCCGGACCGACCGGACGAGGACTGAAACGTGAATTTGGGCAAGAATCTCATCATCTGGGCGGCGATCATGGTACTCCTGATCGTCCTCTTCCAGGTCTTCCAGAGCGGGGGCAGCCGCGGCGGTCGCGAACCCACGCCCTACTCGACCTTCCTCACCCAGGTGAACCAGGGCCAGGTCAAGGACGTGACCATCCTGACCTCGCAGAACCAGGGTCATTCGATCACCGGCCATCTGCAGGACAACACCCCCTTCCAGACCTACGCGCCGGAAGACCCGAAGCTGGTCGAGATGCTGACCGCGAAGGGCGTGCAGATCACCGCCAAGGCGGAGGATGACTCGATGAATCCTCTGCTCACCATCCTGATCAACTGGGCGCCGCTCCTGATCATCGCGGGCGCCTGGATCTTCGTGATGCGCCAGATGCAGGCCAATGGCGGCAAGGCCATGGGCTTCGGCAAGTCGAAGGCGCGGCTCCTCAACGAACGCGCGGGCCGCGTCACCTTCGACGACGTCGCCGGCATCGAAGAGGCCAAGGGCGAGCTCGAGGAGATCGTCGAGTTCCTGAAGGATCCGCAGAAGTTCCAGCGCTTGGGCGGCAAGATCCCCAAGGGCTGCTTGCTGGTCGGCCCTCCGGGCACTGGCAAGACCTTGCTGGCGCGCGCGATCGCGGGTGAGGCGAACGTGCCGTTCTTCACCATCTCCGGCTCCGACTTCGTCGAGATGTTCGTCGGCGTCGGTGCTTCCCGTGTCCGCGACATGTTCGAGCAGGGCAAGAAGAACGCGCCTTGCATCATCTTCATCGACGAAATCGACGCGGTCGGCCGGCATCGCGGCGCCGGTTTGGGCGGCGGCAACGACGAGCGCGAGCAGACCCTGAACCAGCTGCTGGTCGAGATGGACGGTTTCGAGGCCAACGAGGGCGTGATCCTGATCGCCGCCACCAACCGTCCGGACGTGCTCGACCCGGCGCTGCTGCGCCCGGGCCGCTTCGACCGCCAGATCGTGGTGCCGAACCCCGACATCAACGGCCGCGAGCACATCCTCAAGGTCCATATGCGCAAGGTCCCGCTGGGTCCGGACGTCGATGCGCGCGTGATCGCCCGCGGCACGCCGGGCTTCTCCGGCGCCGATCTCGCCAACCTGGTGAACGAGGCCGCATTGCTCGCCGCCCGCTTCGGCAAGCGCGTCGTCACCATGTCCGACTTCGAGCAGGCCAAGGACAAGGTGCTGATGGGCGCCGAGCGCCGCTCGATGGTGATGACCGACGAGGAGAAGCTGGCGACGGCCTAT